>Ga0209390_10002194_pt1 | contig 35142 bp, 28 predicted proteins | sample BON01_FD_187212 | JGI IMG/M metagenome (GOLD analysis project Ga0209390, IMG submission 187212) | Freshwater microbial communities from Lake Bonney liftoff mats and glacier meltwater in Antarctica - BON-01 (SPAdes) (version 2) | ecosystem: Environmental > Aquatic > Freshwater > Ice > Glacier...
GGTTCGTTTCGTATCTCTCGTCGTCACCACAGCAAAACGACGAGCCGAGAGTTGGTCATCCGGTCTCTCTGCCGGATTCTTCACAAGGAAACAACAGGGCCTCTCAGGTTTCCAGAGAACCCCAATATCCATCTGCACATGGTCTTCGACCCCGGTCGGACAACGCGTCGCTCACCAAATCGCGACGGTTGCTCGGCTCCCGCTAAAAAGAAAACGAAAGCTCCAACGTGTAATCCTCTGTCGAGGCTCAATAGCATGGCTTCTGGACTCGCTGTGTACGCTTCGCAGTGCCGGTTACCCGAACACCACGCAACACTCGCTTCCGACTGCTGGTCAGGCTCTGCCGGGTGAGATCAACTCACTGGGTTCCAACGAAAGGTTTCATGTCATGAATTCATAACAATCCCCCTCTCCTGAACTTTGCCTGACGCAACTTTTTTTAAGATGTCACGCTCCATACGAAGGCGATGGTTCTCCTTGCGCAGTTGATCCAGCTCCTGCTGCTCAATCTGCGTAATCTTCGAATCCGCTGAGGCCAACTTACCGTACTTCTGACGCCACTTACGCAGAAGATTTGCGTTGACGCCCAGTTCACGGGCCGCCTGAGCAGTCGTGTAACCCTGGTTCTCAATCAGCGACACCGCATTCCGACGGTACTCGTCGCTATAACTGCGACGAACAATCTTAACGGGTTTCTTCGACATCGATTTCGCTCCTTGCGTACAGCATAGCACGCTTAAATGAGCGCCCACTATTCACGGGGAAGTCCACTCACTCACTCACTCACTCACTCACTCACTCACTCACTCACTCACTCACTCACTCACTCACTCACTCACTTGCTTGCTTGCTTGCTTGTAGTCGCTGCTGATTGCGGCCGGAAATTCGTTTGAATCGAGCAGGCGCGATAGCATAACGCATTGGGAGGAATGCATAGATCGGCTCGCATAATAGGCTGGACCAATTAGAATGTGGCTACTCCTTATGAGCCTCCGCCCAGCTTCAAGTCGGAATACTTTCACATGCCACAGATTTTTCCTTTTCGCAGCGGTGCGTGTTTTTGTTTGTTAGCAGTGACCTACAGTAGCATTTTCGCAAATGATCGGCCGAACATTTTGTTGTTCACGGCCGACGATCTTCACGCTGAATCTCTGGGCGTTTATGGTGGTCTTCCAGCCGATCTGACGCCTCATCTAAATGCATTTGCCGCAGAAGGCATGCGTTTCAATAAGGCTCATGTCAATGCAGCCATTTGTGCTCCGTGTCGGGCCATTATTGCCACGGGACGTTATAGTCATCGGTCTGGAGCGATGGGTTTTATGCCCGCCCGCGAAGACGTGCCGGACATTGTGACAACTTTCCGCAGTGGTGGTTATCTGACGGGGATTCTTGGCAAAGTTGGCCATTCCACGCCGAAGTCTTCAATGACCTGGGACTACCTGTTTGATCAGAAAGATCTTGGCAACGGCCGCAGTCCGGAACTTTATTTTCAACGCAGCAAGACTTTTTTGGAACGTTGCCGGGCCGAAGGCAAGCCGTTCTACTTTATGGTGAATTCTCATGATCCACATCGTCCTTATTGCAACCCCGATAAACTGATGCAGGGCGCCGCCATGCCCTCGCGGGTTTATTCGGCCGACGATGTTGACGTCCCCGGTTTTCTGCCCGACCTGCCGGGTGTGAGATCTGAATTGGCGATGTATCTGAATTCCACGCGACGACTGGATGACACGTTCGGAAAAGTGATGCGGGCATTGCAGGAATCCGGCATGTCGGACAACACACTTGTGGTGTTTATGTCGGACAACGGAATCGCCGTGCCGTTTGCCAAATGCAACACATGGTTTCATAGTTCGCGAACTCCTTTCCTTGCTCGATGGCCAGGTCAAGTAGAATCCGCTTCGGTGAACGACACGGACTTTATATCGACGGTCGATCTGTTTGCAACGTTTCTGGAAGTGTCGGGAGTAGCGGGTCCGGATGGATTAGACGGCCGTTCGATTTTCTCACTGCTGCAGGGGCAGACACAAACAGGGCGTGATTTCGTTTATACTCAGATTGATTCCAAGGCTGGAGGCGATGCGGTGCCAATGCGGGCCGTCCAGAATGCCGAATTCGGATATATCTATAATCCATTCAGTGATGGCAGGCACGTTTATCGCAACAACAACGAAGGGCGATCGATGGCTGCGATGCAATCGGCGGCAAAGAATGACCCTGCGATTGCGGCTCGTATTGCTTTGTTTCGTAATCGCGTGGCCGAAGAATTTTATGATCTGACGAGCGATGCGGACTGCTTGAATAATTTGATCAATAGCGCTAACCACGCTGCCAGTATTAAGGCATTGCAGGATAAACTGGTTGCTCAAATGGCAGTAACGGGCGACCCGATGCTGCCAGCTTTCCAGAATCGCACCGACCGTAAAAAAGTAGACAGAATTCTGGCGGAAACTTACGGAGTGTCGGCCCAGTTCAAAGGCCGGAAGAACAGGCAAAAAGCCAACTAGCGGGTGTCCTAAAACCGCTTCGGCGAAGTTGTCAATACAAGCACCACGCGCGAGCAAATGAATTTGGCAATGCCTGGATTCACGTGCTCACGCCGCGTGCTTGTTAATCAGCGGTTTTCGGACCGGCTCTGGCACACTCGAGCCGAATTGCGGCCACGAATTTTCCAGCCGCAAGTTGAGTTCGTGGTTGCTTTATGCGGCGACGCGTTGCACCAGAAAACTGCGTTCGCCTCGAGTGACATAGATGGCGTCTTCCGTCAGTCGATCGCACATTCCGATAAGAAATCCGATTAGCTGATCGAATCCTGACTCGCTGTCGAACGAAACTTCAAAGCGTTCCATCACGTCGTGCACAAGCTGTCCCTGACGGTCAACCCAATAGCCTTTGACAGGTGTCGGAGACTGTGTGTAGGCTCGATAGCGGTGCATCAGGAATTCGTGAATCGCCGTACGAGCGGTCTGGGTGCCGTGAAAATATCGAGGGTCGTCCAGCTTGTGTGACGGAATGTAAAACACAGTCACTTTGCCCAATTGCAGCACGTGAGCTTTTTGATTGTCCGCTGAATTTTCGGTGGTCATGAATATTGAGGCCGTCAGATCATTTCGAACAGGAACATTTTTGCCTGAAGCTTATCGAAATCTAAGGCAAATGCAGGCCGGTTTCAAAATACGGCGTTTACAGGATTCGGATTCTATTTTTAGGATTCAGACAAGCACGCCGGACCGATGTTTTCGGAAGCTGGCGAAAGTACTCCGTAAAAACCAGCCGGATCCGTTTTGCTGAGAACTCGTGCGTCGAAGTCGCTTGAACGCGTCGTGGGGGTTGCGACAATCCTTTTCAGGACCGGTCGTTTTTCCGATTTATCTTTTGGGAAGGCAGCTGTTTTGTAGCAACAACCGTTCCGAGTTCTGGCAGCTTCGCAAATTCCTGTTTGCCTGCCAGCTCGTTCTTGTATTGTTCGAATCGTTCACTTTCAAACGCACAAAAAAAATGCACGCAGACATTCAGCTGGTCAAAGAAAAGGTCGGCGAAAAAGCCGAAATGATTCACCGCATTCAAAGTGAGCTTAGTAAAGCGATTGTGGGTCAGGAAATCATGGTGTCGCGACTGCTGGTCGGACTGCTTACTGAAGGCCACGTACTGCTGGAAGGCGTACCGGGGCTGGCGAAGACGACCGTAATTACCGCTTTGGCTCAGGCATTGTCGGTAAAGTTTAACCGGATTCAGTTTACTCCGGATCTGCTGCCGGCCGACCTGATTGGGACCATGATTTATCAGCCCAGCAGCGGTTCTTTTACAACTCGGAAGGGCCCAATCTTCAGCAATCTGATTCTGGCCGACGAAATCAACCGAGCTCCGTCCAAGGTTCAATCGGCGTTGCTGGAAGCGATGCAGGAACGTCAGGTGACGATCGGCGATGAAACCTATTTACTGGAACGACCATTCTTGGTACTTGCTACTCAGAACCCAATTGAACAGGAAGGCACGTATCCTCTGCCGGAAGCTCAGGTCGACCGTTTTATGCTGAAGGTCACCATCACATATCCGAAGCAGGCAGAAGAACGCAAGGTTCTGGACATGGCCCTGGACGATACAGCTCGTCCTGTAAATTCGATTATGACAGCGGATGAAATTTTCAGCATGCAGAAAGTCGTGCGTATGATTTATATCGACGACCAGATCAAAGACTACATCATCAACATTGTACGAGCCACTCGCGATCCCGCCGCATTCAAGCTAAAGCATGTGGCCGAATTGATCTCTTTTGGCGCCTCTCCTCGAGCCAGTATTTTTCTGGGCAAGGGAGCTCGAGCCATTGCGTTCCTGAACGGTCGCGGCTATGTGACTCCGCAGGACGTAAAAGATATCGCATACGATGTGTTGCGACATCGAGTCATTCTGACCTACGAAGCCGAAGCTGAAGAAAAGACGTCTGACGATATCATCCGTGAAATTCTGAACGCGGTGCCCGTTCCGTAATCACGGGTTGAATCGAACAACCCGAGATATTGTTTCTGATTCGTTTCTGTTCCATGATGCCCGAACCGTTGTCGCTGAACTTTGCTGTCATGTCACAAACAGTTGCTGAAATTCTGAAGAAGGTGCAACGTATTCAAATCGTTGCCAATCGTTCTGTTAACGATTTGCTGGCGGGGCAGTATCGCAGCGTGTTTCGCGGTCGAGGCATGGAATTCGATGAAGTTCGCGAATACCAACCGGGCGACGATATTCGCACAATCGACTGGAACGTGACGGCTCGCACAGGTGTTCCGTTCATCAAACGATTCAGCGAAGAACGCGAACTCACGGTGTTGTTTATGGTAGACGTTTCGGCGTCCGGAGCCTTCGGGTCGGGCTCGCAATCAAAGCTGGAAGTCATGATTGAAATGACGGCGCTGTTGATGTTTTCTGCATTGAAGAATAACGACAAAGTGGGACTGCTGTTGTTCGCTCATGATGTTCAGGCCTTCTATCCGCCTCGAAAGGGCAAGGGGAATGTATTGCGGCTGATTCGCGAAATGCTGGCGGTTGAACCGGTTCGCAGCGAAACCGATCTGGAAGCCGCGTTGCTGTATTTGAACAAGGTTCACAAGCGTCGAGCGGTCGTGTTTTTGATCAGCGATTTCCAGAACGAGGCTTCTCGGCGAGCACTCGCGATTTCGAATGGTCGTCACGATCTGGTTGCCATTACGGTTTCTGATCCGCGTGAAGAAGAGCTGCCGGAAGTAGGCTTCATCACGTTGCAGGATGCCGAAAGCGGAGAGGTTGTCGAAGTTGACACTCAGCATCCCAAAGTTCGAGCGATGTTTGCGAAGCAGTCCGCTGATCGTCGTGAAAATCTGACGACAGGGCTGCGGCGAGCTGGAGTTGATCAGCTGCAGATCAGCACGGCCGAACCTTATGCCACCAGCCTGAGACGTTTTTTTGAGTCTCGGGAAAGGCGGTTGCGATGAGTCGCCAACACCGCGGATATTATTGCTTTGCTGATTTTTTGCGAGTCCAAAATCTGTTTCTCGCAGGGCTGTTGATCGTGTGTCTGCCTGCAGGTTGCTCAAGCAGTTTTACAACGTCAGAAACGGACACGAAAACGGCGTCACCTGATGCTCTGCATACGGAACTCGAACGCGGTCCGGTCAGGGTGTCGATAGATATTGTGCCAAAGAAACCGCGGTTGTCGGATGAGCCTACTTTAACGCTGACGATCATCGCAGCAGACGGCGTGGACGTATCGTTGCCGCCGTTTGGTCAGTCGCTCGGCGATTTTATCATTCGTGATTTTCATGAACCGCTAGCAAAAACAGCTGACGGCAAACAGGTGTTGCAGCAGGTTTACACGCTGGAACCGACTTTGGCTGGCCTGTCGATCGTTGATCCCATTGAGGTGAAGTTTGTCGATAACCGGTCGAATGGCGATAGCAAAGAACATACTATTCATACAGAAGCGATCAAAGTCGATATCGCGACAATGATTGAATCGGAAACGCCGTCGCTTAACGATCTGCGGCCCGCTGTAGCGCCGGTGGATATTCCGGATAGCACGGTGGCATCGTGGACGGGCTGGGGAATTGCATTGCTGGCGACAAGTCTAGCGCTGGTGGCACTTGTCTGGCGATTGAAACGTAAATCGGGCACCAGCGAACCACAACTAACGCCTCAGCAACTTGCCCGACGTGAACTTGACGATTTGATCTCCAGCCAGCTTAGTGAAACCGATGTCAAGGAATACTTCGTGCAGCTGACCGGTGTTGTTCGAAGATACATCGAACGATCTACAGGCGTGAAGGCTCCCGAACAAACCACGGAAGAATTTCTGCGACAGGTGAATCAGCAAAAGCTGTTTTCAGACGAAGAAGATCGTCGTCTGGGCGCATTTCTTGAATCGGCCGACCTGGTAAAGTTCGCCGGGTATCAGCCGGACGAAGAATCAGTCAAACAAAGCACTCATAAAGCAAAACAGTTTATTGAACTGCAGACAGCTGCGGGCATACCGGGGATTGGTGCAGCGGCTATTGACGCCGGTTTCGAAAACACAGATAGAACCGCCCCTGCTGACAAAATCGGCGCCGAGACTGAACACGCACGTGCGTCAGTCGGTGAAGGCGAGGTGTCGTTATGAGCACGTTTCGTTTTGCAAATCCCGTGACGTTGCTGCTGTTGATTCCGGTAATTTTGATTGCCGTTTATGTGACCGCAAAGCGTCATCACGCGGTGTTGTATTCCAACGTCGAACTGTTGCGTGACCTGCCTGTCACGTTTGCTCAACAGATCCGGCGGTTATTGCCGTGGACGAAGCTGTTGGGCCTGATCTTAATTACCGTCGCATTGGCTCGGCCACAACTGGGGCGCGAGGAAACTCGGATTCGTGCAGAAGGTATTGCGATTGAAATGTGCGTCGATAAATCGGGTTCGATGCAGGCTCTTGATTTTTCTCTGGACAACGAACAGTTGAATCGTCTGGATGCTGTGAAGAGCGTGTTTCATGACTTTGTCGCCGGAGACGACAAGTTTGTCGGCAGGCCCGATGACTTGATCGGGTTGATTTCGTTTGGTGGATTTGCGAATGCCGTCTGTCCGTTGACGCTGGATCATGGCGCTTTGCTGGAAGTGCTTTCCACCGTCAAAATTCCAGAACCGATCTACGACAGCAACCATAACATCATCAACGAAAAGCTGCTTCAGGAAGAACAGGCGACTGCGATTGGCGATGCTTTGGCTCTGGCGGTTGATCGCCTGAAAGATGCGGAAGCGAAAAGCAAAATCATTGTGTTACTATCCGATGGCGAAAATACGGCCGGCGTGATTTCCCCCGATGAGGCGACCGTTGCGGCGGTTGAATTCGGAATCAAAGTTTACAGTATTGGAGTTGGCTCGACCGGGCTGGCCCCATTTCCGACAATTGACCGTTATGGCCGCACGGTACTGACGGCTCAGCAGGTGCGACTGGATGAAACGACTCTGAAGGGTATCGCTGAGAAAACCGGTGGAATGTACTTCAACGCCAAAGATACGGCGGCGTTGAAGCAGGTGTATTCAGAGATCGACAGTCTTGAAAAGACCGAAATCGAAGGACGGCTGTATGTCGAGTACCGTGAGGTTTTCGGATACCCAATGTCAATTGGCCTGGGCTGCATGTTGCTCACGTTGATTCTGGCCAGCACGCGGTTGAGAGGATTACCGTAAAAACATGGAGCGTTTAGCGATGAGAGTCCGGAATCGAAGCAACATTGGTTTAAAGCAGCATTAGAACTAAACATATGAATTGGGGATTTCCGACAGCTTTGTTTGCGTTGTGGATCGTACCTTTGGTCGGGTTTCTGATTGTTCGTGCGCACATAAAACGCAGGCACACAGCGATGTTGTTCGTTGACCAGGCGATGGTGGCACGTTTGATGCCACGCTTTGATGGAACTCGAACGTGGGTGAAGGCTGTTTTGATAATGGCTGCTGTGTCGCTGCTGATTGTGGCTATCGCGAGACCTCGTTACGGCTTCTACTTCGAAGAAATTTCAGGTCGTGGCGTTGATGTTTTTGTGTTGCTGGATGTTTCTCGATCAATGCTGGCAGAAGATGTGAAGCCGAATCGCCTGGAACGAGCGAAGTCGGATATTCTGGATCTGTTGCCGAAACTTGAAGGCGATCGAGTTGGCTTAATTGCCTTCGCGGGTGCTCCTGTGGTTCAGGTGCCTCTGACAACCGATCACGGATTTTTCAAACTGATGCTGGACGATGTCGACGTCACTAGTGCTCCTCGCGGAGGTACGTTGATCGGCGACGCGATTCGCAAAGCGATGGAAAGTATGGAAGCCCGAGCCGACCGGGATCAGGCGATTGTGCTGATCACCGATGGTGGAGATCAGGATTCGTTTCCGCAGGAAGCCGCCGACCTTGCGGCTCAGCGAGGAATCCGAATCATAACTGTCGGACTGGGGGACGTGAGCGAAGGTGCTCGCATTCCGACGCGCGGCAGCGACGGCGGAATTAGCTTTGTTCAACACGAAGGTCACGAAGTCTGGTCGAAAATGGATGACAGCCTGCTGAAGGATATTTCGGCCAAAACGATGGGAGCCTACATTCCGGCTCAGACGTTAAGCTATGACCTTGGAAAAATCTACGATGATCAGCTGGCCCGACTTACTCAGGGTGATATCAACACCGAAAAACGAAAACGCTTTCATGAACAGTATCAGTGGTTCGGAGGTATCGGGTTATTGCTGTTGCTGATTGAAATGCTAATTCCGGCTTACGGCAAGAATCCCGTTGAATCTGCTGAGGTGGTTTCATGACTGGAATAGACGTTCAGAAACACATGGCATTCATGCACCGCAGGATTCTGCGAACCGCTGCAGTTTACACCTTGCTGCCGCTGCTTTTTGTTGCGGCCGATACACCTGGCGACGCTGTGCAAAAGGTACGAGAAGGGTTGCAGCATTTTCGTAACAGTGAATTTTCCGCAGCCGAAACGGCTTTCGCGAAGGCAGGCGAAATAGCCCCGGAGAATTCTGTAATTCTTTATGATGAAGCCTGCGCGGCACTGGCGGGCAACGATGCCGAACAGGCTCGCAGTCTGTTTCGAAAAGCGTCTCTGGCGAAAGATGTAGAACTGGCCGTGAAGGCTCATTACAACCTTGGGTGCCTGGAAGCAGATCAGGCTCGTTCGAAACTGGGAGACGATCCGACGGCGGCAGAAGGTGAATTGCGAGAAGAAAGTATTAATCAGTTGCTGACATCCATCCGCAGTTATCGTGATGTTCTGGAGTTAGAACAGACTCATACAGATGCACGCCATAACATCGAACTGATTCGGCTTTACATCAAGCATCTGCAGTCGCAATGGGCAGAACGAGACAAACAGAAGGCTCGGCAGGAACAGAATCTGCTGCAGTTTTTAAAGATGATTGAAGATCGCCAGATGCAGATTCGTTCGGTAACAAAGGTTCTCAGCCAAGGACAGGATTCTGCTCATTTAAGGCAGGCCGTGATGGAAACGGCCGAGTCTTTGCGAACGCTTCAGGAAGAAGTCGCACCGTTGAAGCAGAAGCTTTCGGAACAGATCCAGCAAGGCTCCGGAGTTGCAGCTGCACAAAACGCACAGCCGAATCCTCAGGACGAACAGCGTCAGCAGGCCGAACAGTTGCTGCATCAAATGGCCGATCAAATTGGCGAACGAATGCTGACCTCGGCCACGTTGCTTGAGGAGAAGAACATGAAATCTGCGGTCACTGCAGAAACCGAAGGGCTTGATCAAACAAATCAATTGTATATGGCGCTGGCCCCGTACCAGAACATCCTACAGCGCGCCATCAGCGAACAGCAGTCGGTACTTCCGCCGGAATCAGCATCTGAAGAGGTGAAAACAGGCCCAGACGCGACGGCAGAAGACGCGATTAAGAACACAACCAATGACGATAACACAACATCCGGCGACACAACATCCGGCGACATAACAGAAGACACAAACAGCAATGTTGCCGAGCCTAATAATTCTGTACCGAAAGACTTTGTGCAGCTGTTGGAAACGCAATCTCGGATTACCGGTTGGAGCGATATTTTGTCATTGAAAGCTGAATCCGAGTTGCCTCAGGCAGAGCAGCAATTGGAGTCGTTAAAACAGTCTATGCCGGAAGAAACGCCAGATAAGACTGAGCCCGTAAAAACAGACGAAGAGCACTCGGCGATTGATCCTGTACAAAAGGATTCGGCTGCACAGGGTACGCCCGTACTGAGCGAACAGAAACAGGCGGCGAAGGATCAGCAGGACCAAATGCGACAGCAATTGGATCAGTTAACCGGAATGGTGGAATCTATGAAGCGAGCGATTGAACTCGCACCCCAAGCTGCTCAGCATTCAGCAGCCGCCACTGGCAGTTTAATTAAAGAAGATGCGGTAGAGGCTGAACCGGAACAGCAGGAAACGCTGCGGCTTTTGAAAGAAATTGCGGAACCGCTGGTGAACGAAGATCAGCAGGATCAAGATCAGGATCAAGACAAGAACAACGAAGACCAAAAGCAGGACGATAAGAAAGACGGCGACGAAGATCAGCAGAAAAAAGACGAATCACAGGATCAAAAGCCGGAAGACGAACAGCAGCAATCAAAGCAGGAACAGGCTGAATCAACGTTGCGAAAAGCTCGCGAACGCGAACGGGAATACCGTGACAAGCAGCGTGAGATTCGTGGATTGTTGCAACGAGGCATCAAAGTCGACCGCGACTGGTAGTTCGTTTTCTGTGTCTGAACTACGTCGCATTGACGACTGAACCCACTCTGGCTGCCGCTATTCTTCTCGTTGAGTTTCGATCATCAGGGCGAACGCTTCCCAGCCTTTAAGCTGCTGTTCTGAAATGGATGCGTCCTGTCCGGTTTCGAAGCGGTGTCGGACAGCCCGCAGCCAGCGGCGAGTTTTCCGAGGCAAGGCGACGGAGGAATTCACCACCAGACCCAGCACAATTTGCCTTTGGTTTTGTCTTAGAATCTGCAGCTTGGCACCACCGTGCATGGTGTAGCCATAGCTGCGAAGAATTCGGCGGACAACCTGAGTGATCCCACGGATAACTCGGCCGCGTTTAATGTCGAACGACATGGTGATGTCGTCGGCATAGCGTGAATAATCGCCTTTGTGTCGACGCGCCAGTAGCAGCAAAGCGTGGTCCAGCGGAGCGTTCACCAGGTTGCTCAGTCTGGGGCTGGTGGGAGCTCCCTGAGGCAGGTGGCCATTGTCTGTTGTCAGTCGGGTCAGCAGTTGTGCAGCATCTGATTCCCAGCCGATTGCTTCGAACCACTTTTGAACTCGTTCGCTGGTGGTGTGTTCAAAGAAATGCCGAATGTCCATCTTGACGACGACACGTTTTTGCTGATGCGGCATTGCGGCATCAACAATCGACGCTCCTTGTTCGAAACCGCAGGCCATCGGATGAGCGTCGGCCTGTTGCAGCAAGCGATGAAGAATGGTGCGTTGCAGAGCCTTGGTGGCATCGTCAGGAATCTCAAGTCGTCGAAAGCCGCCCCTGGGTTTTGGAATGCGTTCTTCGCGATAAGTGGGCTGATGAGCTTCCAGTCTTTCCAGCGGAATGTCCAGCCGTCGAACCAATTCGAGACTGCGCAGAACGCGACGGACCATTTTCGGCGCGTCATCGAATGCGTCTTCTTCCACAACGGCAGCGAAAACGTGATCGGTGTTTGGTACGTGCGATCGATGTTCGGCAGCGAGTCGCTGTGTGGAACCGCGCTGGCTCAGCGCAACGCCAATTCCTATAGCGACAGCAGCCACTATGGCAATAGCGATCAGAATCGGAGTCGTAAGCATGTTGTGATGCGGATCAAGAAAAAAAAAGCGAGGCCGAAGCCTCGCCGGTCCTGCCCAACGGTCGTAGATCGTTGCCAAAAAGTTTCTGGACACGCGTGGTGTCCCGGCTGACGAAACATCAGCCCGTGCGTAAAGCACCGCCAAGACCGGTTGTAGAATCTATGGTTGGGGACGCGAAGTCAATGTCAGAACAGGAAAAGGCGTCAGGTTCGCCACTCGTTAGTGCCGCTCGTGGTCAGATTCACCCGAACCTAAGTGAGCGTTATTCTGACTCGATGCGTCCATCGGCGATGATTTCCGCTAGCACATTGTTAACGTGGACAAATCGAATGATTTCGTGTGATTAGCGGTAACGAATGTACGCAGGGTTGGTTGACAACTCAGCCATCATTCGCGCTGATTCGCACAGTAAAACTCCCTTCTTGATTCTCAGATCATTTTCTAATGTCCAAAACTCATTCAATTGACGGAATTACACTTCATCTGGCAACTCCGGATTCCAGTTCGGGTGAATGGATTGGTCAGGGCGAAGTACTGAAACAACTGCTGGCCTGCTGGCTGGTTGTGGATGAAAAAGACCTGCCGCTGACGCCGCGTTTGATTGGCACACCGGGTATTGGCAAGACGACTCTGGCCATTTCCGGAGCTCGCCAAAGGCAGCAGCCACTGTTTATTTATCAGTGCACTGCGGATACTCGACCGGAAGATCTGCTGGTGACTCCCGTCTTGGCAGAAAGTGGTAGAATTGCGTACCACGCGTCATCGATGGTGTCGGCCATGATTACCGGAGGCATCTGCATTTTGGATGAAGGCAACCGCATGAACGAAAAATCGTGGGCCAGCCTTGCTCCACTTCTGGACCATCGTCGCTACGCAGAATCGATTGTTGCTGGAATTACAATTCATGCTCACCCGGACTTCCGCTGTGCAGTCACGATGAATGAGGACGAATCGACGTTTGAAATACCCGATTACATTCTCAGTCGTCTGCAACCGACCCTGACTCTGGGGCATCCATCGCGCACGGACGAGATGGCGATTCTGAAGTATCACCTGCCATTTGCTGACGACCAGATGCTAAGCATGACGGTCGATTTTCTGCAGGAATCGCATTCACTGAATTTGGACTTTTCAACACGCGACGGTATCAACCTGCTGCGATTTGCTCTGAAGCGGATGGCACAGGAAAATGATCACCCGATTGCTCGAGACGACGCATGGCGAGAATCGCTCGAAAAATGCCTCGGCGAAGACGCTGCCGATTTGCAGTCATTGGCGGAAAGCAAAAGTCAGTCGTTGGGCGGTAATATGGTGCCCATGGGGCTGGGCGATTTCTTCTTTTCGCCTGGCGATCCCATGCATCCCGACATGGACGATGATGATGATGATGATGACATGGACGACGACCTGGACGATGATATCGATGGCGTCAGTTTCGGCGGCGACGTGCCATTTTAGCCTGATTGACACTAAAGTCGCGGGCCTGGCGGCCGTTTAGGGCACGGTCTGTGAGAGCGGGGCGTTCAACCATTCATCGCTGTTGTGAGGCTCGATTGCAAATTTCACTGCGGCGCACTTTTTTGAGCAGCTTGGTACTGTAGGATTTTCGGGGCCGCTGATGGTTGTTCTTAGGGGCTGTGGCGAATCCGTGCGGAATGATTCGTCAACGCTTGCCTCACGTCGTTTGCTTCTGAATAATCAAAATCCGTTTAGTTAGTATTACTACTGATTTCTGGTGCAAGGCGAATAAGTAATGAGTCGAATTTGTTTTCTGGCGTTGATGGCTTTTCCTCTTGTTGGCAGTGCCGCAGATCCTGAAGTGGCCGACTTTGGTAAAACAAAGGATGGCACCTCTGTAGAAATCTACACTCTGAAAAGCAAGACTGGCCTGACTGCCAGGGTGATGACTCGCGGTGCAACGCTTGTGCAACTGCATGTGCCCGATCGACAGGGAAAATCCGACGATGTGATTCTTGGCTGGGACGATGTCGCAGGCTACGAATCTGAAGATAATCAATACTTTGGGTGTACGACAGGGCGTGTCTGTAACCGTATCGCCGCCGGTAAGTTTTCACTGGATGGCAACCACTACACTCTGGCCATAAACAATGAACCAAACCACCTGCACGGCGGCGTCGAACGCAGCCTGGATAAAGTAGTCTGGACGGCGAAAGGCTATTCGAGTGATCGCGGTCAGGGAGTTCGATTCACATACACCAGCCCCGATGGCGAGGAAGGCTACCCCGGAGAATTAAAAATCACCGTCACCTATTTTGTCCCCGTCGACGGTAACCGGCTGACAATCAGCTACAAGGCGACCACAGATAAGGCAACTCCGGTCAATCTGACAAATCATGCCTACTTCAATCTTGAAGGAACTGGCAGCGACACAGTTCTGAACCACATGCTGCAATTGAACGCAGACAACTACACACCGACGGATGATACGCTGATTCCAACTGGAAAGATTGAATCTGTCGAAGGCACACCTTTGGACTTTCGTAAGATGAAAAAAATTGGTGCTCGAGTCGAAAAGCTGAGCGACACTGGTGCTTTAGGATACGACCATAACTTTGTGCTGAATGCCAAGGAAGACAAAGAACAGCCATTTAACTTTGCGGCTCAGTTGGTAGATCCAAAGTCGGGTCGTACGCTACGAATTCTAACGGATCAGCCGGGCATTCAGTTCTATTCAGGAAACTTCCTGAAAGGCCAGATCGGTAAGGGTGGGAAAACTTACGCACATCGTAGCGCCGTTTGCCTGGAGACTCAGCACTTTCCAGATTCTATGAACCACGAAAATTTCCCAACGGTCATTCTGAAACCCGGCGAAGAATACAAAACTTCGACTCAGCTGACCTTTGGAATCGCCAAGCCAAAGGCTGCGAACTAAAGATTTCCTGAAATCTATTAAGGTGACTCGTCGAGGTGGCGTGATACAAATAGACGTCCACTGCCAGTCACGTTGAACAGAAAACTATACCGCACAGCGTGCGAAAACCGGACTGGCAAACTTCTCAATGCAAGCACAACCCGCGAGTGAGTGAATTTTGCAATGGCTGAATTCAATTGCTCGTGACGCGTATTTTTGAATTCGCGATTTTTGGACCGCCTCTAAGGCTGATCGTGGAAAAAGTCTGATCGCCACCTGGACGATGAAAATAGAATTGCCAATCGGATTTGAAGCCTGGCTTACAGCAAAGCCGGGCTTCTTAGGTTTGCGTTGCTGTTTGAAGCCTGATCCAATGAGCTAATGAACGACGTCCAGCAGACGTTTAGTCCGTTGTGCTTGATGACCCTGCCAGGAGACCCTTGATGCAGTTCAGAATCAATCGAAGTTACTTCGCGGCCTGCATCGTGTTGATAACGGGCATTTCAGTGGCATCTGCAGGCGTGTTATGTGCTCAGGAAACATCTGCCCCAAACAGCTTTCTGGAGTTTGTGCAGTCGCAGGCTGCTGAACTGCGATCCGGGAATGTTGCAAGCACATCGCTGGCTGATTGGCAGGAACAGCGAAGTCAATTGCGTGAACAGCTTCAGAACGCATGGGGCGGATTCCCGGAAATTCATGCAGCCCCGGAAGTCAGAGTTCTGGATACTCTGGATCGCGATGGGTATCGGGTCGAGAAAATCGTTTTTCAGACTTTGCCGGACATCTGGATGACGGCAAACGCATATGTGCCGGATGGCCCCGGTAAACATGCGGCCGTGCTGTGTGTGCACGGTCACTGGAAAGGGGCAAAGCAGGATCCTCACGTGCAGGCTCGGTGCATTGGCCTGGCAAAACTGGGTTTCTTTGTTCTGGCAGTTGATGCTCTGGGAGCTGGCGAACGAGCACTCGGCAAGGGGCTTGGTGAATATCACGGCGAGATGGTAGCTGCGACGTTGTGGCCCATCGGTCGTCCGTTGAGCGGATTGCAGGTTTACGAAAATATGCGAGCTGTTGACTACATGGTTTCTCGTGCGGAAGTTGACGCAGATCGTGTGGGCGTGACCGGTGCCAGTGGCGGAGGAAATCAAACGATGTACGCCGGAGCGTGGGACGAACGCCTGAAAGCAGTTGTGCCCGTATGTTCAGTTGGCAACTATCAGGCGTATCTGGGAGCAGCGTGCTGCATGTGCGAAGTGGTTCCCGGCGCGCTGCAGTTTACGGAAGAAGCGGCCGTGCTGAGTCTGGTTGCTCCTCGCGCACTGATGGTGATCAATGCCACGAAAGACTCGTTTCAGTTTTCCGTTGGCGAAGCTCAGAAATCCGTGGCGGGCGCTCGATCGGTCTTTCAGTTGTATCAGCGTGATGGAAGTCTGCGTCACACTACGTTTGAATCACCGCACGACTACAGCCAACCCATGCGTGAAGCGATGTACGGGTGGATGGCCCTACATTTGAGGGGCGAAGGTGACGGTTCGCCGATTGCTGAACCTGCCATGACCACCGAAGACCCGGCAATTCTGCGATGCTATCCCGGGGAAACTCGGCCCGACGACTGGATTACAATTCCAAAGTTTGCTGCGGAACAGGCTCGCACGATTTTGCGAGATCGGCTTCAACCAGCGACGGTTGCAGAATGGCGGGCATTGTCTGAAAAACGCCGTCGCATTCTTGATGAAGTCGTGCTGGGCAACACTTCGCCGCTGAACGTTGCTGTGATTTCCAGCAAACTGCTGGATGGCATTCGGACTTCAATGTTCAGTTCCGAGCCAGGCATCGAACTTCAGCTGGTGGAATCTATTGCCGCGAAAAAACCTGAGGATTCTCTGAAAGCGAATATTTTCGCGGATGAGGATTCAGTGACCGTCGTGTATTTAAAAATGGACAAACAGGACGACTTTGCGGCGTCGTTAAAGGACCGTGCAGTGAGTGACGGCCTGAGGTTTGTTACGGTGGACTTGCGGGCAACCGGTAAGAATTCGTTTCCGACAGATGGGGTTGGCCGAGCAATTGATCACAATTCGGCCGAGTGGTCGTTGTGGCTGGGCCGACCGCTGCTGGGCCAATGGGTACAGGACGTGAGGGCGGCGATCACGATCTTGTCGGCGACTAAGAACGGCAGAACGATCAAAGTTATCGGCAAAGGTCCGGCGGGACTCGTGGCGATCTGCGCTGCAGCTGTGGATGATCGAATTGATCATGTGATTACGGTTGGCACGTTGTCCAGTTTTGTTACAGAAGTGCCGTACGAAAATCAGCGACTGGGAACACTTGCCAACGGGATTCTGCGTGATGTTGGCGATGTCGCTGACTTGGCATCGCTAATTGCACCCCGAAAAGTAATTCTAACTAATTCAGTTGCGGCCAATGGTCGCCAGCTGACCGATGCTGAACTGATTCAGACGTTTCAGCCGACAGCAAACATTTATAAGTTGTTGAATGCGGCACACAACTTTCGGGTGGATGTCGAACCTGTCGCCGCCGACCGACTGCCTGAGATTCTGCGGGGAGAAGGTATTTCGCGGTAATGGCTGTAGCAGTCAGTCAATGAATCAATCAATGACGGTAGTTAAACTTGTGAGCACATTCCATGTGCTGAAAAATTCTGACGAATTCGGCTACGGAGACGGAGTTGGTCTACAGGTCGAGGGAATCGAGGTCGTCCATCAGGTCGTCGAATTCATCGCGTTCGCGAGTCTTCAAACCAACTGACATGCCGACAGCATCGCGACCGTCGAGAATGAGTTCCCGGTCACGTTCCAGTACTGCCATTTCGACGGCAGATGCTCCATCATCGCCGCCGAACAGTTTGGACAGGTCGATCTTGATTCCACCGACTTCACCATCCGCGCCGGCGATGGCGGGTGTTTTGTGCTGAGGAAAGATGATGGCATTTTCCGGGCAGACGCGACTACATGCTGGACAGCCTTTTTTGCAGTTGTCCTGTTCTTCGACAAGAATGCGATCCAGAGCATCCACGCCGTAGACTCCGAACAGGCAAAAATCGATGCACTCCATACAGTTGGTGCAGCGGCTGTAGTCGATCACAGGGTACCAGCGTCGACTGGTGTCTTCGGGAAGCGCCTGTTTGTCGGACAGATTAGCCGAACCGCTGTCTAACGCTTTGCGAGCTTCCAGCTGACGTTCCGGGTTAAGATAGCGCTGCAGCTGTTCGGCTTTCGGCGATCCATTGATGAAGCTCATCAGGTCGACGGTTTGCACACTGTTTTCGTTGGAAATCCTGATAACTTCGTCGATGTAATCCTGAGCCTTTTCGCTAACCCGAAGATCCATGCAATAGACCTTGCGATCGGGCACGTTGACACTGCCGATTCCGCGAGCTTCATGTTTTTCAACGTCGTCTTCGTCTTCGTCTTCGTCTTCGTCGGGTTCGCTTCGCAGCAATGTCAGGCCTTCGTGCCCGCGGACACCGGCTCGATCCAGCGTCCACTGAGTGGCTCGTTCGTACAGCCAGCCCAGCACAAGCAGGTTGCCAGGCACAGATCGCAAAAACATCATACCCGTATGATCGCTGGACATATCGTAAAGATGGGGCACCAGTGACACATCGATGCCGGGTTCCATAATCAACGACGTCAGAATGTCTTCTTCCATCTGCCGCTTCATGGGATTTCGGCCCTGAGCCTGACAAATGACAACGGTAAGTCTTGTTCCTGCCATATTTTTTATCCGATCGGTTAGCGATGCATCGTGGTCAACACCGCGAGAGCGTCAGAGTACAGTGTTTGGTCCCGTTTTTCGAACATGAAGCGATCAACGGATCAGAATTTGTGTGCTCGCCGCCGGCAGGGACGCTTAAACGATCACATCGAGTGCCGCACTGTGGCCAAATCTGCATTGCGTCGTGGTGCTGCGAATCCATAAACAGTTGGCGAAATGTAGCCGCCTTTGTTAGCTTTGCATTTTAAACGTCCGCTTAGTAGTTCTCCGCAACGTCCTCCCACCGAAAATCAGCCCATCATGCGACTGTTTACCTGCACGCTAATTTGTGTCGGCACGATAACCGCCGTTTTGCCGTCGCCAAGTATCGCTGAAGACGTTGACTTTAATCGTGACGTGCGTCCGATTCTTTCAGATGCCTGCTTTGCATGCCATGGTCCGGATTCTGGAAAACGTCAGGCTGATCTGCGACTTGATCAGCAGGATGGCCTGTTTCGTTCTGAGGACGGAGTCACTGTGGTGGATCCGAAATCTCCGGATCACAGTGAGATACTGAAACGTATTTTGTCTGATGATCCTGATCTAATGATGCCACCCTCAGATGGCGGGCGAAAACTAACGACCGGAGAGAAAGAAACGATTCAGCAATGGATTCAGCAGGGAGCAAACTGGAAGGGCCACTGGGCGTATATTGCTCCGGTGCGTCTGCCTGCTCCGGATGTACAGGTCAGCGGCTCGGGTAATACGATTGATCGTTTTGTTCAGGCGGAACTCAATGCCCGAAAACTGACGGCATTGGACCAGGCGGATCCCGTAACACTGGTGCGTCGACTTTCTTTTGATCTGACAGGTCTGCCGCCGGCGCCTCAGCAGGTGGAACGTTTCAAAGCGGATCCGTCGATTGAAAACTGGGAAAAGCTGGTCGCCGTGATGCTGGCGTCCGATCACTATGCCGAACGCATGACCGCACTGTGGCTGGACCTTGTGCGATACGCAGACACCAACGGCATTCATGGAGACAATCATCGTGAAGTCTGGATGTACCGCGATTGGGTGATTGACGCCTTTCGACGCAATATGCCTTTCAACCAGTTTACAGTTGAACAGTTGGCGGGTGATCTTCTGCCGGATGTAACCGACGAACAGAAAATCGCGTCGGGCTACAATCGACTTCTGATGACAACTCGCGAAGGTGGCGCTCAGGCGGGTGAATATCTGGCGAAGTATTCGGCGGATCGGGTTCGCAACGCATCCACCGTATGGATGGGGGCAACCATGGGCTGCTGTGAATGCCATGATCACAAGTTCGATCCGTATTCGATCAAAGACTTCTATCAGTTTGCCGCATTCTTTGCCGACGTTCAGGATGTTCCCGTGGGTGTGCAACCATCAGTGAAGATGCCTTCTCGACAACAACAGCAGCAGCTGGCAGAACTGGATTCAAAGCTGGTTGAATTTCAAACATCGCTGGACACTCAAACGCCGGAACTTGACGCGGAAATGCAAGCGTGGGCCACAGCGTTGCACGAACGATTGCAGGCAATATCCAAAGTATGGCACGTTGCCAGCATCGCAGACATGAAGTCTCAGGCGGGGCAGATCATGACTCTGCAGGACGACGGCAGTGTGAAAACCAGCGGCGAAAACTTTAAGCACGACACGTATACAATTGCTCTAAAATTGAAGGCTGGCCCCCTGACGGCCGTTCGGCTCGAAACTTTGACTGACGACCAGTTTGCACGTAAGTCGCTGTCGCGTCCGCCGGGTAATGGGAATTTTGTCCTTTCCGGAGTTGCCGTTAGTCATGTTCGCAACAGCGACGAAACCGAACACGCTGTCGCCATTAAAGACGCCATCGCGTCGTATGAACAAAAATCATGGCCGGTGACCAACGTTTTGGATGGCAAACCGGAAACGGGGTGGGCCGTTGATGGACACAACGATCCCTTGAAATCCCCGCTGGCCGGTATTCGACTGGCTACTGCAATTCAGGCGGAAGACGGCGATCGGCTGATTGTCGAGCTGCGTCAGACATCCGTCGATTTCCACAACATTGGGCGGTTCCGGTTGTCCACATCTGCGGTTGAATCTCCCAGTCTCGACAATAACGCGTTAGGTATTCCGGCGGATCAACGGGCTGCTATTGGCGCATGGCCAAACGTGGATGGCGAGATGAAATCGAAGCTTGCCACTTATTTTCGCACAATAGCTCCGCTATTGGACGATGTTCGTTCGCAACAGATTGCGGTGACGAAGGCTCGCGAAGAACTGCAAAAACAAATTCCTGAAACGCTGATTACACGAACTCAGAAGCCTCGAGAAATACGAGTACTGGCCCGAGGTAACTGGATGGACAACAGCGGCGACGTTGTGAATCCGGGGGTGCCACATTTCATGAATCAGTTGACGCCGTCCGGACAGGCGTCAAGGCTGGATCTGGCCAACTGGTTTGTCGACGACGCCAATCCTGTTGTTGCTCGCGTGTTCGTAAATCGTTTATGGAAGATGATGTTCGGCAAGGGCATTGTGAAGTCTGCCGATGATTTTGGATCACAGGGAAGCTGGCCTACTCATCCTGAACTGCTGGACTGGCTGGCAGTTGAGTTTCGCGAAAGCGGGTGGAACGTACAGCACATTATTAAACTGATTGCAGCTTCAGATGCATACCGGCGTTCGTCTGTAGCAACAACCGAATTAACGGAAGCCGATCCTTTCAATAACTGGCTGGCACGTCAGTCACGATTCCGCCTGGATGCAGAATTCATTCGCGACAATGCTCTGGCGGTTTCCGGACTGCTGGTCGAAAAAGTCGGCGGTCGCAGCGTGAAGCCATATCAACCGGCTGGCTACTGGGATCACCTGAACTTTCCCAAGAGAACATGGCAACCGTCTTCCGGCGAAGACCAGTTTCGTCGAGGACTCTACACATATTGGTGCCGTACGTTTCTGCATCCAGCTATGCGTTCGTTTGATGCACCCACACGAGAAGAATGCACCGTTGACCGGCCTCGCAGCAACAACAGCCTGCAGGCTCTGGTTCTGCTGAACGATCCGAGCTTTGTTGAAGCTGCTCGAAATCTTGCCGCAAAATCTCTACAGCATGGTGGCGAAACGGCTGATTCACGCATCACATATCTGTATCAGCAATCTCTGTCGCGTGATGCTCGACCTGACGAATTGACGGTTCTAACAAAGCTGTTGAGCGAACAACGGGAACAGTTTGCAGCCGACACAGACGCGGTTGACGAGTTCCTAAAAGTCGGCCAGGTTGGTATCGCTGAAGGCATCGACAAAACGGAACTGGCCGCGTGGACGTCTGTTGCTCGAGTAATCCTGAACCTGCACGAAGCGATTACCAGAAGTTAATTCGGCCTGGCAGACTCATACAGTTATTCAATTTTCTCGTGGTGGAGTTCAGGAGAATTCTATCAACTTCCGAATTCAGCTACTGAAAACAGAAGTCTTCAATGAAGCCGCGTTCAGAGACACAAAGCTAGTCGACCGGACATAGTCTTTGCCGACCGCGTGTAGGTTAAAAACATCGTTTGACATCGAGAGAAATCTATTATGTTGCAAGAATATATTAACGCGTGTCGTCGACGAGCATTCCTGCGGCAGTCTTCGGCCGGAATTGGCGTCGGAGTTCTGGCTTCGCTGTTCGGTCAGCAGTCTCCAGTTGCTGCCGTGGATTCCGAACGCTGGCAGGGAATTGTTCAGCCATTGCATGTTCCGGTGAAAGCAAAACGCGTTATTCACCTGTGTATGGCGGGTGGCCCGTCTCATCTGGAAACGCTGGACTACAAGCCGAAGCTGGCGGAAATGGATGGACAGCCGATTCCAGAATCGTTTACAAAGGGCAAACCGATTGCTCAGCTGCAAAGCAGCAAAGAACTGAAGTGCCTAGGGCCGCAGCATCCGTTCACAAAGTTCGGCGAATCCGGGCAGCAGATTTGTTCACTGTTCCCAAACATTGGCAGCATCGCGGATGACATCTGCGTCATTAATTCATTGCAGACAGAAGCGATTAACCACGACCCGGCTCATACATTCATGAACACAGGCAGCCCTGTTCCAGGCCGCCCATCGATGGGGTCATGGATCAATTACGGGCTTGGTTGCGAAACAGATGATCTTCCGGGATATGTAGTGCTTTCATCGTTGGGGAAGTTCGGTCAGGCTCAGCCGATTGCAGCTCGCCAATGGCACAGCGGTTTTCTGCCCAGCCGTTTTCAGGGCGTTGAATTTCGTTCAACGGGCGATGCCGTTCTGTACGTCAACAGCCCGGCAGGCATTAAACACAATCAGCAGCAACAGGTGGTGGATTCGATCAACCAGCTGAACAGAATGCAGGCCGATTTGACACAGGATCCTGAAATTGCAACTCGGATTGGTGCCTACGAAACAGCCTTTCGCATGCAGACCAGCGTTCCGGAACTGATGGATATGTCTCAGGAACCGCAGCACGTGCTGGATATGTATGGCACAAAAGGGGCCGACGGATCGTTTGCGTCGAACTGCCTGCTGTCGCGACGACTTGTTGAACGTGGAGTCAGGTTTGTTCAGCTTTATCACCGAGCATGGGACCATCATGGAGGAGTGAAAAAGGCTATCGAGGGTACAGCTGGCGAAGTTGATCAGGGAGCGGCCGCTTTGATTAAAGATCTGAAGCAGCGAGATATGTTAAAAGATACTCTGGTCATCTGGGGCGGTGAATTCGGCCGCACACCGATGGCTCAGGGAAGTGGTCGAGACCACCATATTCGAGGCTTCAGTTGCTGGATGGCTGGCGGAGGCATCAAGGGTGGGATTACTCATGGAGCGACGGACGAACTTGGCTACGAAGCAGTGGAGGACATCTTCCATGTTCACGATTTTCACGCGACGCTGCTACATCTGATGGGAATCGATCATTCCCGGCTGACGTTCAAGTTTCAGGGACGTAACTATCGTCTAACCGATGTCGCTGGCCATGTGGTTGACAAAATTCTTGCTTGAGCATGCGATCAAATCGTGGATGCTGCAGCCAATATGGTGATCGAGAATTTCCTTGACTCGTTTTCCTGCGTTTGCGATTTGCCGATTACATGCCGCAAAACCGCAGGCGGTATGGGAACAAGTACGGTGGCAGCAGGCTGACGCTGCCACGTTGGACTTTAGGGAAATTTTCTCACTGCAACAATTTGGAATGAAGTTGACCCGATTGTGCGGCCGAAGCCGATACTCAGACTATTGAATTGCATCTGCGTCTGAAAGCGTGGATGCCGCGCGACAATCTATCCTGAAACGAGCGATTGATGAATCTGGCGGAATATCGAGTCAACCTGGGCCGCTTCGGTGGGCCTATGGATTTGTTGCTGTACCTTGTGAGGCGGCATGAACTTGATATTTGCACTATTTCTCTGTCAAAGATCACTCGCGATTTTCAACAGTTCATGGAAGTGCTGGAACTTCTGGATCTGGATCTTGTGGGTGACTTCATTGTGGTTGCCAGTACGCTGCTGGAAATCAAAAGCCGTGAAGTTCTTCCGAAGCCAGAAGAAGTCGTCGTCGAAGAAGAATTCGAAGAAACCGACAGCGATCTCATCGGCCAGTTACTGCAATACAAGCGTTACAAGAACGCAGCAAAGGCTCTGGACGAACGAGCGTCTGAGTGGCTGGAGCGCTATCCTCGACTAAATGACGATCGTCCGGACCTGAAGCACGATCACGCCACGGACAGAATTCGAGAAGTCGAATTATGGGACCTTGTGAGTGCTTTGGCGCGCATCGTGCGAATGCCTGAGGTCGAAAAGGCCACCAGTATTCGTATGGATGAAACTCCGATTGCAGAATTTCAGGACCGCATTCGGAAACGACTGTTGGTGCAAGGCCGAGTTGAATTCAGTTCGTTTTTTGAAGGCGAAAAACTTCAGTCTCGGATTGTGGGCATCTTTCAGGCCACGCTTGAACTCATTCGCCACGAACAGTATCGCGCCGAACAGCCTCAGATGTACGGTGAAATCTACATCCTGCCGCCTCTGCCGAACCAGCCCGCCCGCTAATTCGGTACAGTGTGTCGGCAGCAATAGACACATTGCAACGACGCCCAAAACTAACTGAAAGCAGAACGTGCGTTGCTTGCGCGTTCCTCCCACATCAGGTATTCCGTGAACTGTGATCGGGGCTTTGGTGGCGAGTTTCGGCATTTTTTGCCGGACGGAATCCTGCCACAATTACGCTAACTCTGGCAGTACCAACGCATAGCGATGTACTGCTCAAAACGTGATGTTTACAGCGGAACTGTGGCGTCGTGAAAACTTGATTTAATTTCAAAAATACGGCTAAGAGCGATTGTGACGCCGGTCGATCCTGAAAGACGAAGCCATGCTGTGTCACGTAGCGCGAATTTTCCTCGCGGCAATGGTATGCAGCAACTGCCATCGGAGAGCGTCGTGAATTACTCAGGTAAAATCTATCCGGAAGATACGGTTGGGTATTTTCGAGTCGCTTCGGCAGCGGGCCGACAGCCCATTGAACCTATTGCCGTTGGCACGTTTCTGATTGGCAGTGGCGCACAGTGTAATCTACGATTCGGTGACCATGACATTCCCGAAGTTCATACGATTCTGACGGTTGAACGCGAAGTTGTCAGCCTGAAATGTAGTCAGCAGCGACCGCAGTTGCTGGTCAATGGTTCTCCAACAAATGTGTGTCAGCTGTCCGACGGCGACATGATTGAAATTGGCGGGCACACTTTGCTGTTTCGACTTGCGGCAGCGGAAGACCGAATCACATTGGACGAAGATTCATTTTCCTTTGGTGAATCCGCGGCTGACAGCACTTCAGAAATGGAAGACCTGCTTAACCGACTGGGAGAACAGATTGACCTGGTCGAAGAGCTGACGCACACGCCGGACGATGGGGTGGTTGAGCTGTTGAAGGCCGTCGCAGAAAATGCTCGAGCCAGCCAACAGACGGCTATCACAGGTCCCCCAAGTGACCTACAGCAGGTGACTGCTTTGCTGCAGAAACACCATGAAGCCAGCCGCATCCGGCTTGAATCGCTTACGGAAGTTCTGGACAACGTAGTTCGCCAGCAGAAATTAATTGCCGACACTCTGGAAGTCATGTCATCGCGCATTCAGAAACTCGACGCCGGCGGCGGATTCAAACAACGCCGAGCCAGTGCCTGAAGCAATGTCAATGCGTTGCCGGCTCTTGAGTCTCCGCTAATCGCGACGCAGGAACCGACAATTCGTGTGTTCACTGATCGCAATCAGCAGCACTTGATGTGTAGCCCGTTGCGGTAGACCTTGTTGCAGCTATTTCTAGCCGGCCCTGCTGTTCAGGAATTCTTCCAGATAAGCTAGCAGCGGATCGATCGCGCGTTCCTGAATTCGGTGAGTTGGTTCCCATGGAAACCACTCGAAGCCCAGATGCTCGGTAGGTTTTAGCTGCACGTCGCGGATCAGTATGCCGAGAAAAATTCGCAGCGATTTTTCGATGGAACCTTTCCCGCCACCGTAACGTTTTGAGCTAACGATGTAGCGACTTTCGAAGGAAAAGTCCGGATCGATTCCGATGTCTTCCCCCTGAATGCCCGTTTCTTCGTCCAGTTCGCGCAAGGCACATTGCAGGTCCGTTTCGCCCGGATCGACGTGTCCTTTGGGCAAGTCCCAGCGATCGGCATGCTTCATCAGCAGGAACGATTCAATGGGGTTTCCTTTGACGATTAGAAACCCACAGGATCTTGGTTCTTTTGTTTTCTGTTGTGCCATCTTCTACTTCGACTATTTCAAATATTGTTAGCTGCAGGGTGGCGGAAAATCGGGGTGATGTGTCACGGGCGACATGCGGTCGTCTCGGTCCTGTTCGCGAATTCCAAATGGCTGGATGACGGGCGCACCGTTCAGGCTCAGGAAATCTCGAAGCGTCCAATGATTAACAGGGAACGCTAATTCATCCCAGGGCAGCGCCGCTTCGTTGATGGGGAACAACTTGACCTCCAGGCTTTCGGGGCCAGCGGCAAATTCGTTGGACGTCATTCGCGCCAGATACACCATGTGGACCTGGCCAATGCGTGCAATCGAATAGGTTCCAAGCAAAGATTCGACTTCGATCTTCGCACCGGCTTCCTCAAACACTTCGCGCTGAGTTCCTTCTTCCGTCGTTTCGCCGACCTCCATGAAGCCGCCGGGAAGAGTCCAGAATCCATATCGCGGAGGAATTGCACGACGGCAAAACAAAATTTTATTTTCCCACACGCACAGCCCGGACAGAATGATCCGCGGGTTTTCGTAGTGAATCCACTCACACTGCGAGCATACCTGACGTTCCAGACTGTCGCCGTTTGGCACACGCGGCTGGAAGTTAGGAAATGCAGAAAATGGAACGTTCATCGCGAAACACAGAATCTTGTTAAGGCAGACAGAAATCTGATTTCAACTTCATTCAGCCGGCATTGCGAGTCATCGGCAGGCGTGTATCTGGTTACCAGCAAAGGCGTTCAGCTGAACGCCGTTACAAGGAAACCAGCGTCGATGGATTACTGTGATTGAGTAGAAATACAGATCGATCGACGATCAGGACTTCATCGCCGTAAAAGTTGCGATGTTTCTATTCGCCCAATGATTGTGACGCTATTTCTTTTTACTACTACCTTCGTCTGAGACGACTTTCAATACCGCCCCAACTTCAGCACAGATGATCAGAAGGACCTTCAGAGGAATGCCTGATCCTCGTTCTTCAAACTTGATCAAAGTAGCCGGCGCTGCTTCAATTTTCTTAGCGAGCTGGGCAATTGAAAGCCCCTTGGCTTCGCGAAGTCGTTTTACTTCGCTCGCTAATTCTGCCAGAGCAGCGCTTTCTTCAAGCGGTCTGCGTCCGACACGCGCCCACATCTCTCGCATGTCGGTTGAACGTTCACGACCGCCAACTTTCGGAGGCCGCGTGGCCGGCGTTCGAAAGCCCAGTGCGACTTTCTTAGCGGTTTTCTTAGCGGTTTTCTTAGCAGCTTTTTTCTTCACGGTAGTTCCCTCGCTGTTGACGGCGGTTTGGCGTCAACGCAACAAGCCTGTAGATTGGCGCAAAAAAGGACGACGCACGAGAATCAAGGTGTGGTGTCAAGGTGTGTCTACGCAACGTCATGAATGGTCGCGTGTGAAGCGACGAGTTTCAACAGTTCCAGCCTAACTGTTTGCAACAAAGTCACTTCCAGTTGCTTAAGTATGTCGGCAACAACAACGCCATCCATTACGCGATGATCATACGCAATTGTAACCCGACAGTGACCCAGGTCAGAAAGAGGTCCGTATGTAAGGCATCCAGTTTGGATTGAAGGCGGGATCTGAATTTCCACACCTTTTCCTGACAGCGTTGATACAAAAAACGTTCCCAGCCGACGAGAACGTTTTGATTTTGCCACGTGTATGTTCCAGCCCCATATCAATCTGCGAACTAAAGTAGGTAGTCCCGCCATGCGTATCTCACTTCGAAACATCCGTTTTGGTGGTTCTGTCGTGAAACGATCAATCTGTTGCTGTATCTCTAGTAAAGCTTGGTTTTCCGGATGTTCGATCCGTCCCCAGAACAGCCAGGGACACCCCTTGTACTCGCGTTGCACCGTCAGAATCGCGACGCTGGCAGGGTGCTGATACAGGTGAGCAAATGGCCATCGGTACCAAGTTTGACGCAGTTCCGGAAAGTCTTTTGCCACCACTGCGTAGGCTTTGAGGAACAATGCCGGCCATGAAATTCGCACTGCGGACGTAGATCGAACTTCAGCCAAGGGAGCTAGGTTCATCGTGCGGCTATGGCCGCATTGCGGCACAGATCGATTGAAGTGCAGCAGATCCCACGTCAAACGACGATTTCGCGGGATTGTAAACATTCGTCCGTTGTTACTATCACTCACGACGTCGATTCCCGACCTTGCTGTTGAAACGATTCGCCCGGTTTCATGCCAACGGTTGAGTGTAGCAAACTTATTGTCGCATCTGAACATTACTTAATTTTTGATTCCGGCCCAATTTGGCTTATGTCCGACTGTGCACACTCTCCGTCGGCGAGTGTGCGATATGGCCCGTTTTTGCGGCGATCTAAATTCTGATCCCGACAGAATACTGGTCGCAACGCCTGCCGTGAGTTAACGTACATAATCGTAGCTGGAAGTCTGAATTGTGCGTTTTGGACTCGGAAAGCCAAAACGGTCATTTCGCAATATATCCAGCGTGTCTCGGCGACGTGCCGTTTCGCGAGACAGGTTTGTTGGCTGTTGATTATGATGGAGACAGAATGCATAACACAGTCAGGAGAGTCTGCTTTCTGGTTTTGTGCGGGGTGTTGTATTATGGGATTGTGCCGTGCGGCTGTAAGGACGTAACTGCCAGCGAAAAAGTTCCACCGCCTGAAACGCTGCCCTTTCTATGGAAGATATCTTCCCTCAGCAATGGCGACGACGCACAAACATCTGACGCCTATCTGTTCGGTACAATTCATGTCGCGGACAAAAGCGTGACAACGTTTCATCCGATTGCTGAGCAGGCATGGAACGATGCATCGGCAGCATATTTCGAAATCGATTGTCAGAAGAATGCGGATGCTCAGACAAAAGCGATTTCACTTCCGGCCGGTGCGAATCTGGCTGATACGGTTCCCGCTGAACTGCTGCAGCGACTGGATCAGCGGCTAAGAAAGATATCGCCGTTGATAAGTCGTTCGATGCTGCCGAACGCGAAAATTGCGGTTTGGCCGTTACTGCTTGGCGACCTAGATGCTCAGGTTCGCCAGTTGGGGCAGTTGCCAATGGATCTGAAGCTTTTTAGGAAGCTCGAATGGCGGGAAAGATGGTCGGCGGTCTGGAAGAACCGACTTCGCAGTTGAAGCTGTTGAACGCCCTGACGATCGAAGAGCAACTGGCTTTTCTACGGTCAACATTGGATACAATGGACGACGATGACACCAACCACATTGACCGACTGCAGATGACGATGGAGCTATATGCATCAGGCGATGAACTTAAGTTTGCAAAATTCATCGAGGACGAATTCAAACGCAGCGATCTTTCTGAAAAACTGCGTGAGAAGATCGTTCATGGTTTACTAATCGATCGCAATCAGCTGATGGCGGATGCAATTGTGCAGAACATGAGGCGGTCTCCAGACAAAGTCTTCTTCTTTGCGGTGGGACTCGGCCATCTTGTCGGCAAGGACAGCGTGCAGGACTTTCTGGCATTAAAGTCTGTTATTGTTAAACGAGTTGCCAACGCAACGGAGCTTCGCAGGGAAGACGCTGTTCAGGAACCCATCAGGTAAGAACGCAGTTGCAGCATAAGTTGCAGGCAGCGGAGTTCGAATGTTGCAGCGTCGGGCACTTTTCCAACCGGAACCATGGCAACAGAAACTCGTCTTCGAGTCTTCGCTTGGCCGGATTGTGCTGTTTCGCGACTTGTTTCGAAGCGGACATCAAGCTCGACGGCCTGTCTTTCCGGAGTCGCTCCCCAGCGGCGCGTAAAGCCGACATGACCGATCCGCATTTTCAGGTGTCCGTGTTCCTGCCTGGTGACCTGCACGTCGGTCGAGGCGATAAAGGCGTTAAGCTTCATTGCCGTCAATTCCAGAGACGTGGACATTTCAATGTCCTGATTGAACAGCAGTACACCGTTAACTTCGGTGACTCGTGATTCGCTTTCTTCAACGTTTTCGACGTATTCTGTGCTGCCGTCTTTTTCCTGATCTTCCCAGCAGGTTTTGTTTCGGCCGGTTTCTTTCGCACGGTACAGGCACGCATCGGCGCGTTCCAGAATTGTCTGAACGCTGTCGCCCAGACGCCCCGTGGAAACTCCAAACGACGAAGTAACTGTTAGACCACCAATGCCGCCAATTGAACTTTTCGCAATGGCTGTTCGTAGCCGTTCAGCTCGCTGAACTCCAGCCTGTAAATCAGTGTCCGGACACAGCACGACAAATTCTTCTCCGCCGTAGCGAGCGATGATTTCGCCTGAATCGGTTTCGTGCTGCAGCAGTCTTGTCAGGTCAACAAGAACCTGATCCCCCGCCTTGTGTCCGTAGGAATCGTTGATGTTTTTGAACTTATCGACGTCCAGAAAAATGATGCTCAGGCTGCGAGTACCTTCGTGATTATGAAAGTCGTCAAGCAGATGTCGCAGTTGTGTTTCCAGCTGACCGCGGTTGGCGACTCCGGTCAGTGCGTCGCGCGTTGCGGCCAGTTTTAGTTCGACATATTCGCGACTTTGTCGTCGCACTCCGCCTTTGCAGCGGAATAACTGAACGACTCCGTTAATCTGACGGGGGCCATCCATGATGGGCATCGTATAAACATCGACGCTGACCTGCCGGCTTTCGTCCAGTTCGCATACGCGAGTACCAAACTGTGCTCGGCCGTTTCTCATTACCTGAGGTACGATTTCTTCTGTCGCTTCAGCAGTGCGAGCACCTGTTTGAGTGATTGGAGACAGACGGACGTCACCAGCCTGCCAGCTACGGCCCATCACGTGTTTCATGTCTTTGCCTGTGAGTCCTGTCATTCCATCGGACCAGACGCAGTAGTTCATATCTCTGTCGAGGATAAAGAATCCATCGTACAGCGAATGGAACTGGTACAGGATGCCGAGAATCTGAGTCAGGACAACAACTTCGTTGCGTTGTTCTTCACTCATTTGAACGTAGGCATCGTTATCACCAAACGGGTCAGACAAAGCGAACAGCCCGTCACCCAGACTTTCGTGCCAGCGATTTAAAGTGCTAACAACGTTGCCATCGTAACGGCCTCCGGATTGCTCATTCAGTATTTTAATGACTTCTTCGTGCGTCATGCCACGACGGTACGATTTCGGCGAGCTTAGTGAATCGTAGGCGTCGGCAACGGCAAGAATGCGCGGCCCCAGCGGAAGCTCGATGGATCCACATTCTGATTCCACACCCGCCCCGTCAAAGTTTTGGTGCAACAGATTTAGTGTAGAAAGCAGAGTCTGGTTGATTTGCAAAGACTGCATCAGGCTGACGGCAGAATGATGATAAAGAGTCAAAAAGTCATATTCTTCGCTGCTGAGCTTGCCGGGCTTTCTCAATATATGATCGGGAACTCCGATTTTTCCGAGGTCATGCAACAGAGCAGACAGTTCCAGTTGAACTCGCTGTACATCCTCCCAGCCAAGTAGTTCTGACACTCCTCGACAGATCGTGGCGATTCTTTGTCCATGCAGAATAATGGATGGGTCGCGGACTTTCATCACGCGAAGCAGCATGTTCATTACACCGCGAGCAACCAGTGCATTCTGGTTGCTGCTGGCCAGTTCGCTACGAGCCTGCATTGACAGCGACAACATGCGATTCAGCACAGCGCCCGTGTCCGTTGGAACGGCGGGCGTCAGCGGACAGTAAACTTCGGATGCCTGATTGAATGTTGTTTGACTCACGGTTTTCACTGTCGGTTACGACTTTGCAATATTGATTTGCCAAAACAGAATATCGCTTTTCGCGGTGCGGTTTTGGCAACCTCTGTTGATACTCTAGGTCGACAATTTGAGGGTGAGCTGTTCGTGTCGGGAATTCCGAAAATGATTGACCCGCAGTATCGGCATGTTAGTAAAATCCGGCTCGCTATAACCGTCAATCACGACGTAGATGTCAGTAGTGTCGTTGTGGCGAGGTCAGGCGTTGTGGGGCCAGGCGAGATCTTCGCGACAAAATGTTGAGATCTGGCCTCAAATCGGTCCGGTGTTCTGCCAGCAAGACATTGCTCACGCGTGTTGTGAATCCTGGCAGTGTTACTAGAATTAGTTCTGTAAGCCGACACGTCACGGTAACTGTCTGGTTACCACGAACATGCTTTTGGCGGCGTATTTGAACCGAGTTTAAGGACAGACAACAGAGATGATGCAGTTTCTGACTCTGGCGTTTCAGGATGGAGCCGCCGAACTTGAAAGCGGACTTGCCAAAACAGTTGATGTTGTTGCGGATGCTGTTCAGCAAAGTAGTGGGGGATCCAGCCACTTAATCCTGCTGCTGACTGTGTTTGCTCTGGCCGTGTTTGTCGGCGTGGAAATCATAGCCAAAATTCCGCCAACGCTGCATACGCCGTTGATGTCGGGATCCAACGCGATTTCGGGAATTACTCTTGTCGGAGCCGTGCTCGCTGCCGGCGGTGATAACGGAACGTGGGCCAGTATTTTGGGGTTTTCCGCAGTTGTGTTTGCCACGATGAATGTAGTTGGCGGATTCGTTGTTACCAATCGAATGCTGTCGATGTTTAGAACTCGGAAATAGTTCGCTGATGTAACTGATCCTGAGTCCCACTTCATCGCCTTTTGTTTAACGCCGGGGAACTGAACCGTGAGTCCTAATTTGATTGACCTGTTTTATCTGGTTGCCGCGATTCTATTTATTATCGGCCTGAAAGGGCTGACGAAGCCTCGAACGGCAGTGCGAGGCAATCTGATTGGCGCGCTGGCGATGCTGATTGCGGTTGTCGTTACGATGCTGCACCAAGACGTCATCAGCGTGACGGGATTGCTGATCGCGATGGCCGTCGGTTCCGTTGTGGGTATCGTGCTGGCTTTGAAAATCGAAATGACGGCAATGCCTCAACTGGTGGCACTGTTTAACGGACTTGGAGGCGGGGCATCCGTTCTGGTTGCCGGAGCGTATCTTGCAGGAAAGGACTTTTCTGCAAAGTTGGCTTCAGGTAATTGCATTGCGGACGTATTGACGGCGACTGCGGCTTCCGGGCTGATCGGAGCCATTACTCTTTCAGGAAGTATGGTTGCCTTGGGGAAACTTCAGGAACTGAAGTTTATGAAAGACATTTCTTTTCCCGGTCAAAAGTTGCTTAATCTTGTATTGGCGCTCGGCAGCCTCGGGCTTGGATATCTGGTTGCGACTCAACCCCAGCACGCTGAACTGTGGTTCTGGGTGATGAGCTTTACCGCTACGGCCCTGGGAATCTTGCTGGTGATTTCTATCGGCGGAGCAGACATGCCGGTGGTGATTGCGTTGTTGAATTCTTATTCCGGACTGGCGGCGTCTGCTACCGGTTTTGTACTCAACAACAATCTGCTGATCATTGCCGGTTCACTGGTGGGAGCATCAGGATTAATTCTCACTCGAATTATGTGTGATGCGATGAACCGTTCTTTGTGGGCAGTTTTGTTCGGCACCATGCAGGGCAGCGGAAAGGCACTGTCCGCCGATGAAGTCTATATCAGCGTCAAGTCCACATCCGCCGATGAAGTTGCCATGATGCTGGAAGTCGCTCAGAAGGTACTGATTGTTCCTGGCTATGGAATGGCGGTCGCTCAGGCTCAGCATGCTGTTCGAGACCTGACAAACCTGCTGCTAAGCAAAGATATTGATGTTCAATTCGGCATTCATCCGGTTGCCGGCAGAATGCCTGGACACATGAACGTGCTGCTGGCCGAAGCAGACATCGACTATGACCGCCTGAAGGAAATGGACGAAGTGAATTCGATGATGGAACAGGTGGACGTCGCCATCGTTCTTGGTGCCAATGACGTCGTGAATCCATTGGCACGCACCGACCCTAACAGCCCCATAGCGGGCATGCCGATCATCGACGTCGATAAAGCTCGCACTGTCATTGTTGTAAAACGCAGCCTCAGCCCAGGGTTTGCTGGAATTGCAAACCCGCTGTTTTCAGCTGACAATGCGCTGATGCTGTTTGCCGACGGCAAGAAGGCAATCGTAGATATCAGCAAAGCTCTACAGAACGGATAAACGCTGTTGGCCTGAATTGATTTATTAGTGCGGTACGGCGCACTCGTGAGGAGTTGTAGATATTGAAAACAGGTCAGCGCTGCTGCTGCTGCCGGTAAGAAATGCCAGCGTCGTTTCCAACGATATCGCGATCAACACACAGGCACAGTGTGCCTGCTAAAACTTAAGTTTGGAAAACCAGATTGTCGCTGCTGTGATTCCAGGCGGAGACCACCGAGCTAGTGCGCGTCCGTAAATGGACTTGAGTAATAAAAACGTAGAGTGAGAAACGAAAAAACTCCACGAAGATAACGACTGAAATTTACGTAGATGGTTTAACAGGGCCAAAAACGGAAATCGTGGTGTCATCTTCGAGGAGTGAATCGATGCGTAAAGGGTCTCAAAGCAGAGGCGGCTGGATACTGAGTCGATCGATCAGGTTCAGCTGAATCTGGAATGTCGGGACGAGATCATCCCGATTCTCAAAACGGTGCAGCATCTGTATTCGAATTCTGACCTGTGTGAGCAAATCCTCAAGCTGGTGGCTCAGGATGTCAACGGCGATTCACGCAGCGACTGTGGTCGTGAAGGCATGGATTACTGGCAGATTGTGGTCCTCGCGAGTGTGCGACTGGGATGCAATCTGAATTACGATCGTCTGCAGGACTTGGCGGAAAATCATCGTCGATTGCGTGGCATCATGGGCGTCGGTGAGTGGGACAGGAAGACTTCGTTCGACTGGCGGCGAATTCGTGACAATGTTTGCCTGCTTCGTCCTGCCACGATTGATTCCATCAGTCAGATCATTGTTGCCGAGGGCCACGCAATTGTTCCGGATGCGATCGAAACCGTGCGATCCGAAACCGTGCGAGCCGATTCGTTCGTGATGGAAACGTGCATTCATTATCCAACCGAGAGCACACTGATTCGTGATGGCGTGCGAAAGATCATTTCGATTTGCCTGCCGCTGACCAAAACGTACGACCTGCCAGGCTGGCGACAGCAGGCAA
>Ga0209390_10002198_pt1 | contig 35078 bp, 20 predicted proteins | sample BON01_FD_187212 | JGI IMG/M metagenome (GOLD analysis project Ga0209390, IMG submission 187212) | Freshwater microbial communities from Lake Bonney liftoff mats and glacier meltwater in Antarctica - BON-01 (SPAdes) (version 2) | ecosystem: Environmental > Aquatic > Freshwater > Ice > Glacier...
GGCCCACGCTACACCAAAATCGCCATTTGCGCGCCGCAAGTCACCCCGCACTCTGAATCTTCACCGAAAAACCGACTCCAAACCACAGCCGTTTTCAGCTCAACAACCATTTCCCGACGCGCACTAGTTAGCCTGCCCGGCCCGGTTTTGACGAACGCCAATTGTTTGGACGCTCGCGAAATTGAGTATCATGTCAATCGCCAAAGAAGCCCGAACGTAGTGTTCGGGCTTTTTTGCTGCGCGATTTTCCGATCGTTCTCCCGCTCAATGTTCGTGGAGTAGCTTGCAGAAACACGTGCCGGACCCTGATTGGTTATAAACAGAGATCACGAGACCAGCTGAAATGTTTGTGGCCAAAAGCGATCGTGAAACGCTCAGGAAATCAATGTTTGTGGTGTGAACTCTGCACCAAAAGGTTGAATCCCGGGACTGTTACTACCCTGCACTTGCAAGCAGAGTGCCTCAGGAATAACTTGTACGGAGCTAGGGCACGATTTGTGCACGTTAGTTTGTTACCGACCCATAGTTGAGCTGCGAGTTTCTTTTTTATGGATTCCAACTTCATGATGCCTGGCAGACGTGGTTATGGCTTGTTGTTTCTGTTTTTTATCCTGTCGGCTGGTTGCAGCAATGACGCTGAAAAGTTGACATCGGACGATTCTGGTTCCACAGTCGCAGGTGCTGGCGAAGTAGTCATGGAGGCTGAAAATTCGGGCACCTCTGGAAATGTAAATGAACCATCTACCAGCGAACGCGAAGCTGCGAATCCCACGAACGACCCGGTCGTGTTCACTGAGTCTGCGAAAGAATCTGACAAGGACTTCCGGTCGGACTACGACCAGCGATTGAAAAGCGGAAAACTGAAGTCAGCTCGAATTCCGATGCGTTCGGATGGTCCCAAGTCGATGGACCCGGTTCGAGGTTCTACAGTTTACGAAAACCAGTGTTCCAGTCAGCTTGTGGAAACGCTGCTGCAGTACAAATATTTGAAACGACCGTTTGAAGCGGAGCCACTGTTGTTGGCAGAAATGCCGACCAGTGAAGACGGGCTCACGTGGCACTTCAAGCTGAAAGACGGCGTTTACTTTCACGATGATGGATGTTTTCCGGACGGCAAAGGTCGTGCACTCAAGTCGGAAGACGTGTTTTATAGTTGGAAACGCATCGCAGATACAAAGGGAGCGAATTCAAAAGTCTGGTGGTTGGTAAAGGACACCATCAAAGGCTTTGACGAATTTAAGGCGACTCAGGAAGCAGCTGACAAGTTTGACTACGACGCTCCCGTTGAAGGTATGACGATTATTAACGACAAGGAATTCACAGTTGCCTTGGTGCAACCGATGCCGAGTTTTCTGTGGAAGCTATGCATGTTCCAAACAGCCATTGTTCCGCGCGAAGCCGTCGAGCTATACGGCGATCGTTTTGGATTGAGACCAATCGGTACAGGTCCGTTCGTCTTGAAAGAAGGCGATTGGCAACAGGGACAAGGCATCAAGTTTACTCGCAATGTAAATTACCACGAATGCTACTTCCCTGCTGAGCACATGAAGTCGGATGAAGCTGACGATCTGCATTCCGCTGCGGGTAAGCGAGTTCCGCAAGTGGATGAAGTGCAGGTTATTTTCTACAAGACTGACCAGCCTATGTGGTTGGAATTCAAAGCCAACAATCTGCATTACGCTCAGGTGCCAGCCGAAAACTTTAAGGAAGCGTTTAGCAAGCGCACCAAAAAGCTGAATCGTGAAATGCAGCAAAGCGGCATGAAGGGCTTTCCAGTCGACATGTTGGATTTCATTTTTCGCGGCTTCAACATGGAAGATTCTGTTTTAGGAGGTTACTCCGAAAAGTCGAAATTCTTACGACAGGCAATTTGCTCGGCGCTCGACTGGGACGAACAGAATGAAGCGTTTTACAACGGAATTAATACAATCTATGACGGCGTGATTCCTCCTGGCCTGGAAGGTTATCCGTCAAATGGTAAGTCCCCCCAAAGCTATCGTGGTCCTGATATTGAACGTGCCAAAAAGTTACTGGCGAAAGCTGGTTACCCAGAAGGTAAAGGGCTGCCGACAATCGACTATTACACAGGGCGTCAGCAAAACGGGCAGGAACAGTCTGAGATGCTGTCCAAACAGCTGAAGCGAATTGGTATCAACGTGCAGGTTCACCTGCTGGATTTTTCACAGTTGATACAGAAGGTCGACGAGAAGAGTGCTCAGTTCTTTAGCTTTGCCTGGAGTTCGGATTATCCGGACGGTGAAAACAACTTTGCTTTGTTTTACGGACCAAACGAGGCACCCGGCGCGAATCACTTCAACTACAAGAATGCAGCGTACGACAGGCTCTACGAAAAAATTGTTGCCCTGCCTCAGTCTCCGGAACGCACGGCCATTTACGAGCAGATGCAGTCTACCCTTCTGGAAGATTGCCCTTATGCCGGTTCAATGGCGCGTACAAGGTTCTACGTGGTGACTCCTCGCATGAAGTACTTTAAACCGACGGAGACTTTCGAGACGTGGTACAAGTATGTTGACGTGACCGACTGAATTGGCATGTAATACCACGCATCCGAGCCTGGCCCTTTATTTACAGGAGGGCTTCCGCGCTCGACCCGATATTGAGTGGAATTAATTCCAGAGACATCACATGTGGACATACATACTTCGTAGGCTGGCTTACAACGTTCCAGTCTACCTGTCCATTCTGTTGCTGGTGATGCTGGCGCTTCGCGTTCGGGATCCGGTCTTCGGTCGTCTTCCCAAAAACGCAACCAACGAAGACATCACGTTGAAGCGACATGAACTCGGCATTGATAGACCGTTTATTGTACAGTTTGCCGTTCAATTGAAGCAGGTTGCGACGTTTACGTTTGACGAAGAAAGCTGGGACTACACCGGCCAGTCCGTGGGCGAAGTGCTGAAGCGATGTATCGGACCGAGTCTTGCGATTACAGTTCCATCGCTGATACTGACCAGTCTTTTTTCGATCACAGTAGCGCTGATTTCGGCATGGTTTCGCGGAAGAACGCTTGATCAGGCACTTGTGTTTGTGGCTGTGCTGGGCATGAGTGTCAGCTTTCTGGTGTACATTATCCTTGGTCAGTATTTTTGCGCATATCGGCTGAACCAATGGCTCGGCTATGACGTGTTTGCGATCTACTACGATCCCGAGGTGAGCAATGCCGGCTGGGTGGAATTCATGACATCGGTCTGGCCGAAGTACTATTTGCTGCCCGTTATGATTAGCGTGATTGTTGCGATGGGATACGATACTCGCTTTTATCGAGCAGTGATGGTTGAGGAATCGGCACGGGATTACATCGTTACCGCAACTGCTAAGGGGGCGTCTCGATCGCGGATTATGTTTATTCACATGCTGAAGAATGCGATGATTCAAATCATCACTCGAATCGTGATCACGATTCCGTTTCTGATTACTGGTTCATTTCTTCTGGAAAGCTACTTTGGGATTCCGGGAATGGGTAATCAGTTGATTGTCGCTGTCGAAAGCGGCGACTTCCCCATTGTTCAATCCTTCACCGCTGTCTTTGCTGCCGTTTATATCGCGTCGAATCTTCTTACCGACGTACTGTATGCACTGGTTGATCCGCGAGTTCGACTGTCATGACAAAAGCGTCTTCTGATTCACGAGCTCTGAGGAAATTTCTGCGGCACAAGCCAGCCGTTGTGGCGTCACTTGTGATTGCAGTGTACGCCGTCATTGCCATTCTGTTGCTTTGTACAAACATGATCACGCTCGACGACACGTTGCAGCGTGTTGGTCCGGAAACAATTCCCGGCTTCGGCACTTTGCAGAAGCCGGAAAAACGCCATGAGGATGCCGAATGGCTGATTGACCGAATTGATACTCTTTCAGGACGCAGCGATCCGCAGGCCGCGTTTGATTCGTTTCAGGATCTTGGCGTGCGACGCATCGCTAAGTTGCCACTGGAAGAACTGCAGGCTCGTGTTGAATCGGCGTGGCAAACGTATGACCAACTTGCAGAGCTGGAAGACCTGACAGCTGCTGCAAATGGAGCCCTTAATGTTCCCGGCGGCGCAACGGTGCTGGCTGACCTGGAAAAACTGGAAGGCTCGGTTGAAGGTCTTCTGGAACCTATGACGGCAAAAGAAAAGTCGACTCGTTGGCTTGAACTGCTGTTTGGTACAGATCGTCAGGGCCGTTCCATTTTCTATCGTTCTATATATTCAATTCGTGTTGCGGTACTGGTCGGCCTGATTACTGGATTGCTTTCGGTGACGATCGGAACAATTGCGGGGCTTCTTTCCGGTTACTTTGGCGGCTGGGTCGACCATCTGATAACGTGGCTGTACTCAACCTTTGCATCGATCCCGAACATCGTGCTGCTTATATTGCTGGCGTTTATGTTTGATGGTGGGCATATTGATGAACCACTGAATCGCTGGACAAACGGTTTGCTGAGACGCCTTATCGGCGGGCGTCTGGATGAAACTCTGATTCCTGTTTACATCGCCTTTACAGCGACATTCTGGATCGGACCGTGCCGCGTTATTCGCGGTGAAACGATGAAAATTCGCGAATTGGAATATGTGCAGGCCGCGACGGTGATGGGGTTTGGTCGCACACGAATTCTGTTGCGTCACATTCTGCCGAATATCACATACCTGATGCTGATCAATTTTTCGTTGCTGTTTATCGGAGCCATCAAGTCCGAAGTAATCCTAAGTTTTCTGGGGCTTGGTGTCAAAAAAGGGCCCAGTTGGGGAATCATGATCAGTCAGTCAAAGATTGAAGTCGTTAATGGTTTCTTTTGGCAGATCGGAACTGCCACCGCGCTCATGTTTTTTTTGGTTCTTGCCTTCAACGTTTTGTCTGACGCTTTACAGGATGTTCTCGACCCGAAGCACGTGTGACCGTAGTTCGCAGGCAATACGACGTGTGTCTGACTTGCCTGTATCCAAACACCAACATGAAATTAGATGATTAGTTTTGAGACCATAGCCAGCAGCCTCTACTCCATAAGAATTCATGTCTACGCTCGCCGCACAATCCACTAAGACCCAAACGGGCACTCGAGAAATCGCGTTGTCGGTGCAACAGCTGACCACCAGTTTTCGCTCTGATGACGGGCTGGTGACGGCTATCAGTAATGCATCGTTTGATCTGTATAAGGGTGAAGCCCTCGGGCTGGTTGGCGAAAGCGGTTGCGGTAAGTCGGTCACCAGTAAATCCATTATGCGGTTGCTGCCCGAACACAACACTCGCTACGGCAGCGACAGCAAAGTGATGCTGGGCAATGACGACCTGATGAAGTTCAGCAATCGTCAGATGCGACAGATTCGCGGCGATCGCATTGCTATGATTTTTCAGGAACCGATGACGGCCCTGAACCCGGTATTTACCGTCGGTTGGCAGCTTGATGAAGCTTTGCGGTTTCACACGAAACTGAATCGAGCCGGCCGCCGCAAACGTGTCGTTGAACTGCTGGACATGGTCGAAATCCCCAATCCTGATAAGCGGTACAACGAATATCCTCATCAGTTATCCGGGGGAATGCGTCAGCGAGTTGTTATCGCGATGGCGTTGGCGTGCGAGCCTGAAATTCTGATTGCGGACGAGCCGACCACAGCGTTGGACGTGACAATTCAGGCTCAAATTCTGCGACTGATGAACGAACTTCGCGAACGTACGGGAACGGCAATTCTGTTAATCACTCATGATCTTGGCGTTGTTGCTCAGACCTGTGATCGTGTGGTCGTGATGTATGCCGGTCAGGTGGTGGAACAGGCTCCGGTTCGAGATCTGTTTCATAGTCCATCGCATCCTTACACGCGCGCATTGCTTGAATCGATCCCTCGCAGTGGGACGAAAGAGAAAGGCAAACGCCTCGCCACAATTAACGGTATCGTTCCCAGTCTGCTGGACATGCCAAAGGCCTGTCGATTTGCTGAACGTTGCAGCGGGTGTCAGGCGAGGTGCGAAGCAGACATGCCCGAACTGCTTAATATTTCCAGTGATCGATCTGTTAGATGTCATTTTCCTGTTCATAAAGAGAAATCTGAATAGTGTCGTTTGTTGAAGTCAACAATCTCGTAAAGCACTTCCCAATTCGTGGAGGCATTCTTAACCAGGTTACTGCGCACGTGCAGGCGGTTAGTGATGTGAGTCTGCGGATTGAAAAGGGTGAAACGCTCGGCGTCATCGGCGAATCCGGCTGTGGCAAGTCGACTTTAGGCAAGACGATGATTCGTCTGCTTGAACCCACGTCTGGATCCGTCTATTTCGAAGGTGTTGAAACCACGGGGCTTAGTCACGGCAGCCTGATGCCGATTCGACAACGCATGCAGTTTATCTTTCAGGATCCGTATTCGTCATTGAATCCAAGAATGACAGCCGCGCAGATGCTGGCGGAAGTGATACGCTTTCACAATGTCGTGCCCCGCAGGGAAACGGATAAATACATTGATGAACTGCTGGAAACAGTTCAGCTTCGTAAAGACTCAAAAAATCGCTATCCGCATGAATTTTCCGGCGGACAACGACAACGACTGAACATAGCGCGCGCACTCGCCGTTAAACCGGACTTTATCATTGCCGACGAGCCCGTGTCGGCGCTGGATGTATCCGTTCAGGCTCAGATTCTGAATCTGCTGATGGATCTGCGAGAGCAGTTTGGTTTAACGATGATGTTTATTTCGCACGATCTAAAAGTTGTGGAACACTTCTGCGATCGAATGGTGATCATGTACCTCGGCACGATTGTCGAACGACTGTCGTGCGATGATATTTACAATCAGGTTAAGCATCCCTACACCAAAGCACTGCTGAAATCGAATCCGATTAACGATCCGGATGATCGTGAAGAGCTGTATATTCTTGAGGGAGAAGTTCCGAGTCCAAGCAATCCGCCGGCCGGCTGCCCGTTTGTGACTCGCTGCGAAATTGCAGAACCCCGTTGCAAAACCGACCGCCCTCCTCTTGTTCAACTTGGCGAAGAACAACAGGTTGCCTGCTGGGCGGTGACTCATCCGGCGCAGAAAGTCAAGTCTTGAACAATGGTAGCGAGTCGACTGTTTATAGCTGAAACAGACGTCTGTAAGCTGCTGTGATTTCGTGAAGTCCAGATGCCTTCACGGCTAATTCCACTTGCTGTGAAATTTCTGCACAGAAACGCACCGGAGCAAGTGTTTTCAAAGCGACTTCAGCCTGAGGCAAGTTCTGGCGTATCAGGCTGGTAAGAAATTCAATTGCCGCCTGTCTCGACAGCGCCGCACTGATGTGAAATGCTTCACGAACTTCGCTGCCGCACGTTTCACAGGCGTTTAACAGTGCGGCCAAAGCGTCTTTGTTTCGACGTTCTCCCCAAGCGGCTGCAGCTTCAATCGCCTGTCCTTCTTCGCCTGACAGAAAGCTGGTGACGAATTCAGTATTTATTGAGGCAGCATATTTTAGCCGTCTACGAAAGCATTGGCCCATAGCTTCTGATGCCACGTTGCCAAGGGGCATTTAGCCGCAGCACTGGCACAACAGACGGTGATCCAGTGTTTGCAATTGCGGTGGCGGCCAGCATTCTGGCCAGAAGGTGCCTATCCGCCAGCAGGTCGACAAGAGCGATCATGGTGGTTGCGGGCGATCCGCTGCGGCAGCGAATCAGTCCAAACGCACAGGCTCCACGAAGGTTGCCAGCCGTATCTTCTGAACCACCCCAGACCGGTTTGAATTGAGAGGACTTAATCCCAGCCAGATAGAAATCCGGATGATCGTATTCCAGAAACGCTAAAGCTTCGACCAACGGTAATCTGGGGCGACAGTACTTTTCGTTTTCAAGCGGCGCAACCAGAAAACGCCGATACGCTGTGTGCAGACGGTTTTCTGACACACCCTACTCCAGTTCCAGACAAGCTTTGCGGCGTACTCAACGACAAGACAGGACGAACCATTGATGGCAGACTCCAACGCGTCGCGAAAAACTCGCCACCAAACATCGTTTCAGACGCGGTGCGAAGTAGCCGAAGTTGATCTGCTGGTGATTGGCGTTTTCGAGCCATTGTCGTGCTGCCGTGGGATCCTGGTCCGTTATCGTTCCACACGTTCTTCATGAATGAATTTGCCGCCAGTGACCGACCGTCGCTGCGAACTCACATGTCGAATACGTTTAGATTCACACCGTCGGCCGGTATGAGCCCAATGTCGCGTGCTCGGTCTGAAAGTGTGTTCAGGGCGTTCCGGCCGATGGTGCCCAGGTCTTTTGTCCAATCGTTAACGTACAGGTCGACGTGTTTCATTAGCACTTCGTCGTTGAATTCCTGAGCGTGTTTTCGCATGGTCGGTAGTGCAGCACTGTGGTCCGCAAGTGCGAACATCAGTGAGTCATATATCACGTTTTGGACGGTGGCGATTGTGTCTTTAGCAAGAGACGTGCGCGCAATAATGCCGCCCAGTGGCAGAGGCGACTTTGTTTCTTTTTCCCACCGAGTGCCAAGGTCTTCGACAAGTCCAAGGCCTTCGTCCTGCCAGGTAAATCGGCCTTCGTGAATACACACGCCAAAGTCGGCCTGCAATGATTTCAGCTGTGGCATGATTTCCGAAAAGACAACGTGGCTGACCTGCGTCGTCTGCGGATAAAACAATTGAAATAACAAAGCGGCCGTTGTGTGTTTGCCAGGACACAATGTTATTTGTGTTTCGTCCTTTGGCATTTCGTTCTTCTGTGCCGACAGCAACAATGGGCCGACGCCAAATCCCAGAGCCGAGCCGCTGGGCAGAACCACGCTTTCATCGGCAAGCAGTAAGGCAGCATGGAAACTAACTTTGGCCACATCAAAGTCGCCATTGAACAGGCGAACATTCAGCTGTTCAATGTCCAGCAGCTCCACGTCAAAGTCCAGACCTTGCCAATCGATCAAACGGTTCATCAAGGCGTTAAACGTAAATGTATCATTGGGACATGTGGAAATTCCCAGACGGATCTTCCTGGTCATTTTAGTATCTCCAGCACGACATCGGCCGCGGCGTTTAGTGCGTCAACAATTCTCCACCGAGACTTTTCGCGATCGCCGGCGATGTTTGAAATGCCACGAACGATTGTCGTGGGAACTCCAGCCATTGCGCCTGACAGGGCTACGGAAAACCCTTCCATGTCCTCGGCAATTGCACGGGGAAATTTAGCAATCCGGTCACGCACGTCTTTCTGAGTAGCAGCGGCCGCACAAACCGTGAGCAGCTGATGAAATGGTTGGGTGTCATCAGCGGTTTGTTGCAGAGAGATCGCATCGCCGATCCGAACGGGCGGCTGTCCATCAACGGCTTCCTGCCAGTGCAGCCAGCCAAGCTCGCCGGCGTTGCGGAATGCGTCGCCCGAACCGGCTCCGATGCCGTACATGGCGACGTGCTCAAATATGGCGGCCTGCCCCGGTGGAATCTGCTTTGTGAATGCTCCGGCGATTCCCGCCAGCACAATGCGTTCCGGCTGCAAAGAAGCAATCAGCAGCGAAGTCCGAGCAGCGGCTGCCACGGGACCAAAGCCAACTAATTGAATATTGACGTCAGGCAACCGAGTCAGCCGTGGCTTCAGCACGTTTAGCTCACCGGCCGTTGGAATAAGAATTAGTGTTCCAGGCATGTAACTGTGGCAGGCGTTTGTGAACGTGAAAAAAGATATCTGAATGTACCGCAGCCGACCGCGGAAGCCTTACCAGCATAACGCAACTTCCAGCTGTTTTCACTGCCAGAGCACGTTACCCAAACACCCACTCAGTTTTGGCTCGCGCCGATCAGTTGTGTGTGGGCTAAACGTATCTTCTTCGTTGATAAGTCAGCGTGACACACTGGAGTCAGCGGGGTGGGGCATTGCTGAAAAATATATTGTTTGCAGATTCGAGCTGCAACGCCGCACAGAGCCTGTTGCCACCGTCGGCGAGATGATTCATGGTCTTCGGGCCCGACAGCGTGCACAGCAATTCGGGCCACCCAGCGAAATTGTAATCGCGGGATACGGTTGCTCGTCCCCAATAGATTCGTGCGTTTCAAAAGTTCCGGAGGCAGGCGGGAGCATGCCCTACTCGACCTGCGAGCCTTCGGCTCGCAGGTCGAAGACTTGTGCAGTTTCATGGATGAACTTTGTGGTAAACAGTTGACCGTCACCGGATATCGGCGTTGGGCATGGCGGGAGGTCGGTGACCGTGAAGTCCGCATCAATGCCGTGTTCCTGCCAGACAATCGGAATGAGGTCGCCAACGGAAATCTGTTCGTCAAATTCGTCGACCGCCTTCAGCCGTGATTACTGCTTCGAACCGTCCCCAACGACCACCGGCCCCAGCGACCACCGTCCCAGCGACCACCGGAAGCGACTCGGCGGTTATGGTGTCCACGTCCTGCGACTCACCACGCCCCGCCCGCTGGGGCTTCCTGGCATGCCGCGTTCGATGAATACTCGGCTGCCATCAGGGTTTTCATGTTACAGCCGGACGACTCGCCAATCGGCCGGATCGATCTCACCCAGCGATTCGATTACTTCATCCCGCAGCGGATTGTGCGGCATCACGCGATTGTGCATCACCTGCAGATCTTGGATAGGAACCGTCAGGTATTGCGGTTCTGCCGGGGCGGTATTTTGGGCCGCCGTGTCGACTGATTCTGCCGTGGCTGCGGCAACGTAGGACAGCAAGGCCGAGTTCAGCATCTCGCAACTTTAAGAACGTTCCCAGAGTGACAAGAATGGCCGCCAGAAACGTCAAGTCTCGAGCAGCCCGCTGCGGCCGGTTGTGGGCGATACGGGCGGTGGCGGTTCAACGAGCTTGTCTCGCGTCGTTCGTCGACGAGATGGGAATGTAGATTTACTGCACAGGTAACTCATGGCGATTTGTGCATTCTGCGTTGAGCAACTTTGTGGCGGTACCAGCATCCGATTCCTGAATGCTGCGGACTACCAATGCCTCCGCTGCTCTCAAGCCTGTATGGCCTTCGGCTCTCAAATGTTGCAAAGAAACGGGCACCCTGTGGCTTTACAATCGAGGCGTTCCTGAAATCGCAAGGTATGCAAGCAGACGGCGCGAGCACGTGAGTCCAGCCATTGCGAGATTCACTCGCTCCACGCGTCGTGCATGAATAGGAAAAGTAACCGGTGCGGTTTCGGACCGCTTCCTGCAAGCGTAGTGGCAGACAGCTATCATCGATACTGATCTGTTTGTCGGTGCCACCTGCCAGATCCCGTTCGGCAACGCTCCGCCGTAGTATCCGAAAAATTGTGTCTGGAATAGCAAGCAGTTGCATTGCCAGACTTTAATGATTGGTCGTTTCTCTGTGCAACATCACACCGGAAGGTGAAAGTTGTACTCCGGGCACTCAACGACCGAAGTTGACAGGATGAACTTGATTTACATAAGACCATCCAGATATGACAGGATCGCTCTTTATCCTGTAAATGCTGTCCAATTGCTACGGCTCAATGCTACAGGGATTATCAGCTACAAACTGAAAACACACTTCTCGTACAGACCGAACAATGAAGCCGGTCGGGTTTAGCTGCCGCTCGGCGGAGAGCAGCGATTGTGTGGTACCGCTGATTCTATTTAGGTGGAGCGAACGTGGCGATTTCTTTGCCGTCTGCTCCGTTCCAGACTCGCAGGATGCCGTCTTCGCAGCCGGCGGTTACCAACTTGCCGTCTGCGGTTGTTGCTGAGCAATAAACGTAGTCCGGGCAGCCTTTGAATTCTCGAACGGTGCCACCGTTGGCTGCTTTGTGACGGAACACTCGTTTGTCGCCGCTGCAGCTGATGAAGTCGTCTTCCATGCCAATAAACGACAGTGACGTGACCTGTTTGGTGTATGTTGTGATCGTTCTTGACTGTTCGCCTGTTTCGGCATTCCAGACTTTGATGGCGTTATCAGCACCAGCACTTGCCAGAGTTGTTCCGTCGCCTTTCCAGCTGACGTCCATCACGTGGTGAGTGTGTCCTTCGTAAGAACGAACGTGTTCGCCAGTGGCAAGATCAAACACCTTGACGAACTTGTCAGCTGCGGCCGTTGCCAGCAGTTTTCCATCGGCAGAAAAATCTATGCCGTAAACCGTGTCGCTGTGAGCATCCTTGAACGAGCGGACAAGTTTTCCATCGGCGACATTCCACAATGTCAGTTCGCCAGATCGCGATGCTTCGCCACCACCCGCAGCCAGAATTGCACCATCGGGAGAAAACGCCAACGCGAGTACTCGATCGACAAATATCGATGGCTGGCCGTCGCCTTGTGGTCCCAGAATCTGATGCAGCTTCCACTGCGGGAATGCATTAATTGTTGAAAGCTGTCCGTCGGCCTGCTGCACAATCAATGTGCCACTTCCGCCGCCGATTCCGATTGGCGCTGACGTTTCCTGAAGAGTTCCCGAGAAGACATCAACCGCTGATCCGTCGCTGGTGTTCCATAATTGCGTTGTACCGGTGTTGTCGACGGTGGCAACAAACGTTGTACCGATAAAAGCAGCAAACTTAGCAGACAGCGTTTGTTTGGCTGCCGCATCAGCAGCGGCATGAGCTTCAGCGGATGTTTTCGCTTCCGCTTCAACGCTGGTCAACACGGCCTTGCGTTCTTCGACTTTGGCTTCAGCTCGTTTGATAGCCTGTTCCGAAAGCTCTTTGCCTTTCTCGGCAGACTTTAACGAATTTTCGGCGGTCGTGAGTGCATCTTTGGCGGCCTGTTCGGCTTTTTGCGTTTCTTCAAATGCCTTCTTCAAAGCCGCATCGTCGACCTTTTCTTCGCTCGCCTTTTTTGCGTCTGCTGTTTTGGGAACGGCTTCGTCAAATTTCTTCTTGGCTTCTGCGACGGCGTCTGTTGCCTTTTTGAGTTCTTCTTCCGCCTTGGTGAGTGATTCTTTTTGTTCAGTCACTCGTTTTTCGTCTTCGGTAATCTGGCCCTTCACAACGTTTACTCGAGCATCGCGAATGGCTTTGTCCGCTGTTCGTGTAGCGAGGGTTCGTGCTGCCATGATGTCGCTGTTAAGAGTTGCGAGTAGCTTTCCATCGGCTGCATTCCATAGTTCCGGTTTGCCATCTGCCCCAACGGTGACGACGCGTTGAGCGTCAGTCGAAATTGCTGCCTGAGCGAGTGCAGCGCCGCTTTGAATGTTTGCTGCAGGCTGTAGAGAATCGGTTTTGCGGAGTTCAACTGCCTGGCCATCAATGCGGCACATCAGCAGGGGGCCTGCAAGTGCGATCTGGCGGATCGCACCTTTGTCTGACTTGATCGCTTCGGCGGCGGCCAGAGTTTTTGCCGCAGCGTCAAAAGTTAAAGGTCGGAGCGTGCCGTCTTCCTGCAGGACGATGAGTTTGTTGGCAGCCGAAATGAATGCTGCCTCGATGGCTTTTGCTCCTAGAGCTTCGCTGGTGCCGACGACCGTGTTGTCGGTTCGGTTCACCATCGTGATTGTACCATCGGCATGGCTGATGGAGATCCACTGGTTTTCGGCGCCATGTATTCCGAGAAGTGTAGTTGCTGCAGGATCGTAGCCTGGACATTCGTTGACGACGCTGTTGGTTGAGCGATCGATGATTCGAATGACGCCGTCCGTCTGTTGAACGGCTGCGAAGTTGTTGTCAGAACTAGTTGTTAAATTTGCTGTTGAGCCAGGAAGAGCCAACGGAGTTGTGTTGTTGGCAACGTCGCGATTCCAGAGCTTCACAACCTGAAAACCGGATGTCGCCAGCATCTGACCGTCTGGATGAAATGCAATGGAGTGCACGTAGTCTCGGTGAGCCGTCTGAGATGGTGAATTGTCAGCGGCCAAAGCCGGGTCAATTAATGAAGCGACATTGTCCTGAGCCAGCAGGTCGTAGATGTTCACCGTGCCAGCTCGTCCCGCGGCCACAAAGCGACCATATGGATCAGCATCAACAGCGTAGATGGCAGTTAACCCTGTGTTGATCGCCTGCCACTGCATGTTGGCGGCCGATGCGGCTGATCCACCTTTGGCGCCTTCCAGAATCCATTGTTTCAGGGTTCCAACCTGTTGAGGAGTTAGCTTTTTCGCCTGGACTTCATTTGGCCATGGGGGCATAAACGATTCTTCGATGCGAGCCACAACTTTATACAGATAACTTTCTTCCGGCTTACCAGAAACGATTACCTGACCTGATGAACCGCCCTTCATAATGGTCTCGATGTTCTCCAGACTAAGATCGCCTTCGGACTTGGCTTTGTTGTGGCAGGCGATGCAGTTCGCCTGAAAGATCGGGTACACATCACGTTCGAATTCGACTGGTCGCCCTAGGTTGATTTCTTCGGGGACGATCGCCTGTTCTTCGTCTGCGAATGAAATCGCAGGTGTGCACGCAGCCGCAAACAGCGTGACGCATAGGATGTGGATGTAGCGAACGCAGATAGAAGTCGACATCGTTTGGCGTTGGGAAGGCGTCATGTTTAGTGGCCGTTGATCGAGTTGAAGTTTGCTCAGAGTTTGCACTTGAGCAGCATGGCTGCCGTCGGATGTCAGCAACGCGTGGGGGGATGCGATATTCATGGCGATCTTCTTAGTCTGTCACCTTTAAGGCGATCGGGGCATCGAAATGTGCGGTGCGACCGTTGAAGTCAGCGGCGGCTCGGATAACCGCGTTTGCGATGTCCGCAGGTGCGGCATCAGCAGCGGCAGACAGAGTTAACGTAGCTTCCGTTTGGTCGGCAGCAATTTCGACGGTATCCGACGTGATACTTTTTAGGTCTTCGGGTAAAGCCAGAGCAACTTTCACAGGGCCGGCAAAATTGTTTTTCCGTGTTACTGTAACTGTTACGGCAACGGAAGCTCCCTTCTTGATCGCTCCTGCGTCTGGCACTGCGACGACGATCTTTCCTGGCGTTAGATGGACGTTCAGCTGCACAGGAGTAGCGATTGAGCGGACGTTGATGTTCTTGGGTTTGGCAGCTTCTTCCGCTTTTTTTGCAGCGTCGTCAGCAGCTTTCTTTTGAGCTTCGGACGTCTTAAGTGCAGCTTCGGCGGTGGTAACTGCGGCCTTGGCCGTTGTGACTGTTTGTTGCAGAACGGTCATCTGAGTTTTCGCTGCCGCGATCTGACTGGATTTTTCAGCCACCAGTTTTTGCTTCTCGACCACTTGAGCGTTCATGCCGTTAATCTTTACGACCAACGCAACGACTGGCTTTGAGGCTTCGTTGACTGCATTTGTTGCATCCTGAACCAGCTTGATTGCAGCATCAAGATCTACGTTTTCGGGATTCTGATTTGCTGCTGCGGCATTGAGTGTTTCCTGCAGTGCAACCAGTTGTTTGGCGGCCTCTGTCTTTTCAGAGATGGCCGCTTTGAGTTCTTCCTGCACCTTGGTTTGAGCCACCAGCTCTGCGACCAGTTGAGCTTCATAGGTTGTCAATACGGTCGCAAGTTCCGTTACTTTCTTGGCGCTTTCGTCAACGGCGGTTTTTGAATCGGCAAGTTTCTTTTGTTCGGCGGTCAGCACTTCCATGGCTTTGGCAACCTGCTGTTTGGCTCGTTCAACCTGCCAGGGATTGCGGCTGTAGGGCACGGCGGCCGTCGCATACAACAACAGTGTTGCAGGGCCAGCCGCGGCGTTTTCTTTGAAAAATAGTCGAGCGACGGCGAAATCCTGTCCCTTTTCGATGCTGATTGTGGGCACGTCGACGTTACCGGGTTGACCGGCAAACGTGACATCAACTTTGGCGTCGAATCCGGTGCGGCGAGTCAGCTTCAGGGGAATCAGCAATTGCTGGTCCTGCGTCATTTCCGCAGCAGCGAACGCCGGCTGAATGTGGAATGGTTCTTCATCTTTCATAACGCTGATCAGCAACGAGCTGGACGCACGAGCGGTTCGTGGCAAGCCGTTAGCCCCTGCGTGTACCAAAGTTGCAATCGCGGCAGCGTGTTCGATGGTCGCGTCTCCGTTTGCCGACGAACCAACAATGCGCACCGGAGCGACCACTTCTCCGACATCGGCAGCGGCAGTGAACACCATCATTGTTGTTGCAGTGCCGGGGCGGATGTTCGCCTGGGCAACGGATACTCCGTCAGGAAGGCCTTCCACTCGCAGTTTGATGTCGTCGTTATGACCGCCATTGCGATAAGCGTATACGGGAACCTCATACGTGCCGCCTTTGCGAAGGCTAATGGCCCCCGTATCTGCCGGAGCCTTACCATCGGCGGAAGGCAGAGAATCAAAGACCACAAGCTGGAAGTCTGCCATGGGTGGCCGAACGGAAATTGCATAGGTTAGATTGGCGGCACCTCGCGATGTGGCGAATTTGTCTTTGATTCGCAGCTGATACTGACCGTCTTCCGGCGCAGTCAGCAGAAAAGAGGGATCGCTGGTTAGAGTCGGTAGGTTTGCTCCTCCAGGATTCTGCTTGTTCTCGTCTTCTCGAGCCAATCGTTTTAGCGTTTCAGCTCCATCGGCTGCTTTAAGAACCTGTTCGACAATCAGCATCGGATCTGCGGCGCTGCCGAGTCGATGTGCCAAGACGTCGATTTGCCATTGTTCGCCCTTTTTTGCATCAAAGCGATACGTGTCTTCATCCAGTTCAGTGGCAAAGCTGCCTGTTACTGTTACTGGGACAGAAACGATTTGAGCCTGTTCGGCCGATTCTGCTTCGTTAGTAACCACGACGGCATCCTGGCGTATTGCCAGCGGTAACAGATTTCCATCGATACCAGAATACATCACGGTATCGAGTGACGTGGCTGAAGAATCTGTTCCGACAACTCGCTGATCCGCAGAAGCCAGATTGACCACGATTTCCTGTTTCTGCAGCGGTATACCGTTTAGGGTCAGTTCTGCTGGAACGCCCCCGGGCAGGTTTCGGCCAAACACGGTAACTTTCGAATCTGCGCCGGTCTGCACAATTTGTGGCGATGCGAAGTCAACGATTGGTCGCGAATCAATGCCCAAACGATAAGCGTAGTCGTTGCTGCCCGCATAAACTGTGTCGTGAATCTTCAGTGTGAGTGTTTGATCAATTGCACTGGTGTAAACGATGCTGGCTTCCTGCTGATTGCTGCGACGAGACTGAGATACACGGCGTCCGGAACTGTCAAAAAGTTCCAGCACGGGTTGCATCAGAGAATCCAATACAGCCGCTTCTGTGCGGAAGACAATAGTTTGATTGGCTGGAGCAGCGACTTTGTAAATGTCAACATCGGCACTGCCATTACTGCGACCGTTGACCACGGTATTGATTGCAACTTCCTGAGCCTGTTCCGGCGTGTTGTTTGGTTCTGTTTCCTGAATTTCCGGAACCGTGTCGACTCGGAAAATGCGTGGATTACTGATTCCGAACAGGCCGCGCAAACGCACGTCGTAAAGCCCGGGCTCAATGGAAGGGTCGACGGCAACGGTAAATTGGTTTGCCACCGCGTTGCCATTTCCGTCCAGTTTAGGAACCGCCTTTAAGCCTAGATGCGTGAACACCAGTTCGCTAGCTTCATCAAGGTCACTGCCCGCGGTAACACTCACGTCCACGCTGGTGCCACGCTGTGCTCCGGCCGGAAACACGGCCGTGATGCGAATCTGAGGCAGCTGTGCGCAGGCCGTAGCTGAGACAAAAAGCGACAGGCCGAATAGCAGAATTCGTTTCATGGCGTTTCGGGCGGGATGAGGTTGTGGTGGGAGCGAACTGTTAAATTTGGTTTTGGATGGCTGTCACGACACTAACGTCTGCCGTTCGAGTTTCAACGAACCGACTGGAAGCAGCGAGTTTTTGAAACTCAGATATTTGGCAGCAAACGTTTCGTGTTTGTCGTGAGATCGCGAGTGGCGCGAACTATCAATGATTGAACAGAAATTCTTTGGTGTTGATCAATGCCCACAGAATGTCTTCGTAGGCGATTCTGGGGTTTTCCTGATGGCGGCCGATGTAGCTGATCGCGACTTCCATTTCGTCAGGACGTGGATTTCTGGCAAAGACAACCTGATACAGTTCGGTCATGCGTTCTTCGTGGCTGCGTTCTGTTTCCGCTGCCAGTTTGGCGGCACGAGCTTCGTTTTTCGAAATCTTGTCCTGGACTTCTTTGCTGTTCAGCAGGTGCAGACTCTGTGCAAGATTGGCATCCTGGCTGCGTTCGCATTCGCAGGCTGTATCGCCCTGAGGCATACCGAACACCTTCAGAAAGTATGGTCCGTTTGACGAGTCTGCCAACTGAAGAGCATGAGTTCCTGCGGGCATGCCACCAAAGTTTTCTGATGTCATGGTTACCTTATGGAATCCATCGTACAGAGCTTCGGCGCTCAGGCGGCGCGGATAATATCGGCTGAAGTTCTGCTTATCGCTGGCGTTGTACTCATTTGGAAGCGAACTAAGCTGATACGTGTGAGATCGACAAATCGTGCGAACCAGATCCTTCATGTCGAAGCCTGATTCGATGAACTGTTTGGCCAGTCCATCCAGAAGTTCCGGATTCGATGGTGGATTGGTTTCACGCATGTCATCTTCCGGTTCCACAATGCCTCGATTGAAGAAGTGCTTCCAGTAGCGATTCACAAGAGACTTGGCAAAGAATGGATTCGCCGGGTCGCTCATCCAATTGGCCAGGTTTACTCGAGGATCCTGTTCCGCTGGAATTTCGAATGCTGGTGTGCCCAGTCCGGCAGGCTTTAAAGAAGCGCCAGATCGAGGATTGTTGGCGGTTGCCACGCCTTCATTGTGGAATATCTGTCGATCGCGGAAGCCTCCGGCAATTCCGGGAATGTTCTTCTTTCCGACTCGATTATAGAACGCGGCCATGCTGTAGTAGTCGTTCTGGCTCCACTTTTCGAAGGGGTGGTGATGGCAACGAGCACACTGAATGCGGATTCCCAGGAACAGCTGAGCCGTGTCTTCGACCTGTTCTTCAACCTGATCAACTTCGCGAAACCATGTCACAGCTGGGTTAACAAGTGGTTCACCAGAGGCGGTTACGATTTCACGGACGAATAGGTCATAGGGCTTATTTTCGTAAACACTGTCCCAGATCCACTGGTGGAACAAATGAGTGCCCGCCGTGTCTTCACCGCTGGTCTTTTTGTTGCGAAGAATGAAGTTCCATTTATTGGCGAAGTGATCTGCGTAGGCTGTGGTGTCCAAAAGTTCATCGATCAGTTTGTCACGCTTCTCGGAGTTCGTGTCTGCCAGAAATGTGCGAACTTTTTCATCGGAAGGCAAAGCACCAGTGATGTCCAGAGAAACGCGACGCAGAAACGTCGCATCATCACTGAATTCTGATGGGGGAATTCCCAGCAGATGCAACTTATTGAATACTGCTGTGTCGACAAGATTCGCGGGTTCCGGCATTTCGGACGTGTCAGCGCCCAGTGGAATGGTGGCTCGGAAAGTGCTGACCTGTCCCTGATAGCGAGCCATAATGGCGACTTCGCCGGCAAGATTCAGAGTCGAAACGAGTCCGGATTCGCTGCATTCAGCCATTTCCGCGTCGTTGGGCTCATAGAGGGCCATTCGTGTCACGTCTTCTGTTGTGCCGTCGCTGTAGGTTGCGATAACGCTCACCTGTTGCTCGGTGCTTTGCGGCATTACGCGAGCTTCCGGATAGCATTTGATTGCGACAACCGATGGATCTTCGTTCTTGCCGTATGGCATGCCCTGCTGAACCCAGCTGACCAGCATGCGGTATTCATAACTGTTGAGGTCCATGCGTTTACCGCCACCATGAGGTGTGCGACCAGTCGCTTTTGTCAACAGTAGGCTTTCGGCCGGAGCACCGGGGAAAATGCGTCGTCCTCGAGATTCTTTGCGGAGGAATTCGTAGTCATCTTCGGGATAGAAACCCAGCAAAGAAAGCTTGAAGCCATTCTGTCCGCCCGATTTGCCGTGACAGCCTCCTCCATTACATCCGAGCTTTGTGAAGATTGGCACAACATGGTTGCGAAAGTTCAGTGGTAGTGGATCTGCGAATCCGCTGACAACAACTTTGATTTCGGCCGAGTGCTCGCCCTGCTGTGCCTTGATTACGGCTTCGCCGTCGGCGAGCGGTGTAACGAGGCCTGTGTTGTCGATCTGCAAAACACCATCCGGAATGGTGGTGAACGTCGCCGTTCGAGTGACATCCGCCGTCGTGCTCTCGGAGCCATAACTCACAAAGAGTTGCTGCCGAATGTCGCGACTTCGAATTTGGACGACACCGGATTCATCCACTGGACCAATGGTCATGGCGACATCCGCAGCGGCAGACGCGCAGAGTCCAATCAACGTGGCGCAGCAAAAAACGGCGCTTTGGGCGGGCATCTTCATGAATGCAACTCCAGGCGGGTAACGGCATCGTGCCGTCGTGAAGGAAAGAAGTAGGTAGGTGTATCGAGGAAAACCAAGTGAAATACTCAGAGTCAATCGGATGGGCCGAAAAGCTCATGGCATAATTCATCTTAGCTAGGTTTGTGGATGATTCTATCCGCTTATATAGCCTATTTAACGTGGGGTAAGAGTCAAGACACTCGGTGGTCCATATTACTCTCGCGACCAAACTGGCGGTGGGGCAATGCATTTCGTATTGACTTTCCGGGAGAATCTGATCGGTTTTGGAGGCAATCGCACGCGGTTCTTGTTGATTGAGCTGACTCGCGTAGAATACCACCACGTGTCGGAAGTAATTTTTTTGTGCATCCGATTTGTGAACCGACAGCCAATATATCGCCATGCTGGTAACCAACCAGCTTCGCAAGACAGGACGAACCGTGCCATTCGCAGACATTGATAACGCCGTCAAAGCTCTAAGTCAGGGCAGAATGATCATCGTTGTCGACGATGAAGATCGTGAAAACGAGGGCGACTTTATTTGCTCTGCTGAGGCCATCACGTCCGAGCAGGTTGACTTCATGCTGAAGGTTGGTCGGGGAACCATGTGCGTTCCACTTTCAGTCGAAGATGCGGAACGCCTGAAACTACGCCCCGTCATTGATGATAATTATAACACGGCACCTCACAAGACGGCGTTTTTGACCAGCGTCGACCATGTCGCGGCTGGCACCGGAGTCAGCGCGAATAATCGAGCACGCACGATTCGTGAGCTTGCTAATCGAAATGCTCACCCGGACGACTTTGTGCGTCCCGGGCATATGTGTCCTTTGCTGGGAATGGACGGAGGCGTTCTGCGTCGTGCTGGTCATACAGAAGCCACGATTGATCTGCTGCGTATGGCGGGCCTGAATCCAGTTGGCGCTTTGATTGAAATCTGCAGTCAGCATGGTCATGGTATGGCTGATATGGCTGAGCTTGAGGAGATTTCTCGCGAACACGATATTCCCATGATCTCAATCGAAGATCTGATTAAATATCGTCGCATGCGAGAAAAACTGGTCGTTCGAGTTGTTGAAGTAGACATCCCAACTCGCAATTTCGGAAAGCCGAAGATGATCGGCTATCAGGTGATGCACGAAGATCAGGAACCGATGGCGATGGTGTGGGGAGACCTGTCATCCGTTGAAGCCCCACTGGTGCGAATGCACTCGTCGTGTTTTACCGGAGACGTTTTGGATTCTCTGCGTTGCGATTGCGGCGATCAGCTGGGATTGGCCATGCAGATGATCAGCAACGAAGGAGCAGGAGCCGTGGTCTATCTTCCTCAGGAAGGCCGGGGAATTGGTCTGCTTGCAAAGCTCAAGGCTTACAAGCTGCAGGACGAAGGTCTTGATACAGTCGAAGCCAATCACAAATTGGGCTTCAAAGCTGACATGCGGGACTACATGGTGGGCTTGCAGATTCTGAAAGACCTGGGACTGAGCAAAGTTCGTCTGCTGACGAACAATCCCAAAAAGACGGAGTCGTTTGTTTACTCGGGCGTTGACCTCGAGGTTGTCGAACAGGTGCCGATTGTAGCCGAGCCTCACGAATTTCGCACAACCTACATGGCGACCAAGAAAACTAAGATGGGACACTTGCTGCCGGACTAGTTTTCGGGATTCCGCGACTTAAAGGCAGAACGCATTTTCTTGGTTTTAACGGTTGTTCGTAACGATGATGTAGTTGCTTCAGGTTCGTCCTACAAAAGTGTGGATTGGGATTTAGCGACTCGTACTGGCGACAACGTGCGATTATGACGCTCATTATGTCTTGTGATCGATTCGGTGCAGCTTTGCATTATGTGGTCCTGCCAGCCCTGTCATTCAAGTTCAGTCGTTTTTATTAAGTCGGTGGTTGCTTATCTTTGCGGTGATAGTTGTGATGTTGTGGAAATTGATTTGCCCGTTTGAAAACTGTTCCGGAAGATCGGCCGAACGGTCTTGCTGAGAAGAGTGTGAAATCCGCGGGCTAATACGGTTCCGTTGATTTCGATACAGTTTACGGCGGAGCGGTTGGTCAGTCTGGGGGTATTCCCTTTGGTGTGTCCGAAATGAAGTTAAAAAGAAGTGACTTCGGTTCCACAAAGGGACTACTCTGCATTGTTTTGAACCATACAATCAGGGCGAGATTTGATATTTGATCCGGCCCGTTACTACGGCAAAGTTTTTAGCGTGGAATTACTTTCCAAAGTTCACCTGTCGTGTTTTCTGCTTAGTTATCTCGTGGCCTTCGGGGGCGAGTTGTATCAGTTGCTGCGCGGTCGTTCGGCGTTTACTCGCGGGCTTCTTTTGTTGTGCGGTTCTGCGGGACTGCTAGCTCATACGGTCTATTTATATAACCGAAGCTCGGAATCGGGTTTGCCACCTTTGGTTGGCAGCAGTCACGACTGGCTTTTGGTTCTGGCCTGGCTAACCGCTGTGATCTATCTTGTGGTGATTGCCGTTCAGGAAAGAGTTGCCATTGGCGTGTTTATTCTTCCAGCTTTGATCGGGCTGGTGGTAATGGCGATGTTTGTTGAGGATTCAGCGGCGACCGAACTGCGAAAAGTTGCGACTCGCCGCTGGGGTATGCTGCATGCAGCCACTCTGGTGATGGGAATTGGCTCAGTTGCGGCGGCTACGCTGTGCGGAGCGATGTATCTGCTGCAATATCAAAAACTTCGAGGCCGTAAGTCCATTCTTCATCGGTTGCAGCTTCCCAGTCTGGAACAACTAACGTCGCTGAATCGATGGCTTGTGGTTGGAACGGTTGTGATGCTGACAATTGGGCTGCTGACTGGTGTGATTCTCGGTGCGGCGAGTAAAATAAAGGGTGGCACGTTCCAGTGGCTCGATCCCGTTGTCATTGGCACAACCGCGGTGTGGCTGTTAATGGTTGGGTATCTGTTCTGGCTGTTAACACAGAAGGAACAGACTGGTCGGCAGGTTGCCAGACTGACGCTGGTTGCCGGTGGCTTTCTGCTGTTGACGATTTTCGGTCTGATGCTTCTGGCTGGTGGAGTTCACGGAACAACTTCAGCTGATGCGGAAACGACCTCGACCTTCATCACGAAAGGAAGCGGCATTTCTGCCGAATTGTGATGAATGTATTTGTACTAAGTTGTAATCACCACAATGCCGGACTGGAAGTTCGCGAGAAACTCGCGTTTGCATCAGAAGAACAGTTGTCGCGAGCTTACGCTGACTGGCGACAGAAGCATCCGGATTCAGAACTGGTCGTGTTGTCGACATGTAATCGCGTGGAAATTTATGCGGCGACAGATGAAGACAATCATGAATTGTCAGCGCAGCACATCACGGACTTCGTTTCGCAGTTTCATAATGTTCCGTCCGACGAATTTATTGGTTCCGTTCTTTCTCATCATGGACCGAAGGCGGTCGAGCATCTGTTTGACGTGGTTTGCAGCCTGGACAGCATGGTTCTGGGCGAACCACAGATTGTGACGCAGGTCAAAGATGCCTATCGCATTGCTCGTGAAAACGATTCGTGTGGCCCGCTGACCAATGTGCTATTTCAGCATGCGCTGTCTGTTTCTGCTCGCGTTCGCACGGAGACTAAACTGGCGGAAGGCCGTGTTTCGATTGCCAGCGTTGCCGTTGGTGATTTTGGGCGAAACATATTTACGCGGTTTGACAATAAAACCGTGCTGGTCATCGGTGCTGGTGAGATGGCTGCAGAGACTCTTCGCTATCTGAAAGATGAGGGTGTTGAGCGAATTATTGTCATCAATCGCAGTCGGCAGCGAGCCGATGCCCTGGCAAGTCAGTTTGGCGGTATCACTGACAACTTCGAGAACCTGGACGAGTGGCTGGCGAAGGCGGATGTCATTGTCAGCACGACAGGTTCTACCGAAACGCTGATTGATCACGAGCGTTTTGAACGCATTAGGAAAGCGTCGGATCGCAAGCCGGTATTTATCCTGGACCTTGCCGCTCCTCGTGACTTTGCTCCATCAATCAGCGGCATTGACGATAACGTATTTCTGTTTGATCTTGATGCTCTGGAAGCAACGTGCGAACAAAACCGAAAGCTAAGGCAATCGGAAATCAAGAAGGCGCGGAAGATTATTCTGGCTCAGACTGACCGCTTCATGCATGAAGTTTATCACCGCGCGACTGGGCCGGTGATTAAGCGATTGCGAGATCAGTTAAGTGATATCAGCAAGAACGAGCTGAATATTCTGTTCCGCAAGAATCCAGAGTTCGACGCCGTTCAACAGGCCGCTGTTGAAAAGGCCGTGCACCGAATTGTAAACAAGTTGCTGCATCCTCCTCTTGAAACGCTGAAGGATGAAGCCCGTTTAGGAACACCTCATGGTTTGCTGGACGCCGTCAAGCGGTTGTTCAACCTTGGGGAATGATGGCGACGCGACACAACGAATTGTTTTCCGTGACGGTTACACAAGTGCATGAGGAAGTGGCTGGCACGTCGGGCAGAAATATGTTGATCGAGCGAGGTTTCCCTGACGCAGCATTTCGATCGTCTCGCCGCACTTTAAACACACTTCCCCACGGCGACGATATACCCAGAGCTTTTGTCCATCACCACGAAAACGAGTTTTCCTCGGACCGTTGTCGAGATTTCGTTTCATGAGCAGCACCACAGTGTCGCGAAGTTGGATCAAAACATCATCAGACAAAGATCGCACTGGCGTAACAGGATTGATGCCACTTAGAAACAGAATTTCCGATTTGTAAACGTTGCCGATGCCGCAGACGACGGTTTGGTTCATCACTGCTTCTCCGATGGCAGACGATTTCTGAGTGCGCATGCGGTTCAGGTAAACGTCATCACCAATGGGCGGTCCAAGAATGTCGGGGCCGAGCTTTTGCAGATAGGCGTCTCGTTGCAGTTGACGTGCAGTCAGTAGACGAATCTGTTTGGGGACGAAACACACCACCTGCCAATGTCCCGTTTGCATTTGGACGATGGCCTGGTGTGCTGGCTTTTTCCAGATGTCTGAATCGCGGTAAATGTGCCACGATCCGGTCATTCCCATATGCGAATGCAGAGCCTGTTGGTTTCTGAAATGGATAATCAGGTGTTTACCGCGGCTTTCGATACCTAAAACCCTGCTGCCGATTACGGACTGTATCTCGCCCAGTTCTGCTCGACCGGTTGCGGTTTCAATGACCGCACCCTGAAGCACTTTTCGCAGATTTGCTGCGGCTCGAAAAATTGTGTCGCCTTCAGGCATCGATGCGCTGCCCCTTGTGAAGGTAGCCTGTCGATGTTGCCGTGAAGCCGACTTTCAGAAGCATGGCTGCCAGGCCCGACGCGGCAATTGGCTTGCCGTCGACCTTGGTTAGCTGCAGCGAATTTCCGGGCTTTGCAATTCGTGCCAGTCCATGCGCCAGTGCATCCGCTGCGGCGACAGATTCAGCCGACGCGGTTTCGCTGGCGTCGAGACTTTGTGTGAGACCAAATGTTGTGAGGTGCCGTCGCGTTCGGCTGAGATATCCTAGTAAACGGCCGTTTAGTGTGATGATCTTCGCTCCGGCAACGCGCTGAGGTCTTGTGGATTCCGGAGTCTCTGGCCAGGGCAGCGCGTTGCCCCATGGGTTAGCCGGATCTGTCGCTGCCAACACGGATGTTGTTTGAATCTGCGTTTCGCCAAAGCGGCATACACGGGTTTCGGATGCAACATCGGAGGGAGATTGTCTATGAGAACGCAGTTGGTCTTCGGCACCTGGTGCTGCAAATTGAGCGGCTCCGAGTCCGGCAACAAAGTAGCCACGCCGAACTTTACCTGCTTCTGCCATGGCCTTCAGCACCGGATACAAACCTGCAAATCCTCCGGCCACTTCTTCGCGAGCCAACATTTCTTTGGTCAGTACTCCATGACGTTCGACAAGTTGTCCGGCGATTGCCATCTGCCGTTCGGTAATTGACGCTGCGTTGGCAGACAGATCCGGAAGCAGGCTCCAGCGGCCTTCGGAACCAGGCAACCGATTCTGTCGACGTGATCGGAATCCACTCTGTCTTCGCGAATCCGTTTTTCCTCGATTCGCGGCCGCAGATCGCAGCGATCTGAGTGGCGTTAAGGTGTCGTTTGTTAGTTCGCCTCGCCAAACCATGTCCCACAGCAGCAGTAGCAGATCATTGGGAAACTGTCGAACGGCGGAAGTTATCTGATCAAAAAGCAATGCTCCCTGCTGCCGCAGTAGTTGGCGAATTTCGTCGGCCGCGCTGTCTTCGACTTCCACTGCTACCGGCGCCAGCGTGCGATAGTGGTCCGTCAGAAACAGGCCGATGCGTCCGTCTGAAGAACCCGTACTGTCGAATCCGCGCCAGATCACTTCGCCCTGAATGCAGAGTTCATCTAGATCGGCCGATCGAAAGCCCTGTACGCGCGCCGGTAGGATTTCGTTTTCCAGAGTTGACGCTGGTAGTGGAGATCCCTGAAGCTGTTCGATGGCATCCAGCAGGCCATCAAGCCCTTTGCGAGGCCGTGTGATACCGTGCCATTCCGGAAGAAATCTTGCCAGCGCATCGTGTTCAACCGGTTCGACTTCTTTTCTTAACGCGGCGAGGCTGCGGCGTTTCAGTAATCGCAGCACATTGACATCACACCATTCCAGACCGTAACGCCCCGGAAGGAATTCGCCGTCGATCACACGATCCTGCGTTTGCAGCAGTTGCAGTGTTGAAAGAACCGGAGCGACACCGAGGCCAAGTTGATCTGCGACTTGCTGAGTTGTGAACGGTCCGTTGGTTCTGGCATACCGCGAAACCAGATCGGTCAGAGCGTCCTGGACAGGTTCCAGAAAGGCGTCGGCGAGTCCTGGCGGCGGCATGATTCCCAACGCATCACGCAGTCGTCCCGCGTCTTCAGCTGCGGAGAAGCTTTCCTGATGATGCTCCGAAGATCGACCTGCAGTGCCGCCGGTGGTTTGAAATCCGAATGCTCGACGCGTGTTTACGAGTTCGTTCAGCCAATGACGGCAATCACCTGACCGCACATCTTCGACCGCACATCGTTGTTGAATTTCTGCCAGGGTGAGCGGACCAATCTGCAGTAATAAACCGTGCAGATCGTCGGCGTGTCTAAGTTTCCAGCCGCGCAGTCGTTGTAGTTCGGCCGCAACTTCCTGAACGACATGAGGATCAAACAGTTCGCGAAAGTCGACAGTTCCCAGCAGTTCGCGAAGCTGAGCATGATCCAGCGACAAAGTCTGAGCACGTCGTTCGGCTAACGGCGCATCACCGTTATAAATGAAGTTGCCGACATAGCTGAACAGCACTGCTCCGGCAAACGGAGAAGGATGTTCGCTGCGAACCGAGTGAATTCTGATAACGCGTTTTCTGACCTGCTGCAGCATCTCAACAAAGCTGGGCATATCAAACACATCGCGAAGGCATTCGCGATAGGTTTCCATCAGAATTGGAAAGCTGCGGAACCTTGAAGCGACCTTCAGCAAGTCGGCTGATCGTTTGCGCTGCAGCCACAGTGGAGTGCGTTTTTGCGGACTTCGTCTGGGCAGTAACAAAGATCTGGCTGCGTTTTCGCGAAACTTTGCAGCGAACAAAGCTGTGCCACCGATTTCGCGAACAAGTGCTTCTTCGACTTCTTCGGGATCCGGCAGGAATATTTCTTCCGGAGGAACATCGTGAGATTCCGGAATGCGAAACACGATGCCGTCGTCGGTCCACATCAGATCAACTTCGTCGTTTGTTTCGGCTCGCAGTCGGGCGGCAACCAGCAGTGCCCAAGGCGCGTGAACTCGAGAACCAAACGGTGACAGGATCACAATTCGCCAGTCGCCGACTTCGTCCAGAAAGCTTTCAATTACAATCGTTCGATCAGACGGCAGTTCGCCGCTGGCTTTAAGTTGTTCGTTCAGGTATTCCAGCAATGATGTGGCGGCAGATGGTTCAAGACCATGCGTCGACTGCAGACGCTCGATCGACTTGACTGCAGGCTCGGCCAGTAGTTCTCGAGACAGTCTGCCAATCGCCTGACCGAATTCGTATGGCCGCCCGGTCCCGTCGCCTCGCCAAAATGGCATGCGACCGGGTTCGCCGGGAGCGGGGATAACCAGCACGCGGTCTCGAGTTATGTCCATAACACGCCAGGAAGAAGCTCCCAGCAGAAAGACGTCGCCGGTCTGACATTCGAAGACCATTTCTTCGTCGAGCTCGCCAACCCGCCCGCCCGATTCTCCGTCGTTGCCAACCAGAAAGACTCCGTAGAGTCCTCGGTCGGGTAGGGTGCCGCCGTTAAGAATGGCCAACCGCTGAGCGCCTTTCCGCGGTGAGACGATTCCGGTGATGCGATCCCAGTTGACGCGTGGTTTCAGTTCAGAAAACTCGTCCGAGGGATACCGGCCAGCCAACAGGTCAAGTACGCTGATGAACGATGAATGCGGCAGTTCAAAAAATGGTGCCGCACCGCGAAGAGTGGCATAGAGTTCGTCGACATGAATCGATTCTCGCGAAGTGATGGCGACCATTTGCTGGGCCAATACGTCCAGCGGATTTCTTGGATAGTGAGTCGCTTCGACCCAGCCTTCCAGCATTGCTCCGGTGGCAGCGCTGCAGGCCAGAAGGTCGCCCCGGTATTTGGGAAAGATAATTCCGGTGGAGACCGCGCCAACCTGATGACTAGCTCGCCCAATGCGTTGAGTACCCGATGCGATCGATGGCGGCGCTTCGATCTGAATGACCAGGTCGACGGCTCCCATGTCGATTCCAAGTTCCATCGACGAAGTGGCCACCATTGCCGGTAGATTGCCTCGCTTCAGACGATCTTCTATTTCGGCGCGGATATCTTTGGCGATGGAGCCGTGATGAGCCAAAGCGATTTCTTCTTCGGCCAGTTCGTTAATGGCAGAAGCCAGGCGTTCGGCCAGTCGGCGGCTATTGACAAAGATCATCGTTGAACGATTCTGCCGAATCAGTTCAACCAGTCGAGGATGGATGGACGGCCAGACAGACGGAATTGTTGGTGCGGACGATGCGTCGCCGATTGGGATGCCGCGATCGAGACCGTGGGCATCGAGACCGGGCGGCTTAATATCTTCGGCTGGCGTTTCGATGGTCACGGCAAATCGACGCTTTTCTGATGCGTCAATGATCTGCACCGGCCGAGGCTTTACTGGTACGTTTGGATCAGACGAGGCGTAGCCTCCGCCCAGAAGTCGAGCAATTTCTTCCAGTGGCCGCTGAGTCGCCGAAAGTCCGATTCGTTGTAGAGGTTGGCATGCTTTGAGTTCGCTGTCCAGTTTAGAAGCAGCCGTCTTGCGAAGACGTTCCAGGCGTTCTAGAGTTGAGAACAGATGTGAGCCGCGTTTGGTGCCAGCGAGAGCGTGAATTTCATCGATGATAATGGTCTCGACCGATGCAAGTATCGCATCCGCCTTCGACGTCAGCATCAGATACAATGATTCCGGCGTTGTGATCAGAATGTCCGGAGGCTGTTTCAGAATTAGCGTCCGTTCTTTTTGTGAAGTGTCACCGGAACGGACTGCCACGGTTGGGACCTGGTGATCTATGGAATTGCGTTCTGCGTAGGCTCGTAGGCCAGCGATTGGGCCTCGCAGATTTCGGTCAACATCAACACCGAGCGCTTTCAGTGGCGAGATGTAAAGGATTCGGACTCCCTTCGGTCTACTGACAACATCTTCCAGGCTATCGCTGCTAAACGCGGCTTTCTTCCGCAACGCTTTTTGCTTCGACTTTTGATTAGCGTCGCGATCAGTTCCGAAGAACAGTCGGTCGATCGCTGCCAAAAAAGCGGCCAGCGTTTTTCCGGAACCGGTGGGGGCGAGCAATAGCGTGCTGCTACCGCTGGCAATGGCGGGCCATGCTTCATCCTGCACCCGAGTCGGTTGAACAAAAGCCTGACGAAACCAGTCTTGTGTGCAGGGGTGAAAAAAGCTCAACGATGAATTGGCCAAATCTGTCGCCATGCTCACGTTTTAGACGCTTCGGCGGCAGTTACAATTGACAAAAACCGCCCTCCACAACATCCGGAAGATCAGCCTGGATTCCAGGACGTACCTCAAATCCGGACGCGACACGCATTGCCTGCCGACTTATGCCTACGAACGCAACGAAAGTGAATTGGAAATAGAAATTACGGTGCGAATTGGCATCGTCCGTAACGTTCGTGTGCGTGGATCGAACCATATTCGGAGTTTGAGTAAAATAATAACTGAGATTTCTTTTGTGTCTGTTCCCGCACCAGCCGATGGACGATTTTCGCCAGTGCGACGGGCGGCGTTTTTGTTGCCTAGGTTGAACCTTTGGTGAGATCATCGCGATTAGATTGCAGTTTTGTCAACATGTTGTATCAGCTAATATCCTGCTGCGACGCGGCATTAATGTGGATAAATAGTTTGTGCATGTCCACGGTCAGGCAACCAGCTGCCAGTCAGTCCATACGTGTCGTCCCGGCCGTTTTGGTAATGGCACGATGTTGGCGAGGTGTTTACTTTTCTTTCTCGCCTGGGTCTAAGCACAATTAACGGTCAAAACTCGGCATTTTCGATGTTGCCGAAGTATGCGAAACTATGCACTTCCCGGGCCACGATTCTGTTTTGAAGTACTGATTCATCCAATGTTCTATAGGCAAAACGCAGCGACCATCACAGGTGTCGGCCGTGCAACGTCGGCACAGCGTTTGGTTCATCCACGACAACTCAACCATTGTGTTTTTGCCTTGGTTCTTGTGTTGTTTGTTCAAGCCTGTCTGCCCTGCGCAGGTTTTGCGCAGACAAGCCCTCAGGTTGCGGAGAAAAGTGCTGAGGAGCAGACTCCACTCAAAGCGGAAACGATTACGACTGACATTCTGGATCAGCTGCGAAAACAGATTGAATCTGCGACTGAACTTGACGAAGAGGCGAAAAAGAAAGTCCTTGAAACGCATCAGAAGGCGGTCGACGCACTGGGGCGAGCCGCGAAGCTGGAGACTCAGGCACCTTTGGATCAGGCATCGATTGAAGGTTTGACAACACGCGCCAAAGAACTTCAGGCCGAAATGATCCTGCCGCCAGTTGCGCCTTTGTCTGGCATTCCTGATGACGCTTCTTTAGCAGAACTTACTTCAGCTTTAGCCACCCGCCAGCCTCAACTGCAGGAAGCAAAGCTTGAGCTGACGGGATATGAGGCCGAACCAAACCGGCGCGCCGAACGTCGGACTGCAATTGTTGGTTCCCAGGCGACTCAGGTGACTCGCAAGGCAGAAATCGAAGCAGAAGTTGCTGTGCTTGCACCAGCTGATGAATCTCCTTTTGCGACCGCAGCACGTCGTGCACTATTGTTGGCGAGGCTTCGCGAGGTGATTGCAGAAGGGCCGGCAAATCAAGCGGAGCTCTCAAAATATGAAGCGGCGAAAGCGTTGGATTTACCGACCCTGCGTATCCAACTTGCTCGAAAAAATGTCAGCCGCCTTCAGCTGGAAGTGGATGCGCTAAGCAAACGCATTACTACAAAACGTAGTCAGGACGCTCAATATATTTCTGCTCAGCTGGACCTGTTTGCTGCAGGGCAGCCGACTCCGACCCCGTACGATCAATCGATGATCGAGCGACCGCTGTTTTCTGGAGAACTGTCCTATAACGACGATCTGAAAACTGCTGCGGAGACGGCCGCAAAGGCCAAGAGAAATGTCGAACTGACCGGGCTGATTACAAAGGCGACCAATGCGTTAGCGCTGGCCCGAAAAGATCTGGAAAGTCTCCGGACTCTAAAGGCAAAAACGAACGAGAAGATTACTCGCGTTGGATTAACGGGGGTAATCGGTCTGGAACTGCGGGACAAATTGCGAACGCTTTTAGACCCCAGCAAAGACCTCAGGAAAGACCAGGGGAAAGGCGTCAGCCAGGCCCCTAGCAGAATTCCGAGCAGGATTAGGCAAAGATGTGTTGATCGACAAGAGGAAATGCGCGACCTGGAATTTGATCGACTCGATCTGGAAGATCAAAAAGACACTTATTCTGAGCAGGTCGAACAACTGCAGCATCTGACTGAACTGTCCGCCGCCGCCGAGATAAAGCTGCGACTGGCTGTAGACCGATTGGTGACACTCTCGACCCTCGGCCAGAACTATGGCGAGTACTTTAATCGGCTGGGTGAGCTCGACGCGACGGAACAGGAATATGTTCGGGAGATTGTTGATTTTATCACGTTCATTCGTGAGCGTGTTCTGTGGATTCGCAGCAATCGAGTGCCCAGCAAAGAAGACGCGGTCGCAGTCGTCAGCACAGTTCGCTGGTTGGCTTCTGCGTCAAACTGGCGGGAGGTTCGAGATGCCGTATTACAGGATGCGGTTAAGCATTTCATGTTGTACACACTGATCACAATATTAATCTGCATATTGTTTATGGTTCAGCCGCGATTTCGCCTGGCTCTGGCGAGTATCGCGGAAGTCACTTCGCGTTCGACCTGTCGCGAGTTCCTGCCGACGATACGGGCGGCCGTGCTAACCATTGTGTTGGCCCTGCCGTGGTCAGCGCTGGCCGGATTTCTCAGCTGGCGACTGCTGTCTGACGCGATGGTGTCGCCGTTTGTTAGAGCTGTAGGCGAAGGCTTGTTTGCCGTCACAATCGGTTCGTTGATGCTGAATCTGCTTCGGCATCTGTGTCGGCCGTGCGGCCTGGGACTCGCACATTTTGAGTGGCCGAAGAACCCCATTCGACTGCTTCGCTCAAAACTGCAGACGCTGATGCTGCTGGTGTTGCCACTGGCGTTCGTTGAAACCACTCTTCATACTCATGAAAATCCTCAGGGCCGCGACGCCCTTGAACGTATCGTGTTCGTTATTTCCTTGCTGATATTTGCTTCATTTCAAAAAACCGTTCTGCACCCTCGAACGGGCGTGTTTCGCGATTTTCTGGCGGCCAATAACAACACCTGGGCGTTTCGACTTAGGTGGATTTTGTATTCCGCGGCAGTTGGATTACCGCTGGCGTTAGCTGCGTTTGCGATCGCCGGCTTTTATTACACCGCGTATGAGCTAAATTGGCGGTTGCACCTGACCATCTGGTTAATGATCGCGCTGATTGTCTTGCGATGTTTTTTGATTCGTTGGTTTGTGGTCGGCCACCGGCGACTGCGAATCGAACAGGCTCGGCAGCGTCGCCAGGCGTTGATGGAAGAAGCTGAAGCGTCGCCTTCAAACATTCCCAAACCATCTTCTCAGGAGGCGGCCGTTGATCTTCAGGAAGTCAGTGAGCAGACACAGAGGTTCATCACTTCGGGACTGGCATTTGTCTGTCTTTTAGTAACGTGGTTTATCTGGGTTGACGTGCTGCCTGCTCTTGGCGTTTTGGATCGCTGGGAACTGTGGCAAACAACAGTCGACGTGACAGTGGAGTACGAAGAAGATGGCCGGAAGATGTTCCGGTCGGAGCCGCAGATTGAATCTATTACAGTCGCCGACGCTTTAATTTCTTTGATATTGATGCTGCTTACGTTTACGGCGGCCAGAAACATTCCTGGTCTGCTGGAGATGACAGTGCTGCAGCGACTGCCACTGGAACCAGCTAGTCGATACGCGTGCCGAATGGTGGCAAGATATTTAATATTCGTGGTTGGTCTTGTGTTTGCGTCTGGCGCAATCGGAATTGGCTGGGCTCAGGTTCAATGGCTGGCCGCAGCATTGACGGTGGGGCTGGGCTTCGGACTGCAGGAGATCTTTGCAAACTTTGTTTCCGGACTGATTATTCTTTTTGAACGTCCGGTTCGAATTGGTGACGTAGTCACGATCGGCGAAGTTTCCGGGACGGTGAATCGAATTCAAATTAGAGCAACGACGATCATGGACTGGGATCGGAAAGAGTACATCGTTCCCAACAAGGAATTTGTCACCGGGCGTCTACTTAACTGGACGCTTTCCGACAAAGTGAACCGCGTTGTGATTCGAGTCGGTGTTGCCTACGGCAGTGATACCGCTCTGGCGCGGTCGTTGTTGCTGGATGTGGCTCAGAACCATCCAGAGGTGCTGGAAGATCCGTCCCCGGTCGCAACATTCGAAGGCTTCGGTGACAGCACGCTGGACCTTGTGCTGCGATGCTATCTTCCGAATCTGGATAACCGACTTGGGACAATCACTGAACTGCATGAAGCCGTCGATCGAGAGTTCAAAGACGCTGCAATTGAAATTTCGTTTCCTCAGCGAGACCTGCATCTGCGAACAGTACCACCAGGGTTTCGTCTTCCGCCAATCGGTATGCAGAATGGAGAGAGCGGAATTTCTGAGCGTCCAGCGGAACTGCCGGAATAGGCGTGTGAATTACGCTGTTATGCCAGATTCGAAATCCTCAGAGTATTCGAACGAATGACAATCAGGATGAAGTCGCGAGCTTATTTAACGCCATGTCAACGTTCGCATCTTCTTTTGGAAGGCGGCGTTTGATCAGACAGATTTCGTTACCTGCGTCGTTAAAAGTGACTTCGTCCATAAATGAGTTGTTCAGCATAATACCGCGGCGACTTGGTTTCAGAAGGTTTTCGGGGTCGGTTGGATCCGGCAGATTGTCGATGTCAAATCCCGCACCTTCATCGCGGATAATGAATCGTCCTTCGTGCCGTGTGAGGAACACGGATAGCGTGACCGCCCGGTCCTTGAAAGGCGAGATGTTTCGTCGTGCTTCGATGAGTTCCGCATACGAATCATCGTCCCGTTGACGCAGTTCAGAGCTGGCTTCCAGATTGCCGTGAACGATTGCATTGACAAGCGTTTCTTCGATGGCTACCTATCGGGGCAGCGCCACTTCGGGGCTTGTTCTCGGCGTAAGCTTTGATAACGACTGTGGTTATCAGCCTTGATGTGGGAGCCAAAAAGAAACGACCCTCCGTGTGTTGATTGGTTCACGACG
>Ga0209390_10002200_pt1 | contig 35017 bp, 35 predicted proteins | sample BON01_FD_187212 | JGI IMG/M metagenome (GOLD analysis project Ga0209390, IMG submission 187212) | Freshwater microbial communities from Lake Bonney liftoff mats and glacier meltwater in Antarctica - BON-01 (SPAdes) (version 2) | ecosystem: Environmental > Aquatic > Freshwater > Ice > Glacier...
CTCTACAACACGCAGTTGCCGCAATCAGCCTTGGGGAGCCGAACGCCAATGCAGGCGATGAAAGACTGGCACAAAACACACCCACATCTCTTCGTCAAATCACCGCGCAATCATCCGGGACGCGACAACTATCAATGGGCGTCCGATGACGGAAGCCTTCAGTTGCTGGCGAGCGATTTGACAACTGAATACATGGTCAACGCACACCAAGAAATTATTAAAGGCGCTCCGAAGTCTTTGACGCCTTACATCGTTCGATCGGACGGAAGATGGGTCACTGCGATAGACGAATCTGATAGGTCTATTTATCTAAGAAGCGACCTCGTCGAAGGGACGTGGGCGACCGTTCTTATTGTAGCTTCATCCAGCAACGCCTATCGTCTTAAACTGATGTCCTCGAGCATCACGCTTGGAGCAGCCCCATCTATTTTCCCCAGTGAACATGGTCAGCTGTTGCGACACATGAGGGAGGTCAGTGAACTATTGGGGAATGAACCTGTTGCGGATGCTGGTCAGCCTGTATCTAAACCCTCTCCAATGAAACCAGAACCTCCACAAAGCTCACAAGGGGGGACCGGAACAGGTTTTCTGGTGAATAAAAACGGCGTTTTTGTTACGAATGCTCATGTAATAGATGGCTGCACAAGATTGACGTTGAACGGAAAGCCTGCAAGCCTTTTAGCGTCCAGCACAGCCTTTGATCTGGCAGCTGTTTCCACTTCACCGACTGCCGGGGTAGAGCCACTCAAGTTCTCAAGCAATAGCGCAGGCCTAAATGCGGACATCACCATTGCCGGATTTCCCCTACACGGCCTACTTGGAGGCCTGAACGTCAGTAGAGGATCGGTCTCCTCACTTAAGGGGATTGGAGGCGACGAGACCAATCTCCAGATATCCGCCCCGGTCCAACCAGGAAACAGCGGCGGTCCAGCTGTCGATCGCTATGGAAATGTGGTCGGGGTTGTTGTGTCGAAGCTGGACGTCATCGCAATTGCCGACAGGATTGGTGGGGATATCGCTCAAAACGTGAACTTCGCCGTTCGCGGTGATCTGGTCAAAGTTTTTCTGTCTTCTAACAACATCTTCTTCGAAGAAACCCAGGGTGGGCCAATTATGGAAGCCGAAGACATAGCGAAAAGGCTTCAATCCACGACTAGTTTGATTCAGTGTTTTAAGTAAATGTGAAAATCGGCTATTGCCACTTGCGGATGCGGTACAAGTGTTACGTGAAAATGAGTTTCCACTGGAAATGCTAACCCATAATGTTACCCCAACGTGCGTTCGACCAGCTTTTTCGATCACACCAATATCTGACAGAAACAGGGGTGGGGGGATTACCGGGGTAGCGCATTGTTTGGCTGTCTGTTTCGAAGGACCGGAGTGGGCTGGCGTTTTCCCGTTGCCGCAGATTTAGGGGTGGGGGTAGGCTTTTCTTTGCGGGATTGCCGACCGGGACCGGATTGGGCTGCAATTTGCGCGCAATCACAATTCAGAGAATTTGACCTGATAGGGGGCCGTGCTAGCGGCGTTGCGGGTCACAATGGTGACCTTGAGGGACAGTCACCGCAAAGGCTTGGCATTCAGTGCGGGCAACATCCGGCCTCAATCGCAGTCCTGATAGTTCGACGCCATGCAAGCCTTGGCGCGGCGTTGCGCTTCGGAAATATCCGCGGGTAGCATCATTGAGGTAGCTGTGTCGCGCGCGGTGCTGGCAACTTCGAGGCCATTCGCGCTGCTAATGTTGATCCACATGTGTGCTGATATCAAATCCCGTGGCACGCCTTGGCCGTTGGTATACATGACACCGAGATTGTATTGCGCCGCCGCGTTGCCCTGCTCAGCGGCCAGCCGATACCATTTCACCGCTTCGGCATAGTCCTGCGGCACGCCCTGGCCATTCAAGTACATGGCGCCGAGATTGTATTGCGCAGCTGCGTTGCCCTGCTCAGCGGCCAGCCGATACCATTTCACCGCTTCGGCATAGCCCTGCGGCACGCCCTGGCCATTCCAGTACATGGAACCGAGATTGTATTGCGCCGCCGCGTTGCCCTGCTCAGCGGCCAGCCGATACCATTTCACCGCTTCGGCATAGTCCTGCGGCACGCCCTGGCCATTCCAGTACCTTACACCGAGGTTGTGTTGTGCCTCCGCGTGTCCCTGATCCGCAGCCAGCCGGGACCATTTCATTGCTTCGGCATAGTCCTGCGGCACGCCCTGGCCATTCCAGTACATGGAACCGAGATTGTATTGCGCAGCTGCGCGCCCCTGATCCGCAGCCAGCCTATACCATTTCACGGCTTCGGCGTAGTCCTGCGGCACGCCTTGGCCATTGTCGTACACGACGCCGAGATTGTATTGCGCCGCCGCGTTGCCCTGCTCAGCGGCCAGCCGATACCATTTCACCGCTTCGGCATAGTCCTGCGGCACGCCCTGGCCATTCAAGTACATGGAACCGAGATTGGATTGCGCATCCGAATCGCCCTGCTCAGCAAGTGGCGCCCATTCGCGCAATGCCGTTGCGAAGTCACCAGCTTGGGCAGCAGCAAGACCCTTATCAAAATCCTGCGCGGACCCCATCGCGGGCATCAGCATCAGAGACAGGGCGGCAACACGGAGTAAACTTTTCATATGGATTCCTTCGCAATAATCACCACGGCCACCAACGGCGCGAGGGTTGTTGAAAGGCAAAAACTGTAAGCGATTCTATGCAATTGAACACCGCAAAGCCTAGTTTCCAAGCGTTTTTTCTTTGTGGGGTATGATGTGGGGTAAATTCTAGAAACCACTATTTTATTCAATGATTTCAATGGTGTATGGCGGAGAGACAGGGATTCGAACCCTGGGAACCCTCACAGGCTCAACGGTTTTCGAGACCGCCCCGTTCGACCACTCCGGCACCTCTCCGCATCGGGGATCGTCTGAGGGGGCGTTTAGCTTGAGCGGAATGGGGTTGCAAGTGGGATTTGCGGTTTTGGTGTGGGTTTTGGGTATTTGAGTTTACGGCTGATATGGGGTGGAGATGAAAAGCTCTAGCGCGCGCTGACTTGCCCTTTTTTACTGGTCAACGGCGCGGGTTAGGGCGGCAGCGATCAGTTGGGCTGTTCGGGGATCTTCGCCTATGGGAGGGAGTGTTTCGCCTTGGAAACCGGCGCTTTGCAAAGCTTCGGGAATGTCTTGGACCACATGGCTTGCCCGCAGCGCAAAGAACGGCAGGCAAACGGCCTCTCGCATGGTTCGGGCGACATCTGCAAGGAAGGGAGCTTCTTCGACGAAGCCAGCCTCTACTGGTGAAAATCCTAGCTCTTTCAGATGGTTGACCATCGCATAGGTGGTCTGGGATGAGGTTTTGGAGACTTTGCTGCCATGGGCCGCGATCAAAATTCCTTTGGACGATTTGGCCCCTTGCGCGGCGGCAGCCATGAGTGCGATTAGTGCAGGATCGGTGCCGAAGGGCAGGAGTTGCACCAGATTTTCGCCACCCGCGGCGGCGAGCCTGCGGGGCAGGTTTGTGCGGGTAAACCAGCCTTCGGCCATGAAGAACGGATAGATCAGCGGCGCGTGCAATTGGGCGACTACGGCATCAAGCGCGCCGACTTGCGCCAATGTTGTGCCGCGGATTTTCCAGCTCGGTAGCCACATCGCCACACGCACGGCAAGCGCTTGCATCGCGGCCTCTTGTGGGGCGGGGTTTGCGGGCGCGCCATGGGCCACCAGTATTGCCGAAAAGGTCATTGAATGCGCGATCCTTGCACCTTGTAAAGTCTTTGTAAATTAAGGGGTTATGTGCCACAAAAGGTGCGGTATTGGCCAAAATCTTCGGGGGCGGGCTGGGCGTAGGCGTTCATTCCGTCTTGGACCACAAAGGGGTTTGAGACAACGGCGAGCAGGGTTTCAAACGGGGCCATGTCGCCTGCGTTTGCGGCGGCCAAAGCAGCCTCTACCATGTGATTGCGCGGGATATAGAGTGGGTTTGCGCCATCCATCGCGGCCGCGCGGAGAGCTGGGTCCATAGGCTCGGATGCAAGGCGGGTTTGCCATGCCTCTTGCCAATCGCGGGCCTCGTCTGGGCTGGTAAATTGGGCGCGCAAAGCCCCTGTTTCGCCGCGCAAAATATAGGATAAGGCACGGAAACTATTGGTAAAGTCTGCCCCCTGCCCTTCCATCGCTTTCAAAAAGCCATGCGCCAGCGCAAAGTCGCCATCTTGTGCTGTGGTCAGGCCAAGTTTGGCCCGCATGAGCGCCAGCCATTCAGCCTCATACACCTCTTCAAACCGGTCAATCGCGGCGCTGGCGAGGCGGATTGCCTCATCCTCATCGGGAGAGATCAAATCCAGCAGGGTTTCGGCCAAGCGCGCAAGGTTCCAGCGGGCGATTCCGGGTTGGTTGCCATAGGCATAGCGGCCTTGGCGGTCGATGGAACTGAACACGGTTGCCGGGTCGTATTGGTCCATAAACGCGCAAGGGCCATAGTCGATGGTTTCGCCCGACAGCGCCATATTGTCGGTGTTCATCACCCCGTGGATAAAGCCGACGGTCATCCATTGGGCGATCAATTTCGCCTGTACACTAAGCGTATGCCAAACGTATGCCATTGGTACATTCGGCGCGTCCGCCAGTTCGGGCGCGTGACGGGCGATTGAATAGTCCAAAATCTGGCGCAGCTTGTCCGTTTCGCCTTTGGCAGCGAAGAACTGAAACGTGCCGACCCGCAGGTGGCTGGAGGCAACACGGGCCAGAACGGCACCCGGTTGCAACCCCGTGTCGCGCAGCACACTCGCGCCCGTGGCGGTGGCGGCGAGGGCGCGGGTGGTGGGGATGCCCAGCGCATGCATCGCCTCCCCCATCAGATATTCGCGCAAGACCGGGCCAAGCACAGCCTTGCCATCACCGCCCCGCGAAAACGGGGTGCGGCCAGAGCCTTTGAGGTGGAGATCCCGGCGCTTGCCGTTTTGGTCAATCACCTCGCCCAGAAGCAGCGCGCGGCCATCGCCAAGCTGGGGAGAAAACCCGCCGAATTGGTGGCCGGCATAGGCCATCGCCAAAGGGTTGGCCCCTGCGGGGGCTGTGGACCCTGCCAGAATCGCGGCACCTTCGGGGGTATCCAGCGCCTCTGGGTTCAGCCCCAACTCGCGCGCGAGGTCGTGGTTGAGGCGCATGATCTGCGGTTCGGGGGCAGCGGCACCTTGCCATTCGACGTAAAACCCCGGCAGGTCACGGGCATAGCTGTTGTCAAAGGCAAAGCCAAAAGTATCGGGCGCAAGGGCGGTTGGCATGGCGTGTCCTTCGGTCTGGTTCGGCGGGTGGCGGGCCGATACGCGCGGCCCGTCTGACTTGGTTTATTCGGCGGCGCGTTTGGGCAAGATCCAGCCGGGGCGCAAGAAATGGCAGGTATAGCCATCGGGGCGACGGTCTAGATAGTCTTGATGCTCGGGCTCTGCTTCCCAAAAATCGGCGGCGGGTTCAACTTCGGTGACCACCTTACCGGGCCAAAGGCCTGAGGCGTTCACATCTGCGATGGTGTCGAGTGCCACAGATTTTTGAGCGTCATCTACATAGTAGATCGCCGAGCGGTACGACAAACCACGGTCATTGCCTTGGCGGTTTGGCGTGGTGGGATCGTGGATTTGGAAAAAGAACTCCAAAAGCGCGCGGAAGCTGGTTTGGGCTGGATCAAACACGATCTCAATCCCTTCGGCATGGGTGCCGTGGTTGCGATAGGTGGCATTGGCGACATCGCCGCCAGTATAGCCCACGCGGGTGTTCAAAACACCGGGAAGCTTGCGGATAAGATCCTGCATCCCCCAAAAACATCCACCTGCCAAAACGGCCCGTTCTTGTGCTTCATGATCTTGCATTGTCGTTTCCCCCATTGTCAAAAGTTGCGCCACTGAATTGCACCACCGTATTGCGGGACCCGGCCAACAGGCAAGAGCTCGCGGAAGGCGCGTTTTGAGTGGCTGTTATGCAAGCTTTGGATATGGGTCAAAGGGCGGTGGTTTCAAGGGGTGTGAGGGTGGCGGATGTGTCACAAAGACCCCCGATTTTGTGAAAATAACCCGGTTTGAGAGATCGAAATGAAGGCGGTCCCTCCATAAGGTTGTGCATCAAGTCGGATAGAGCCACAAGTGCTTGAGGACTATAGATATATGCACGCATTGCCCACTGCAGATGCAGCACTGCCAAAGAGTGCGGCCCTACTGGGCCAAATGCGGCGGGCGTGGCAGGCTGATGCGTGATATTTCGGAATTGGCGGGAGAGCTGCGATGGACGGCAGTTTTGATGGCCGACATGGCGGCATCTACCGCGATGACCGAACAGATTGGGACTGAAAAGCCTACCAATTGCTGACGCGCCTGATTGAGATGGCCGTCGCTGCGGTTAAGGCCGAGGGCGGCACCGCGCTGACCTTTGGTGGCGATAGTTTGCTGGCGGCTTTTGGTGCGCCCATCGCGGTTGAGGATGCGTCATTGCGCGCTTGCCGTGCGGCGTTGAGTTTTCAAGCGACCATCGCCAAAGAGAGTGACGCCATCGCGCAGCGTTTTGGCGTGCGTCCGTAGTTTCGGATTGGGATCAGCGGCGGCATGGTTGTGGTGGGCCGTTTGGGGCCAAACGCGGGGATGGACCTGAACATCATGGGCCAACCCGTGAATGCGGCGGCACGGCTGCAAGAGCTGGCCAAGTCGGGGCAAATTTTGCTGACCAATACGATGTTTGAACAAGTGGCAGACGAGGTGGACACGACCGACCTTGGGCCGCAAAACCTGAAGGGAATTGCAGGGCGACCGCATGTGTTTGTACTGCACAAAACCTTGGACGCAAAGGTGCGCTTTGCCGGGCGGATTAGGCGCGGCTTGGTGGATATGGTTGGGCGGCGGGCGCAACTGTCGGCGTTGCGCGAAGCGGTGACCACGGCACCGCCGGGCTGGCAGATGACCTTGGTTGAAGGGCCACCCGGCATTGGCAAGTCACGCTTGTTGCATGATCTGCGCATGTCTTTGCAAGACGAACGGCAGGTGTTTCAAGGGCAGTGCCGCACTGGATCACAAGCGCCGTACCAACCGTTGGTCGATATTTTGCTGGCGGTCAGTCAGGTGCATCCGGCGCAAGGGGCTGATGCTGTTTTGGCCGGGTTGGGGCAGATTTTGGGCGATGATCTGGATCTGGAACCGCTGCGCCATGGGATTGCGCCAGGGGCAGCGCTTGCGGATCTGGCCACCGCGAGCAATGTGGCGCAGGCCTTGCGGGAAACGCTGAAACAAGCGCTGACGCGGCTTTATATTACCACGCCGTGCTTGATGGTGATTGAGGATGTGCATTGGATTGATGGGGCAACCCGCAGCCTGCTGGTCGATTTGATGCGCCAAAAGCAGAGTGCAATTTCCTGCCCGTTTTTGCTGACCTCACGCCCAGAAGGTGCCGCGGATTGGGCGCAGCACGGTCCAAGGATGACGCTGCAACTGCAAGCCCTGACCCAAGACGAGACGCGCGATCTGGCCTCGCGCCGGGTGCGCAACGCGGGTCTTGCGCCGACCCTTAGCAAGCGGCTTTTTGAGGTGTCAGACGGTAACCCGCTGTTTATAGAAGAAACTATGCGCTATCTTGGCGCCATTGTTGCGCTGGCAGATAGCCCGGTAGGGCTGATCATTCGCCCCGGCGCATCGGTCGATTTGGCCGGTGGCAATGTGCAGCATCTGGTCTTGGCGCGGGTCGATGCGTTGCCGGCCCCCATGCGCCAGACCTTGCGCTTTGCCGCGGTGCAAGGGCGGCAGTTTAGCCAAGCCGTGCTTGAAACGGCTGAACAAGGGCAGGATTTGACGCCGCATCTGGCCGAAGCTGCTGACCGCGGGCTGATTGAGCCTGAACCGGGTGCAGCGCTGGGCCACTGGCGGTTTCGCCACGCACTGCTGCGCGATGCCATCTATGGCAGCCTGCTTGAAGACAGCCGTTTGCCGATGCACGGGATCATTGGTCAAGCGATTGAAACGCTGAACGCGGGCCATCTGGATGAGGTGTGCGAAGCGCTGGCCTTTCATTTTGAGGCGGCGGATTTGCCGGTCCGCTCGCTGCCTTATCTGATCCAATCGGCGCGCAAGGCCTTGCAGGTTTATGACTTGACCGAGGTGGACCGCGTTTTGTCATTGGCCCGCGCGAGGCTACACCACGACCCTGACCTGATTGACCAAGGCAAGCTGGACCGAATGGTGGTGATTTGGCTGGAAGCGATGACGTTCAAAGGCGATTTTGCCCGCGCGATCGAGGTGGCGCGCGCGTTTTTGCCAAAGCTGCGGGCCGGTGGAAATGAGCGCGCGATTGAGATTGCCGTGTCGCATTATGCGACAGCCTTGACCCATGTGCGGGACTACCGCCAAGCAATTGAGCTGGCCTTGAGCGGCATTGCGCAGGCGCAAAAGCGCGGGGATGACATGTCGGCGGCTTGGCTGCATTTGCCGTTGCTGCGCGCCTATGAGGAAACCAACGCGGTACCGCATGCCACCTTTATGGCGCTGGCCGAGGATATGCTGGGCAAGGCTGAACAGCTTGGCGAAACGCGGCTGAAGATGCAGATCATCTATTTGCAAGCGGCGCATTTTCGGTCGATTGGCAAGATGACCTTGGCACGCGAGCGCAACGCCGCCTTGCGCGACTTTGCGATCAGCGAAAAAGACAATCGGGGCCAAGGCTTTGCGGCGTGGTCGCAAACGCTGCTTTATCAGGTGGTTGAGGAAAACGAGGCGGCTGTGGCATTGGCTGAGACGTCCTTGCCGCTGACCTTGCCCGGCACTGCGGATAAGCATGTGCTGATGTCGCTTTGGGCGGCGAATACGGTGCTGGGCAAAAACCCAACGGCCGCGCGCGCCACGCTGGATGAGGTGATCGCCCTTGCCCACAGCTATTTGGATTACAACATTATTCATGGCAACGAACTGATTGGCGCGATTTACCATTTACGCTTGGGCAAGGTGACGATGGGCTGGGCGCGGCTGTGCGCGGTATTGGACGCGGCGAAGGCATCGGGCAATGTGGTGTTCAGCCGCTATTTCCATTTGGTGCGGGCCGAAATTTTACTGAAAGTGGCGGGCTTGATGAAAGAGCCGCCACCCGGCCCCGGCTATCCTGACCGCAGCGTGGTGCCTGCACCCAAGCCGGGTTTGGGCGATATTGTGACCTTGCTAAAGTTGCGTCTAAAGGCGCGGCGGATGGCTGCGGCCGATCTGGCCTATTTTCGCACGCATTTTCAAGGCGATGGCACCGGGGTGCATGAGGTCCGCGCGCTGACCTGTGAGGCTTTGTTAACCCCCGACGTGGCGCGGCGCAAAGCCAGCCTGCAACGGGCTGCGATACTGGCCGAAGACGAAGGTTTGACGATTTTGAAACGGAGGATTGAGGCGCAGCTTTAAGGGGATTCGGTGTTGGGGTTGGCCCGTTTTAGGGTTGGCCCGTTTTTAGAGTTGGCCCGTGTGATGCCGTCTACGCACCGATGCCGGGCGGCCCGATAGAATTAATTGCGTGTCATTGCGCGATTTTTGGGCCACCAGATTGCCTTTGGACACCACGAAAAGGCGGTCGGGGCGCAGGCGCAACGCCTCTACCGCGCCGCCTGCATCAAGGACAGCGAGGCTGGCGGTGGCACCGACATGCAAGCCGTAATCAGGCAGGTTCATGATTTTGGCGTTTTGGGTGGTGACCATATCAAAACAGCGCGCCATATCTTGCGGCGAGGTCATCTGCGCCACATGCAGGCCCATGAAGGCCACGTCCAGCATATCGGCGGTCCCAAGGCTGTACCACGGGTCCATCACGCAGTCCTGGCCCCAACCGACGGTGATGCCATGGGCCTGCATTTCCTTAACGCGGGTTAGACCGCGGCGCTTGGGAAAGTTATCATGCCGCCCTTGAAGGGTGATATTTATCAGAGGGTTGGGGATGGCGCACATCCCGCTTTCGGCGATTAAGGGCAGCAGTTTGGACACATAGTAATTGTCCATCGAATGCATCGAAGTGAGGTGGCTGCCCGCCGCCCTGCCCCCAAGGCCAAGGCGGTGGACAGCACTTGCCAAGGTTTCCACATGGCGCGAATGGGGGTCATCGGTTTCGTCACAATGCAGGTCCAGCATCAGGCCACGGTCGGCAGCGATTTGCGCCAGTTCCAATACCGAGGCGGTGCCATCGGCCATTGTGCGTTCAAAATGCGGGATGCCGCCGACGACATCGACGCCCATATCCAAGGCCCGGAGCAGGTTTTCACGCCCGGTTTTGGTGCGGTAGAACCCATCTTGCGGAAAGGCCACCAATTGCAGATCGAGGTAAGGGCCAACGCGGCGCTTGACCTCCAACATCGCCTCGACGCCGCGCAGATGGTCGGGGGTGGTATCAACATGGCTGCGGATCGCCAAAAGGCCCATCGAGACGGCCCAATCGCAATAGGTTACGGCGCGGTCAATCATGTCATCGACGGTCGCGATATCGCGCAACTCGCCCCACAGGTTGATGCCTTCGAGCAAGGTGCCCGAGGCGTTGAGGCGGGGGGTGCCGTAAGACAGGGTTGCATCCATATGAAAATGTGGATCGACGAAGGGCGGGCTGACCAAATCACCTGTGACATCAAGGATTTGCGCGGCGTTTTGTGGCAGATCACCCATCGCCGTAATACGGTCGCCGGTGATGCCAATATCGGTGCGGCGGCCATCTGGCAGCGTGCCGCCTTTGACCAAAAGATCGAACATTCAGCGTTCTCCTTTATTGAAGGGGACCATGAGGGCGGCAGGGACTTGGGCGCGGCGCGACATCAAGATAAGGGCAAGAATGGACAGGATGTAAGGCGCCATCAGGAACATCTGATAGGGGACGACCTGCCCGATCGGGGTTTGCTGCAAGCGGATTTGCAGCGCGTCAAAACCCGCAAAGAGCAGGGCGCCCAGCATCGCCTTGCCCGGACGCCATGCGCCAAACACCACGAGTGCTATGCAAATCCAGCCTCGGCCATTCACCATTTCAAAGAAAAAGCTGGAGAAGGCAGAGAGGGTTAGAAACGCGCCGCCTACGGCCATGAGGCCGGAGCCTACTATCACCGCCCCCATGCGCAGGCCGGTGACCGACAGCCCTTGGGCGGCAACGGCTTGCGGGCTTTCGCCGGCGGCGCGGATCGCGAGGCCCAGCGGGGTGCGATAAAGCGTGATGGCGGTGATCGCCACAACCGCAAAAGCCGTATAGGTAAGTGCAGTTTGTGCAAAAAGGGCGGGACCAAGCAAAGGAATATCAACAAGATACGGGATCTCTAACGGTTGGAAAGGTTCGATTTTGGGTGGGCTGGTGACTTCGGGCAAGATTAGGCGATAGGCGAAATAGCTGGTCGAAGCGGCCAAAAGTGTAACGCCCAAGCCCACGACATGTTGGCTGAGACCGAAGGGGACTGTCAGGGTTGCGTGCAGCAAGCCAAAGAGCATGCCCGCAAGCATCGCCACCGCAACCCCGCCCCAAAGCCCCGTGCCAAGATAAACCGCCATCCAGCCCGAAAACGCGCCGATGACCATGATGCCTTCGATGCCAAGGTTCAGCACGCCTGCGCGTTCGCAGATCAATTCGCCCATGGTGGCAAAGATAAGGGGTGAGGCGATGCGCACGGCGGCGGCCCAAAAGCTGGCGGTGAGCAGGATGTCAAACAGCGCGCTCATCCCCGCACCACGCGAAATTTGGTGAGGCCGATTGCTGCGACCATGAGGAGGAGGGCCACGGCCAAGAGCATATCCGCGATATAGGTTGGCACGCCTGCGGCCCTGCTCATGCTATCCGACCCCACAAAGATGCCTGCGACGAAAATGGCTGTGATAACAACGCCTAAAGGGTGCAAGAGGGCGAGCATCGCCACGATAATTCCGGTGTAGCCAAAGCCCGGCGACAGGTCGAGACTGAGGTGGCCTTTCAGCCCTGCAACTTCGGAAAAACCGGCCAAGGCGGCGAGACCACCGGACAAAAGTGCTGTTTTAACCAAGACGGCGCTGACCGGGATGCCTGCAAACCGCGCGGCTTGGGCGTTCAGGCCAACGGCGCGCATCTCATATCCTAAGGTGGTGCGGGTTTGTACAAACCAGATGAGAGTTGCCGAAATGAGGGCGAGGCCAAAGCCCCAATGCAGGCGTAACCCTTCGGCAATGCGCGGCAAACGGAGCGCGCGATCAAGCGGGGCCGATTTGGGCCAGCCCATGCCCATCGGGTCTTTCATCGGGCCTTCGAGCAGGTACGAGACGAGCAAGAGCATGATAAAGTTGAACAAAAGCGTGGTCACCACCTCATCCACGCCAAACTTGGTTTTCAGCATGACGGGACCAAGCAAGATAAGCGCACCCGCGACCATCGCCCCCAAAGCGATGAGCGGTAAGCCGGCAGCACCAATTCCAGAGAGCGCAGAGGTGCCAAGGATCACAGTGACAATCGCGCCGCCGTAAAGCTGCGCTTCGGCGCCGATGTTCCACAGCTTGGCGCGAAAAGCTGTCGCGATGGCAAGCCCGGTAAAGATAAGCGGGGTGGCGCGGTTCAGGGTTTCAAGCAGTGCGAATTTGGAGCCTGCTGCACCTTTGACGATAAGGCCCAAGGTTGCCAATGGGTTCGCCCCGGCAAGGGCTGCCAAAAGCGAGGCGATAACCACGGTGGCCACGAGGGCTGCTGCGGGAAATCCGAGGCTGCGGGCAAGGCTGGGGTTGGCAATGGGTTCAAGCCGCATGTGCAAACCCTATGCCCGCCATCCAAAGGCCCAGTTCTGCCGCTGTAAGCCGGCCACGGGCAAATTCGGGTGAAAGTCGCCCTTCGGAGACAACATGAATAACATCCGACAAGGCCATGATTTCATCCAGATCTTCGGAAATAAGCAACACGGCGGCCCCTGCGTCGCGGGCGGCCAGCAAGCGTTTGTGGACATAGGTGATCGCGCCGATATCCAAGCCGCGCACGGGTTGGTTTGCGAGAATGATCTTTGGTGATGCCTCTAGCACGCGGCCCAAAATTAGCTTTTGCATATTGCCGCCGGAAAGTTGGCGGATGGGCGCAGAAGGACCAGGGCAGCGGACATCATTGGTGGCGATCAGATGGCGGGTGTGGGCATCCGCTGCCGCCCAATTCAAGAGGCCATTGCGACTGAATGGGGCTTGGGCATAGGTTTCCAGAATGGCGTTTTCGGTGAGGGAGAAATCGGCGATGCTGCCGGTTTTGTGGCGATCCTCGGGGATGCGGGCGATGCCTGCGGAAATTGCGCCGCGCGGGGACCAAATATCGGGCAGATTGGGCATCTCAACCGCGCCGGATTGCGGGGTGGTGAGGCCCGAAATCAGATCAGACAAGGCGGCTTGGCCATTGCCCGACACGCCGGCAAGCCCGGTGATTTGGCCTGCGCGCAAGGAAAGGGACACGGATTTTAGGCCGGGAGCGGCACCGATATTGCGGGTGGACACGTCACGCAGGGTTAACAAGGCTGGACCGGGGTTCTGCGGCGCGACGCTGGGGGGTGGTACCTCGGCGCCGACCATCAGGGCTGCCAAGGCGTGGCGATCGGTGTCGCGGGTTGCGACTTCGCCCACCAGCTTGCCATGACGCAGCACCAAAACGCGTGAAGACAGCGCCATAACCTCATGCAGTTTATGGGAAATAAAGATGACAGACAGGCCGGTTTTTATGGCGCGGCGCAAGGTATCAAACAGCGCATCGCTTTCTTGCGGTGTTAGAACGGCGGTGGGTTCATCCAAAATTAAGATGCGGGCATCGCGGTAAAGCGCTTTGAGGATTTCGACGCGCTGACGTTCGCCCACGGCCAAGCTGCCAACCAGCGCGTCGGGGTCGATGGAAAGGCCAAAATCGGCGGCGAGTTTGGCCAGTTTGGCGCGGGCAGTGCGGCGTCCAAGGCCCATGCGCCACAAGGGAACGGTGCCGAGTTGAATGTTATCCAGCACCGATAAATTATCGGCCAAGGTGAAATGCTGATGCACCATGCCCAAGCCTGCGGCCAAGGCGGCGGCCGGGTTGCCGGGGGGCAAAGGGTGGCCGAACACCGTAACCTCGCCTGCATCGGCGGTGTATTGGCCAAAGAGAATGTTCATCAACGTGGTTTTGCCGGCCCCATTTTCACCAAGCAAAGCAATGACTTCGCCCCGGTGCAGGGTTAGGCTTATCGCGTCATTGGCGACCAAGGGGCCAAAGCGTTTGGTGATGGTATCAAGGCGCAGAACAACGTCCTGCGCCTTGGGATGTGCGGGGGTCACGACGATTTAGGCTCTTCATCATTGACCGTGACCGTGAAGGTGCCGGCTTTGATTGCGGCCTCTTTTTCGGCGACCATGGCCATTGCGGCCTCCGGCACTTTGCCTTCAAACGTGCCGAGGGGGGCCAAGGAACAACCGCCCTCTTTCATGAAGGAATAGGTGCCATAATTGGCGGCTTTGAAGGTGCCGGCCTGCACCGCTGCGAGGGCCGCGTTGAAGGTGGGTTCAAAATGCCAGATGGCCGAGGCGACCACGGTATCGGGATAATCGGCTTGGGTGTCGATCACGTTGCCGATGGCAAGAACGCCCTTTTCCTTGGCCGCATCCGACACGCCAAAACGTTCAGCATAGAGCATATCGGCGCCATTTTCGATCATCGCAAAGGCGGTTTCCTTGGCCTTGGGCGGATCAAACCACGAGCCAATAAAGCTGATCTGGAAGGTGATATCGGGGTTCATTTCGCGCGCGCCGGCCATGAAGGCGTGCATCAGGCGGTTGACCTCGGGGATGGGGAAGCCACCGACCATGCCGATGTTACCCTTGGTCATGGAACCTGCAATGATACCAGACAGGTAGCTGGCGTCTTGAATGTAGTTATCAAACACCGACAGGTTTGCCAGCGCATCATCGGGCAAGAAACTGGACCCCATGAGGAAGGCCACATCGGGGTAATCGGCGGCCACTTCGCGGGCCTCTTGCTCAACCCCAAAAATCTCACCCACGATCAGTTTCACGCCGCTTTCGGCATATTCGCGCATGACGCGGGGGTAGTCGGTGTTGGAGGTGTTTTCGGAATAGGAATAGTCGATCAGGCCTGCGGCTTTTGCGGCCTCAGCCGCGATGTGGATACGGCTGACCCATTGCTGCTCAACCGGGACGGTGTAGATGCCCGCGACCTTGAGCGGGGTTTGCGCGAGGGCGATTTTGGGCAACAGGCCTGCCCCCAGAACGGCACCAGCGCCCATAAGCAGGCTGCGGCGCGTGGTGTCATAAAATGGTTTCTGCATGGCAAATCCAATCCCCTTTGGTGTGATGTTTGACCGAATGGTAAAGCGAAGTGACGATTCGCTACAAGGCGCAGGTGGTTTTATTTTGGGCGCACCGTTTGTCGGTGGCGTTTATTTGGGCAGATCCGGTTGGTGTGCCTGAGGTTTGGGCGGTGGCGTTAACGGGCAAGCGCCAATAAGCCATCTATATCAAGGCAGTGTTCGAGGTGTTGGGCCAAAGCATCGAGCGTGTGTTCGACCGTGTCACTGTAGGAAAGTTGCGAGGCGGCCGCCCCGCGCGCGGTTAAAAAGGCTGAGCGAAAGCTGTCATCCGCAAACATGCCGTGCAAATAGCTGCCCATGATGCTGCCATTTTGGGACACAGCACCTTCGGGCTGGCCGTCGATGCGCGCGAAAGGGCGGGCGCGGGCGGGGCCATCGCTGCGGCCAATGTGGATTTCGTAGCCCGAAATTGGGCAGCCGGTTTCGACATGGGTGGCGGTAACGCGGGTCAGGGTTTTATCGGTGCTCATCACCGTTTCAAGATCGAGAAGGTTGAGGCCTTGGGTGTCGCCTGCTTCCCCTTCGATGCCTTGCGGATCACGGACCCATGCGCCCAGCATTTGGTAGCCGCCACAGATGCCCAGCACGGCCCCGCCGCGCCGCACATGGGCTGCGATATCAACATCCCAGCCCATGCTGCGCAGATAGGCAAGGTCGCCACGGGTGGATTTGGAACCGGGGATGATGATGAGGTCGGTATCGCCCGGCACCACCTCGCCCGCGCGAATCATTTGCAGGTTCACGCCGGGTTCTTGGGCCAAAGGGTCGAGGTCATCAAAATTGGCGATGCGCGAGAGGGTGAGACAGGCGATTTTATAGGCACCGGAACCGCCGCCTTTCGGCAGGTCCAGTGCATCCTCGGCAGGTAGGCGCGAGGCTTGGGGGAAGAAAGGGACCACGCCGAAACCGGGCCATTGGGTGCGATCCGCGATGAGTTTATAGCCGTCATCAAACAGCGTGACGTCGCCGCGAAATTTGTTGATGAGAAAGCCCGCGACAAGGGCGTTATCGGCGGGGTCGAGCACGGCTTGGGTGCCGATCATCTGCGCAATCACGCCGCCCCGGTCGATATCGCCGACGAGGATGACGGGGACATTTGCGGCGGCGGCAAAGCCCATATTGGCGATGTCACCTACGCGCAGGTTCACCTCGGCAGGGCTGCCGGCACCTTCGACGATGACCAGATCACACTGCGATTTCAAACGGTTAAAGCTGTCGAGCACCGGGGCCATCAACTTTGGCTTTAGCGCGAAATATTCGCGCGCTTTGACGGTGGCTATGCGGCGGCCTTGCACGATGACTTGCGAGCCGACCTCGGATTCAGGCTTTAGCAGAACGGGATTCATATCAACAATCGGGTCCACGCCGCAGGCCATGGCTTGCAAGGCTTGCGCCCGGCCAATTTCGCCACCATCGGCGGTGACGGCGGCGTTGTTGGACATGTTTTGCGGCTTGAACGGGCGGACAGACAACCCACGCAGTTTGGCCGCACGGCAGAGTCCTGCCACCAGCAGCGATTTGCCCACGTTGGAGCCTGCGCCTTGGATCATCAGTGCGCGCATGGTGGCTATCCTTGCTTAGGCAAAAACGCCTCGACAGCGGCGGTGGCGATGACCAGCACGTTGCCGTTGTCGGGGTTGGTGACGTTTAAGCCGCCGTGTGTGGCGGTGACGGTCGCACGACCGCGCGGGAGCTTTTCGGCGAGGGTGGCGCAATCCACCGCATCGGGGTTTTGGACGCCAATGGTGACACGGACCTCCATGTCGGCATGGGAAATCCCCACCGCCTCAAACATCGGGATGGCAGAATGGCGGATCGCGTCTTCGATCGCGCGGGCGGCGGCTTTGGTGTAATCTTGGCCGTATTGGTCGTTGCCCATGCCCATTTCAATAATAAAGCGCTGCATTCAGGCCTCCATCTCAAACGACACAGAAATCGCGGCATTGGCGATAACGGTGGGTTTGCCGCCATCGGCGCGCGGCACATCAAGCCCGCCTTTGACCACCGAAATCTTGACCTGCCCGTAAGGGAACACGACCGCCAGCGCCTCTTGGATAACCAGATCGGGCTGCTGGACGCCAATATCGAGATCAATCAGCATATCGGATTTGTCGCGGCCAAAGAGTTCGGCCAAGTTGATGGAATTGTGCCAGAGCGCATCTTTTACCGCACGAATGGCGGCTTCGGTATAGTCTTGGCGGCGCAAGGACGTCCCCATGCCCATTTCGGTTAACATGCGCTTTTTCATTCAGTATTCCACGCCTTTTTGCGCTTTGATGCCAGAGCGGAAGGGATGCTTGATCAGGGTCATTTCAGTCACCATATCGGCCAGTTCGATCAGCTCTTCCTTGGCATTGCGGCCTGTCAGCACCACATGGGTCATGGGCGGTTTATGGTCACGCAGGAAGGCCACGACCTCGGCTATATCAAGGTAATCGTAGCGGAGCGCGATGTTGATTTCGTCGAGGAGGACGAATTGGATTTCGGGGTCGAGGATGAGTTCTTTGGCCTTGGTCCAGCCGGCCTCGGCTGCGGCGACATCGCGCGCGCGATCTTGGGTTTCCCAGGTAAACCCTTCGCCCATTGCGTAAAACTGGCATTTGTCGGCAAAATTCGCCTCGATCAAGCGGCGTTCGCCGGTATCCCATGCGCCTTTGATGAACTGGACCACGGCGCTTGGCATGCCGTGGGCGATGCAGCGCAGGATCATGCCAAAGCCAGAGGATGACTTGCCTTTGCCCGCACCCGTGTGGACGATGATCAGGCCTTTGTCGCCTTCTTTGGTCGCCATGATCTTGTCGCGCGCGGCTTTTTTCTTAGCCATTTTAGTGGCGTGGCGGGCGTTGTCGACTTCTGGCTTGTCGGTTGGGGGCTTGTCGGTTGGCGTATCAGTCATAACGGGCATCCTTTCATTCGGCTTGGGTGTATGTTTGGCAGCAGTTGCCCGCCACTACAACCAAAAGCCGCCCCAGATTGGTCTGTGCCAAAAGTGGCGCGGCTGTGCTTGACTCTGCCCTGCCAGTTGGCCCAAGTGGGGCGTGTTGGTGCCTGATCGTTTTCAGGTGAAAAGGGAATGTGCAGGGGTGTCTTTGCACCCCAAGCACAGCCGCCCCCGCGACCGTGACCGGAGAGGTCGCCCAATGCCACTGGCCCTTGCGGGGTTGGGAAGGCGGGGCAACCGCTGGGGCAAAACGCCCCAACATCCGCAAGCCGGGAGACCTGCCAACACGAGAGACAGACGAAGTCCGGGCGGGGTGCTCCGGTGTCGGGCATTATTATGTGCGCCCGCCATTATTGCCCCGGTCCGTTCCAAGCATAAGGACCGATGTAGATGAATGACGCCACAACGCCCGATCTGCCTGATGCAGAGTTGCTGATTTGTGTGACCTGTAAGTCGAGTTTGCCTGCGGATAGGCCGGCGAACCCCTTGGCGGTTGAGGATGAAACCCGGCCCGGCGCGCGGCTTTACGCGGCGTTGATGGCTGGCGAGTTGCCTGCGGGGTTGCGCGTTCATGCGGTGGAGTGCTTGTCCAATTGCACGCGCGGTTGCACCGTGGCGCTGCGCGGTGGTGCGCGGTGGTCTTATGTTTACGGCAACTTGAACCCCGATACTGATGTCGAAACCTTGCGCGATGGCGCTGCTCGTTATCTGACTGCCGCAGATGGGCTAGTGCCGTGGCGCGAAAGATCCCAACACTTTCGCAAGAACTGTATCGCGCGGATTCCCCCTTATACTCTGACCAAGGATGCCCCCAATGTCTGATCTGTCCAAAATTCCCGTTACTGTGATCACCGGCTTTCTGGGGTCGGGCAAAACCACGCTGATCCGGCATTTGATGATGAACCCGCAAGGCAAGCGCTTGGCGATTTTGGTCAATGAGTTTGGGACTGTGGGGGTGGACGGCGATATCTTGAAATCTTGCGCGGATGAGAGTTGCCCGGTGGAGAATATTGTGGAGCTGGCGAATGGTTGCATTTGCTGCACCGTGGCCGATGATTTTATTCCAACGATTGAGGCGTTGATGGCGATGCCGCAGAGGCCTGACCATATTTTGATTGAGACATCGGGGTTGGCCTTGCCGAAGCCGCTTTTGAAGGCGTTTGATTGGCCTGCGATCCGCTCCAAGATTACAGTGGACGGTGTGATTGCGCTGGCCGATGCCGAGGCGGTGGCGGCGGGGCGGTTTGCGCCGGATGTGGCGGCGGTGGATGCCCAGCGCTTGGCAGATGACAGTATTGACCATGAAACGCCGCTGTCTGAGGTGTTTGAGGACCAGATTTCTTGTGCCGATATTATCTTGCTGTCTAAGGCCGATTTGGCGGGCGAGGCTGGGCTTGCGGCCGCGCGGCAGGTAATTACCTCGGAGACCGTGCGCAAGGTGCCGATGATTGCGATGACAGATGGGATTATTGATCCGCGGGTGATTTTGGGCCTGAATTCGGCGGCTGAGGATGATATTGACGCGCGCCCCAGCCACCATGATGGGCATGATGACCATGAGCATGATGATTTTGAAAGTGTTGTGATTGATCTGCCAGAGGTCGCCGACCCGGAGGCGTTGCAAGCCGCGATTATGCGCCTTGCACGGGAGCAGCAGATTTTGCGGGTCAAAGGCTATGTGGCGGTGGCGGGCAAGCCGATGCGGATGTTGGTGCAAGCCGTGGGCGAGCGTATTCGGGTGCAATATGACCGGCCATGGGGGGATACGCCGCGCCAGACGCGGTTGGTGGTGATTGCCGAGCATGACCATATCAACGAGACTGCCATTCGCGCGGTGCTAGAGGCCTGATCCATGCATGTCGTCTTTCGGGAAAGCCACGGGTTAGAGGAAACGGACGCGCCCTATGACGTGGGGCAAAGCCCTGCCGATTTGGTGGTGCTGTCTTTTTCGGACAGTGACCTTGGGGCTTTTGCGGCGGGTTGGGCGCGGGGGCGGGCATCGTTGCCAGCGGTGCGTTTGGCCAATTTGGTGGCGCTGCGGCATCCGCTTTCAGTCGATACCTATGTTGAGAATACGCTGTCGGGTGCCAAGGGGATTTTGATTCGGCTGATTGGTGGCGAAAGCTATTGGTCTTATGGTTTGGCGCAGGTGCAAGATTTGTGTCGCAGGCGGGGGATCGCGTTGGCGATTGTGCCGGCCGATGGGCGACCCGATGCGCGGTTGGATGCGTTGTCTACCTTGCCCGTTTCCACCTTACGGCGGTTATCGGCGCTGTGTGAGGCGGGGGGGGCTGTGGCCGCACAGGCAGCACTTGCGCAATTGGCGCTGGCGGCGGGGCTTTATGCAGGGCCGGTTGTGGGTGACAAGTCGGTGCCGGAATGTGGGTGGTATGACCCTGACTTGGGGGTTGTTGGCGCGCCCAAGCTGGACGGGCCTGCGGTGGCGGTGACGTTTTACCGCAGCTATTTGACCTCGGCCGATACAAGCCCGGTGGATGCGCTAATTGAGCGTTTGCGCGCGCGCAGATTCAATGCGGTGGGGCTGTTTGCCAATTCTTTGAAAGCACCCGTGTCGGCGGCGTGGGTGCGCCAAGCTTTGGGCGATTTGGCCCCTGTGGCGGTGATCAATGCAACTGCCTTTTCGGCCAAGGGGGCGGATGGAACCTCGCCCTTGGATGCGCCCGGTTGTCCGGTGTTTCAGGTGGGTTTGTCGACCGCGCGCAGGCGGGAGTGGTTGGAGGCCGACCGGGGATTGTCACCTGCCGATCTTGCCATGCATGTGGTGTTGCCCGAGGTGGATGGGCGCATTTTTGCAGGTGCTGTCAGCTTTAAGGCCCCTACCCCGCGTGACCCCGATTTGCAGTATTCCCGCTTTACCCACCGTGCCGATGCCGCGTTGATTGAGGCGGCGGTGGAGAAGGTGGCAAGCTGGTACAGGTTGGCGCAGACGCCCGCACCTGCGCGGCGGTTGGCGGTTGTGCTATCGACGTATCCGGGAAAAACCTATCAGCTTGCCCATGCCGTGGGGCTGGATGCGCTGGCATCGACCGAGGCGATTTTGGCGCGGCTGGGGGCGGAGGGGTATAGTGCGTTGGCCGGTGATGGGCTGGGGCAGGATTTGACCCATCGGACGATTGCTTGGCCGCTGGCGGAGTATGGGCGCGCGTTGAAAACCCTGCCGCAACCGTTGCAGGACGATTTGGCGGCGACTTGGGGGGCGGCGGATGCTGACCCCAGTGCTGCGAACGGGGCGTTTGAGTTTAAGGCGGTCATGCGCGGTGATACTTTGGTCGCTTTGCAACCCGAACGGGGTGAGGTTGCCAGCCGCGATGATGATTACCACGACCTGTCGCGCACGCCGCGCCATGCCTATGTTGCGTTTTATCTGTGGCTGCGCGCGCAAGGGTTGCATGCGCTGATCCATGTGGGGGCGCATGGCACGCTGGAATGGTTGCCGGGCAAATCGGTGGCCTTGTCGCAGGCCTGTTGGCCCGATGCGCTGACCGGGGCGATGCCGGTGATTTACCCCTTTATCGTCAATGATCCGGGGGAGGCCGCGCAGGCCAAACGCCGCATTGGGGCGGTGACGCTGGGCCATATGCCGCCACCGATGGCGCAATCAGAAACGCCTGCCAATATGACCCGGCTGGAGCGGTTGTTGGATGAATATTCCACCGCCGATGGGCTGGACCCGGCGCGCCGTGACCGATTGATCGCCGATGTACGGGCCGAAGCGCAGGCGGTGGGAGTTGAGGCGGATTTGGGGCTTGGCCTTGATGCGTCACCCGCCGAGGCGATGACCCGGATTGACCGTTTTGTTTGCGATGTGAAGGAAAGCCAATACGGCGAGGGCTTGCATGTTTTTGGCCCCGGCGGCGAGATGGATGGGCTTTTGACAGCGCTTGCAGGGCGGCGTGTGGCGCCCGGCCCATCGGGGTCGCCGTATCGGGGGCGGACGGATGTGCAACCCACGGGGCGCAACCTGTTCTCAGTAGATCCGCGCGCCGTGCCGTCACGATCCGCCCATGCGCAAGGGGTGAAGCTGGCCGAAGAATTGCTGCGCCGCCATTTGCAGGACCAAGGCGATTGGCCGAAGGGTTTGGTGATTGACCTTTGGGGGTCGGCGTCGATGCGCACATCGGGCGAAGAGTTTGCCATGGCCATGCATTTGGCAGGCGTGGCCCCGCGTTGGGACGACGGGTCTGAACGGGTGTCAGGCTATGAAATCACGCCACTGGCGCTGCTGCGCAGGCCCCGCATTGACGTGACCTTGCGGGTGTCGGGGCTGTTTCGTGATATTTTTCCCGGGCTTGCGCAATTGTTTGAGGCGGCATGCGCGGCGCTATCAGAGCGTGATGAGGCGGTGGAGGATAACCCCTATACCCAACGCACCCCGCGCGTTTTTGGGCCGAAACCGGGGCTTTACGGCATGGGCATGACCGACGCGCTGGAGGATTTTTCAGACGAAGGGCGTACCTTGGCGGGCGAGGCTTGGCTGAAAGGGTCGGAATGGGCGATTGATGCGCAAGGGGCGTCACACCATGCGCGGGCAGCGTTGGAGGCGCGGGTTTTGGCGGCTGACGGGTTTGCCCATGTGCAGGATTTGGCGGAAACCGATGTGCTGGTGGCATCAGATTATGCCGCCCATGAAGGTGGGTTTGCGGCGGCGGTGGCGGCATTGGGGGGGCAAGCGCCCGCCCTTTACCACATCGACGCTACCCGCGCCGACAGCCCCCGCGCGCGGACTTTGGCCGAGGAAATTGCCCGCGTCATCCGGGCGCGGGCGGCCAATCCGAACTGGGCGAGCAGTATGATGAACCATGGGTTTCGGGGTGGGGCCGAGGTGGCGGCGACGCTGGACCATCTTGCGTCTTTTGCGCATTTGACCCGCGCCGTGCCGCCGCATTTGTTTGATTTGTACCATGAGGCGACCTTGGGCCGCGAGGATTTGCGCGATTTTCTGGCGCGCGAAAACCCCGACGCCTTGGCCGCGATGCAGGCAAAATTTGCCGCCCTGCGCGATGCGGGGCTGTGGGTGACACGGCGCAATTCGATTGCGGCGACGTTGGAAGTGGCATCTGCGGAGGTGGGTGCATGAGCGCCCCCAACATCATCGGCTGGTGCCCCGGCGCGCTGCGCCCGATGATGTCGGGCGACGGTTTGGTGGTGCGAGTGCGCCCGCGAGCAGGGCGGCTGACGGCGGAGCAGGCCAAGGGGATTGCCCGGTTGGCGGCGGCGCATGGCAATGGGCTGTTGGACCTGTCGAACCGCGCCAATCTGCAAATTCGGGGAGTGACCGAGGCGGGCCATCCGGCGTTGATGGATGGGTTGCGCAACTTGGGATGTTTGGATGACAGCGCCGAGGCGGAAGCGCGGCGCAATATTATCACATGGCCCTTTTGGGGGGCTGAGGACGCGACACAGGCGATTTATGGCGCGTTGGAAGCAGGGCTTTTGGCGGTAGATGCGCCACAGCTGCCGGGGAAGTTTGGGTTTTCGATTGATTTGTCGGCGGACAATACGTTGGCGAATGCGCCCGCCGATATTCGGATTGAGGCAGGGGCTGGTGGGATAATCGTGCGGGGCGAAGGGTTTACGACCGGCGCGCTTGCCACTAGTGCGGAAAATGCCGCTGCGTTGGCATTGGAGTTGGCGCATTGGTTCATGGCCACCGGGCATGTGCAAAACGGGCGGGGACGGATGGCTGCGCTGTTTGCCGACCTGCCGCCCGCTGAGCGCCACGCGCGCTTGCCTGCGGCGCATCAGGCCGTGCCGTGCCGCGTGTCGCAAAGTGCGCCGCCCAAGATTGGGGCCTATGAGCAAGGGTTTTTGCTGGGCTTTGCCTTTGGGCAAATGACGGCGGACACGCTTGCCACCATCGCCGCGATGGGCGATTTGCGGCTAACGCCTTGGCGCAAGGTGTTGATTGAAGGGCTGAAAACAGCCCCTGCCCTGCCCGATGTGATTTGCGAGCCAAATGATGCGCGGTTGCGTGTGGTGGCCTGTACGGGGGCGCCGGGGTGTTTGCAAGCGCTGGGGCCGACACGCACGCTGGCGGCGGAATTAGCGCCTTTTGTGCCAGACGGCACTATCTTGCATGTGTCTGGCTGTGCCAAAGGTTGCGCGCATCCGGCCCCCGCGCGCTATGCTTTGGTGGCCACGCCAGACGGCTATGCCCCGTTGCATAACGCGGTCGCAGCGGCTAGGCCGCACACCACCCATAGTGCCGCCGATTTGGCGGCCCACCCCGACCTTTTGTTTGAGAACCCCAATGCCCCATAGATATGAGACGAATGGCGCTGCCATCTATTTGCAATCTTTTGCCATGATCCGGGTCGAGGCGGATTTGGCGCGGTTTACGCCCGAGGAAGAGATTGTCGCGGTGCGGATGATCCATGCGGCGGGGATGGTGGGGCTGGAGCAGCATATCCAGTTTTCGTACGGCATGGCGATTGCCGCGCGGGCGGCGTTGGAGGCGGGTGCGCCGATTTTATGCGATGCGCATATGGTGTCGGAAGGGATTACCCGCAAACGCCTGCCGCGTGAGAATGAGGTGATTTGCACCTTGCGCGATGCGCGGGTGGCGGGGCTTGCGGCTGAAATGCAAAACACACGGTCGGCGGCGGCGCTGGAGTTGTGGCGGCCCATGTTGGCGGGGGCGGTTGTGGCGATTGGCAATGCGCCGACGGCGTTGTTTCATTTACTGAACATGCTGGAAGACCCCACTTGCCCGCGCCCTGCGGCGATTATTGGTTGCCCGGTGGGGTTTGTGGGGGCTGCTGAGAGCAAAGAGGCGTTGATGTTGGCCCCGCCTGTACCATCCGTGGTGGTTATGGGGCGGCTTGGTGGGTCGGCGATTACGGTGGCGGCGGTCAATGCGCTTGCCAGTCGGAAGGAATAGCCATGGCTCGGATTATCTGTGCAGGGCTGGGGCCGGGCGACCCGGATCTGATCTCGGTCAAATCGGACCGGGCGATCCGGGGGGGGCGGACGATTGCCTATTTCCGCAAGGCGGGCAAACGTGGGCAAGCGCGCCAGATTGTTGAGGGGATGTTGCGGGCGGATGCGGTAGAGCTGGCGATGGAATATCCGGTGACAACCGAAATTCCGTTTAATAGCCCGGAATACAACGACATTCTGGCACGGTTTTATGAGGAGTGGGCCGAGCGTTTGGCCAGCCTGCCCGGTGAGGTGGTGGTGCTGTGTGAAGGCGATCCGTTCTTTTACGGGTCATTCATGCATCTTTATACGCGGCTGCAAGGCCGGGTAGAGATGGATGTGATCCCCGGCATTACCGGGATGACCGGGTGTTGGAACGCAAGCGGCGTGCCGATCACTTGGGGCGATGATGTGATGACGGTGTTGATGGCGACCCTGCCCGAGGTGGATTTGGTGCATCACATGAGGCAATCGGATGCGCTGGTGATTATGAAAACCGGGCGCAACCTGCCAAAGGTGCGGCGCGCGTTGGAAACTGTGGGGCGGCTGGATGCGGCGTGGTTGGTGGAGCGCGGCACCATGCCCCAACAACGGGTGATGAAGCTGGCTGATTTGCAAGACAATGACACGCCCTATTTTGCCATCGTTTTGGTGCATGGCCATGGCCGCCGCCCGGAGATTGCAGAATGAGCGGGAGCCAAACAGGATGGTTGGTGGTTGCAGGGCTTGGCCCCGGCGCGGAGGCTTTGGTGACGCCTGAGGTGACGGATGCGCTGGCATTGGCCACGGATGTTGTGGGCTATATTCCCTATGTGGCCCGGGTGGCCCCACGGGCGGGATTGACGCTGCACCCATCGGATAACCGGGTGGAAATGGACCGCGCGAAGGCCGCGCTGGAGATGGCGGCGGCAGGCAGGCGCGTGGTGGTGGTATCTTCGGGCGATCCGGGGGTGTTTGCCATGGCCTCGGCCATTTTTGAGGCGTTGGAGGCCAATCCGGGGTATATTGACCTTGATATTCGGATTTTGCCGGGGATTACCGCGATGCTGGCGGCGGCGGCACGGGCGGGTGCGCCTTTGGGCCATGATTTCTGCGCGATCAATTTAAGCGATAACCTGAAACCCTTTGCCACGGTTGAAAAGCGGGTGGCACTGGCGGCAGAGGGCGATTTTGCGATGGCGTTTTACAACCCGCGGTCGGCCAGCCGCCCGCATCAATTTGCCCGTGTGCTGGAGGTGCTGCGCGAGCATTGTGAGCCGGGGCGGCTGATTACGTTTGCACGGGCGGTTTCAACTGCGGAGGAAGCGTTGAACACTGTGACGCTGTCTGAGGCCACGCCGGAAATGGCGGATATGCGGACGGTGGTGCTGGTTGGCAATTCTGCGACCCGCCGGATTGGGCGACATATTTATACCCCGCGTTCGGCGCTATGACCCAGCCACGCCAACACCTCTGGCACCGATGCCACGATTTGCCGAGGCGGCAGGGTTGGTCTGTCGATCATAATGATCGCAAGGCCCAAGGCACGGGCGGCCAGTATTTTGGCCGCAGCGCCGGTGCCGCCTGCGTTTTTGGCGACGATGTGGGTGATGCGGTGGGTTTGCAGCAAGGCCGTATCATGCGCCACATCAAAGGGGCCGCGCGCGATGATTGCGGTGGTGTGCGGCAAGGGCAACGCGGCAGGTGGATCTACCAGCCGCAGCAGGTAATGGTGCTGGGGTTTGGCGGCAAAGGGCGCGAGGGCTTGCTTGCCGATGGCGAGGAACACCCGCCTGGGCGCATCGGGCAAGGCGACGACGGCGGCCGCAATATCGGGAACATGGGTCCAGTTATCACTTGCCTCAGCCTGCCACGGCGCGCGTTCCAAGGCGAGGAGTTGCACGCCGCAGGCAAGGCTGGCCGCAACGGCATTTCGGCTCATCTGTGCTGCAAAGGGGTGGGTGGCGTCGATGATATGGGTGATGTTGTTGGATTGCACATATTCACACAGGCCCGCCACGCTGCCAAAGCCGCCGATGCGGGTAGGCAAGGGTTGGGCCACAGGGTTGGCCGTGCGCCCGGCATAGGAAAACACGGCGTTGATGCCGATGGCCGCGAGGGCGGTGGCGAGGTGGCTGGCTTCGGTCGTGCCGCCCAAGAGGAGGGTGCGCATGGCTGATCCTTGGTTGCATATCATCGGATTGAATGAAGACGGGTTGGCGGGTTTGTCAAGCACTTGCCGCGAGCTGCTGGCGCAAGCGGAGGTGGTGTTTGGCGCGCCCCGGCATTTGGAATTGGCGGAGGTGGGCGCGCGGGGGCAAGCGTGGCCGGTGCCGTTTTCGGTGGAGCCGGTGCTGGCGTTGCGGGGGAGCCCAGTGGTTATCCTTGCGTCGGGTGATCCGTTTTGGTTTGGCGCGGGAGGGTCGATTGCCCCGCATTTAGAGCGCGGTGAGTGGCAATCGTATCCTGCCACGTCGACCTTTGCGCTGGCGGCCAACCTGCTGGGCTGGCGATTGGAGGAGGTGCAGTGTTTTGGGTTGCATGCAGCGCCTTTTGCGCAGCTTGCCCCGCATTTGACCCGTGGTGCGCGGTTGATTTGTTTGGTGCGGGATGGCGCGGCCCCGGCGGAACTGGCCGCTTGGTTGGTAGCACTTGGGGCGGGTGAGGCCCGGTTGCAAGTGATGGAAAGCTTGGGCGGGCCAAGGGAGCGGGTGCGCGAAACGACCGCTGACGGGTTTGATTTGACGGGGGTTGAAGCGCCGGTGGCGGTGGCGATTGAGGTTGTGGGGACGTCGGCCCGGCCTGCCAGCCCCGGCCTGCCCGATGACAGTTTTGTCCATGATGGGCAGATCACCAAGCAGCCAGTGCGGGCGCTGACCTTGGCGGCATTGGCCCCAAGGCGGGGTGAGTTGCTGTGGGATATTGGGGCTGGGTCTGGGTCTGTATCAGTTGAGTGGTGCTTATTGGGCGGTCGCGCGGTGGCCTATGAGGCAAAGCCTGCGCGGGCTGTGAATATTACAAGCAATATCGCGCGGTTTGGCTTGGGGCCGCGCATGGCGCTGGTGAAAGGTGCGGTGGATGGGGCCACCTTGCCCCGCGCGCCCTACCCCGATGCGGTGTTTGTGGGCGGCGGGGCGAATGACGCCTTGCTGCGCGCGCTGTTTGACCAATTGCCCGGCGGCACGCGGTTGGTGGTGAATGGGGTGACGCTGGAAACCGAAGCGCTTTTGGCGCAGTGGCATGGGGTGAAGGGCGGGCAATTGATGCGGGTTGAATTGGCCCAAGCAGCCCCCCTTGGCACCATGCGCGGTTGGATGCCGCTGCGGCCTGTGGTGCAATGGAGTGTGGTGCTATGATTGTTGCAGGGTTTGGCCTGCGGGCATCGGCCAGTTTAGCGTGTTTGCGCGGGCTTTTGGGCGATGTGAAGGTAGATGCGCTGGCGGTGGTGGCTGATAAGGCGCGCCACCCGGCGCTGATCGCCTTGGCGCAAGAAATGGCAAGACCCATTCGGGCCGTGGCGCTGGAGGATTTGGCCTGCGCGCGCGCCCAAACGCTTGCCCCGCATCAGCCCAGCCGGTACGGAAACATGTCCGTGGCCGAAGCGGCGGCACTGGCAGCCGCTGGCCCCACGGCCCTTTTGCTGCATCCCCGTATCACCGCCAAAGACGGCACCGCCACCATGGCACTTGCACAAGGACCAGACCTATGACCGTTCATTTTATTGGCGCGGGTCCGGGTGCGCCGGACCTGATTACCCTGCGCGGGCGTGACCTGATCGCGGCTTGCCCGGTGTGCCTGTATGCGGGATCGCTGGTGCCGCAAGCGCTGTTGTCGCATTGCCCGCCCGGTGCGCGGATTGTGAACACGGCACCTTTGTCGCTGGATGGGATTATGGCCGAGATTGCCACTGCGCATGCGGCGGGCCAAGACGTCGCACGCCTGCATTCGGGTGATCTGTCAATCTGGTCTGCGATGGGCGAGCAATTGCGCCGCCTGCGCGCGCTGAACATTCCCTATGATGTAACACCGGGGGTGCCGTCTTTTGCGGCGGCGGCGGCTGCTTTGGGGGCGGAGTTGACCTTGCCGGGGGTTGCGCAATCGGTGATTTTGACCCGCACATCGGGGCGCGCATCGGCAATGCCAGAGGGCGAGACTTTGGCGGCGTTTGCGGCGACCGGGGCGACGCTGGCCATTCATTTGTCGGTGCATATGCTGGAGAGTGTGGTGGCCGAGCTTAGCCCGCATTACGGCGCAGATTGCCCGGTGGCGGTGGTGTGGCGGGCAAGTTGGCCTGACCAACGGGTGGTTAAGGCCACGCTGGAAACTTTGGAAACCGCGATTGGGGCGGAAATGGAACGCACGGCGTTGATCCTTGTGGGGCGGGCCATTGGCGCAGAAGAGTTTGACGAAAGCAGGCTTTATGCAGGCGATTATGATCGGCGCTACCGCCCGGTTGGTACCGACCCACGTTTTCCGGATGCAACCGAATGATCAAAGGATTGCTCATCTCGGCCCCTGCCTCGGGTACTGGCAAAACCACTGTGACCTTGGGGTTGCTCGCGGCGTTGCGGGCGCAAGGGGTTACGGTGCAACCGTTTAAAAGCGGGCCGGATTATATTGACCCTGCGTTTCATACCGCAGCCTCGGGGCGGCCCTCGTTTAACCTTGATAGCTGGGCGATGCCGGTGGGCGCGTTGCAAAACATGGTGAGCCATGCGGCGGGCGCAGACCTTATTTTGGCCGAAGGGTCGATGGGGTTGTTTGACGGTGTGGCGATTGCGGGTGAGGCGGGCAGCGGGGCGAGTGCGGATATTGCCACCCTTATGGGCTGGCCTGTGGTGTTGGTGATTGATGTGTCGGGGCAAGCACAATCGGCCGCCGCCGTGGCGCTTGGCTTTGCCAAGTTGCGGCCAGAAATGCCGTTTGCCGGGGTTATTTTGAACCGCGTGGCATCCCCCCGGCATGAGGCGATGGTGCGGGCGGGGATGGCGGATGCGGGGATACGGGTTTTTGGCAGCTTGCCGCGCAACCCCGATATCACCTTGCCCGAACGGCATTTGGGGCTGGTGCAAGCCGAGGAGAACCCGGAGCTAGAAGCGATTTTGGCGCGGGCGGCGGCGTTTGTGGCGGCAAATGTGGATATTCCGGCGCTGTTGGATGCGGCGGGTGCGGTGGCCCAGCAACATGGCGCGCGCGTGGCAACGCCGCCGCCCGGCGCGCGGATAGCGCTTGCGCGGGATGCGGCGTTTTCGTTTGTTTACCCGCATTTGATTGCCGGTTGGCGGCAGGCGGGGGCGACGATCTTGCCGTTTTCACCGCTGGCCGATCAAGGCCCGGATGACAGTGCCGATTGCTGCTGGTTGCCGGGTGGCTACCCGGAACTGCATGCTGGAAAGCTGGCGGCGGCTGCAACATTTATGCGCGACCTCAAGGCTTTCGCGCAAACTCGCCCGGTACATGGCGAATGTGGGGGCTATATGGCGATGGGGGCGGCCTTGGTGGATAAAGAGGGAACCCGCCATGAAATGACCGGACTTTTGGGGCTGGTCACATCCTACGCACAACGCAAAATGCACCTAGGGTACCGCCAAGCGCAACTTACGCATCCGATCCCCGGCCATGCCGTAGGAGCGGCGCTGCGTGGGCATGAATTTCACTATTCCACAATACTTGAGCAGCCTGACGCGCCCTTGGCTGCGGTGCGCGATGCGAGTGGTGTCACCGTTCCCGAAACCGGGTCCTTGCGCCGGTTTGACGGGGGTGGCATGGCCACAGGCACCTATTTCCACTTGATCGGGCCAGCGACATGACGGGTTTTGTCTCTTTCGTTTCCTCAGGTCCGGGCGACCCGGATTTGCTGACCCTTGCGGCTGTCAAACGCCTGCAAATGGCCGATGCGGTGCTGTTTGACGACCTATCATCGGGGCCGATATTGGAGCATGCCAAAGCGGGGGCGGACCTTGTGGGGGTGGGCAAACGGGCGGGCCGCGCGTCGCCCAAGCAAGACCATGTGAGCCGGTTGTTGGTGGAATATGCGAGCACGGGCCAGCATGTGGTGCGCCTGAAATCGGGGGATGCCGGGATTTTTGGGCGGCTGGAGGAAGAGGTGACGGCCTTGCGCGCGGCTGGCATTAAGTATGAGATTATCCCCGGTGTGACGGCGGCCTCGGCGGCGGCGGCGGCGGCGGGGATACCGCTTACGCGCCGCCTGACCGCGCGGCGGGTGCAGTTTTTAACTGGGGCCGATGTGACGGGCGGTTTGCCCCAAGGGCTGAACTGGGCAGCGCTTGCCGACGCGCAGGCGACCACCGTGGTTTATATGGGCAAACGCACGAGTGCGGTGTTGGCGGAGCAGTTGCAAGCGCATGGGTTGGCGGCTGACACGCCGATTTTGCTGGCGAAAAACATCTCCAAGCCCGACCAGACGCTGACGCGCGGCACGCTTGGCACGCTTGCCCAGATTGTTGAGGCGGCACCCGATGATGGCCCGGCACTTATCTTGATCGGGCCTTTGGCGGAGGGTACATGACAACGCTGACGCTGTGTCAATCTTGCCCCGCAGGCCAATCTGGGTTTGCAGACGTGTTGCGCACTGCATTGGAAACGCTTGATTTTTCGGTGGCATTGGCAGAGGTTGAGTGCATGTCGGGCTGCGCGCGCCCGTCAACGCTTGCGTGCCGCGCATCGGGCAAAACCGCCTATCTGTTTGGCGATATTGGGCCGGGCGATTTGCCCGATATTCTGACCTTTATGCGCCTTTATGTTGCAAGCCTTGATGGCAACTTTGCCGATGCCCGCCCTTTGGGCAGTTTGCGCCAAAAAGCCTTGGCCCGCATCCCCGGATAACCGCAGAAAGGTCGCGAAACCGCATCACTTGGCCGCAATTCACCTTGACCAACACCCCGCTTCAACGGCACAAAGGACATGCAAGGTGTTCGACAGGTGCAAAGCACCCGAACTGAAACGGGAATGGGAATGGGCGGACCCAATAGGGCGCCCAAACCCCAACCGCCCCCGCGACTGTATGCGGCGAGCGGCTTTCCAAATTGCCACTGACCGGGGTTCCGGTTGGGAAGGCGGAAAGCAGCTTTGACCCGTGAGCCAGGAGACCGGCCTTGCGAGGGAAACATAAATACCGTCGGGTGTGACGGTAAGGAGAATGACAATGACTTCAACGACCAATACCCAAGCAACCGCCAAATCCTCGGCCCTGCTTTCGGTCCTGTTTGTGGCCCTGTTGGGCGGCACGGTGCTGTTTGTGACGGGCCACGCACAATCGTCGACGCTGCATGATGCGGCGCATGACGTGCGCCACGCAACTGGCTTTCCCTGCCACTAAGGCAGCGTTTCCAGTCACATGATCCAGAAAATGGTGACCAGCGCGTTGATCGCTGGTTTTGGTGCAGGTCTGCTTGCAGCTCTGCTCCATTTCGCATTTGTGCAGCAGTATATTCTGTTGGGCGAACAATACGAGTCAGGGGCGCTGACGCATTTTGATGCGGCCGCAGCGCCCCCAACCGCGCATGACCATGGTTCTGACCACGCGGCAGAGGCTGAACCTGCGGCTGATGGCCATGCGCATTCGCATGACGCAGGTGAGGTTTCGACCTTGACCCGCAATAGCCTGACGGTGCTGTTTGCCGGGCTGATCTATGTGGCCTATGCGCTTATTTTGACAGCAGGATTTGGACTGGCGCAAAGTTTTGGCAAAGTGATTACCGCCCGTGAGGGGTTGCTTTGGGGCCTTGCGGGTTTTGCCAGCTTTCAGCTTGCACCAGCACTTGGGCTTGCGCCAGAACTGCCCGGCACGATTGCGGCCGACCTGACAGCGCGTCAAATCTGGTGGTGGGGAACGGTTTTATCGACAGGGACTGGACTTGCCCTGCTGGCCTACGGCCGGGGCTATGTGGCAATCGCTGCTGCGGTTTTGCTGTTGGCGGCCCCACATATCATCGGATCTCCTTTGCCAGACGGCTATTGGGGCGTGGCCCCGCCTGAGGTGGCTGCGATGTTTTCGGCCCGTGTGCTGGGGGTCGCCTTGACGGTTTGGGCGGTGCTGGGCTGGCTGGCCGGATATCTTTGGTCGCAAGAAAAAGCTTGAACTCTGCCCCCGGCGGCGGCATCGCTGTCGGGGCAGACATTGGCGGGGGCCGACATGAAAGAGCTTTTCCTTGTTGGCATCGGGACCGGAAACCCAGAGCATTTGACGTTGCAAGCGGTGCGCACGCTGAACGCAGTTGATGTGATTTTGATCCCACGTAAGGGTGACAGCAAGGCCGATCTGGCCGAAACCCGTCGCGCGATCTGTGCAGAGGTGATGACCAACCAAAACACCCGCATTGTGGAATTTGACCTGCCCACACGCGATGAGGCCACGCCCGATTATGTGCAACGGGTTGAGGATTGGCATGACCAGATCGCCCATGTTTGGGCCGATACACTTACTACAGTTGCCGCCCCCAAAGACCGCGTAGCCTTGTTGGTTTGGGGCGATCCGTCGCTGTATGATAGCACATTGCGCATTGCCGCCCGCCTGAAGCCACGCCCGCAGGTCACTGTCATTCCGGGCATTACATCGTTGCAAGGGCTTACGGCGGCCCATGCTATTCCGCTGAACGATCTTGCAGCCCCCTTTACCGTGACCACAGGCAGGCAGTTACGCGATGCAGGTTGGCCGCAAGGCATTAACCGAATTGCGGTTATGCTGGATGGCGCGTGTTCCTTTGCCGATCTGGACCCTGCAAACATCACGATTTGGTGGGCCGCCTATGTTGGCATGCCGTACGAGACCTGCCTGAGCGGACCACTTGCCGAGACTGGCGCCCGGATCATTGAAACCCGCAGAGCGCTGCGTGCGCAGTATGGCTGGATCATGGATATATATATTCTGGAGAGAGTTTCGGCATCGGCCTAACCGACCCCCACCAATGGTACGGCGATGTGATCTGCATCAGGCGAGGTTATAAAAACCTGCTCACACATCCCATCACCGATTGAAAACCGGACACGGCGCACCCGGTCGCCGCCCAAACCGCGTTCGGTCACCAAAACACCCTGTTGAGCCATAAACCCTAGGACAAAATCCGCGTTGCGTTTACCAATATCGCTGCGACCATCATGCAGTTTTGCGCCACCAAAAACCTTGGCCTGCACACGGTCTACAGCCCCCCCCAATTCCGAGATTTGCGTCATTAATTTGGAGATCGCCGGATGCGCAAATCGGGTTTCATCGTGCCCATACGCCCCCCCTCCCGGAAACAAGATATGTGCCATCCCACCGACCAGCGCGACCGGATCGTGGAGGCACACAACCACGCAAGAGCCAATAATCGCTTTGAAAACAAGGCCATCTTGCGCAGACGCGCCAATCTGGCCCGGCACAACATGAATGGCGCGGCACCCAAGGGCCAACCCGGTGATCACTGACATATCCATACGCTTTTCGCCTTTCCCAAAATCGGTGCGGCACACCCGCGCGAGGCTGCGAGCACAAGACCGCCGCACGACCATTGCAACAGTCACCTAAAAGCCTAAACGCAGGGGCTTAATTTCCCGTAAATCCAAACCCGGACGTTAGAATTAAGTGCCATTGCAAAATCATCGACAACTTGGGCTTGAAATCCCCCAAGGCCGTGGTATCAGGACTTCGTCCGGGATGGGTGGCCGAGTGGTTTAAGGCTCTAGTCTTGAAAACTAGCGTGCGGGGAACCGTACCGTGGGTTCGAATCCCACCCCGTCCGCCAAAAACCATTCGCGAACTCGAGACGAGGCCCCAGTGAGGGCCTTTTTTGTTTTTGTTTCAAAGGGGTTTAGCAATTGCGACCGCCCTTCAGAGACTGGCTAAATGCGCAAAATTGGTCTCT
>Ga0209390_10002201_pt1 | contig 35011 bp, 31 predicted proteins | sample BON01_FD_187212 | JGI IMG/M metagenome (GOLD analysis project Ga0209390, IMG submission 187212) | Freshwater microbial communities from Lake Bonney liftoff mats and glacier meltwater in Antarctica - BON-01 (SPAdes) (version 2) | ecosystem: Environmental > Aquatic > Freshwater > Ice > Glacier...
TTTCGGTCGGCCATTTCATAACGCAGGCCGTTTGCCGACAACATCGGTCGATCGTGATCTTCGCAGCGGTGCTTGTTGCGTTCTTTAATTCGCCGGCTGCGTTCGGCATTGATCGCGTCAGCCTTTTTCCTCCGCCGACATCGCGATTTCGCCGCTCGCTTCGCTGACGCCGCCTGCCGTTTTTGATAGGCTGAAGTCTTCACCCGAAATCCTTTGTTGGGCCACGAATTGGATTGACTCACAACACTCAATACGCGGAATCCAGCAGGGTTTTCGGGTGGTTCTGCCGTTTCAACCAAAAATCTTCGCTTGTTCTGGGCCTAGTGTTTTAATTCGCTGTGGAACTGCGGCGTGTGCCTTGTTCCTGTTATTTGTCGGCGGTTGAATTTTCGCCGTTTGGCCGTTACGTTTCCAGGCAGTGAACTGCTCGGTTTACAAACTGTTTCGTTTGTTTTTGAAATCAGGTTCTGCCATGCGATATACCTTTCTAACGATGTCGGCTGTTGCGGTGATGTGTTCCGCACTTCAGGCTGCCGATGCGCGTCCGAATATTCTGTTTATTTTCACAGATGACCACGCGGCTCATGCAATGAGTTGCTACGGTTCCAGAATCAACACTACGCCGAATCTGGATCGCATTGCCAATGATGGCATGCTGTTTACCAATTGCTTTTGCACCAACGGAATCTGCGGCCCAAGTCGAGCTGTGATTCAAACGGGAAAGCACAGTCACGTAAATGGTTTTATGACTAACGGTAATAGGTTTGATGGTTCTCAGCAGACTTTCCCTAAGATTCTGCAGAAGGCTGGATATCAAACAGCGGTCGTTGGCAAATGGCACCTGGCAACAACACCTCAGGGCTATGACTATTCGGAAGTGCTTGTCGGGCAGGGGCCCTATTACAACCCGCCGATGTTATTAAACGATAATCCGAAGCCCGTGAAACATGTTGGCTACACAACGGACATCATCACTGATTTGGCGTTAGACTGGCTGAAGGAAAAACGCGACACCGATAAGCCATTCATGTTAATGTATCAGCACAAGGCGCCACACCGCAACTGGCAGCCGGGGCCAAAGCATTTGAACATGTACGACAACGTTGAAATTCCGGAACCGGAAAATCTGCTGGACGATTGGTCAGGTCGCGGCACGGCAGCTCAGACTCAGGACATGAGCATTCGCTCCACCATGACGGCAGGTGACTTAAAACTGGTGCCACCCGGTGGGCTCACACCTGAACAGCTTGAAGTCTGGAACAAAGCTTACGAACCGAAAAACAAGGCATTCCGGGAAGCAAAGCTGGAAGGCGATGATTTGATTCGCTGGAAGTATCAACGTTACATTAAAGATTATCTGCGCTGCGTCGCATCGGTTGACGACAACGTGGGCCGTGTTCTGGACTATCTGAATCAATCAGGTCTGGCTGAAAATACGGTTGTTATCTATTCGTCAGATCAGGGATTCTATCTTGGCGATCACGGCTGGTTCGATAAGCGGTTCATGTATGAAGAATCGTATCGCATGCCGTTCTTTGTTCGTTGGCCGGGCAAAGTAAAGTCTGGCACGGTAAATCACAATTTGGTTTCGAATCTGGACTTTGCCGAGACGTTTCTGGATATTGCCGGAGCGGAAATCCCAGGCGACATGCAGGGGAAAAGCCTGAAGCCGCTGGTTCTGGCTGGACCGTCGGACGAGAGTAATCTTACTCCACCACCAACTTCGATTTCGTTTAACCGAAGTCTGGTGAATTGTACTCAACCGAATTTTCGCGATGCACTGTACTACCACTACTATGAATTCGATGCAAACCGCAAGACACCTCATATGGTCCGCCGACACTACGGTGTTCGTACGGGCACGCAGAAGTTGATTCACTTCTATAATCTGGACGAATGGGAATTCTACGACCTTGAAAAAGACGCTCGCGAAATGCGAAGTCTTTACGACGATCCCGAGTACGCCGCTACCATCGCGAAGTTGAAGGTTCGCGTTGCCGAATTGCAAAAGCAGTACGAAGTACCTGACGACAAAGGCAGCGTTCCTGCAGATCCACCATCAATGAAGCAGCAACCGGACGCTGCGAAGCCGGCGCGTAAGAATCCAAAGAAAAACAAAGCCTGAGCGGCAGAGATGGATCGATAGTCGGCGCCCGGTGGCACAACATCAGATGCAGCAGCAGCCCGTTCTCAAACAGAGGACGGGCTTTTGCGTTGGGTGAATGGACTGAGGACTGGCGACAGGATGGACTGGACGGGTGCCGGCGACGTGTTTTGTAATCGGCCTACTCAGCAGGTACTGGTGGGCGATGTCGTTCTATCTGAGCTTTGAAGTCGCCAAGACTGTGCCAGTACATTGGCTGATTCAGATCCACCGTTGCGATTGCGGCAGTGCCCCATTGCTTTGCCTGCGAAAGAACACTCCCATCCTGACCGTAGATCCCCGTGATCATCCAGTTACTGGAAGCGTCTGTGTAAGTGCTGCTGGCGACATAAACGTGATTCTCACAGGCGCGAGCAGCTCCTAATATAGGATTACAGCCCCACACGGGCCATGCAATGATTTCGGCTCCGTTTTTTGTCAGTTCACGAGCAACTTCGGGGAAGAAGCCGTCATAACAAACCATCATGCCGACCTTGCCGAAGCTCGTTTGAAAGACAGGGTAGTCAGTGCCGGGAGTAATACCACCTTCGATCTCGCCGCGAGGAAGTGCGACCTTTCTATATTTGCCGATGATGTTCCCATTCGGTCCCAGCAGCACGGCCACGTTGTACAGCAAATGCTGATCTCGTTCGATCAAACCTGCCACGATATGCGTCTTGTGCTGTTTTGCCAGCTGACCAAAGTAATCAGTGGATGGCCCGGGGATAAGTTCCGCGCAGTCAGCGAAGTCTTTGCCGGTGTTGTAATAGGTTAACGTTTCTGGCAGCACAATCAGGTCGACTTTCTGGTGCGCTGCGTCCGCGATCAATGGTGCAAACTGTTCACGCTTTTCTGCCGGAGTTTTTCCTTCGCGCGGCTGATAATGAATTGCGGCGATCGTTACGGTTCGAGGCGGTAGCGGTTCAATTTGTTTGAAGGCGATATCAGTCCATTCGATTTGTGAATTCGGGGGCCCCCATCGAAAATGCAACTCCACGTTTACTCGAGTGGCCTTTTGCGGGACGCGATAAGTTCCATCAACCATCGTCCAGCCATCAACTAAGGCAGTGTCGGCCGGGAATTCAGGCTCGGCTCGCGGAGTTTCGCCGGGGCGATACGAAGAAAATACGGGTTCGTCTCGAAGCACGGGCTTGTTTTGTTCGTCAAGCCAGACAAGTCTCACGGCCGCCGCCTGTCGTTGTTCGGAATGTGTCATTCCGGTCGCCCTTCGGCGTGCCGTGAATCGATAGTGCTGCCCGGGTTCGGCTGACAAAGTTGCCTGCCACCACCCGTTCAGACCCGGACGGTCATCCGCTTTCAGAATCAGGCTGGCACCGATGTTGTTTTCAAAAATAGGGCGAATTTCGTCTCGGGGCGATTTGGACTTCCATTCAATACCGGCCCCCTGGCAGATATTGAGCCAGGGACAGGTCATCAGAGAAAGGCACAGCGTGATACTGATCTGTGTGAGTAAAATGGGGTTTGTCTTCATCGCAGACTTCCAGGTGGCCGGATAGAGCGAAAGTGTTTCGAACGAGTTGGTTATGTTGCCAATCTGCCGGCCGATTCACAACCGTGAGTCTTCCTGCTGGCACAGCAAACTTTCAGCAGAGTCATTAAGCGCAGTGTCAAAAACATGTTCCACTTTGGAATTCATTCAAAAGTAAATTGATGAGACATTCGGACGAGAAGTGTTTCATCGTTATGCTGCTGCGGCATGAATTTATTATTTTTCGTTCCAGTGTGTGATTGAAAGTTTGGAATGTCTGTCGCCGATTCCGTGCCTGTTCCGTCGATTATTCGCAATCGCAAAATTACCGGAATGTCGGCCGTGCTGCTGCCGTTTGCGGCAGATCACAGTGTGGATTGGAAGTCGTTCGATTTGCATGTTGAACGCACACTGGCTGCGGGGCTGATTCCGGCCGTGAACATGGACACCGGCTATGTCAATCTGCTGGACGAATCCACAAAAGCGGAAGTACTGCAGCGGACTCAGGCTATTGCCGCTGGAAAACAGTTTGTTGCCGGCGCGTTTCTGGCGGATGAGCCGGGTGCTAAATTTGACCTCGATGAATACAGTCGTCGGATGCATGACATCGAAGCGGCGGGTGGCGTGCCCGTGATTTTTCAATCTTACGGCATGACTCAGCAGAGCGACGCAGCGATTGTTGAGTCGTATCAAAGTATTGCGACACGTTGCAACCAGTTTGTCGGCTTCGAACTGGGAACCGTGTTTCTGCCATTTGGCAAGGTCTATTCACTGGACGTGTATCGTGAGCTTATGCTGATCGGCAACTGTATTGGTGCCAAGCACTCTTCGTTGCGGCGAGATCAGGAATGGCAGCGACTGGCGTTGCGGAATGAAGTTCGCCCTGACTTTATGGTGTTGACCGGCAATGATCTGGCGATCGACATGGTGATGTACGGCAGTGACTATCTATTGGGCCTGAGCAGTTTCTGTCCGGACTTGTTTGGAAAACGCGATGCCATGTGGGCTGCGGGAGATTCTGATTTTTACCAGTTGAATGACATAATGCAGCATCTGGGATTTTTTGCTTTCCGCAGTCCGGTTCCGGCATACAAGCACACTTGTGCTCAGTTTTTGCATTTGCGTGGCATGATTGAAACCAGCCTGACACATCCGAAAGCGATGGAGCGTCCAAACAGCGACGTGCCGATTCTGGCAGCGATCGTCGAGATGCTGGCAGACTACGGTGAAGGCTAATCAGAATAGTGCATGACCATCGACTTGCTGCTACCGAAATTTGGTAGGTCGTTCCTCTTTGTGACTGTCCCGCGGTGTTTTTTCGGGCAGCGCCGCGAAGTCCTTTGACTGATTCCTGGTGTGTTCGCAGTATTCCTCGGCGATGTTTGACGCCAGATGGCTTTACGTGCTGCAAATCTTTGCCGGCACATCGGATTAACCGCGCAATACGATACGTTTGCCAGATGTGTCATATTCGGAATGCAATGTTCGCGGCAATGATGGTTTGCTGTTAGCCCTTGGTGGTTAATTCACAACACTTTGTTGCGAAACGGCATGAAAATCTAGCAGGACTAAAGTGCAGCGAGGGGCATCTTGCAGCATGGCAAGATCCTTTGTTTACGCTCCACCATGCGTTGCACGCACTGTTCGGTGAAAGTCTCACGAAATTCAGACATGCGGGGAATCCCGCTCTATATTTCACGCAGGAACTGAAAAAAACTTCTGCGATTTGGCGGAGTCGCTTCTGACCATGAGAACGATTTCGAACAGGTACAGTCGACGATGAAAATTACTGCAACAAAACCGAAGAACAAAAAGCGTGGCACAACGCTGGTTGAAACGGCTGTTGTGCTACCGGTCTTCTTTACGGTTCTGTTTGCCTTCATCGAATTCGGCCACTGCTTCATAACGATTCACACGATAAATTCGGCCGCTCGTCGAGCAGCTCGAGTCGGCGTGGGGGAAAACCGGACCAGTGCTGAGGTGAAGCAACTTGCGAAAGACGTTCTTGGTTCTGCGATCAATGCAGATCATGAAGACATCCGTATCTGGGTAAAGGCCGCCAGCGTGTTTGATGACGTATCCGTTGATGCGTCACAGATCGACTATGAGTCTCTACCGGATGTGGAAGTGAATGACCTGGAGTCGCACTCACTATTCATTGTTCGAGCGCAGGTGCCCTATTTAAACGTTGGGATTCTTGGGCCGCGCTGGGTTAGCAGTTTGAATTTGTATGGTCAGTCTGTGATGAGAAAAGAGTAGTAATTTCCATGAAGAGTTTACCACTTACGTCGACACGAAAAATATTGTGCCGTCGCCAGGGTGTGGCCGCGCTTGAGGCGGCCGTTGTACTGCCAATGATGTTGATTCTTGTGCTGGGCACCATCGAAATGGGCACGGCTTTGCGAGCCAGCACCATCATGCAATCGGCGGTGCGTGATGCGGGTCGTCTGGCAAATATGCGGTGGTCTGAAGTAATTGATGAAGGCGACACACCGAATGCAAAAATCGAACGCGACCTGCGAAATTCCGTGACGGCATCTGGTCTTCCGGGCGACGACTTGGTAGTCACATTGACTTATGCGTAAGGTGGCAGCCTGGGCCAGACGTTTGATATCGCGGACGAAGAAAATGAGTTGCAGATGGTCCGCATTAAGCTGGACCTGCCGTATTCGTCCATCAGTCTTTTTCCGGTGCGTTACATGTCTGGAAAGTCTATATCTGCTTCTTTAGTAATGCGAGCCGGCATCGCGGGCGGGTTGTCTTAATAAATTACACCAGTGATGTTCACGACGGGCGATTGCCTGGTCGTGGCATCCGGAACAGATTAGATTATAGATTTACCTCGCGGGGGTATTTATGAAAAAGTCAATATCGTTAAGTGCTTTCAACGATCTGCGAAAGCACTGTCGAAATGGGGTCTTTTTCGTTCTGGCGATCATCAGCCTGATGGCGGCGATGACTTTCGTGGGAATGTCGGTCGATCTTGGGATGATCACCGTCATACAGACTCGGATGCAGTCTTCTGCGGATGCTGCGGCTTTGGCGGCGGCTCAGGAAATTGTGGTAGGCATTCGTGAAGCGGGCGAACAGGGTGAGACTAATGTTCAGGCAGTGCAGTCGATTGCTGTGGCAGTTGCTCGAGCTATGGCAGAAAACGTCTGTCAGATGAATGGATTCTTTATTGAGCCCAGCACCGATGTGGAACTCGGACATCGGTTGCTTGCTGAAGACGGAGTCAGCTACGTCGAAACATGGGGGGCGCCACCGTACAACATGGTGAAGGTCGTAATTCGGAAGACAAATGCCGATTCGACCAAACCTGACGCGAAGCTGCTGCTTATCTTCGCGGCTGTGATGGGCGAACGTGCTCATTCAATCACCACCAAAGCTGTGGCCTTTATTGAATCGCGCGATATCGTTGCGGTGCTGGACTATTCCGGTTCAATGGCATTCGACAGTCAGCTTCGTTCCGATACTGTGAATCGGATTGGTCTTTTTGCGGTTGAAAACGGGCTGGACGCTATTTGGAACGCATTGGCTGATTCGGATGTGCGATTCAGCGACAATGAGTCGATTTCGAAATTTCCTGCGTCCGGGTTCTGTAGCCTGGATTCATACGAAGGCACGTATATCAGCAGCAGTCCGTCAGATACAGTGCTTGAACAATTGGGGATCTACACGCCCGGTGAAAACTACTGGGATTCGTGGGACTACAGTAGTTCCGGCGGCGGCCGTTACGAGACTTCGAACAAGATTGGCGGATACTATTGGCGGAAAGACGTTGGTGGATCTTTGAAGCGCCGGTCCAAGTCCAAGGGTAGTTGGTCAGACGTTTCCGAGACATCCTTTCCCGGCTACTTCCCGTCTGCAGAAGCCACTTGCATTCCGTTTCCACAGGAACGGAAGAATGCGTAAAGGTATGCCAGACGCAGATACCAGCAAGAGCTTTGGGGGTAGCGATGTTAGCTACGTGAGCGGATACAGCCTGAACAGCTATGGCTATCAGAAAAAGTACGGTTACCGCACGCTGATGCAGCACTTGATCAATTCGCGATTGTCGAACGACACCTGCGAAGATCTCTGGCGAGCTCCGGTTTATCCGCATCATGCAATGAAGCAGGGGGTAACCAAACTAGCAACGTTTCCTGACAACCTTGGGTATGGCGACCCGTTGGGACTCGTAACGTACGCCACGACGTCGCGTATTGAAACGGGGCTGACGGATGACGGGGCCGGCGTGATTGTTGATCTTGGTGACGAATTTCTAACCAACAGTGTAATGGACATTGACACAATTCAGCGACACAAGCCGCCTGGACACTACAACAGTTCGACAGGTATTGGTTACGGGTTGGAAGATGCGAAAGACCTGCTGGACGACGAAGGCCGTTATGGTGCCCAAAAAGCCATATTATTGATGACGGACGGTCAGTCGAATCAGTATCCGAGTGGATTCGATAGCAACGATTTGCCTTCTGACTGGAACTGGAACGAAATTACAGACTTCGACGGCGATGGCACGGCCGACCTGATTATTGACAATAATTATACCAGCGGTGGCAACGGAGACGGTAACTGGCGAGCGGCATTGCACTCTTTTGTGCGAGCGAAAGAAGCATTCGATGCGGGTTACATTATCCATGCCATTTCTTTAAGTGATGGAGCTGACACCACGCTGATGTCGGCCATTGCTGAGATGTCCGGCGGCGAATACGTGCACATTCCATCGGGCACTTCAAATGAAGAAATCGAAGCTGATCTTGAGGCAGCGTTCGCTGTGCTTGCAGGTCAGGTTCCGCCAGCCCGACTTCTTCATAATGAAGATTAGTTAGACGGTAGGGATGGCCACCATTATATGGATCAAAGGCGCAATTATCGCGCCTTTGATCTGTTTGCATGCCAGAACATAGTATGAAAAGATGCATCACCCAGACTTTAGGACGAAGTGGGACGGCAACCGTTGAGGCGGCCGTGACTTTACCGCTGTTGCTTGTTCTGGTTTTTGGCTCGATCGAAGCGTCGAACGCCATCTTCCTGAAGCAGTCCATGACCATCGCTGCATACGAAGCTGCGAAGGCTGCGTCCGCTCCGGATGGAACAGACGAATTCGCAAGTGTTCGCTGTGCTGAGGCATTGGCTGTGCGAAACATCAACACATTTGACATAACGTTTTCACCCAGCAACATCGATATCAATACTCCTCGCGGCAGTCGAATTTCCGTTACGGTAACGCTGGATGCAGATTCAGCAGCAGTCGGGCCCCTGTGGGTATTTACGGGAAAACAACTGACTAAGAAAGTGGAAATGGTGAGGCTGTGAAAACGACACCTACCGAACGATCTGTCATTTGTGCGTATCTGCAAAATCAGTTACGTAACGAACGTAGAGGCGTTGCTGCAATTCTGATTGTCGCGATGCTGTTCGTCTTTATTGTGACGGCAGCACTAACTGTGGATATTGCTTACATGCAGTTGATCCGCACAGAACTGCGAGCCTCCACGGACGCTGCGGCCAAAGCCGGCGCAGAAGCTTTGACTCGCACAGAAGATCCCAACGAAGCCATCTTAGCCGCGCAAACGTACGCCGCTCTCAACTCTGTGGGAGGTCAGCCGTTCCAGATCGCTCCAAGCGACGTTAGGTTTGGGCGAGTGAAGCTGGCCGAGTCAGGACACTGGGAGTTTGATGACGGGGCTACTCCCTCCAATGCTGTGAATGTAGTCGGCCGCATCAGCGATGATTCAATCACGAAGTCCATTCCGCTGTTCTTCGCACCTGCTCTTGGTCATGACAATTTCTCTACTGCACATTCAGCAACGGCATCTCAAGTGGACGTCGAAGTCTGCCTGGCTTTAGACCGTTCAGGATCGATGCTGTTTGACATGAGTGGTGAGAGCTACGTATATCCGCCCAACAATCCACGTCTCTCGAGCTTTACGGACTGGGGAACGGTGTGGCAAAATCATCTTTCAGCGCCACATCCGACAGCAAGTCGCTGGGCTGTTCTTGCAAATGCCGTGAACCTGTTTCTTGACGAAGCGGGTCAGTATGTTCAGCCACCGCGAGCTGCGTTGGTGACCTGGGGAGACAGCTACACAATGCCGATTTCACCATCGACATATTATCCCTCCGTTGCGACGGATGTTGACCTGCCTCCCAGCAATACTGACGACTGGGTCTCGAACGCGCAGAACATTACCAACAGTATCGCTACAAGAAATGAGCTGCCTATGATGGGGGGCACAAACATGTCAGCCGGTATTGACAGATCCGTCGCGGTGCTTACAGGTCCTGACGCTTCGAGTCTGGCCAATAAAGTGATTATCCTGCTTTCAGACGGCGTCTGGAATGCCGGACGTGATCCCCTGGATGCTGCTGGCGACGCTCGCGATCTGGGCATTGTTATTCACACTGTCAGCATGTTAAGCACGGATGCCGAAACGCTGGAAAGCGTCGCAGATATTACAGGCGGGAATTTTTACTCTGCTACCAATTCAACTGAACTCAGAGCAGCCTTTTACGAACTGGCAAGAACACTTCCAGTTGTCTTAACGGATTAGGCTCAAGATGATGAATCGACGACAACTGCAATTCAAATCACCGAATCAGGTATCGGAACGGTCCGGTACACTGACAGTGGAATTTGCACTGGTTTCGCAAATTATTTTCCTGCTGTTCTTTGGTTGCCTGGAACTCACCTCGTTGAATCTGATGCGTCATACCGCTGGAAATGCGGCCTACGAAGCCGCTCGAACGGCCATTGTGCCCGGAGCGACTGAGGCTCAGGCCAAGCAAAAGGCACTTGACCTTTTGCAGGCGGTGGGAGCGACGAAGAACATCACCATTGAATTTACAGTCACGCCTGACAAAGTTTCTGTCTACATTAATATCCCGGTGAAAGACAATTCCTGGGGGCTCGCTCGTTTTTCCGGTTCGTCGACAATTCGAAAAGGGTGCGTGCTTTCTCGCGAACTGTAGCGGTTACGCGAAGTTGATTGCCGCAAACACAGACAGCCATTGAGGACGGCCCCAATGGCTGTTTGAATTTGGTAAATCACCGTTGCAGTCCATGAGAGATAAGTGGCCGGCGGCATCTGAAAGTCCTGGGGCTTACGCTTCTGCAGCGGCTCGCATTTTTTCCAGCCCCAACGTCGCAACTTCCAGCGGGTCCAGTTCCCAGAACTCCGGGCGGAACAGTTCCAGCGACAAAAAGCCGGAGTATTCAACCTGCCGCAGCAGGTCGCAATAACGTTTCAGGTCGATGGCGCCATCGCCCGGCATAACACGATCCGGGTCGCGCTGTGTCTGTGGAGCCGGTTCCGGCGGAGCATCATTGAAGTGCGAAATAGCGATTTGATCGGGCGACAGTTTTGCAATCGATTCCATACCGCCGAGGCCGACGTAACAGTGAAACGGGTCCAGTACAATGGAGGCGTTTGGGTGAGCACTTCCGACCGCAATTTCAATGGCATCGTCGATTGTCCTGATATCTTCGACAAATCCAAGGTACTCGAACGCCGGTCGTACGCCGAACTGAACTCCTAGTTGTAGCAGTTCGTGATAATGGCGTTTGCCTAGTGCTCGGTCGGCTTTGCCATGGGGTGGCCCTGATACTGTAAATGCGGCTCCCACGGCGGCCGCCTGTTCCAGCTTGTGTTTGGCGATGTCCATGGCTGCTGCGTGTTCGGACCCGGCCGGTTGAAACCAGTCTTTCATGTGAATCGTCGTCGGCACTTTCAGGCCATTGTCGTCGACGCATTTCCGAATATCCTGAATCGAACCGCCTGCTTCGACGTATGCGTCGATATCGTCGTGCCACAGTTCGATACCGGTGTAGCCAGCTTTGGCGGCCACCGCAATCTTCTGCAATACCGGCGTTGTTTTGATTGTGCTGGAATTGAGGCTGTACTGAAATGACGTCATGAAAGCTCACAAATTCAAGTGGATGGAAAATACCGTGCTGTCGCGGCTAGGATTAACGTCTGACAATGCACAACGATTTTTAGCATACCGATTCGCTGTTGGATTCTCATCCCACCACAATAAGGTTCTGTCATGAACGTGTTGATATATGTTGGCAATCATCTGCCGCCCGTTGTGCTCTGCATCTTAGTTATCAGCGGGCATCTATTCGCCGACGACCAGGTGACGACGGTTGCTGGAACGGAAGTTGCCGAAGCCGGGTGGGTGAAGCACACGATATTTGAGGGCGAACATTGCAACACGGCGGTTGCAGCAGACTTTACCAAAGACGGCATCATTGACGTTATTGCCGATGCGGGCGGTGGCGGCGTGACTCGATTGTTTGCCGGACCAGACTGGAAAGAAACAATCATCGATGCCAATCACGATGGCGGATACATTCACAGCGAAACCTTCGACATCGATGGTGACGGCGACGCGGATTACATCGGAGCTCGCTATAACCCGGGTCTGATTATGTGGTACGAACAACCTGATCAACCGCTGACTCAGAAGTGGACTCGCCGCCTGATCGACAATCAGGTGCACGGAATTCATGGAGTCATAAAAGGCGATGTAGACAATGACGGACGGATGGATCTGCTGGCTACGAGTGCCCAGCCACTGGCTCCGTTTCCAAATTCGCTGGCGTGGATTTCCGCTCCGAAAAATCCGCGATCAGCTGATTCGTGGTCTCGCCACATATTTGCTGACCGAGACGCGCCGGGGCTGACTCATTATCTGGGCTTTGGCGATATCAACGGCGACGGACGTCCTGATGCGGCAACCGGCGCCAAAGGCGGGCCTCAGGACCCATCCGGCACAGGCGAATGGTTTGCATGGTGGGAAGCTTCTGCAGATCCCGGCGATGTCTGGGAGAAACATCTTTTGCCTGGTGTGCATCCAGGGGCAACCAACATTCATCCGGCCGATATCAACGGCGACGGAAAAACCGATCTGCTGGCTTCGCGAGGTCACGGAAACGGCGTGATTTGGTTTGAAGCTCCGTTGTGGAATCAACATACAATCGACGCCGATATTCAGGAACCACACTGTCTGCAGGTGTTGGATATCGATAACGATGGAGACATGGACGCGGCCACTTGCGCCTACGGCAGCAAGTTATGCGTGTGGTACGAAAACGATGGCACCGGCCATTTTGTGCGGCACGTTGTCGGAACCAATCAGGAGGCTTACGACCTCCGGGTTGTCGACATGGATCAGGATGGCGACATGGATTTTCTGGTCGCCGGTCGTCAAAGCAAAAACGTTGTCTGGTACCAGAACCCCGCCCTCCAGTAGCACCAACCTGCCGGTCAGAATTGATCCGCAAAACTTCCTCGAGGTAACGATGTTTCATTCAAAAACTGTTGCAACAATATTCAGTACTCTTATTTTGACCTCTACATCTGTCTTGCACGCAGATAACTGGACGTCGTGGCGAGGCCCCACCAGCAACGGCATTTCGACCGAATCCAATTTGCCGGTGGAATGGTCCAAAGATAAGAACGTCGCCTGGCGAATTCCGTTGCCGGGTCCTGCCGGAGCGACGCCCGTTGTCTGGGAAGACCAGATCTTTCTGACGTCCATCGACGGTGAAAGTCTTCTACTGATGTGTTTTGGGACGGATGGAAAAGAACAGTGGCGAAAGGAAATTGGCAAAGGCAACAAAGATGTGCGGGGCGACGAAGGCAATTCCGCTTCGCCGTCTCCCGTTACTGACGGCAAATATGTCTGGGCCCTAATGGGTACTGGACAGATTGGCTGCTTTCAATTGGATGGCACTCCGGCTTGGGATCTCGACCTGCAGCAACGCTACGGCAGGTTCGATATCGCCTTTGGTATGTCGGCGACTCCGGTTTTACACGAAGGCCGTTTGTACTTTCAATTGATTCACGGCGATGGAAAAGCGGACACTCAGGAAGCGATGGTTGTCTGTCTGAACGCAGCTGACGGGAAAGAAATCTGGAAGACTGATCGTGTTACCGGAGCCGAGAACGAAAACGAGCATTCTTACGCATCACCCATGCTGTATAATTTTGGCGGCACGGCCTATCTGATTACTCATGGCGCTGACTATACCGTGGCGTATTCGTTGGAAGATGGAAAAGAACTATGGCGACTGGGCGGACTGAATCCGCACGATGACAAAGCTCGCAGCTATCACCCGACTCTTCGATTTGTGGCGTCACCTGCCGCCGCAGCCGGCATCATTATTTGCCCGACGGCAAAGAATGGTCCTTTGTTTGCCATTCGAGCTGATAAGTCGGGGGATCTGACTAACAATGCTGACGCCATGTGGTGGATGATCGATAAAAATACGCCCGATGTTCCCTCGCCCGTGATTGAAGGGGATTATGTTTACCTTTGCCGAGAAAGCGGTCAGCTGATGTGCATGAACCGTAAAACGGGCGAGGAAATCTATCACGAACGAACTCACAATCAGCGCCATCGGGCGTCACCGGTTCTGGCGGACGGTCACTTGTATCTGACTGCTCGTGATGGAAAAGTGACGGTTGTAAAAACTGGTCCAAAGTTTGAGATCGTCACTCAAAACGATACCAACGAAGGCATGTCAGCGTCGCCCGTAATTTCTAATGGGACAATCTACCTCCGCACATTTGATGCGTTGTGGGCTATTCGAAAGTAAGCCGCTGGCCGATTTTGGGTAGATGGTGCCGGCCTGACCGCTGCAACGCGTTGATGTTGCGTAATCGGGCCTTCTACAATCCGTGCGCTGTAGGATTTCCTCCGGCACGAAGAACGTCGTTCGCTTTGCGGACGACTTTTTCTTCGATGCCGCAGGCCGTCATGTGCTCGATGGTTTTATCGATGTCGTAGTGCACGCGTCGAAAGTTGACCACGCCGTCTTCTATGACTGCATAGGCTGCTCGAGCATCTCCGTCGCGAGGCTGGCCAACGCTGCCCGGGTTGATGACGCGTGTGTTGTTGACGGTCAGGTCCATGGGCACGTGAGTATGGCCGACGCAGACAAAGTCGACATCGACGTGTTCCAGCCGGGCTGCCCATTGATCCTGAACGTTGGCGATGTATTCGTCCATGGGGTCACGTGGAGTCGCATGGACCAGCAGAAAAGAATGATCGCCCAGAGTGATTTGCTGAGTGACCGGCAATCGAGCCAGCCATGTCAGTTGCGCATCATTAAGCACGTCATAATGGTGAGGTCGCATGGCAGTCGCCATACGGCGAAACGTCCCGCCAGATCGCACGGTGACTCGTTGTGCAACAGAGTGATCATGGTTGCCTCGCACACAATAGTCTGCGTTCTTTTGCAGCCATTCAATGCACGGCACGGGATCTGTGGCGTAGTCAACGACATCGCCCAGAAAAAGACAGGCGTCGAATTCTTCCTTGATTGCCGCCAGAGCTGGCCAGTTGGAATGAATGTCGGCGAGTAATAGAATTTTCATAACACGAATGTGCGAGTAGGATTCTCAATGCGCGACAGCCGGGTTTGGATTTCCCGTTGTTAGATCATCAAGTCGAGAATGGTTATAGAAAGCCAACAACGAGATCATTCTGAACCAACTCTGGGCAAAATGCACGTCTTGTTAGAAGGAAAGCACGATCAAATACGTGCGAACTGAATTGTTGAGGATGGTTGATATTTTGCCTTAGCGGAGAATCGTGGGGTTTTCTGGCTCCAGCCGCGTGTTGGACGCCAATGCGAGGCGATTGTCTGGATTTTGTTGCCAGGGATTTTCAACGCCTGGCGAATTGCTGCCACGACTTTGCAGTGATTGGCGTATTTTATTGCGTGTATGTTCGGTGCGGCGTATGCGTTCGATGCGCGGGATTACTTGCTGCCGCATAGTTGTGTTTTCGGTCGGTAGCTGGCTTTAAGGCCAGGCCGAAGGCTGTATAGGTGAATTATGTCAGACAGAGATCCATACCAGAATTCGATGGATGATGATTATCGGCAGTCGCCGTATCGTTCAGCCTATTATGCTCAGAAAACTTCGGGGCTGGCAATTCTCAGCGTATTGTCGGGACTGGCGTCGTTTCCGATGATGTGTCTGTGTTTTGTGTCAATTCCGTTTTCTGTTTTTGCCATCGTGGCCGGGCATATGTCACGAGGCATCGTGCGTGACACAAACGGGCAGCATTCCGGCATGGAGATGGCTACGTTCGGACTGATTCTGGGATACTGCAGCCTGTTTATAATGACCGGTTTTCTGCTATTTTCCCTTGTCGCTGGCGAACACAGGTCAACCAGTGTGACCACGGTTATTCAAGGATCCACCGAAGGCACTGTTCTGCTGGAACAGGCGAAAGCACAATTGCTTGGCGGTGTCGGAGAAGCTACCTTCGGAGTAAGCACAACGGACAGTGATGCCGATGCAATGTCACGGCACTATGTGGACACACTGCATGTTCTGGACGCAACGCACTTTACTGAAACCAACGCGTCTGAACATATTCCCAAACGAGACTATCGTGCCTTTGTGCAACTCAACAAAAACAGCGTCGCCTTTCTGTTGCTGGTGCCGGACTACAAACGTTTTACAGATTCCGCGCTCGAAGTTCTGCACGAACGCTGCTGGTTGATTGCTCAACGGACGGTGGATGACGTGCTTCCGGAAAACGTCGATCTGGCCGTCGCGATCTATTCGGGTGAGGGTGTAAGAAAAGTGATGGTCGGTAAAACGCAGCGTTCCGGACCGGCAAAATCAGGACTTAGGAATGCCGATGTATCAGAAAGTGTTCTGAAAGACTTCTTCCTGCTGGCGAAAAACTTTTCAGGAAAAAAAACGCCGGACAAGCCTGCTGTCGATTCAAAGATCGACGCCAAAGATCCGGGCGAAGTTCAGTTACCTGCTGAAGCGGATTGATTTTCGTTAAATGCAAAATCCCGTGAATCCACGCGCCAGACGTTCGGACATTTACGAGCGGATGCCATAGAATTCACCTCACGCTTTTTGGGTTGCGGTGAAAACTGGTAATGCGTAAATCAGTTCACTCGAGAGCTCTAACGTCAGATTTGCGATCGCGAGCGTCCCGAGCGCTTCAAAGGATTTTACAGCAATGCCATCACTGGTTGTTACGTTGATTGGACCGGACCGTCCCGGTTTGGTCGGAACAGTTTCGGATGTTGTACGTCAGCATGATGGCAACTGGCTGGAAAGCCGTATGTCGCACCTTGCCGGTCAATTTGCCGGAATCGTCAGGGTGGATGTAGCCGATACCAACGCTAAAAATCTGGTTTCTGCATTGGAAGGTCTTAGCAGCCAGGGTCTGAAAGTCGTTACCGAACTGGATTCCAGTGCGGGCGCGGCAAGTGCAGTTGGCGTGCTATGGCATTTAAGTGTTGTGGCAAATGATCGTCCGGGAATTGTTCGAGAAGTCACTCAGGTTCTGGCCAGCCACTACGTGAATGTGGAGGAACTCACAACGGAATGTTCCAACGCTCCGCTGGCCGGTGGGAATATTTTCCGAGCGACTGCGAAAGTCCGTTTGCCCGAAGGCATGAGCGTTGATCTTCTGCAGGACGAATTGGAACGCATCGCAACCGACCTGATGATTGATCTTACGCGTGACGGAGATGACGATTAATTTCGCGGCGTCTACGTGAGGGTTCTGGCGTTGCGTTTGTTGATACTGCTCGAGTGTTACGCTCGATCAATGGGAAACGGAATAACATTCCGGATTTTCGCTTCGCCTAGCAGGCTCATGATAAGCCGATCAAATCCCAGAGCGACGCCCGAACAGTTTGGTAAACCTGCGTTCATTGCTGCCAGCATACGCCCGGCTCCGGGAAGCGTTTGTACTGCGTGTTCGCAGCGACTTGTATTCTGCTGTTCGTCGCGTCGTTGCAGTTCGTTTGCATTTGTGAGTTCCTGGTAACCGTTGCAAAGTTCCAGGCCGTTCAGATACAGCTCAAACCGACACGCTGTATGACTGTCGGTGGGATTCAATTGTGCCAAAGCGGCCTGTGATGCCGGATAGTCGTGCAGAAATTCCGGGTGGCCTGAACCCAGGAACGGTTCAACGCATTCCGCCAATAAAATATTCAACAGATCGTCACGACTGAATGTACTGCACGTTTGCGAATCAACGCTGGAATATTCGGCGGCCATAAGTCGAAGCTGTTCGGTTGTCAGGTCTAAAACGGATCGATCAGGCACCGACGAAACTATAGATCGAGCAAACGCGTCGGCGTAAGCGATGCAATCAAAGGGAGTGTCTAACAGCACGACGGCGGTCAATGATGCAGCATTTTCTGTAGCGGCGTCGGCGTTAAGGTTCGAGTGCACGCAGCGGACAAGCTCTTCAGTCAGCTGAACCTGATCCCGCCACGTCGTCCCCACACCGTACCATTCAATCATGGTGAATTCGGGGTTGTGTTTCGAACCGAATTCATGCCGCCGAAACGCACGGGTCACCTGGAAAATCGAACCACTTCCAGCGGCCAGCAGGCGTTTCATACCTGCTTCGGGGCTCGTTTGCAAAAACAATCTGTCGTCCGGTGATTGAACTTCAAACGGTTCTAAATGAGCGTCCACTACGATGTCGTGCGACAGCAGCGGAGTCTCCACTTCCAGATAGGTGCGTTGGCGAAAAAAATCGCGGATAGCGTCCAGCAGCGATGCCCGAAGCCGCAGCATGGGCATCGAGCACGTTGGTTGCCAGTCGTCTGGTTTCGAAAGCGGGATGTTCATCTTGACGTTATCGCGATTAGAGTCATGATGCCGCCACGGCTCGGACAGCTGAGGCAAGTCGCTTCATGCCTTCACAAAGTGCTTCCGCACCGAGTACGCCGAAGCTCAAACGCATTTGGTTTCGTGGGCGTTCTTTCCACGACGACGGATAGCACAGTTCGCCGGGAACATACATGACTTTGTCGACGTTGGTCGCTCGTTCAAACAGTGGGCTGGTAAAGCCTGTTGCGATGGATTCGGGAAGAGTCATCCACACATACAAACCGCCGTTTGGACGTAGCCACGAAACGCCTTCAATGTCGGAAAAGAATTCATCGGCGGCGGCCAGCATCGCGTCACGTTTAATTTTGTAACTTTGCTGCAGCCCGGCCACGTGTTGTTGATAGCTGCCCTGATTCAAGACGTCAGCCATAATATTCTGGCTAAAATGTGTGCTCCCGAAATCTTCGTTACCTTTCAGGTCAGACACGGCCTTGATCAGTTCTATCGGCAATACTCCGACACCCACGCGGATGCCCGGCGAAAAACTCTTCGAGAATGTTTGCGACAGAATGACGTGTTCTCGACCGCCCGTGAGGTAAGCGTCGTCGTAGGACCAGATACTTGGCATATCGGGGCCATCGTACTGGAGTTCTCGATAAGCCGCGTCTTCCAGAAGATAGATGTGATTTTTCTGCGACCACTTCTTCACAACATTCAGCAGTCGGGGGCGGCGTTCGTTGCTAACGCTGATACCGGCGGGATTGTCGTGATAGCTGACAACGTAAACCATTTTTACTCGATGCAACTGGCCTTCGTCGGCAAGTCGCTGCAATTCGGCGTCAAGGGCTTCCGGACACATACCGTCGCCGTCGGTTTTGACGGGAATTGTCGTTGCACCAACGCCGTCGAGCACACCGAGGTAAACGAAATACGTAGGAGCAGCGACAATGCAGATATCGCCTTCGTCGAAAATTGCCTGTGAAGCCAGGGCCAGCAACTGTTGCGAACCCGTGGTCAGCATGATTTGATTAAGCGGCAGCTGTGCGACGCGATCGCGATCACTTTCCAGGTCGGCCAGGTAGTTTCGGAAAACGGCTCGCAGTTCTTCAGACCCGGCGGTGGTTCCGTACTGCAGAATCGTTTTTCCAGAAGAACCTTCGGCTAGAAGTCGCGCTGCGGATTCTCGGACAAGCTGCACGGGCAGAGTCTGTGGATCGACAAACCCGGCCGCCAAAGACAGGCAGTCGGCATTTTCAAGGCCTTGTTGAATCAAAAAGCCGATGGCCTGCTCGGAAGCTCGGCGGGCCATTAACGCGGGGTTAAACGTGGTTTCGGTGGTGGTCATGAGTGCTCGGCCGGGGAAGTTCTGTGCAGAAGCATGTTTATAGAAGGAAAGCCGCCCTGGTCGACACCGATTCCGGGACTAACGTTCAATGTTTTCAGAACCAGGTGATGTACTCCTGATGAATGCTACGTTGTTGTCCGAAAGTTCGACTTTTACCGGCAGATCGTTTAGGGGCGGGACGGCTGCTTCCGCGTGAGGCCGATAGTGCCAGACGGTCGCCAGAATGGTTCCTGTCAGCATACAGCCGAATGTATACAGGACGCAGGGAATTACGGCGGGAGAATCGTCGCCGAACAGCTGTCGGGCTAGCACTATTCCGGCTCCGGCGTTTTGCATGCCAACTTCCAGCGTGAGTGCTCGCCGCATCGGTTCCGGCAATCGAAACGCCCGGCCGCCAAAGTAGCCAGCCAGATAACCGCTAGCGTTAATCGCAGACAACGACAATAAAAGATAGAAGCTGGCCTGCCCCAGTTCCGTGCGTTTGCCGGCGATGGCAATTGCAATAATGGCCATTATGGTAATGTTAGCAATCGTCGCTCCACCCAATTCTGCAACCGTGCGAAACGCTGCTGAAAAACGACTTAACAGATGGCCGAAAATGACCGGTAGCACGACCTGAGTCAGAAGCAGTTTCACGGCTTCCCATCCGTTGTAGTTGACATCGGCAGCAACTGTGAGCCACAGCGCCAGCGGAACCACAAGTGGTGACAGTAACGTGGCAGACGTTGTCAGGCTGACGGAATAGCTGACGTTACCTTTGGCGGTCAGTGTCAACACATTGGACGCCATGGCACCAGGGACACAGCCGACGATCAGGATTCCCAGAGCAATCTGCGGGTCGGGGTTCGTCACCTTCACCACCAGCCACGCCAGCAGGGGCATGCTGATATATTGAATCGTTGTGCCAATCAGCACCGTCGGCCAGCGACGCAAAATCAGATTCACTTCATCAATCGGCAACAGAGCGCCGACGCAAAACATGGTGACCACAATCAGGCGGTTGATCGCCGAACTTCCGACCGCCAAAAATGGGTCAAAAGGCAGCCCAAAATCCGGCCACACAAACGCAAGGGCAGAAGAGGTCACCAACCAAAACAATATGTATCGTTGCAGCATGTTTTCAGCAGTAAAGGTCGGTAAAGTGTGGCAAGTTAAGGAGTTGAGTCCAGACGTTCATTAATCAGCAAAACAGTCCTGTCCGTTATGTCTAATCAAAATGGTAAAGCGGCGAAACTGTGCCAGATGGCCGGCCTGAACGAATTTGCGGATCGGCGGCCCTAAAACGACTTCGAGGCACATTCCGGGACAGAATTCGCGTTGAAAGGCCTGTGACGGCTGAAGTTTGCGAGTAAAAACAAAGGTCTGGCCTGGTTAACGCCGTCGTTGGTCGAAAAACGCTTCGAACGGTGTAATATCGCACAGCGCCGAGTTCGCAATTGAAGGTGTCACGAGTAGCCACAATGAAACGGAATTCAAAGATACGACACTGGCTTAGCCAACCTGACTCAACATAGACAACGTGTTTTTATAACTAAGTATTGCTAATGCCCGGAAATTCTTTTGGACAATTCTTCCGCATCACGACGGCCGGCGAAAGCCATGGGCCGGGTAATGTTGTGATCATTGACGGTGTGCCTCCGGGCATCCCTATTTCTGTCGAAGACCTGATGATCGACATGGATCGTCGGCGTCCCGGCCAAAGTAAACTGACGACTCAGCGAAAAGAAGCAGATCAGCCGGAAATTCTGGCTGGTGTTTTCGAAGGTCGAACTACCGGAACCAGTGTGGCTATTCTGATTCGCAATACAGATCAGCGCAGTAGAGACTATGCCGACATCAAGGATAAGTATCGTCCGGGGCACGCTGACTATACGTATGATGCAAGGTACGGTTTTAGAGACTATCGTGGCGGCGGTCGTAGCAGTGCTCGCGAAACAACGGCACGCGTTGCCGCTGGTGTCATCGCGAAAAAACTGATTGCTCAGGAATTCGGAGGCTCTGTTGTTGGGTATGTTTGCCAGGTAGGCAGTATCAAAGCCAACATTGCGTCTCCTGAAGCCGTGACAATGGAACAGGTGGAAACGCTGCCTGATGGTTCGCCAAACATTGTTCGCTGCCCGGACTACAGCGCTGCAGAAAAGATGATCGAGTTAATCGATGCTGTTCGCATGGACACAGATTCCATTGGCGGAGTGTCTGAAATTGTGGCCAGCGGAATTCCGGCCGGGCTGGGGGAACCCGTCTTTGACAAACTGAAGGCCGATCTTGCCAAAGCGTTGTTTAGCCTGCCAGCCGTTCTGGGTGTCGAATATGGCATTGGCTTTGGCTGTGCGGAATTGCGAGGCAGCGAAAATAACGACATTTTCACCAGCGAAAATGGCACGATTACTACCAGAACTAACCGCCACGGGGGCATGCTGGGCGGCATCAGTTCCGGCCTGCCAATTGTTCTGCGAGCCGCCATTAAACCGACCAGCAGTCTGGCGAAAAAGCAGGACACAGTCACCAACGATGGTACCGCAACCATCATCAGCACCAAAGGCCGTCATGATCCTTGTTTGCTGCCTCGCTTTGTTCCAATGGGCGAAGCTATGGTGGCGATCGTATTGGCCGACCACTGGTTAAGATGGAAAGCCATTAGAGATGTTGCGCCCGGCTAATCGCAGCACTGCATTTCGTGAAATCACAGTTGTGTTACTTCGACGCATAAGCGTCATTCCGGTTTTATACAGAGAGCGAATCCAAGATGATTACAGTTGGCATGAACTATCATGTGATCGAAGGCAAGCAGCAGGATTTTGAAGACAAGTTTGCCGCAGTGATTGCAGCCCTGAATGCTGCAGAAGGCCACACCAGTTCAACATTATGGAAGGACGTGGCTGACGGAGCGTCGTACCTGATCACGAGTGAATGGAATGACGAAAACGCCTTCACAGAATTCATCCGCAGCGAAGCGTTCCGCGCTGTGACAAACTGGGGCAAAGAACAGATTCTGTCCGGCCGACCTCAGCATAAGATCTACAAGAACTGATGCCGGGTTGCTTTTGAATCGACATGGCGACGGGTCGGCTGAACACAGTTTCAGCCGATCCGTGACTCGATTTGGGAAAATGTTTACTGTTTTGCGAAACCGGTTGCTTTGATGGCCCTTCCGGTCGCCGCAGCACCATCGAACAGCGAACAATACAGTAATGTGGCTGCCTGACGGCTTAAAGTTGGAGTGTGTTTTTCGGGCATTCCAGTTTTTGAACATGAACGACTTTCGTCCGAAAAGACTTCCGACCCGGTGCGATACATTCAAATCCGTTGGAAACTTTGTTGATAGAAATTAGCTGTAATGTCTGATTTGAAACACACACTCGCTTCCGGTGCGACACCTCCGGAAGAACGTCACATCGATAAAGCCCGGATTGAAGCCGCTGTGCGTGAGATTCTTGCGGCGGTTGGCGAAGATCCGACGCGAGATGGGCTTAAGGAAACTCCGGCTCGAGTAGCACGCATGTATGCCGAAATGTTCGGCGGCCTGCATGTTGATCCCGGCCGCCATCTGCATAAAGTGTTTGAAGAAGAATACGACGAAATGGTGCTGGTTCGGGATATCTCGTTCCACAGCATGTGCGAACATCACCTGCTGCCTTTTATTGGAACAGCTCATGTGGGGTACATTCCTCGCGGTCGCGTGACGGGGCTCAGCAAGCTGGCTCGCGTCGTTGACGAGGTTTCTCGACGGCCTCAGGTTCAGGAACGCATGACGCACATGATCGCCGATCTGGTGGAATCGGAACTGGATGCCAAAGGAGTGATTGTTGTTCTGGAAGCCGAACACACGTGTATGACCATCCGAGGCGTGAAGAAACCCGGAGCACTTACCATCACAAGTGCGGTTCGTGGTTTGTTGAAGAATGATGCCTCAAGTCGCTCGGAAGCGATGGCTTTGATCAACAAGAAGTAGTAACCGGCTTGACGGTCCATTGCCATGATTGCTCTGTTCGTTCTGAAATTATCCGTTGGCATCACTTTGATGTGGTGGCTGATGCCTCGCAAAGACGTGACGGATGGATTCTTTAGAATTCAGATGAGACTTCTGCTGGGCTTGGCCGTGCTGTCTGTTTTGTTGCTGTCTGCCGATCAGACATGGATTGAGCCAGCAGCGGTTGGGCAGCCAGAATCTCAGCAGACTTCTTTGGTGACAACACCGTCCGCCGCGTCAACGGCAGAAGGTGTTTCAGTCGCAAAGTCGGTTGCCGGCAACATTCGCTTGATTCTAATTGCCGTCGCCATAATTTCTTATGCAGGGTCTATCTTCTGGGCGTTGGGACGCAGACTGCCGGGCAATATCTGCATCCATCTACTGACGGCGTTGAACGTGCTGGCCATGTGTCTGCATGCATGGCGGGTTCCGAACAGCGGTTCGGTAGCGCAGCAACTGCTGTCGGACTTTTCAACGGCGGCCGTTCTTGGTTCGGTCGTTACGGGCATGCTACTGGGTCATTGGTACCTGACGACTCCGACGATGAGTATTAATCCATTGTGGTGGTTCAACAAGGCGATTCTGGTTTCCGCAGGACTGAGAATGGTGGCGTCGCTGTGGGCGGTTATCGGATTCGGAGCGACCTCTGAATCGACTCAGCAAATCTGGCTGGGCATTCGTTGGGTTGGTGGCATTCTGGCACCAATGATCATGACAATTGTCGTTTGGCGTGTTTTGAAACATCGCAACACCCAGTCGGCTACGGGAGTTCTGTTTGCCGGTCTGATTCTGGTGTTCATGGGTGAAATGACGGCCACCCTGCTGGAACGCGACACGTTGATTCCCTTTTAGTTTTCTTGCACTGCCGCTGACTCGCTGTGGATGCGAATCAGCAGCTGAACCGTGACGGTCTGTCGGCTAAACGAAACCTTTGTTATGCAAATTATATTTGAGTGTCCAGTTTGCCAGAAGCGCGGGTCCTGCACGCCGCAACCTGCGCAGGCTGCCGTTCGTTGTGAATTCTGCGAATGGTCACGCGACGAGGGTGCGGAAGATTTTGACGGCGAATACTGCAAGCGATGTCGAGTCTGCGGCTGCAGCGATCTATGGCGTCAGAAAGACTTTCCACCGGGGCTTGGGCTGGCGTTTGTGGGCCTGGGCGGTTTGCTGAGTACAATTGCGTGGGCAAAGCATGAACCAAACTGGGCCCTGGGGATCCTGATGGGATTTGCATTGATCGACCTGTTACTCTACACCTTCATGTCCGACATGCTGGTGTGTTACCGTTGTCGGGCACGACATCGAAAAACAGCGATGCAGAATGAACACCCGGCGTTCAATCTGGAAGTCAGCGAACGCTATATACAAATGAAGAAACGACAGGACGAAGCGGAACAGGCCAGAAAATAATTTTTATAGCCGGTTTGTATCGGCTGCGTCTGGCGATTAAATCGGCCGGTGAAAATCGGTCTTCCAGAAACTTGGAGCAAAGTTTTCAACGTTGGACGAGCTTCGCAGACAGATTGCTGAAGACCTGACCGATTCGCTGGAAGGCGAACTGCGGACAGATGACGTTACGACGGCTTTGTATGCGACCGACGCCAGTCTTTACGAAATCAAGCCGCTTGCCGTCGCATTTCCGAAGCATACGGCAGACGTTGTTGCGTTGGCGATTTTTGCGTCCGACAACAAAATTCCGTTGATACCTCGTGGAGCCGGAACCGGACTTGCCGGCGGCTGCCTGGGATTCGGAATTGTCGTCGACTTTTCTCGCCACATGCATCAGTTGCTGCGCATTCAGGGCGATACCGTTCGGGTTCAGCCCGGCATCACACTTGCGGCTTTGAATGCCGAACTGAAAAAGCATGGTCGTTATTTTGCTCCGGATCCGTCGAATTCGGCCATCACAACGATTGGCGGAATGATCGGAGTCGACGCCGCCGGGTCGCACGCATTCCGAGTCGGCTCGACGCGTGATCATGTCAAAAGCGTGCAGTGCGTTTTGATGGGCGGGCAAACTCTGGAACTTGGTCGCGAGCCCGCTCAGGATGAGTATGCGATTCACCAGCCAGTAACATTTGTTCAGGAATTGCCCATTCGTTCCGGGAACATTGTTCCGCCGGTTCGCAACGAAAACCTATCGCTGTCGACATTGACTCCTGCAACGCGAAAAGCAGACCTGATTGAGCGGGTCAGTGCTGTGTTGAAAGAATCGGCCGACGCAATCAAAGAACATCAGCCTCCGCTGTTTCGTAACTGCAGTGGCTACATGCTGCGCGGCGTGTTAAACAATCAGCGGCTGGATTTTCCTCGCCTGATTGCTGGTTCTGAAGGCACGTTGGGTATGGTGACGGAAGTCACGCTGCACACATTGCCAATTTCGAGTCATCGAGGACTGACGGTGCTGATGTTCGGCAGCATGGACGCAGCGCTGCGAGCGATGCAGTTGCTGCTGATCCTTGAACCCAGCGCCTGCGACCTGCTGGATCGGCGACTGTTGAGTCTCGGTCGTGATGCGGACCCGCGGTTTAAGGATATTGTGCGGCCTGACGCAGAAGCAGGTCTGTTTATTGAATTCAACGGAGCGAGTTCGGAAGACGTCAAGCGGCGGATTTCCAGTGCAAAGATTCTGCTGGAATCCACAGACTATCAGCACGTCGCTACAAAAACGGCCTTCGATCCGGAAGATATCGACGTTTTATGGGCGTTGCCCCGCAGCGTGGTTTCGTTACTGGCGGGACTAAAAGGTGCGTCTCGACCACTTCCATTTGTGGAAGACATCGCTGTTCCCCCGGAAACGATATCCCGTTTTCTGACATTGGCGCAAAAGACGTTTCAAAAGCACGAAGTTACGGCCACGCTGTATGCTCATGCGGCTTCCGGACAATTGCATCTGCGTCCGATGCTGCCGGTTCCGCAGCCGGGCAAGGGAGACCAAATCGAAGCGATTGCTCGCGATCTGTATCGCCATGTTAAATCCGTGGGTGGCACCATTAGTGGGGAACACGGCGACGGACTTTCTCGCACTGCCTTCATTCGTTCGCAGTACGGTCCGTTGTACCGATCGTTTCAGCAGATCAAAGAGATCTTTGACCCACAGCAACTGCTGAATCCCGACAAAATTGTCAGCAACGACGGCCAGCTGACCGTTCGTCATCTTCGCAATTCGGTTGCAGTGGCGGATTCAGGTGCGGTCTCCAGCCAGGCAGCCTTGCTGCCGATTTTGCAGCTTAACTGGAGCAATCAGTCCGCCATGGACGCCGCGACGCGATGTAACGGCTGCGGATCATGTCGTACAACAGAACAGACATCTCGAATGTGTCCATTCTTTCATCAGGAGCAACGGGAAGAAAACAGCCCGCGCAGCAAAGCAAATTTGCTGCGAAGAATGGTCAGTGGTGAAGAAGCGTTTGAAGTCATGGCCACGGAGGAAGCTCGTCGTGTGGCCGAAAGCTGTTTCAATTGCAAACAATGCGAACTGGAATGTCCTTCTGCTGTCGATATTCCGCATCTGATGCTGGAAGCGCGAGCTCAAAATGTGGCCGTGCATGGTCTTAGCAAGACGGACTGGCTGTTGTCTCGGTTTCACACGTACGCAAAGTTTGCATCACGATTTACAATGATGACCAACCGTATGCTGCGTTACGGAGTCTTTCGCACCATTCTGCAGAAGACTCTGGGTATCGCGGAACAACGTCGGATGCCGCGTTTTTCCAGTCGGCCGTTTTTGCGTTCTTCCCGGGTACGCAGCGAACACAACGCGGCCGACCCAACTTCGCCGACACCAACCGTAGTGTACTTTGTCGATTACTTTGCCAACCATCACGACCCGGAACTGGCGGAAGCCTTTGTTCGGATTCTGCAGCACAACGGTTTTCGAGTTCATGTGCCACCGCAGCAAACCGTTTCCGGCATGGCGATGATTGCCGTGGGCGATCTTGTTGCCGCGCGGGAAGTTGCTGAAAACAACATCGCTGAACTAAGTGAATCTGCGCGAGAAGGTTTTTCAATTGTCTGCACGGAACCATCGGCCGCTTTGTGTCTGAAAAAGGAATATCCGCTGCTGTCGAACAATCGAGACGCGGAAATCGTAGCTCGGCAGACTTCAGACGCCGGAAGCTTTTTGTGGGACCTGCATGAACGCGGAAGACTGAAGGTTGATTTTGATCAATTGAATCTGAAAGTTGCCTACCATACTCCCTGCCACGTCAAAGCACTGGGCCCGAATACCGGACTCTGCAATCTGCTGGAACTGATCCCCGGAGTGGACGTGGTTCGAATCGAAAAAGGGTGCAGCGGGATGGCGGGCACCTTTGGCCTGGCGGCTGAACACTTCGATCAGTCCTTATCGATCGGTCGTTCACTGATCGACGAAATGAAGACGATTCATGTGAACGCCGGAGTTACCGACTGCAGCAGCTGCCGTATGCAGATGGAACAGGAAGCCTCTGTGCCGACTATCCATCCGTTGAAAATCATGGCCTACGCCTACGGGCTTATGCCGGAACTGGAAGGCATGCTGAAACGACGTCCATTCGGGAACGTCATGTCATGAAGATCAGCGTGCAGCTGTTTGCCGCGGCGAAAGAAGCCGCCGGGCAGTCTCCTTTGGAAGTGATTCTTCCGGACAACGCCAGCGTCGGCGAACTTCGAGCAGCGTTGGTGCGGCAGGCAGACAAGCTGCAGCACATCAGCGACAGCCTGCTGTTTGCGGTGAATAATCAATATGCCAACGATGACCGTTTATTACAGCATGACGACGAAGTGGCCTGCTTTCCGCCAGTAAGTGGCGGCTGAGTCAACTTGCTTGGTTGACGTTGTACGGTGCGAGCCACGATCATGTGTGCTGATCAATCAACATCGCATTCAACGAGTGCAGCATTTGCATACTTTAGCAACCGGCAAGGACTCTCCAATTCTATGAAATACCGATTCATCGCCGTTCCGTTTTTGATTGTGGTCTCAGCTTTTGGTGGCATGTGCCAGCAGGCCAACGCGGCAAAACGGCCAAACATCGTGTTCATCTTTACCGACGATCATGCTCCGCACGCTATTGGAGCCTACGACGGGTGGTTGAAAAATATCAACCCGACGCCGAACATCGATAAACTCGCCGCGCAGGGAATGTTATTTCGCAACAGCTTTTGCACAAACAGCATCTGCGGTCCCAGTCGAGCCGTGATTCAGACGGGCCAACACAGCCACGTAAACGGTTTCATGGACAACGGTGATCAGTTCGACGGTAACCAGCAGACGTTTCCCAAGCTGCTGCAGAAAGTCGGATATTCAACGGCGATGATCGGCAAGTGGCATCTGGGCACAGATCCGCAGGGCTTTGACTTCTGGAAAGTTTTGCCTGGTCAGGGAGCTTACTACAACCCCGCCTTCAAAACTCAGAAGGGCCGAGAAGTTATTGAAGGCTACTGCACGGATATCGTTACCGACATGGCTTTGGGATGGCTGAAGGAAAACGCAAAGGGCGACAAGCCGTTTATGTTGATGTGCCAGCACAAGGCTCCTCATCGAACATGGATGCCAGCACTGCGACACCTGACTTTGTACGACGACGCAGCCATTCCGGAACCCGCCACTCTGTTTGACAATTACGAAGACAACGCCAGCCCGGCTCGCCATCACGAAATGGGAATTGACGGCCACCTGAATCTTGTGGCCGACTGTTTCGGTCCCGAACTTCCAGGCTGGAATCCCAACAGCAAATCGATGGACCGATCCGGCCTGAAGAACCTGAAAGTGATGACCCCGAAACAACTGGCCGCATGGAACGCCGCGTTCGAACCCAAAAACAACGAACTTCGCAAATTGAATCTGACGGGTAAAGAACTGGTCCGTTGGAAATATCATCGCTACATTCGAAATTATCTGCGTTGCATCAAAGGAGTCGACGAAAGCGTGGGCCAGCTGATGGACTACCTGAAAGAAAACGATCTGGAAGAAAATACGATCGTGATTTATTCGTCCGACCAGGGTTTCTATCTGGGTGATCACGGCTGGTTCGACAAACGCTGGATGTACGAAGAATCACTGAAGATGCCGTTAATCGTGAAATGGCCGGGCGTCGCAAAACCCGGCAGCATCAATACAGATTTGGTTCAGAACCTGGACTACGCGGAAACGTTTCTGGATGCTGCCGGGGCTGAAGTTCCTGCCGACATGCAGGGCAGGTCTTTAGTGCCGTTGCTGAAAGGCAAAACTCCGGCGGACTGGCGAAAGTCGATCTACTATCACTACTACGAATATCCCAGCGTTCACATGGTTGCGCGGCACAACGGAATTCGCAACGATCGTTACAAGTTGATTCAGTTCTATCAGTTTGGTGAATGGGAATTTTATGATCTCGAAAAAGACCCTGACGAATTGCAGAACGAATACGCCAACCCCGATTACGCCGACGTGATTGTGTCGCTAAAAGTCGATCTCGAAAAACTGCGACAGCAGTACAACGACAATTCAGATATGCAGGAAATGTCAAAGGAATGGCAAACGGAAGTTCGTAACAGCCACGAATCGAAGTGACGATGAACGCCTGGTTTCATGTGAAACCCGGTCCTTACGGGGCCGGGGTTTCATTTGTAACCTTTTCTGAAAATTCTCGTTTAAATTTAACCGGACTCAACGAGAAGGCGCGCAGCCAAAAAGTCATCGCCCGCGGTGATGGCATCAACGATTTCGCCGAAGTTAGGACCGACCGCGATTAGAGCATCTTACGAAATGGCGTAACGAAACTCGTGCAGAGTTACGGCCGGTGAAACCACAGTGCAAGCCCGAAAGCGTCTACGGGTTACCGCACTTGTTCGTAACTTGCTCCAAGAGAATACGATGTGTTCAAGGGAGAGGACGTTCCCGATACAACTTTGTGCTGCAGAACACAGTGCGGCAGAACACAGTGCGGCACACAATCATCTTCAGATTTCACACAGCAGGTGGCAACCTTGAAGTACGACTGCATTATTATCGGTGGTGGCCATAACGGGCTGGTCTGTTCAACTTACCTGGCAAAGGCAGGTTGGAAGGTTCTGGTGCTGGAACGTCGCCCGATGGTGGGTGGGGCCTGCGTGACAGAAGAACTTTGGCCTGGTTTCAAAGTGTCGACGGCGGCCTATGTCGTTAGTCTGCTGCTGCCGCAAATCGAACGCGATATGCAGTTGAAAAAGTACGGCTACGAAGTGCTTAGGCGAGTTCCCTCGTCGTTCACTCCGTTTGCGGATGGGCGTTATCTGATTCTTGGACCGGACGCAGAACAGAACCGACGCGAAATCAGCAAGTTCTCAGTGAAGGACGCTGCTGCATGGCCAATGTACGAAAAACTTCTGACTGCGGTTGCTGAAAAGCTGGAACCAATTTTAAGTGCCACTGCACCGGATTTGCTGCCGCTGCCGAAAACGTGGCGCCGCCGGTCACTGGGTAAGAAAATTCGTGATGCCAGAACAGCCCACAGTATGTACAAGGCGTTCGAAGCACTTGGCGAACAAATGCCTGAAGCGATCGAACTGCTGACCGGTGCCGCCCGCCCGATTCTTGATCGTTGGTTCGAATCGCCTGAACTAAAAGGCACATTGGCGACGGATGCAGTTATTGGCAACTTTCAATCTGTGGCTGCTCCTGGCACAGCCTATGTTCTGTTGCACCATGTGATGGGATCTTCCGGAGGTGCCCGGGGTGTCTGGGGTTATGTAAAGGGCGGCATGGGAGCATTGTCAGAAGCGATGGCCATGTGCGCTCGCGACGACGGTGTGGAAATTCGCACCAACGCGGCTGTGTCGGAAATTCTTGTTAGCCACGGCACAATTCGAGGAGTCCGGCTGGAAGATGGCGAAGAAATTTTGGCGGGCCGTGTCGCATCCAACGTCGACGCGAATTTGACGTTCCGTAAAATGCTGGATGCCAGCCATCTGCCCGACAGTTTTGTGAAGGCCGTTGATCGCATTGATTACAGCAGTGCCACCATGAAGATTAACCTGGCGCTCAGCGAACTGCCGGACTTCACCTGCCTGCCGGGAAAAGAAGTGGGGCCTCAGCATTGTGGAACCATTCACATCAACGCTCAAATGCAGGACCTGGAAGACGCTTACTTTAATGCTCAACAGGGCTTTGCTTCTCGCAAACCGATTGTGGAAATGACAATCCCAACCTCCGTCGACCGGTCGATCGCTCCTGAAGGTTATCACGTCGCTTCGTTGTTTGTGCAATACGCTCCCTATCAACTTGCGAACGGACAATGGGACGACGCAACAAAGAACGCGTTTGCGGATCAATGCCTGAATGAAATCGCGAAATTCGCCCCGAACATTCATGATGCCGTCGTGCATCGTCAGATTCTGTCGCCGGTGGATCTTGAATCCGTATATGGCTTGACAGGCGGAAACATTTTTCAGGGAGCCATGCCGCTGCACCAGCTGTTCAGCATGCGCCCCGTGCCTGGCTGGGCAGACTATCGCACGCCCGTCAACGGCCTGTACCTGTGCGGCAGCGCAGCTCATCCGGGCGGTGGTGTGATGGGAGCCTGCGGCCGCAACGCCGCTACCGAAATGTTACGAGACGGCCGATAATGTAATACTCAATTGCCACAAATTTCAGGCCGGTTGTCGACCGCGTGAGGCAGGCTTGGCTTCCGCGAGGCGCGGAAGTGTTTTGCTGCCCACCGGTAATCATCGCCAGTGCTGAACTTTCTGCATTAGGTTTGCTATTTGAGCATTGCGTTGACGCGTCGGCAGACGTTGAGCAAGTTGAGGTGGTCTGTAAAGTACGTTCATTAAGCTAAACATGGTAAGTTCCAAAGCGAAGATCAGGGCGCACGGTCGCATTCAACATTGATTTTCGCGACTGACTGTTACTCATCGATACTGCAGGGGCCGCGCTGCTGCTGCTGCTGCCTGTGTCGCCGCGCTGGAAGCAGCAGCACACCGCCGAACGACAAACACTGCTGCGAATGGAATTCAAACAGTTCATTGAACACTTTGTGCAGATTCCTCGTCAGATCATTCAACAGGGCTGGCGGACGATTCATCGGATCCTCAACTGGAACAAATGGCAGTCGCACTTCTTCCGCCTCAGCGATGTGCTGGAGTTGTAACCAGACTCCGGTCGGTCGGAAACGACTGACCGCAAAAGCTGTGACCGCGTCGGCTTACCGCACCCCGCAACAATCACCATCTCGCCGGTTCCGTGAACCAGACCGGCTCAGAATGATCGAACTGATTCCAAATTCATGCATCACACCTTCACGCTGCGCAATTCACAAACCCAAAATCGGTGTGGGCAGTTGCTTGTTTAAGGGCTAGTGTCGCCTGCTGGATCCAAGCAACTCAGTGTGCTTCGTTTCTGGTGAGGTATGCGGCAGCAGGCGCGGAAAGCAAAAAAACACCTGCACTACTCTTCGAGAAACGACCAGTCTAAGCCGTCTGTGTCGACTGGTTCCGCGGCAGGTTTCCCGCCCAAGGCTTCCCAGTCGACGTCATTCGCGCTTGGCAACTTCTCGATCACTTCCCTGGCATCTCGTGGCGGTTTCGCGTCAGACGTGAGGCACGCCGCAAGTAGAAGCCCTCGCTCATTACTGTCGCAATTCGTCAGGAACTGTTTTCCATTCTTCAAAGTCACCAGCATCATGTGCTGTTGCTTATTGGCCCCCAACAGCCCAGCCCTTTGAAGGTGAGTTTTAGGTGTTTCTTCTGGCGAGTAGCTTTGCCGTGGCGACGTGTTGTCCGTTGCCGGAGTACTTGCGTTGGGGTTGCTGGCGTTTGGGTCCGCGTTTGCTTTTCTGGAATTTCGCCAGCGACACTTTGCCAGCAAGTTGTATTAGCACGGAAGCCATCTTTGCCGTCGACAGGTTCTGAAAGATCGTCCACTCGGCGGCCGGGATGGCGATCATCATAAAAAACACAAAGGTGTCAAGTACCGTATCCTGAGATACGATTGGTCTATTATTGTTTGAGTAAACTTTTTAATTAAATTGAGCGAGTTACAAGCCACAAATGGGGGACGGTTATGGGCCGAGCACCGCGTGCGGATGAAGCTCGTGGGATTTACCACGCGAGGAACCGGGGGAACGCCCGGCAGCCGATCTTTTTTGAAGATTCGGACTACCGCTGGGGCAGCCTTTACATCTGGCTGGGCGGTGACTCAGCGATCGCATTGGCACCGTGGCCGCTGCGGCGGTTGCCCAACTGGGCGAACCAAGTGAATCAGGCCATGACCAAGAAAGAACAGGAAGCATTCACGAGAAGTATCAATCGCGGTGCCCCCTTTGGCAGCGAACAATGGACAACAGCCACTGTCAAACGACTGGGGCTTGAGTCGACAATTCGAGCGCGAGGACGACCACGGAAATCACCCGAATAACCGAACCGGTACTTGACACGAATGGCACTGCCGCGAAATTTGTTTGGGATCTGCGCAGCGTGAGGGCTCGCGTTGACCGCGACAAGAATTTTTTCGTTATCGCACCGCGTTGAAGGAAATCGGAATGTTGGCTGAACGTCCTGATCGCTAAACTTCTCGGCGGCTGGACCTTTCCTGAATCTGTCTGCGTAGAAACAATTGACCAGGGAAGGTCCCTGTCTTTTACGCCACCAACCGCATTTGATGCAGCCTCATTTTCCATCTTCCGGCGTTCGCTGATGCAGAACGACGAGCTGCCGCTGACAGAGGTCGTGGATAGCGATCGATTTGCTCGGGCGTTTGAAAAACACGGTGTCGATTTCGGCGACGAGGAAGGTGTTGTCTATACGCCTGCCATTACGTTGTGGGCGTTGGTTTCTCAGACATTCTTTGCCGGGGCGCAACGCAGCTGCAAGGCGGCCGTGTTGCGAGTCGCATCGTTGTGGGCGACTCGGGGCTGCACGACTCGGGGCCGCACGGTCTGCGACACCAACACCGGAGCCTACTGTCGCGCTCGGAAGAAGATTCCTTTCGAACTCGTGCGTGACATCACACGTCAGATCGCTCACGACGCCGAAGCCGGGGTGAGTCACACGGGCGTCAGTCACACGGTTGTCGATGAAGATCCCGATGTGAACCTGTCATCGCGCGTCATTCAGGAGGTCCGCGTACATGCGAATGGTCGTCGTGTTTTGTTGCTGGATGGGTTCACGATCACGGCCGAAGACACACCGAAGAACCAGGACGAGTATCCTCAGAATCCCGTTCAAAAGGCAGGACTCGGCTTTCCCATCCTGCGGTGCGTGACCTTGATTTCGCTGTACACCGGCCTGCTGTTTGATGTGGCTTATGGACCGTACAGCGGCAAGGAAACCGGCGAAACGGCCTTGATGCGCCGACTGCTGAACGTGCTGCGACCAAGCGACATTTTGGTGGCCGACTGTTATCTGTGCACGTACTGGCTGATCGCCGCCTGCCGACAGCGAGGCGTTCACATGGTGATGAAGAATCACTACCAGCGTGAAGACCATCCCGCCGATGCGATTCG
>Ga0209390_10002205_pt1 | contig 34930 bp, 46 predicted proteins | sample BON01_FD_187212 | JGI IMG/M metagenome (GOLD analysis project Ga0209390, IMG submission 187212) | Freshwater microbial communities from Lake Bonney liftoff mats and glacier meltwater in Antarctica - BON-01 (SPAdes) (version 2) | ecosystem: Environmental > Aquatic > Freshwater > Ice > Glacier...
CCTGTAGTTCCTGTAGCTCCTGTAGCACCAACACCTGTAGCACCTGTAGTTCCTGTAGCACCTGTAGCACCAACACCTGTAGCACCTGTAGTTCCTGTAGCACCAACACCTGTAGCACCTGTAGTTCCTGTAGCACCTGTAGCACCAACACCTGTAGCACCTGTAGCACCTGTAGCACCTGTAGCACCAACACCTGTAGCACCTGTAGTTCCTGTAGCACCTGTAGCACCTGTAGCACCAACACCTGTAGCACCAACAGCGCCCGTATCGCCAGTAGCGCCAACAGCGCCAGTAGCGCCAGTAGCGCCAGCGCCAGTAGCGCCAACAGCGCCCGTATCGCCAGTAGCGCCTGTAGTTCCTGTAGCGCCAACACCTGTAGCGCCTGTAGCACCAACAGCACCTGTAGCACCAGCAAGACCAGCAGAAGCTGGACCTTTGATTGTGTACGCATTGGTAGTTGCAACAGTGAAAACCCCTGTGCTGTCAAGGAATGTAGTTGCACCTTCGCCCACCGCGGCAAGGCAGTCGCCATCAATCTGAAGTTCTGGAGTGGTGTTACCAAACTCGTAGACAAAGAACTCTGCGATCTCAAAGGATGCTTGGATTCCGATGTGCCATGGGATGATAACCTCTGGGTCACCCTCGGTATATCCCACTGCTGGGCTAGCTGGAACAAACTCTACTTCTGGGTTTGACATAGCGCCCCACGCATCGTCGATGTCACTGAACACCGGCTTCCACCACAGGCCACGAGGACACGGTTCAAGCGATGGATCGCCGCTATCATAAGGTACCCAATTCCAAAGCGTGACCGTGGAATTTAGTGTGTCTAGTGTCAGTCGAGCACGCTCGGGTTGCCCAACCTCAACTCCAGTGTCCCAGCTGATGCTGTGCGATTCTTCTGCTGGTGATCCAGGAAGGGTGTTTTCCAAGAAGTAAGAGGCCCGCCCACCGGTCTCAGAGAAACCGTTGTTGTGGCGGGCCCATTCCCACCAATCGTTTTGGATGCTGGGTCTTGTTAGTGTGAACAGTTCGTAGAACCTTTGGAACGGCCAAACGGTATCCGGTTGCCCGGCGTCGACAAGTTCTTGGTCTGTCCACGGACGCTTGACTTTACCAAACCACTGAATATCAATGCCATTTGGCATATGTCGAAGCGTGCCCCGAGAGGACCCATCGGTGACGTTCCATGCTGCTGAATAGTCACCAGAAGTGACCGCAGGCGTCGGATTCGTCGTCATTAGCGGAGCAGTCCGTGCCTCCCAATCGGCACGGAGGTATTCTTGCGCCGACTCACGCACGTCGATCTGGTAATCGCCAGTATCATTTGTTGCCCAGGAAACTTTTTTAATGCTAAAAGATCCGTTGTAAAAAATAACAACGCCGAGTATAGCGTTTTGGGTGCCAAAGTCGAAGATTACGCTAACAACCTTTCCAATATTAGTAAAGCTGAATGGAGTGTTAAGAGGGACCATAATCCATGTGTCATCAAGCGGATTGGCCGTTGTCGTGTAGATGTAGCCCTTGTCATAACTGGAGTTTGGTGACCCGTCGACAAGGATTTTCAGAGTCGTTGACGGGGGAATACCAAAGTTCGCCATAAAGTCCAGTGTAATCGTCTCATCAACGTTGTAGACCCCTCCTACTTGAGCAAGATCATCGTGAAATCCAAACGAGTAGATGAAGTCTGCGTACTCGGGATGTGCATGTTCCAGCAGGGAGTAGCGAGCATCACCACGAGCGTCAGTATGATACTGCATGTGATCGTCGTCGTCTCTACCAGTAAGTGCGCCGTGGTCGCTAGCACCAACGCCTGTTTGACCAGTAGCACCTTGAGTTCCAGTAGCACCTTGAACACCAGCACCAGTAGCGCCTTGAGTGCCTGTAGCACCTGCAGCACCAACACCCGTAGCGCCAGTAGGGCCAGTAGGGCCAGTAGCGCCAGTAGCGCCACCAAGACCAGCAGGGCCCTGCTCTGCTATGGTCATAACAATATCTTGAGGATCGTCAATAGTAACTACAATATCTTGTGGATCATCAATAGTGATCCAGATAGATTCAGCATCCTCAAATCCTATAGTCATAAAGTAACCTCACCCAAAACCGTAAAAGCGCTAGGGGCCATAATATAAGGCGTTTCACCGCTATCAGAAATAAGTTCTAGTTCCCAGAAATATGAAGCCACAGCAAAACTCGCAGTATCTTCTTTAGCAATAAACAAAGAAACCTTACCAAGTAATGGATCAATAATAATACCATTATTCTCGGTACTCAAAACAAAGATCACGCTAGCATCATCAGCTACCGACGTATCCGTTGGCAAGGTATCCCTAATTTCAATACGAGCAGTATAGTCCGTAAGATCAATAATATTATCATTAGAGTCATTAAACCGCATAACAGCTCTAAATGTTTTACCCTGAGGGCAAATAAGCTTTTGTTTAGATCTCTTAGTTAAAGCCATAATCAAACCCAATCAGATAAAATAGTATAAGTCCTGTTCACCTTTATATCCATGATGGCTCACTAACAATTATATCCCCAACCCAAGAAACTGGTGTAGCACCATCAGGAACGGAAATATAATAGACTGTATCATTAACATTACTAGATATACTTTCAACAACCCTATAAACAGAACCTGCTGGGAAAACGTCAACATTAGGCACAAGCATAGCAGACCAATGACCCTCCTCATCAGTAGAGACCCCAAAGGGCCCTTGAATCATACTGTCAGTAGAGTTAACTTTAGCCACTGGACTTAAAGTGATATCCCAAGATAGATAAATTGTAACCTGGGCAGAAAGCTGTGGTTCCCCAGCAACCTTATTAATGTTATTAAAAACTTGAGCCATAATTATGCCCTTTCTCCAGAATAATAATCGACTATCTCAGAACCTATAACCCACCAATAACGGTTGAATGGTTTATTCCATTCTCTAACACGAGCTATTTCAATATTCTCTAATTGGCAATAAAATAAAAATAGATTATCTGATTTACTATAATCATAAACTTTAAAATCAGAATTTACTCTACCAGCAATCTTGCCTCTCATAATATCATATAGATCACCAGAAAGATGAACACCAATAGATTCATCTTCTGCAAATATATCAAGATATGTTTGCCACCTAGTTTCTTCTAGAGTAGAACCCATTTCCCACTCTAAAGATAACATACCCTCATTAGATATACCAATAGCATTTGGTTTAATCTCAGAAGAAGCATCATACTGTTCTGTTAATAGAACTACTGGCTTAGCTTGCAAAGTAGAGCTAAACCAACCAAGTTCTGTTAATGACTCACGAACCATAGTAGAGAAACTTTCACGAATAAGTTTTTGCCTTAAACCACCAGTATACTCAGCCATTATGTTTCATCCTCAGCAGTAGCATAAATTATGTATGTATCAACAGTGAATAAAGCACTTTGAATAACATAATCTACCTTATAAGAATTACCTCCCAAAGTAAGGCGTGAAGCCCCAGTAATCTTATCATACTCAGTATCAAGTAAAGATAACTCTACTTTAGGATTGTCAAATTGGCCCAAGGGAGAACCAGTAGAAGAGTCACCCATCCAAGCAACACCACATAAAACAGTAACAGGATCTTTAGAATCAACCGAAACAGGTGAAGAATGTAAATCAAAGGGCCTACCAGAACCATCAAGCTGACCAGAATAATCATATTGAGTATCCCAATAAAAAATGGCTTTCATAGCATCTTCAGTAGGAGTGCCCATTTCCATAACAGAAATTATAGCTGACCTAAAATTATCAGCATTAAAATCGGCTCCAAACGTTACATCAGTTGGCTGAGCCATCTAACTAGGCTCCAATCCAATAGGTATAAGCATAGTTATAAGACTGTTGCCTTGAAGTGTAACTATCAATATAGTAGGTATCACGAGCTATGCCAGTATCAGCAAGACGGCCAAGAATATATACTCTACGACCGGAAAACTCATCAAGCAAAGCCTTAAGTACAATAGCTGACTGTTGAGTCTCAAACTCATTAGTACCAGACTTAGCACGAAATACTGTTTTAAGAGTAAGTAACTGATTTCTAACTATGCTAATAGCAGCATACATTATAATTAATTGCTGCTGATCTCTGGCTAACAATACACCACTAGTGCCACTGGGAGAAATTAACCCATCAGATTCCGAATAACCAGGAATAAGGCCATCAAGTACAGCATCCCAAAAAGCATTCCTAAGACGATTAACCCACTCATCTTCACTTACTGTAGCATAAGCATTCTCGCCTGGAGCGTTAAGAGTGATTTGTAAATCTGAGACTAGGTCAGATAAATCTAATACTTTTGAAGCCATCCTAGCCCTCCTATTGTTATATTTCTCCCATCAAACTATATAACGGCTTTATAGGGATTGACTTGTAAACTTATTAACAAGCCCGCTGCCATCAGAAACCTCATTAACAGAAGTTACAGAACTAGGAGAAAGCTCTTCAATACGAGCATCTAAAGATCGAATCTGAGCCGCAGTAACAGTCTCATCAGATTCAGAAAACTCTTTCAAGCGTACAAGTACAGCAACATTACTAATTTCTGCAATAGACTTCTTAAATGCAGCTCCACGAACACCTAAAAGACTTTTAATCTCAGCATCACCAATCAAATTAGGATTAGCAGATAGTTCTTCATAATCTTCAGCGCTCTCAATAAGTCTCACAGGAACAAGCCTTCCGTTAGTAAAAAAATCATTTGCCGGATCAGCAGTAATAGCCTGATTCATTTTTCTATCAGATGTTTCAATATTAATTGAACTACCAGGTCCAATCTTCTCTGACTTAACACCTTGTGGTCCATCAACCTGAATGTAAATAGATCCTGAACCAGGATTCTTCCAAGTCTCTTTCTCTGCCATTTATTTCTCCTTAAGCTAGAACTAATTGTCTTACAATATATAATATCATATAATTCATGGTAATGCAAATAATAAATAGAAAGGACCGACCCTAAGGTCGGCCCAATCTAAGAAAGCTTCATAATTCGATTACGCTGATTGCGAAGTATCAACAATACGACGAGCATGTGATGGACGGGCAACAGCCACACCATAAGACATGCGCTGACGGTAATGCCAGTTCCACTCGGTATCAATCTCCTGCATAACCTTCGTGCCACCGTAGAATGCAGTCTTTCCTGCATCACGACCGATAACCCAAAGCTCATTAGCTGGGAAGAATGAATTGCCATCACCATCAAGGTAATTCTTGAGAGTAACGATCCGAACGCCACGGTATACACCGAGCACACCACGCTGAAGAAGAGATTCATTGGTTTCGGGCAAGAATGCTCCGTAAGCATTGGTGTCAGTAATGGCATCAATGATTTTACGGGTCATGGTTGCACGACCAACGATGGTAAGCTCTCCAGTAAGAGTACTATCCTCAACCTCAGCAATAGCTGTATTGAGTGCAGCAAGGCTTAGGCCAGAAGCTGCAACATAGTAAGGGCTACCACTGGTAATTGCGGCCTGGAAGGTGCTAAACACACGCTGGTTAATCGCTGCGTCAAGTCTACGGACACCTAGTTGAACTAGTGTATCTGCGGTCTCAGCAAAGTTAACCTCAAGTTTGTCCGCATATTCAGAAACAGCAAAGCCAATCTGATCGTGAGGGATTTCCATGCGCTCTGCGTGAACGTTGGACTCCTCAATGTGACCACCAGCAGCCATATGAAATGCCTTCATACCACGAACCTCAGTAATGAATGAACGACCGTCTAGTGGAAGACGCTCAACCTCGGTGAAAAGATCAACAAGGTTCTCATTATCAAAGCCCATATAGATAGCTGCGGCCATTTCCTGTGAACGCTCTGTGCGCCACTGTGGATCTTGGAACCGAGCACTTGCCTCGGCATTGATCGCAACGATCTTCTCCCGATAAGCTTCTAGTTCAGGATTTACTTCTGAAAATAATTTACTCATGTTTAAGACACCCCCTTTCAGAATGCTAGGCGGGCTTCGACCACGCCAGTTGTTGAATCTACACTAGTAACAACTAGCCACGCATTGGCAGCAGTTGCGGTTTCGGTCCAATAGCCATCGGTATCATTACCTATACCTGGAGTAAGGAAATCACCAGCTGCAAGAGTAGGTGTGGCTCCAAGACCAGCCACCATAACACGAGGTGTTGGGTAGCCTGAACGGTTTAGGAATGTACTTGCACTAGTATTAGTGAAAGCAATTTTTACGGTGTCTCCAGAAACTACCTGAATAGCTGCACCAAGAGGCGCTGTGTCTATATCTGAATAGGTAGTAAGCATCTGATCCACACCTGCATAATGAATATCTTGGTAGTAAAGTACACCACCCTGACCTGATTTAGGAGCAACCTGATTTCCTGTAGCAAGAACTACAGTAGCTCTTCCGAGCCCATCATTTGCACCATTGGTTTTAACTGGAACGCCAATAGGCCGAGCAGCTCCGCCTAGAACATAACGACCCCCACGCTGACCTCCAAGAGGAGAAACACGGAATTCAAAATTACGAGTAGATGACATTCTTAACCTCCTTTCAATTTAGTAACTATTATGAATAGAAATATCATTGCGACGAGCGTGAATGTCTACACCATTAAGGCGGGCGTTAAGAACGTCCGTAAATGGCGAGGCACTCTTTGACTCTTCGCGAGTATGACTCATTGCAGTCTCTGGTATCTCAGTGATCTCAGTTGACTCCTCCGACTGGACTGGTTTCGAGGCAATAGCCTTCCAACCTTCTAATAGATCAGCAAAGTCTTCATCAGACTTCTCTGCCCATCTATCAATATTAGCTTCAATATGAGCTTCATCGAATTTGACGATTTCAGCAATTGCGGCTCTACGAGTCACTTTGCGCTCTTCAATTTCGATTGCTAGAGCAGCTGCTTCAGCTTCGGCCTCAAGGAACGAGCTGATATCAGCAACAATCTGCTCAGCGACTACAAGCTTTACGCCAGCATCGTCAAGTTCAGACTGTAGTTCCGCAACCCTAGCATCGCCTTCGGCCTTAGCCTCAGCGACACGAGTGTCAACCTCTTCCTCGGCTAATGATGCTCTAAGAGAATCAAGTTCCGCCTGAACAAAAGTAACAGCAGCAACTACAGCATCAGCCACAGCAGCGTTAAATTCTTCTTCGGTATAATTCATGTCACCCCCTTCAGTGGGATTGTAATTTGCAATTAATTTATCGTTACAAAAAGGACAAGTTTCTTCTTCATGTATAGCTGCTTCTGGCTTTTCTGCAAGAAGCGTATCATGTGCTTTTCGTAGTTGATCCATAATGCAAAAGCCTTTCACCTGTCTAACAACATTTACGTCACATATATAAATAATGTTTAATTTTAACTAATCTTTAGAAATTTCTGCATCTGTATAGACCACATCATATTTTCCCAGTCAGAAGGATCTGCATGAGGAAACTCTTGTGCAATATCTGAAATAATTGCATTGGCAACCTCATCAGATGTATTACTAGCGATATCAGTTATATCTGCACTACCCCATCCTGGCTTGTTCGGGGGGACAATTAGAGCAGCCCCAACAAAGTGTGGATTCTCAATAGTCCTATTAGAAGTACGATTATTGATATGCTCACAATAACTATCATGAAATGGCCCTTTGTATTCAAAGCTTTGACCACAAGAATTTTGACCAGAGCAAGTTACATGACTACCAATACATTCCTGCGAAAAGAATAGTTTACCTTGATTATATGCTGATTCAATTTTCTGCAGTGTCTCTGGAAAGTATGCTCTCCAGAAAGCTCCAAGGACTTCGATATAAGGATTAATAACATCAGAGTTATCTGAAGTTGGATAAAGAAGTTCTGCGCCAACAAGTGTACCAACAATTTCACTTCTATGATGATCAATATTCATAGGGGAATGCTGAATTGTTGGTAAGCCCATTCTCAAACCAGACAATTCCCAGTGTTGTCCATTCTTATTTACATTATCAGCCTCAACATATTTACCCAAAACCCACTTAATTGCTTTATTTGGAGTGATGAGCTTAGATGCCCAAGAAGAGGAAGTTTCAAACTCTTCATCAACAAGAATTGCTTGACTTGATAAAAAGAAACTAGAATCTCCTTCAGTTATAATGGTCATAAATAACTCCTTTGAATTTCAACTTCTTTTAATTATATCGACTTATTGATTTGTATTATTTGGTGTAGAAGGAAGGAAAGATTGTGGATTAGTTCCACCACCATTACTATTACCGCCACCAGCCCTTCCAATCGCCTTAGGAGTGCTCTGAGGAGTAGGAGCAGCAGCTGAGCGTGGTGCACTATAAGGTACTTGATATTTATTAAGAATATCTCCCCATTCATCTTCAGCTCTCTTAATCCTATCCATTTCCTCAGAGATAAGAATATCCATCTCGGCAAGAAGAGTCTCAGGAGAAAGAACACCCCTATCAGCAAGATCCTGCATGAACATTGCAATATTACCATCAAAGTCCAAAGCAATCCTGCGAGGATAAAAGTTCATCTTTGGTCTATTAGTTAGTTTATCATTTCTACGATAAACAACATCTAATATATTATTCATAATACAATCACGAATATTATCTCTTCTTGATTCCATAGTAGAAGCGATAATCTTAAATAGATTAGAAGAATTATCGCCAGCTATACTACCAGTACTAAGAATCTGATATAAGCGTGCTGTGATTCTAGAATCCAAACCATCATAACGATCAGGCTGTAAAACCTTATCAACCTGACGAGTAATAATCTCAATAGTCATTCTATGATCAGAAACAATAATTGGAATTCTAGAAGACTGTGTTACCTGAGCAGCGGCACCAGCCAGCTCTTGGGCATTAGCAGGAAGATTGTCAGAACCCTTCTTAACAAGGATAATACAATTAGTAGAAGAAAGAATATCTACTCTATCCATCTCCCTAAGGATGTGCTTTAAATCAAGGAGTTCAAATATAGAAGCCAATCTAACATCGGCAAATCTTTCATAATGTGCTCGTGTAGCTGTAATCCTAAAACAATTTTCTGGATTAAGGTAATATAGTCTTCCATATAAATCAGACTCACCAGTTATAGTAGAAAGACGCTGATATTCACTACTACTTGGATTATACTTAGATTCTAATAGCTGACTTACTACTAAATCTGAAGTATTATCTCCAGCCAGCATATCTGTATCAATCTTAGCAACATCAACTTTATCAGCTATATAAACTAATCTTTCATTGTTAAACATGAAATCGCCAACTGGAATTACTCTACAAGGATCTAAAATAGTAATTCCTCTAGGTGCAAGAATGTCTTTAAACTGTTGCTTCTTTTTATTGCCAAGTTCAGTTTTACCATTCACAGAATAAGTTTTACGGTGCCAAAGAACTCCAACATATAGCTGAGAGTAAATAAACTGTTCTCTCCATATTTCACGAAGTCTTTGAGAAAGATTCATATCATCAAGAATCTGCTCCCATATACTATTCTGATTATCATCATTAGTTTCTATAGCGATTCTCTTAAATGCCAGTTGTTCAGTAGTGTCAGCAGCATTAGAAACAATATCATCATACTTAGCAGCATATGCTGCAAGCCTAAACTCATCGAATATATTCTGTGGAGCAACATACTGATTCTGTTCAAACACACTTTTATTTCTACCTCTTGCAGCAGAAGTGCTATTATTTGCCCAGCGCTGCAAAGAAGCTACTTCTGGATGGCTATTTCTAAGTTCTTTCCATATTTCAGAATCAGCAACATCTGTATCATTAATAAATACAACTTCACCATATTCGTTAATTTCTGTTTCAGTTCCATGTTCACTCATTAAAAGCCACCCTTCGACATTTCCCAATCATCTTTAATGCCAGATTGATATCTTGACCAATATGAAAATTGATTTTTAATTTCACCAAGAAATGGATCAATCTCATCAATTCTAAATCTCATCATCTTACTATTATCAGATCTTATAACTGCATTTCTAAAAGTACTTACCCTAGCTGACATTGCTGATAATCTAGGTATTATCTCTTGAGGATTCTTAATCTTCTCAAATCCTTGCATTTCTTGTAGATAACCTTGAATTTCCGGCCTCCACTTGTCTAGAACCTCTTGTATATCCAAATTAACTCCAACTCTAGTAAATCTAACGGCTATTAAAGCATTATCATTGCAGGTGCTGTCCACATTTGTTCATGTGAAGCAATAATTTGTTCTATTGCTGACTGCTGCTGAGCAAGACAAGCAAATCTCATAGCATCCAAACTATGCATACCAGTCTTTCTAACAGAAGATCTTCCATACTCATCCATCTTAACTTTATTAATATCCTTAGGAGTAGCCTGTAGTTCAGCAATAAGCTCTTTATCAAATGGTAGTATCATGCGCTCAGAGCCGATAAGAAGCCTCAAGCAGTCAATAGAAGCATCCTTAACAAGCCTCCATACGGCAGCTTCCTTCCAACCATTAGTATCATTAGAATTTACCTTAACTGTATCATCAAATCCAATAATAATCTTTTCAGAGAAGTTATAACCCTTAACTCTATTTAGCATGAATGATAAAGAAGGATCATCTCTAACTTTAGACTGTAAAAAGGTATACAAAGGCTGACCAGCACCAGCAGAATCTAGAGCGAATGATATTGGTCTATAAAACTCAAGGAACTTTATCATAACATCGACTTGCTCTTCAGCATTAAATCTATGCAACATAACCCTTGTTAATAGTTTCATTGTAATATCATTACTCTTAGCTTTACGCTCTTCAGCAAAAACAACTATAGAAGAAGGAGATGTACTCCAACCAACATCCATACCAATCCAAAAGTTCTTATAACCTTTATGGATAATTGGAAAATCAATTAAATCATCAACAGAATTAACTTCCCTTAACTGTGCATCGTCTAGCTTAAGATAATAATACTCTTCCTCATTATGTATATCAGCCTTATCTTTGGTAACACAAGCAAATATCTTATACAAAGGAAATAATGGAGAAGAAGCATCACCAGGTAACCCAAGAATATTTCTTCTATAATCAATATTATCAACAGAACCATATTCTGCGATCTTTCTCTCACGTTCCCCATCGGTCCAAGTGGGCCTCATCATGGCAGGTATACGATGTACAACCCATCCAGAATCCTCTGCCTCTCCAGAGATACGCTCGTCGAATCCACCACCAACACCACGAGTTACACCATGCGCCCTCCATCTACCATTGGGATTCTGTTCCTTGACGGTTTCAGTTAACTCAACCCAACCCGGTTCTGGATAATCGCTAGCTTCGTCCTGTTCAAGCCACAAAGGGTGAGTTCCCTTAACACCCCTACCGTCACGCTGTGGAATACGTCCAACAATTCTACCACCAGATGCAAAGTTAATAACAAAGGGCCTATGTTTGATACCTCCACGGCCCTTGGACATCATTGACTGCGCTAGCTTACAGTTACTATAAAGACTTTCAATGTTATCCGTTACAAGATCAAGGTGATTGCCTTCAGGTGCAGTTATTACCATTTCTTCACCTGGTGCAACAAAAGGAAAAGCAAATGCTCTTAGTCTAATGCTAAGGGACTTACCTGAACTTCGAGAACCAGCATCAATCTGCTTTGGTTCTTCACATCTAAACCAAGGAATCTGGAAGGGCCAAGCGCGAAAACATCCGTCACCCCTTTTGCCTTTATCATAATCAAATGATGTTTCATCAACCATTGAAAACTCTGCCTGATCAATACCAGACTCATCTTGAAGTAAAGCAAAAAGATAGCATTCTTGTTCGGTAAGATTTTCATAAATCATATATCACCTAATGTTCTTCTAGAGTATGTTTTATTAAACCAAGATAAAGATGTTTGAGGGTTATCTGTAAGAAATACATTTATACTAGCAAGAACATATGCAATTCTATATTCCATAAAATATGAAGGATGCCTATTAAAGTACATTGCAATATGTTCAATCTGATCAATAGAAGGTTGAGTTCTACCAGCTCTAAGATCCGAAAGTTCTTCTTCTCCGATTTCAAGCGTAGCAACTGAATGCACTATACATAAAGCATTTAAAGCTTCAGAGAACTGTAATTCAGAATAATCAGTTGATGATAATGCGGCTAGTCTTTGACTGCCAATTCCATTAGATAGTTTAGATTTGCGAGTAATACCAGATCTAGCAACATTACCCAACATGCTGTATAATACTTCTGGATTATTAGAAAACATTTCTGCCCAGTCAGTATTGCCTATATCAGGATATTGTTCTTTAATTCTACTAATTCTTGCTTCCCACTTTTTTTTGCTCATTTATTTAATTCTCTAAGCCAAATTTTTTGATTCTTTCTAAAGTTCTCATCTAGCTCATCTAACTCTGGAAACTTGGATATAATCCATTCCAAAATCTGTACTGCATGAGCTTCAAACTCTGTTCTTTCAGTATCAGTAGAATTAGTGTAAAGAGTGACCTTCCCCTGTAGTTCTTTCCACAAGTTAAATGCTTTATAATTCTGCTTATCACGATGTACACCAAACTCTGCAGCCCTCACCTGAAGGTTTGCAAGATATTCTGCAATAGATCCACCATTAGTGGCATCACGATTCTTTTTATCTATACCAAGACTATTCTTAATAGCAAGGATACCCTTAGAGTGAACATCAAGATTCTTTTGTAGTTCTGCGGTATTAACCTTGCCGCCATCATAATCTTTCTCTTGCAGCAACCAATTACTCCAACGAAAACACATTATTTCCAAAGTAAGCAGTCTATCTAATTCAAGTTTGTCAGCAATATTCTTAAACATATTATCTGTTTGATATAGTAAAGAAAGGTTATTATAATGATCTGCCTCAAACTGATTCATTACTGGCAGACTTGCACCAGCAGGTGTTTGTACCATAACTATGGTAGCTAAATTAATAATATCATCTATCTGATCAAAGTCTATTTGATCATTATCTGTTTGAGGTGCAACTTTTTTTCCTGTACGGGGAACTGGCAAAGATATATCCTTTCTAATATATATAACAATTATATCACATAAAACTATTTATTTTTTATGTGCCAACTCCATATTTCTAAATATACCGTAAGCGGTATATTTAGAAACGGCAGCACGACTCTTGTCTAGCACAAGCAGCGTCCATGACAGTATCACCTGTACCAATAAGCACCCAAGGCCATTCTATATTTAGATTTATGGCCCCATCCGAATACTGAGTCAACCTGTTCTGATGATAATCTTTCCCCCATCAGTGAACCTCTCTTGTATGTGCGTTCAAATGTACCCAATCATATTCCCTCCAACTTTTTGGCAGCACATCTGGGATAAATCCCGATTTCCAAAGAGAATACCCGCAAGATACCTGATCTTGTATAGTCCAATCAAGTATTTCCTGCAACCATATTTGCCCAAATTCTTGCAATCCTGGGAAACTCATATCCCTTGCCTGAATTCCGCATTCCCATAAACCATAATTCTCTGGGAATCCCGCCTTTTTATAAGCAGCAACTTGTTCATCAAGAGGCTCCATCGCATATTTAGGTGGTCTTATAGTAGCTTCGCCATAACCACAGTCTCTATTATCAAAATGTGGAGATAGCAGAAGCCCATTATGTAAGAAAAAAAGTATTTGCTGAACAAAGTTATGATTTTTGATCTGCATAGATCCATCAATCCATATAACATATCTGTATGATCTGAGTAGTTCAAAATGATGAGGATTAATCTTAGGTATTTTTGCTAACTTTCTTTTGTCAGAAGTATAGTCGGAAGGAAGTATTTGAACATTCCAGTTCTTATCAAGTGGTTCAGATAGACCATCTGTGTAAAATATATAATCCACATTTTCGTTATATGCAGAATGATGACCCATGTAGTCATATCCGCCGGTAACTGCAGTAACTACAGCAATACTATTATTCATGACCCACCCATGCTTATGTTTGGAGTTTTACCTGTCCATATTTGTAATGTTGGCTCTGTCAATATAGATAATATGTGCGAATTATTGTGACCATGATCTGATAAGGAAGAATACCTTGTATACTTTTCTTTTTTATCTTCATCTTTTGCATATCCTAAATGCAAAACATTTAATCCATAATTTTGATGACTAAATCTACCCCTAGAAACATAATCTGGTTCAGCTCCACAACCCATAGGCTTATTATTCCAATATCCATTTATATTATATTTAAATAATCTTGGACCCCTTATAGTGTTCCATAGTCCATCAGTTCTAGCCCAAAGTCCCTGTTCGTCAATTCTAAAAATTTCAGAGAATGGGAGAATAACACTAATACATTTATTTGATTCCGCATGACTTACAGCATTATGTAAAGTCTCTTCAACGTGTGATTCAGCTACCATAAACTCATCTGCATCAAAAGAAAATATCCAATCAGAAATATCTGGTTCTATTATTTGTTCAAGGGACCTCCATGCAGAATATCTAAACTGACCTTCGTGATCTAAGAACGAGGATTCATTATCTGGTCTTACAACTACACGACAACCTAAATCTCTGGCAATTTCTGCTGAGTCGTCCTCTGATCTATCATCGTAAACAAAGATTTCATCTAAAAAAGTAAATGCATGATTTATACAATCTTCAAGATATCTATCTTTTTCATTTTTAATAACCATGCTACCAATAATTTTAGTCACAAGCAATACCATGACTTTCGCAAAATTCCCTAAACCCTTTACGTCCTAGTTTAAAATTCTCATCTTGCGAACCAATAGGACTAGACTGATGCCACTCATGAATCATTTCAGCAGTACCTAGATATACGCATTTATAATCATGTTCAGTTACATGATAGCTATAAAGAGTTTCTTCATAAAAGTGAGGAAAAGGGGGGAAAGCTCCTAAAGAATTAGGAAACATACCTTTGTAGATTTCACAATTCATCATTTCATTCCATATACTTCTTCTTACAAAATAAGCCGATCCAGATACAGTTATTGCTTGTTGGATGTCCTTATACGACGAAACATCCATAGACCCCCAACCCCTATGAACAGGATTTTTATTTGTTCCTAGAATTCCACCATGTGTTATTTCACCATTTGAAGCATATTGCAAAGGTCCAACTACTGCAACATCTAAATTATCTTCCATATATTCAACACAAGTATCAACACAGTCACCATTGATAAACTCTGTGTCTGAATTAAGGAAAGCTATATACTCAGAATTGCTAATAGATGCAGCGTAATTGCAAGCTTTAGCGTAACCAATATTTTCATTAAATGCAAATGTTAAAGAATCTTTAGGTTTATTTATTAAATCTAATTTTGATTTGTCAGACTCATTATCAATAATAATTAAATTACTACTTATAATTGGTTTAAATTTAGAATAAGAATCTAAAAATCTTTGTAAGATAGGATATGTTTTATAATTAACTACAACAATATCAATACTTGGTTTCATAAACTACACCTTTTGTCCTCAACGTCAATCCAATCTTGATTCCAAACATGTCTATTACCTAATCTGCTATCAAACTTTAATTTATAACCAGATTCTTTAACAGCCCTTGACCATCCTATATCTTCACCTTGAAAATCATACTTATAGTCAATATTATATGCCAATGGTGACATAAGCTTTATAGCCATGATGACATCAACAAAGAACCGACCACGATCTGGAACTCTCCTAAAGCCGTTTAAATCGCTTCTAAGCATTGCCGCATTGGTGACCCTCTCGTCTGTTGGATCTAGCCATGTGAGGCCACCAACGGCTATTAGATCAGAATCTCCAGACTCAAGGGTTTCATACATGTTTTTTATTGCATCTTTATGTAAAAGAATATCTGAGTCTAAACTTAAAAATAAGTCAGACCCATGCCATCTAACCCCTTTTAACAAAGAGTTTCTCAAGAAAACCATCTCATGATATCTTGTACTGTTCCAATGTCTTGAATAAGGAGAATACTTTTCATCAACAAGAACTACACTAGTATTTTCCCAGGAATTAAGTAATGAAATTGTTTTATCATCTTCTTTACTAACAGTAAAAATAAAAATTAGATCCCAACCTTCAGGTAAAGCATTCTCAACATGCTCTTTCCATTTAGGAAGAATCCAATTTCTATCTCTTACAGGGCAACCTACGGCTAATTTCATTCTGTAATATACTCTGCTTCCCGCATAAGATCAATGAATCCTGGTGTTCTCATAACGATATACCAATCTTCTGGTCTAGGTTTACCCTTAGGTCGAATAGCAAGAAATCCTATATCAGCTTTAGAGTTAATGATTTCAGCATCTAACTCTCTTAGCCATCCTTGTATGTTTAGTTGAGCACCAGACTTAACCTCAACACATACTGGTTTAGAACCATTAGACTGAACCCAGCCACTAATATCGCCTTTATCATAAGCACCAGACAGATGTCTACGCTCAGCATTTGGAACGCCATTAGCTTTTAGAAATTCAACAAATTGTGTTTCTGTTTGAGCGCCTTTAGATTTCGCCGTACTTGGCTTCATTCTCAAACTCCTTAATCATATTTTGTGCTTCAAGCTCTGTAATTTGAAAATTAGCCATAGCCTCATCTTCAATTTCAGAAGTTAATAGATTTATAACTATTGACAATCTTTCTCCAGGAATATCCAAAAATAATGATTCAGGCAGCCACTCATCTATCCTATCATACATAATAGATAGAAATTTAAGTACTTTTATCTTTAATACTTTTTTTTCTTCTTTAGTAAATCTACTAAATGTATTTTTTGAATCATTAACATCTAGAAATGTTTCTTCTCTAGCATCCCAAATATCAGATGAATGAACGTGGCTTACAAATGCTTCTATTCTAGTTTCATCAGAACTGGCTTTTGAAAACTTAGAGTTTTGTCTTTCAAACATTGCCTTATCATGCTTACCATTCTTCACTCCATCCGCTCCTAATATCTTCATCAATAATATTAGATACTATCTCTACATCTGAAGTAAAGTTAATTTCTAACTGATTATTGTTATCGAATAATTCTGGCTCCTGAACTCTCTCAGACCAAGCAACTTTATTGACATAAGCATGAATATTAAATTGTAAAGTACCGTCACCATCAATCAATAATTTATCAAGATCAGGTTCATTACCATCCTTATCAACATCTAATAAACCCTTTACGGCCTTAATTAAAGGCTCTGCATGAATTGTGTAGATACCTATATTTTCCAGCTCTTTAACTAGCGTGTTTGCCAAATCTGTTACTTTATCCTGAAAGTTGCTCATAGCTTATATTGTATCATATATTCTGATATGGATCAAGCAATCACTTAGAATAAAGCGGTGCAGAAGCACGACCAAGGAGCTTGCCAAACTTAGGATTAATCTTAACTTCAAGCCAACGTACGCCAGCATAGAACAATGTAATCGTAAATGGAATTAGGTATGCCGAAACCGTGGCCTCACTAATATTCAAACCCTTAGAAGCAGCAAAGCCAACAACAATAGCTGCAATCGTTCCAACAACTGATGGAATAAAGGTTCTAATAATAGAAGTACCGATACCGCTCAAAGCAGTATCAACTTGAACTTCGGCAATAGAACCATCATTATCTTCGCTAAGAATATACTCATTATTGTCACTCACCTATATCTCCTTCTGTAGTTTTTAAAACATTTCTTATATTACGTCTTTTCCTTAATTCAAAATCTATAGATTGCCATTCTGGACCCCAATCACAATCATCTGGATGGTGCAATACAACCATCCTGGAATGGTTACCACGACCAGAAGTCTCTAAATAACCTACCGAAGCAAGATCTTTTACAATATTACATAACCAATGCCTATCTATACCTAATGCTTCAGCGGCTTGTTTCTGAGTAACCATAGCAACACCATTATGATCAGAATTCTCATGGAAATATTCTAAAATTTGTTTCCTAGAATATCCTGACATTTTAGAACCAGCAATATACTCTTGATCAAGAATAGCAGATCTAACACTCTTCTTACCAACCTTTACTTTAGTTCTTCTAACCGGAAGACCATCCATTATAACTCCTAAGTATACATACCATAAGCTTCATCAAAATCTCCTTCAAGATTAGCTTTAGAATACTCAACAACCTCACGTTCAAAAAAGTTTCCAAACGTTTTGCCCATCATAGAGTCAATCCAATCTAAAGGATTATTCTTAACATGCCAATTCTTCTTGAAGCCCAACTGATTCAACCTATAATCGGCAACATAACGAACATACTTCTTAACGTCCTCTTTATCAAGGTTATCAACTCCGCCAAGCTTAAATGCTCTATCAATAAAAGAATCCTCAAGCTTCACAAGTGTTCTAGCAGTCTCATATATTTCTTTCTTGAATGCATCATTAACAATAGAAGGATGTTCCTCAATAAATTCACGGAACAAGGCACAATTACCCTCAATGTGAATAGACTCATCAACCATAGACCAACGAACAATATCACACATGCCAGGAAGCTTACCAAGCCTATCAAAGTTTAACAGCATAGCAAAGGAAGCAAACAAACTAACACCTTCCATCATGGTCTGCTTAGCAAGATAAACAGCAAAATCATGCTGACTCTTACCAATAGTTTCAATCATAAACTCATGCTTTTCTTTCATCTCAGCATAATCAAGAAACTCAAAATAGAAACTCTCACCAAAACCAAGGGTATCCGAAAGTAAAGCATAAGCACGCTGATGAGTAGCTTCCCTCGCAGCAAACGAACCAAACATATTACGAGCCTCATTATTCTTAATAACCGGAATAAGCTTCTCATAATAAGCCTGACCAACATTAACATCAGACTGAGTAAAGATTCTTAAAATATTAGAAATCAAATCCTTCTCAGAAGGAGAAATCTTACCATTCTTCCACTGAGAAACATCAATACCAAGCTTAGCTTCATGCTCAAACCAATGTACCTTTTCGTGTTTTACTGTAATCTCAACAAAGTTATGATATTGAGGAGTATATACTTTTGAATATTTAGTTAAACTCATTTTTACTCCCTAGTTTTAAGTTTGACAATAATTTCACTATCCGCTACAGGCAGCACAGTCATCTCCAGTCCAATCTTCAATTACTTTCCTTTCAATATCTTTAACGACATCAGCATTAATGCCCCTTTCCATCCTAGAGTAGTAAAGACTCTTAATATACTTGGCTGTTAAAGCTTTAAGATGAACAGAATTATAGTACTTTCTACTCACACCGGAAGGAAAGAAAAGGTTTAAAGACTGTGATTGACAAATATGTTCTGCTCTGGCATCAGCCTGTTCTATAACCCAATGTTGATCAATCTCGAAAGCAGTTTTAAATATTTCTTTTTCAGCGATAGAAAGATATCCAAGATGTTGAACTGAACCATCGTGTGCAATAATATCTTTCCATTGATCAGAAACCCAATCTTCAATCAGATCATCACTTTCTAATAAGTTTAATGCTATCTTATTTAGAAGTCTATCAAGATGCCTGTTCTTTACAGTAAATGTTCCAGCACGAGTACTTTGAGAATAAGTATTGCCACTGACAGGTTCGATACTTGGAGAAACATTTAGAATCACAGAGTTATTAGAGTTTGGTGCAATAGCAAACAGGGCACTATTTCTAAGACCAGAACCTTTCATATCATCAGGCTCACCACGCTCAACAGCAAGTATCTGAGACTGCTTAACCCCCTGATCTTTCATTCTTTTAAACATCATATGTGTTTGCTGAATACCAGAGCCAAACCCGCCACCCTCAAATGGTATATTCTTAGACTGAAGATATGAATGCCACCCCATAGTTCCAATACCAATAGCTCTTTCCATTCTTGCTGAGTAAGCAGCTTTAGAAAGTGCGTCAGGTGATTTTTCAATAAAGTACTGAATAACATTATCCAAATATGTTACCAAATCTGATATAAGGTTAGTATCAATCCAATCATCATACTTCTCAAGGTTAAGAGAGGAAAGACAACAAACAAAAGTTCTATCCTCAGAAGATGGAAGAGTAATTTCAATACAATTGTGTGTCTTAAACCCATTAGCCCAACCCCAATGAGTTTCCTTTTCGTTAAAATCATATACTTCAAACTCGCCAATATATTCAACGGAAACTACTCTTGAAGATCTAACTGAACCCTCTGGTTCGCCTTCAAGATTTGATTCTATCATTTTATGATTATGCAAGAATCCTATCTCTTGTTGAAACTTCTGAAAGCCCCACTTAGAACTAATGTTCACAGAAAAATTCGGCTTAGAAATATATGTGCCATTGGGCCATTCAATTTCCTGTGGCTCCCCAGTAGTGCGATAGGCAGCAAAACCTAATGCTATAAGAATATTCTGAAGCTCCACCGATAATGCTTCACATGTGCCAAGGTGAGCAATCCTATTATATTTTCTGATGGCAGAACCATTAGCTGAGAAAAGACCATTCAAAAATAATTTAACTAACTTTGAAGAAAGATTCCATATACCATCTGGAAGATTTCTTTCCGGAAGGATGTTAAAGCTGAACCCAAAGTTTTCAAGTCCCGAAATAAATTCCTTCCCGCTTAAGCGAATAGTTCCACTAGCATGAATAGTAATAGTATATCCAAAATGATCTTCATTATCAAAAATAAATGATTTAACTTCGGGTTCGTTATTAATTATAGTTACAGCATGAACATTCTCATCATCCCATTTTTCAAAAGTACCATCGCCCTGAATAAAGCCATACAATTGAGCAGTTAGCTCGTCAATCTCACTGGTGCCTTCCCAAAATCCATTACCCAAGAAAGGAGTCACCAGTTCGCCAACCATATTTTGTGCTTCCATTTCTACATATTCATGATACCTATTTTTATCTCCGAATACTTTTTTGGCCTCTAAAACGTGATTGCCAGTCAAGTCAATTATTTGACCATTATTTAATGTTAGTCTAAATACCTTTTCTTTTTCTGAAGTTTTAAAAGCGAACGATGGCTTCATTTCGCCTTCGCCGTTGAAAATATTAAAGGTTTTATTTTGTAAGTCTTCAATTTTTATCATACCACGATCAGTTAAAAGTCTAGTAGATCCACTCAAGCAGATATTTGAACCTTTTATTTCTAAACCAAGATCTTTCTGAGTTTCAGGCAAAGCCTTATTAGCTGTATCAATCTTAAAAATATACGGTTCACCAGTCAAAGCACGAGTCTCTAATAGCTCTTCCCAAATATCTCTAGCACGAACAGTCTCTCTAACCCCTTTAGAATGAGGGTCAATAAGATCAAACATCTCGTCAGCTAACAAAGCTTTAATAAACTTATCTGTTACATTAACAGCAGAATGAAATTGCTTTCTATTATCAGACTTCCTTGAAGAATCTCCACCTGAAGGAATTCTAAAACGGATATGTTCAATAATATCAGGATGATCAATATCCATATAGTAGGCACAAGCACCACGACGATTTTTGCTTTGCTGATAATAGCCAATAAGACCATCCATAGTTTTCATATAAGGAATAGGTCCAGGCGCTTTCTCAGAATTAGCTCTGATGCCATTATGGAGCCCAACCCCACCACCAGCAACAGACAAAGCGGCGAGTTCTTTATTTGCGTCCATTTGACCATCAATAGTATCAGGAATATACATGGCGAAGCAGTTGTGAACCACTACGCCCGCCACAGAAAAGCTATGATCATCCTTAACTCGAATATCATACACAGTCTCATTATGATCAAGTTTGGTGAGCGACCTGATTGGACAGTAAACAAGACCATCCTCAAAGGGCACACCAGCACTGATGCTCTTAACCCGACGAGATAGCTGCCACTCCTTAAGAATAAGTGAGTATACATATTTCGTCGTGCTAAGCTTCCCAGCTTTAGTGGTTAGGTTCATAGAAACCGGATGACCGAGCTTCAGTGCAATATTGTAAAGTCCACCAAGCAGGTATGGGTTGGCAATAGTGATCTTAGCGTCTGCGTTAGCATCAATATATCCATCACCTGTCACAAACGCACCAAGGAATACATGCAGAAGCTCCACAGGAAGATCAATCAACCAATCAGGAAGCTTCTTAACCTTAGCATTTGCTCCAAATTCCAGATCGAAGAAACGACCGAGCCTAGCACCCGAGACCCACCCGTTGCACCAAGTATTGCCACATGAATCTGTAACAAGAGAGTAGTTCCCATTAACGGCAAACTTCTCTGACATGATACTGATCCACTCTTCTACAATATCCACTTCATCAACAGACATTGTGATCTTTAGAGCGTTACCAAAACCCTTACCATCACGAGAGATAGAACCCTCAGCAAACCAAAGCCCCAAAGCCCAAGCCACATCTTCATCTACTTGAATAGACAGTGGACGATCATTTTCAACAAAGGATGTTGAATTACCACCTGAAGGCATTTCAATGCCACCAAGTTCTATAATGTGAACTGCTGAGAAATCAAAGTTTACTTTACCATTAACAGCAACAAGATGCTTTGATTGATCAAGCTCCTCAACTGGCACCCAGCCTAAATTAGTCTTGACTGGATGATTTCCAGTAATTTTGATCTTCGTTGTCCTGGTGCCAACCACCAGTTCGTAAAGATCGTCTGTTGACTCTCTAGTCCAAATCTCTTCAATCGGCATCCAATTGCCCTTATGAGTTAAAACAGGATCGCCTACAACTAAATCTGACATATACTTCACGCCATTGTAAGTATTGATAGCCATATCGCCTGTTAAGCAACTTATTGGCATAGCACGAGTATCTTCACCAACAAAATCGTTGGTCATAATATCTGAAGCCCAATTCAAAGGTTGAGTATTAGACCACTCACCAATAGGTGCATTACTAAGAATGGGACTGGCAAACATAAACCAACCATTCCAAGCAGCCTCATAGATTCTTTGAGCTAATTCATAATCACCAAAGCAAAAAGCTTCAGCTGAACGAGCAAGAGCGTTATCAAAGGTTTCATTGTCTTTTAAATAAAAACCATCTAAAAGCGCTTTAGAAAAGTCATTAATATACTCTGGATCTCTACCAAATTTCTTTATTTTCACGCAATCCTCCCAAAACAAGCTGTACTTTTAATATCGTACTTACACAAGAAGTTTAACAGCTTTTTAGCTGATTATCAAATGCTCTCTCAATTTAGCTAAAGCAATCTCATAAATCTGAGAAACTCTAGAAACACCAATCTCCATAATTTTAGCTATTACAGAAAGAGACATGTCTTCAATGTGACTCAAATAAATAATAGTAGCCTCTTTATCATTCAGTTTTGTTAAAGCAAAATATAATTCATCGCTGATATCAGCCATCTCAAGAGAATGACCAGGATCACCAACAGAATAATCTTGCATCAAATCAGATAAAGTAAAAAGTTCATGATCGCTATCTTTCATTCTTTCCTCAATATTAACCGGAAAAGAAGAATCGTAACTGGCACAAACCTTAAGAACCTCTTCAACAGTCCAATCTAAACGATCTGCAATCTGCTCATAAGTAGGATTAGCCTGATTTTCTTGTAATAAACGTTCCCTAGTGTACCAAAGCTTTTTAAACTTAGTACGAGAATATCTAGAAACCCAATCATAGCTTCTCAGCTGATCATTAATCTCACCTCTAATTCTGTTAGATGCATAAGATTCAAACTTAAAACCTTTACTAGGATCAAATTTTGTAATAGCATCAACTAAACCAAAGTAACCATCTGAAAGAAGATCACCAGATTCCAACCAACTAGGAAGCTTTGTAGACATACTATAAGCAATTTTTTCTACTAAAGGAATATATCTTTCAGCTAAAAAATCTATAGAATCTTTTTCACCTAATTTTGCATTAGCCCAAAGCTGACTATCAGTAAGGCTTTCTAACTCATTTTTTTTCATAACCACCTAACTGTAAAATTGTAAACATAAGTATATCATAGAATGATAATATTTTATAGTTTGTTTTTTATCAGTTTATAATATGTACAGGTTATTTTTCTTTTTTCTTTTTTCTTTTTTGTAGTGTTTCTTTTTTAAAACCATAGTGCTTTTTTAAAAGGAGCACACTTATTTTTATCAGTTATCAGTGCTTCAGTTGATCAGCTTAATAACATGTACATTCTTTTGGTGAAGTACTGGAAGATCGGAACTAGTTTCTGCCCCCCTATCTGAGAAAACAAGTCTCTCAGATAGGGGAAGATTATTGAGCTTACTATAAGAACAAGAGATTCTTATGGAGCCAGCACCGTTGAACGGAGCCTAGATCTACCATCGCAATTACCTTTGCAGCAAGGCATACACGATCACGGGCGGGGCAGTGTACTATAACCATTAGGTTACATTGACAATTTATGGAAAAGTGATTGCATGAAGTGGACTCCCTGGCCGTACATAACAGTCCATCACTTATTCCTCAGGGGGAGCTACTATTTCTTAAGGGCGTTGACTATACCCGAAACTTTAGAGTATCACTCAAGGAGCTTTCATTCCTACGGCATGTTTCGTATGCTAACGACATTAAATGCTAAGATAAATTAATTCATGCTACTGCGCTAATCGTAATAACGTATTTTGTTACCCGTATAGTATATCGGATGCTAACGACAAAGTTTACATTATTTAATAATATTGACATATAATTTATAACGGTATATAATATTTTAAGCCGATATTTCTGTCGTAACAGACAAAATGAATGGAGAACGATGACAAAACCTATGCGCATTAATGATCATCCATACAAAGCAGAAATGCAAGAGATGTGGGAAAATGGTAAACGTGCTAGAGAAATCTTTGACTGGTTGAGTGACAACGGTCTACCAGATGTAAGTTACCAAGCGTTGGGAAGGTATGGTCAGCGTAATTGGTCTGAGCGTGTGAAGATAGAACTTGATAATGAAGAGTTCGACTACATTACAGAACTTGTAAATGATATTAACGACAATCAGGGTAAGGTATCTAAAGTTGTTATTGATAAGAAATCTGTTATGCATTGGGAAATGCAAGAAGATGGAAAAAACAAGCAGGTACCTAAAGATGTAACCTCCCAGAGGATAGAATTCATTCCTTCAGCTAAAACTGAAAATAGTTTTATTTACGAAAGAGCTGCTATACCTAAGATATCAATTAAGAAAGGTCCTTCTAAATCGAAGTTTAAGCCATTTAAAATGAAACTGGCAGCATCTATACCAGATATTCAAATAGGCGCTTATAGGCACCCTGATGGCACTCTGGAGCCAACTCACGACGAGCAGGCTCTAGACGTTGCGTTACAGATTCTTAATTTTATGGAAGAAGAGCATGGCATCGACCTTGTGGTAAACCAAGGAGACAACCTTGATCTGCCAATGTTATCCAGCCACAGGTCAGGACCAGGCTACACAGAAGGAACAATGCAATACGCCATTGACAGAGGTGGTGCTCTATATGCAACACAAAGAGCCATTGCACCTAACGCCAAGATTATCGAACTGGCATCAAATCATCATGCAAGACTAATAAATAGTTTGGTAGACAATCTTCCAGCACTTGTTGGTATTTCAAGAGCAGGCGAAACGCAACCAATTCTTTCAATACAGTATTTACTAAGATTTGATGACTATAATATTGAATACATTGACGGATACCCAGATGCCGAATACTGGGCAAGTAACAGACTAAGATTTGAACACGGAAAACTAACATCTGGAATCTCAGGGGCAACGGCACGAAAACACCTTAGAGCTGGGATCAGCACAGTATATGGTCACCATCATCACGCAGAACTATTATACCAATCAGATCAGTTTGATGGTTATGACACAACATCATTTGCTGGATCACCAGGAATGCTCTGCAGAAAAGATGGATTCCTTCCAAGTTCAAGAACAGGACTTAATGCCGAAGGTAAGCTAGGCGCACAGCAAATAGAAAAATGGCAAGCAGGAATATGGTTTATCTGGTACGCTGATGATACCGACTCTCAAGTAGAGCCAGTACACATCTCAAACGGTAAAGCTATCTTTAGAGGAAGAGAGTTTATTTCTACTGTAGACAAGTTTGGAAAGCCGATAAAATAGGTATAGACAAACTTTTGGAGGTTCCTGTGGACGATTCAAATGAAGAACTAGATGAATATAATTTAGGTACAAAAATGAGTGTAGTAACAATTATTCTAGACTCAGGGAAAGAAGCCCCAGAAGTATTTCTTGATGATGTATCACCAATTGTTGCCTTGGCTTTATTTAGAAGCATAGTAGAAACATTAGAACAATGCTTACCTACTCCAACAATTAATTATAAAAATCAAATAATAGCATCAGAATTTTATTCAGATGAGGATTAGCTAGATCATAATGCCGATCAATAACATAAAACAGATCAAGGAAACTCACTTAAGCTTCACCTGAGAAGGAAAGTAAAAGAATACCATTTGAATTGATACTGATAATGTATATAAAACATAAAGTGATTTTTAATCACAAAGAAGCCCCTCCTATTCCAGTAGGAGGGGCTTCTACTTTTTATGCTTGCAAATATTATTCTTCATAAGAATTTAAAGAAGCACAATAAAGACATAAACCATTAACTTTAGAAGGATGATAATTAATTTCTCCACAGTTCATACAAGACTCTTCCTCAAAAATGTTATCTTTACTTTCTGCCATTATTTTTCTTCTAATCTATTGGCTCTAGCAACAATACCATTAGCCCAAGACCTTGCAGCATGACCGCCCCAGAGCTGCCAAGCAATCCAACCATTAGAGGTCTTATCATCAAGGTTATCTCCAGCATGACGAGGAAAATACTTTGCTATATGACGAACCTTCTCAATGCCGATAGAACCACCAGCTGCAAGAGTTCTTGCAGTGTTCTCACCAACAGAAGTACCGCCACGCCCAAACTTCTTTCTTAGATCAAGACCCGACCTAGCATTATTCTTTACAGTGCTAGGAATTGCATAAGATTCTCTTGCGGATTTATCAAATGCTTTTCTAATAACTAAATCAGAATTTGGCAGTTTACCAGCTGGACATTCTAAAACATAGAAGAAATCTTGTTTAATTCTTTTTGGCTTTGGGTCACCAGCTTTAAATGTACCTGATTCAATCATAATGCCATTTTTATCAAACCAAGCAATATCAAGATCCATTTTCATTTCAACCATACTAAAAGGAACATAAGATGGTTGATCATAACAAAAAAGCATTCCACTAACATCAAGTGAAGATAGATTAGAAAGACCTCTAACTCTTTGCTCTTTAGTTAAAGCAAGATATACATCTATCTTTTCTCCATTAGTGAAATTTATATCAATAACATTAAAAGATAACAGAAATTGTCCAAGTTCACATAACTCAAACATTTCTTGATTCCATTGTTTATCAATCATTTTCATCAACTAGCATAATATGCTCCTCATCTCCATAAATCAAACCTTGATTTCCAGACATGGTAATAAGATAAGTATTTTTAGGATAGACATAAGATAAATCTATTGAATCAGAATATGTTAATAAATCCTCTATTGAACATTCACAACCGACCAAACCGTAGTACCCTACGTCTGTTCTACAATTTGTACAAAACATATCAAATAAGTCATCCATGCTATATATTATATCATATAATATGAATGACTCACTAGGTGCTTTTTAGTATTCTTCTTCTACAGTATAATGCTTACATCGAAGGGCGTTTAGGCATTTTGGGCAATCCCGAAGCCTTCTTCGGTGCTGCCTTCTTCGGTGCTGCCTTCTTCGGTGCTGCCTTCTTCGGCATGGAATTATACATAGCAATCTCCTTTAAAAATAATAATGTTTGTTACATAATCATATATCGGTTGACATGTCATATATTTCTTTGCTATAATTTATACTATGGCTAAAAAGAAGAAAAACAAAAAACTACTAGAATATCAATGGTCGGGAGATATTAGTAGAATTATTCCACTTGGAGATAATGCTGCTAGACTGACTAATGAGATTGGTAAATCATACAACTACGATAGGAATTCAATTGAATTTAAAGAAGAGTGTGAACGTCTAGATGCTATTATGGAAGGAAAGATTACCATAGAACTCAAACAGCTTGGATGGAACCTCGCAGGCGCTAATCTTACAGATGCCACCCCCAGCAGAGCGGATCTCACCGAAGCGGATCTCACCGAAGCGGACCTCACCAACGCTGACCTGACCGGAACAATCGGATACGCGAACCTGACAGGAGCTGATCTCACCGGCGCTAACCTCGCAGGCGTAAACCTGTACGGTGCGAACTAAGTGATTAAAGTAAAAGTAATTGCTGATAGTATCGGCGAATTTTCGCCAAGGCTAACAACTTTAGAATGTACATTTCATAGGTTTATTCTACCAGAAGTTAATACTTATAGGATGTGGTCAAGATCAGCAGCATCCTCAAGGGCTATCCCAACTTCAAAAAAGATTAAAGAAGTAAGATCTAATCCAGCTATGCCATCAAAATTTGGCAAGAATCAAAAAGGTATGATTTCTGGTGATGAGCTTATATTGCCCGAACTTGAAGAAGCTTACTCGGTATGGATAGCAGCTGCATTTGCTGCAGCAGATTACGCTGAACAGCTGGCATCACTAGGTGTAGCAAAAGAAATTACTAATCGTATATTAGAGCCTTATACATGGCATACATCAGTAATATCAGCAACAGACTTCTCTAATTGCTTTAATCAGCGTATACCTAAAGAAGCTGGTGCTCAAGCAGAATTTCAAATTCTTGCAAGTCATATGAAGGATGCATTAGAATCTAGTGTTCCAAAACATATTAATTATAATGAATGGCATTTGCCATATATTACTGATGAAGAAATGAATACATATAATATTGAAGATTTAAAGAAAGCTTCAGTAGCTCGTGTAGCTAGAACTTCATATTTAAATAAATCTTCTAATATAGAACTTGACATTAATTTATATTCAAGACTTCTAAATGCAAACCCACCACATTTAGCACCATTTGAAATGGTAGCTACAGTAAATTGGAGCAGCATTAAGAATAAAGGTAACTTTGATAACTGGAAACAATTACGTCATCTAATATAAAAGGACTATTATGACAAAACCATCTTTACATGTTTTAAGCCTTCCACATACGCAAACAACTAAAGAATACACTGCTTGTGCATATACAACCAAAGCTATTCGCTTTTGTAATATGATGACATCTTTAGGATATAAAGTATATCTTTACGCATCAGAAGACAACGAGGCCAATGTTGAAGAGCTTATAACTATACAAACTAAAGAAGATCAGCAAAGATGGTTTGGCAATAATGATTTTCATACTAACTTCTTCAATATAACATGGGGTGCAAATGATCAGCATTGGGTTGAAAGTAACTCAAGGGCTATAGATGAAATAAAAAAGCGTTCATCTAAAGATGATATTGTTTGTGTAATTGCAGGTATATGTCAACAGCAGATAGCAAAAGGTTTACCTGATTTAAAAACTATTGAATATGGCATAGGTTACTCTGGTATATTTGCAGAATATAAAGTATATGAATCATATGCTTGGATGCATTATGTCCAGGGTATGTCAAATAATGATTGGGGGCAATTTTTTGATACCGTAATTCCTAATTATTTTGATTTAGATGACTTCATATTTTCAGCTGAAAAAGAAGATTACTATCTTTGGATGGGAAGGTTTATTTCACGCAAAGGACCAGACATTGCTGTGGAAGTAACTAAAAGACTTGGCGCTAAACTAATTATGGCAGGTCAAGGTGTAAATGAGAATATTACCAATAATGGTATTACCACTATTGTTGGTGATGAGATAACTGTAGCTGGTTTACATATCGAACATATAGGACATGTTGGAGTAGAAGAGCGAAAGAAGCTTCTTGCTGGTGCTAAGGCAGTGTTTATGCCAACAACATATCTTGAACCATTTGGAGGTGTATCAATTGAAGCAATGCTATCAGGTACTCCTGTAATTGCAACTAATTTTGGTGCATTTCCCGAGAATGTACCACATGGTTTAGCTGGTTACCGTTTTAGTACACTTGGAGAAGCAACTCATTATGCCAGCATGGTCGATAAACTAGATCCATATGCTATTAGAAAATATGCTGAACAGAACTTCTCCACTGAAGTAATAAAATATAAGTATGATGACTACATTCAGCAAGTTGCTGGTGATAAAGATGCATACTACGGAAATTGGACTGGCAGAGATGATAGATACACAAAATTCATGGGGATGTGAATTTGTTGAAGATAATGGTAATGTAAAAGATTTTTTACATTCAGAAAAAATATTTATATATTTACCAATGAGTATAATTAAACTATGCAGAAATAATAATAGAATCAAAGAAATAATTTGTACAGAAAAAGATTTTCTATTAGAGTTAGAAAGTTCTATTAGAAGTGAAGGCCTAAGGGTGCCTGGACTTTTATATCTAGATGATAAAGGAAGAATTACTTTAGCAGATGGACATCATAGATCTATTGCATTAGAAAATCTTGGACATAATTTTATGCCATGCGAGATAAAGAAGACAGATCAGTTAATTAAAAAGTATTATATTTCTACACAAGATATGATTATAGAATATTTAAATATAAACTACGGGAGATAAAATGTTAATTGAAAATATTAATAGTATTATTGAAGAACGTAATACTTTAGGTCAAATACAAGCCGATAAATGGGATGGACTTACAAATAATCAAATAGTATTATTAAATGCTTGTCCTATTGAGTTGACATATTCACTGGTAGTGGCTTTATTGGGTAGTTATAGTGATGCATTTGAGGATAACGAAGTTAAGACTAGTTCAAATATTCCAAATAATCCGGTAGTTAATCAATATCAAAATAGCTATATTTCAGTAGATGATAAGTTAGATAATATATTAGATATTCTTAATAAACTAATAACTATTCTTCAAGTAAATCAGCTACGAGCTGAGCAATAGGACTACGCTCCGACTTTGTAAGCGAAACATGTCCGAATAGTGGACTACTTTGCAGTTTAGATATTACAGCATGTATGCCATCATGTTTACCTACTCGAAGATTATCACGTTGTGAAACATCATGAGTAAGGACAATACGGCTATTCTGACCTAAGCGTGTTAGGGCTGTTAGTAGAACCATTTTTTCTAGGTTCTGGCATTCATCAACAATAACAAATGTGTCAGTAAGAGTTCTTCCGCGAATATGAGTTAATGGCAGTACCTCAAGAAGCTCTCTTCTAATAACTTCCTCTATGACGTTTGACCCACAAACAGTTTCTAGTGAATCAAATACTGCAGCAGCCCACGGTGACATCTTTTCTTCAGCTGTGCCTGGAAGAAAACCAAGATCTTGCCCACCTACTGCATATAGTGGTCGGAAAACAATAACCTTCTTTTGAGTTCTGCGTTCCATTACAGCCTCAAGCCCAGCAGCGATAGCTAGAAGGCTTTTACCTGTACCAGCAGGACCGCCAAGAGAAACGATTCCAACATTGTCATCACTTAACATATCTAAAGCGATTCTCTGACCAGCACTTCTGCCTCTTACGTCAAACAGTGAACGATCCTTCACTAAAAGAATGTAGCCGTTATCATTACTTCTACCTATAGCAGATCCTGAGTTGCTTTTTAATATAAATCCGGTGTTAGATGGATACTCTGACAGGTTCATTATAAAGATTGAATTATTATGATAAAGGTTCTCTATGTCTTCATCTGAAACCCATGCCTCTACAAGATCCAAATAATTGTTTGCTGAACCATCTTCTTTCCATTCACTGGCCTCTATACCAGCTATGGATGCCCGTAGTCTTAATGGCAAATCTTGTGTTAGCAATGTGACCATAATGTCATTTGATTGGAGGTTTGATGCAACAGAAAGAATTTTGTTATCGTTACTATTGTCTAATTTAAAATCTTCTGGAAGATTTGATTTTTCAATATCTTCTTGTTTAATAATTAGAGTTCCGCCTTCTTTGGTTGGAAACTCCTTTGTTAAGTTAGAATACTTTTTCCTGTATTCCTCAAGCGTTCTCAAAGTTTCTCTTGCAGCATAACCTAATTCTGGATGGCCTCTTTTGGCTTCAAGTTCTGTTAATACCACTAAGGGTATAACCACATTCTTATCGCTTAACCTTTCTAGGGTCTTTGGGTCGGACAGAAATACCGAGGTGTCAACTACAAAGTGCATCAAAACTCCCTGCTGTAGATTACAAACTGTCAATTTAGATATCGTCTATTGACATGAACAAAAATCTGATATAAGATAGTAATATCAGAAATCATAAATGGAGTTCGACCGTGAACGTTACGAAAGGATTTGATGCTACCAGTAACTGATATTGATGATAAACCTGGTAAGCCTAAAGTATGGATCGTTACTTGTAAATATATGTCACCAACAAAAGCTGGTGGATGGAAAGTAAATTGGGAGAAGACAGAGAAACGCCAAGGATGGGAAGAACATGTTTGGGATGAATAAACAACTAGTTAAGGAGCAATGCTATAGTGTCAAATCAAGTAAGTGTTTATGTTAATTTTGATGGTCAAGAAGATGTTCTGACTTTCTGTGATGAGTTTGAATCATTTTATGTTGTTACTTATCATGATATATATATTACTATTAAGGATACTTCTATTAGATGTAAAGATAATCAGATTGTAGGAATTTTTCCTATTGAGGTATTTCGTGGCGCAGTATTCTTTGACCTTGAAGAGGAAGAATTTGAAGAAGATCAAGATTCAGATACAGAATTTTTGTTCTTTAAAAGCAATGCTGACAGCTATGTTGACAATAGAGGCGTCTATCATGAGATTGATTATAGAAAAGATCTGCCGGGATGACTAGCCTTTTTCATAGAGCTGAGAGAATGGATTGCCTTGATTTGGATCAGGCTTTAAAAAAATTGGACAATAAACCTCCTGTTGATCTGATTTATATTGATCCACCGTTTAACACTGGAAGAAACTTTGGTGAGTATAATGATGCTTGGCATACTGTAGAAGATTATCTTGCTTGGTTGACTCCTAGGCTGAATGCGTGTTGGGATTCTATTGATGACGGTAATCTTGTTATTCATCTTGATTGGCGTTCAGTTCATTATGTTAAGGTAGCTATGGACCTACTGGCCGGGGTTAAAAATTTTCGCAATGATATTATCTGGTCGTATCGTTCGGGTGGGGCGTGTAAGCGTCAGCTTTCTCGTAAGCATGATACGTTGTTGTGGTATTCTAAGGGTGATTATACGTTTAATGTGCAGCGTGAGCCTTATGCTCCGGGTGCAGATACAACTAAGCCGGGTTTTCATCCTGATGGCCGGATGTTGACGGATGTGTGGCAGATTCCGTTTATTTCTACTACTGGTTCTGAGCGTTCTGGTTATCCTACTCAGAAGCCTTTGGGGTTGTTGAATCGTGTGGTTGAGTTGTTTTCTCCTGTTGGGGGGTTTGTTGTTGACGGGTTTTGTGGTTCTGGTACTGCGGGGGTTTCTGCTAAGGGGTTGGGTAGGTCTTGTTTGTTGTTGGATGTTAATGGTTCTGCTGTGGATTTGTCTCTTGAGCGTCTGGGCCTGTGTGATGCGTTTTAAGCGGCTTTTGTATGTTTGGCTATCTTTGATGGTGTGTGCGCTTGTTATGGTCTTATTTGGTGCCGTGTGTGCCTCTTATGGGGTTTCTGGTGGTAGTGCTGATGTGGATTGAGTATAGTTTGCAAGAAGCTCCGATAGATTATATTAAGTATGAGAATGTTTTGCGTTTAACTTATACTGATAAGTATCTTAAGGTTATTTTTAAAGATGGTAGTGAAGTTAGGATACTTCAAAAGAATTTAGAAGATACCACTTGGGGTATTTCCAGTCAAAGAAGGAGTTTCACATGAGGAAAGCAACTTTACTAGCTGGGTTTATTACCGCTGTAGTGCTAGCGCCATCTTGTGCACCTATTATCCCTGCAGTGCCTGGCCACGTTAACAGCTTCTGCACATTTTGGGATAAGGTTGCTGTTGAGCCTCCTGCTGTGGATAATGCTGTCCTTGTTAAGGATAAAGTTGTTGTTCTAGCGTCTGATATCACTGTGACTGGTGATGATTGTACTACACCTGCGGCTAGTATTGCTGTTGATGGTGCAGTTCTTGCCGAGGGTAAAGAAATCCCCTCCGAGCAGGGCAACGCAGCCTCGGCCCCTATTGCAGCAGTTACTGGTGATGAGATCGCAGCCGGTCAACCAGTACTCGACAACCTTGAGATTAAGGCGCTGTCTGCCGAGATTGGCCTACCAAGATCTAACAAATACACAACACAAAATAAGGAGCCCTTTCATATGAGCACCATCGAATCCACACCCACACCCACACCCACACCCACACCCGTGATCAGCCTCACCGAGAGTGCTGCAACCAAAGTCGCCGCTCTGCTGGCCCAAGAGGGCGATGAGCAGCTCGCACTGCGCGTAGCCGTTAAGCCCGGCGGGTGTTCAGGGATGTCCTACGAGATCTTCTTCGACACTGCTACTGCGCCCGAGGACTACGAAGTTGTGTTCGGTACGTTCACGGTGCGAGTCGACCCGGCCAGCGCTCCTCATCTTGTCGGCGCCACCCTCGACTACAAAGATGGCCTGAAGGACGCCGGGTTTAAGATCGAGAACCCCAACGCCCAGCGCTCTTGCGGCTGCGGGCAGTCATTCTCGTGACGCGTAGCGCGCCACAAGAGACGGAAGATCCGTGTGTAGCTCAACTTCGAGGCAGACTTCTACATGAACGCTGGCGGCGGCTGCTCCAAGGTGAACCTCACTGGCGGTAGCTTCCTAGCCCGGCCGATCCTGGCGCTCGTGTTACCCGGTGTGATTGGCTGCCCTGTAAACATCCAAGGAGATTAGTGAGCAAAATGATGGATGAACCGTCGTCTGAGTCGCGTATTGCCGTCGGGCAGGACCTCGACTTGGGTCAGCTCATCTACGATCTCCGCACCGAAGCTGGGTTGTCCCAACGAGAACTCGCTGATCGGATGGGAACGACCCAA
>Ga0209390_10002208_pt1 | contig 34915 bp, 23 predicted proteins | sample BON01_FD_187212 | JGI IMG/M metagenome (GOLD analysis project Ga0209390, IMG submission 187212) | Freshwater microbial communities from Lake Bonney liftoff mats and glacier meltwater in Antarctica - BON-01 (SPAdes) (version 2) | ecosystem: Environmental > Aquatic > Freshwater > Ice > Glacier...
AGGGTGGTGAAGCCGATCTTCGTCCAGAACTCCCCCACCGATCCGGCGACCCAGTAGGTGTAGCGCAGGAGATCGTCGCGCGTCGCGCAGGCGGCGTGCTCGCCATTCTGAAAAGCGCGGATGTCCCAGCTCTGTCCGTGGATGATCGTGAGGATGACTTCGCCGAGGTGTTCGCGCAGAGGCGCGGCGAGCCCGCCATACCAGTCGAGCAGTTCATCGCACGAGCGCAGGAGATGCCGCTCGCCGGGATGTTTGAGCCGGTCGCTGAGTTTCACGAGATCGCCCCCGACCGCGGTCTGTCGCCCCTGAATCACGAGCCGAAAGTCGTCGAGGAGCGCGAGCCTGTCCTCGTCGGGGAGACCGGGCGCGTCGGCGAGGGTGTCAGTGAAGCGGGCGAGGAGATAGCCCAGGGAGACCGGTTCCCGCATCGCCGGCGGAAGGAAACGCATGCTCAGGAAGAACGAGCGCGAGACGGACTTGAGGAGAGCGTTTTTTGACGAGGAATCAGTCATTGTTTCAAGGCTACAGCGCCCGAGAGGCGGAAGGGAGGTAGGGCGAGGCGTCCCCGCCGAGCCGCTTGAGTTTCCAACGACTCTGCGCCCAATCGGCTCACCGGGACGGTTCGCCCTACCGCTTGCGCAGGCTCGGGCAGTTTCAGGCTTCTTCGCTTGCCGGGCATTCTTTTCATTTTCTCACCCCAGTTTCTCCGCCGCAGCGCGGATGATGCGTTCGGTCACTTCCCAACTGATGCAGGGATCGGTGACGGACTGGCCGCGGGTCATTGCGCCATGATCGGCGAGGATGGACTGATTGCCTTCGACGAGATTGCTCTCGAGCATCGCCCCGACGACATGCCGATTCCCCGCGACACGCTGAGCGACGATCTCTTCAAAAACGGCGGGCATTTTCTCGTAGTCTTTGGCGCAGTTCGCGTGGCTCGCGTCGATCACGACGGCGGGCGAGACCCCGCCTTTTTCCAGGGCCACTGTCGCCGCAGCGACGGAGGCGGCATCGTAATTCGGTCCGCCGTCGCCACCGCGCAGGACGGTGTGGCAATAGTTATTCCCCCTCGTGCTGACCATGGAAGCGACGCCCTCGGGGCTGATCCCGAAGAAAGTCTGCGGAGCCATCGCCGCCTTCAGCGCATTGACCACGGCGGACATGCCGCCAAAGGTGGTGTTTTTGAATCCGACCGGCATGGATAGGCCCGAGGCCATCTGGCGGTGCGTCTGCGACTCGACGGTGCGGGCTCCGATCGCCGCCCAGCAGATAAGATCGGCAATGTACTGCGGAGTAATGGGATCGAGAAACTCGGTCGCGGCGGGCAGACCCAGATCCACGATCTCGCAGAGGAGCTGGCGGGCGATGCGGAGGCCTTCGGCGAGGTTCGCGGTGCCGTCGAGATCGGGGTCCATGATGAGCCCCTTCCACCCGACCGAAGTCCGGGGTTTTTCAAAATAGACCCGCATCACGATCTCGATGCGGTCTTTGACCTCATCGCGCAGCCCGGCGAGCTTCGCTGCATACTCGAGTCCCTGCGCGGGATCGTGAATAGAGCACGGCCCGACGATCACGACAAAACGATCGGAGCGTCCGTGGAAGATGTCTTCGAGGCGGCGACGGGCGGCGAAGACGGTTTGCGCCTGGGCATCGGTCCGGCGGATCTCGTGCATGAGAAGCGCCGGTGCCGGAAGCGGCACATTGAAGACGACATTGAGGTCAGAGACTTGATCGGGCATTGAAGAAAGGGGTTCAAAAATTGACGAACCGAACCTTAAACTTGAAACCTGAAACTTTAAACTCCTACCTTAGATCCCGTAGCCGGAGAGCATCTCGCCGGGGACGACCTCCTGCCCGGGGGCGAGGCGGACGAGGCAGTTCGCCCGGCTCAGGCCGAAGATGGCGTGGGACTGCTGCGTGCCCGAGAGCCGCACCCGGCCCCCCTCGCAGACACCGCGCAGGTAATGAGGCCTGTCGCCGGGATTCGACATCGGTTCGGCGGCTATGCCACTCACTTCGCCGAGCCCGACGCAGCCCACATCCACCTCGTAACCGAGCATTTTCCGGATCACGGGGATGACAAAGAGGGAAAAAGTCACGTAGGCGGAGACGGGATTCCCCGGGAGACCAAAGACGAGCGTGCCGTCGGGATGGCGGCCGAAAACGAAGGGTTTCCCAGGCTTCACCCGGACGCGCCAGAACTCGGTCACCACTCCGAGCTGGTTGAGGGCCTCTTTCACAAAATCGCGCTCCCCTACCGAGACTCCGCCGGCGATGACGACGATGTCGGCCACAGCGAGGGCGCGACCGAGGACGGTTTTTAACTCTTCGAGATCGTCGCAGGAATGAGAGGCCGCCCCGATCGCCCCCGCTTTTTCCACCGCGGTCTGGAGCATGGGCGAGTTGCTGTTGTAGATCTCGCCGGGGATGAGTGGCGCACCGGGCTCGACGAGTTCGTCGCCGGTGGTGACGACCTGCACGAGCGGTTTGCCATGGACCGGCACTTCGGGGATGCCCTGGGAGGCGAGCAGCCCGATGCGGGTCGGCGTCATGATGTCGCCACGACGGAGCAGCTTCTGCCCGGCGCAGAAGTCGCTGCCGCGCCAGCGAATGTTCTCACCGGGCTCGACGGGTTCCATAACGCGGATGTAATCACCCTCGCGCTCGACGTCTTCCTGCATCACGACGGCGTCGGCTCCCTGCGGGAGGACCGCGCCGGTGAAGATGCGGATCGCTTCGCCCGACTCGCAGACCAGACCGAGGTCACCGCCCGCCGGCTGGACGGTCGTGCCGACGCGGAGGAGCGCGCCCTCTCTCGCCTCAGCCGCCCGGACCGCGTAGCCGTCCATGCCCGAGTTGTCGAAGACAGGAGAGTCCATCGCCCCGACGATGTCCTGCGCGAGGACTTGACCGAGGGCCAGTTCGAGGGGAACCCAGATGACGGCACCGGGACTGGTGAACTCCAGGATGCGGCGACGGGCTTCCAATTCCTCAAGCATACGGAGATGAAAGAGGCGGGTGCAGGGATAGTCAACGACGGATCCTCTCAAATGCCATACCCCGAAGCGATTGAACGTGGACGACTGCAGCGGGGCTGCCTCACTCCACACTGGAAATAACGGAATTCAGGGTTATCGGTCCCACCCGCCATGTTCACCCTGCTCAAAACCGATACCGAGACCGCCGCCCGCCGCGGGCGCATGGTCCTCGCGCATGGCGAGGTCGAAACACCGACTTTCATGCCGGTGGGGACGCGCGGCACGGTGAAGTCGGTCCACCCGCGCGAGCTGACCGATCCGGCGCTCGACTGCCGCATCATTCTCGGCAACACCTACCATCTCTTTCTGCGGCCGGGCACGGACGTCCTCGACGATTTCGGAGGGCTGCATAACTTCATGCAATGGGACCGGCCCATTCTAACCGATTCGGGCGGGTATCAGGTCTTTTCCCTCGCCAAACTGCGCAAGATCACCGACGAGGGAGTGCGCTTCCAGAGCCACATCGACGGCAGCCCCCTCTTTCTCACTCCCGAGTCCGTCCTCGAGATCCAGCGCTCCATCGGAAGCGACATCTGCATGATTCTCGACGAGTGCCCGCCTTTTCCCTGCGAGAGGAGCTACGCAGAGAAATCCCTCGCCCTCACGCAACGCTGGGCCGAGCGCGCACGGGACTGGATCACTGCTCACCGTCCCGCGGGGCGGCCATCCGCGGGGCGGCCATCCGCGGGACAGCACTATTTCGGCATCGTCCAGGGCAGTTGCTTCCCCGAACTGCGGGAAAAAGCGGCGCGGGACCTCGTCGCGCTCGATTTTGACGGCTACGCCATCGGCGGACTCTCCGTCGGCGAACCCGTGCCCGAGATGCTCAAGGCCGTCGATGTCGCCGCCCCCATCCTGCCGGCCGACAAGCCCCGCTACGCCATGGGCCTCGGCCAGCCCGACCAGTTGCTAGAGCTGATCTCGCGTGGAATCGACATGTTCGACTGCGTCCTCCCCACCCGGGTCGGGCGCAACGGCACCGCCTACACCGCCGACGGCACCATCAATCTCAAGAACGCCCAGTGGGAAAAGTGCCACCTCCCCCTCGCCCCACCCGGCGAAACGCACCCGCTCTGCGAGGGATTTTCCCTCGGCTACCTGCGTCACCTAATCAAAAACGACGAACTTCTCGGCCTGCGGCTTTTGACGCTTCACAATGTCACCTTCTATCTGCACTTGATGAAACAGGCTCGGCATGCTATTGACACCGGCACGTTTGCCGATTTTAAGGTAGGATTTATCAGCCGATACCGGGCGGGTAAGTCTGCGGCCTGATCGACGGACGTTTTTTATTCTCTCAAGACCTCAATTAAATTAATGATTTCTCTTCTCCCCCTACTCGCCCAGGACGCTCCCCCCGCCGGAGGAGGACTCGGAATGTTCGTTCCGATGATCCTGATCATGGTGATGTTCTACTTCATCCTCATCCGCCCGCAGCGGAAAGCCCAGAAAGCCCAGGAGGTGATGCGCAAGAACGTCCGTGTCGGGGATAAAGTAGTCACCGTCGGTGGTATTCACGGGATGGTCTCGGGAGTGACGGACAAGACCGTCTCGATCAAAGTCGCCGACTCGCTCAGTCTGAAATTCGACCGCGCCGCCGTCGCGACCGTCGAGAGCAAATCCAAGGCCGAAGAGCCCGATACCAAAGTGATCGAATCCTGATCGACGGATTCTCCTGGCTCAACCCTGTTGAGTCAGTCTTTCGACCCCGTCGACTCAAGCCCCCACATTCCTTTTTTCCCCCATGCAAGTTCAAGCAGACCAGGCCCCAAATACGCCGGCTCCCGCAGCCGCGGAATCCGACCCCGCCCCCGCTCCCGCAGCAATCGCCCCCGCTCCCGCAGCAATCGCCCCCGCTCCCGCAGCAATCGCCCCGGCCCCCGCAGCAATCGCCCCGGCCCCCGCAACACCTGCGGTTGAGAGTCCGGCTGCTGCCGCTCCGGCTGCTGCCGCTCCGGCTGCTGACGCCGCTCCGGCAGTCGAGGCACCGGCCACTCCAGCGATTGAAACCCCTCTCTCCGTGCCGGCCTCCGCCGATGTGCAGGAAGCGGTCGACAATGCGATCGCAACGATAGGGACCGCCCCGAGCGAGGTCTCTGACGCCGCCGCAGCTCCCGTCTCGAAGATCACCTCCGGCTCCGTATTCCTTCTCGGACTGGGCCTTTTGACCATTTTCATCATCTATCTCGCTGCCGAATCGACTCGGAGAAAGCGCATTTTCGGCTCCATCCTCACCGTCTCCGTGGCGGCGCTCTGCGTCTGGCTCTTCGGCACTCTCGGCATGGAAAAGGGCATCGAGCTCCAGGGCGGTGTCTCCATGGAGATCAAGATCAAACCGGGCCAGGGCCGCGAAGTCACCAAGGACACGCAGGATCAGGCCATCAGCGTGCTCACCAAGCGCTTCAATGACCTCGGCACCGGCGAAGTCCTCCTCGCGCCCTCGGGCGCGGACGGGATCTTCCTGCAGATGCCCGGTGTCGGGCAGGAGGAACTGGAAAGAATCAAGGAAACCCTCGAAAAAGTCGCTCAACTCGAGTTTTCCATCCTCCACCCGCAGAGCAGTTTCCTCGGCGCCCAGGTCGCGAGCGGTGGCCAGGTCATCCCCGGCTACGAGGCCCTTCCCTACAAAGAAGAGCTCGACGACAATGGCGAAAAGCTCCCGACCCGCTACGGTCTCGTGAAGATCAAGCGTGACATGTCGGGCAAGAACGTGGCCAAGGCCGGCTACTTCTACGGGGACAAGGGCGACTCCATCAGCGTCGATTTCACGAGTGAGGGAGCCAAGATCATGGGGCCGCTCACGAATGCGAACCAGGGCCAACCGCTCGCGATCATCCTCGACGATGTCATACTCTCCTCACCGGTGGTTCAAGAGCCCTTCTCCTCGGGCTGCTCCATCACCGGTGACTTCACCCAGGCCGAGGCTCTCGCCCTCGCCTCGGCTCTCGAGAACCCGCTGCAGAACCCGATCGAGATCGAGCTCTCCAACTATATCTCCCCCACCATGGGCGAGGTCTCGGTCCGCCAGGGCATCTACTCAGGCATCACCGGTCTCACCATGACCCTGATCTTCATCCTCCTCTACTACCGCTTCGCGGGGATCGTGGCGCTCATCGGGCTCTCCACCTGTATCCTCATCATCTTCGGGACGATGGCGCTCTTTCAGTTCACCCTGACGCTGCCGGGGATCGCGGGCATCATTCTCTCCATCGGTATGGCGGTCGATGCCAACGTGCTGATCTACGAACGACTCCGGGAGGAGCTGGCCGAGGGTAAATCCCTGCGCGCCTCGATCGACACGGCTTACGAGAAGGCTTTCTCGTCGATCATGGACTCGAACCTCACGACCCTCTTCACCGCGATCATTCTCTATTTCGTGGCCGACGGCACCGTGAAAGGCTTCGCCGTGACCCTCGTCATCGGTATCTTCGCGACCCTCTTCGGAGCGCTCATCGTGACCCGCGTGTGCTTCACCTGGTTCATGGATGCGAAGTTCTTCAAGAAGCTGTCCTTCATGAACCTCGCGCCGAAGCGGATCTTCGATTTCCTGAGCCACGCGCGGCCCTGGCTGATCTTCTCGGCCGTCTCCGTGATCATCTCGATGATTGCTATTCCGCTGATCGACCCCCGCGGTGTCGAGCTTAAGGGCGGCGACTCGATCACGATCCGCTCGTCGGAGGGCCTCACCAAGCAGAACATCATCGAGTCCATCACGAAACTCGACCTCGGGGCCGTGCCCATCGTTCAAGAGCAGCACCCCGTCGGTGACGGCGGCTCTTTCTTCCTCGTCCGTACTCCCGACAACACCGCCGACACTGTCATCGAGCACCTCGAAGAGGACATGAACGTAAAACTCACCGATACCACGGTGAGTTCGGTCGGCTCGGCGGTGGGTAAATCGATGCTCTACAGCTCTGTCCTCGCCCTGTTCCTGGGCATCCTCGCGATCCTCGCCTATGTGACGCTCCGCTATGAGTTCTCGTTTGCGATCGGGGTCATCGTGGCCCTCGTCCACGATGTCGTCATCGCCCTCGGTGTCGCGACCCTCCTCGGGCAGGAGCTCTCCCTCATCGTCGTCGGTGCGCTGCTGACCATCGCCGGTTATTCGGTCAATGACACCATCGTTATCTTCGACCGGGTCCGCGAGGGTCTCGCCACGAAGCGGGGTGAGGTGAAGGACATCATGAACTATTCGCTGAACAAGACTCTCAGCCGCACCATCCTGACCAGCGCGACGACCTTGTTCACCGTGCTCGTGCTCCTGATCTTCGGCGGTCCGGGGCTCCGCAGCTTCGCGGTGGTACTTACCATCGGCCTCATCGCCGGGACCTACTCGACCCTCTTCATCGCAGCCCCCATCGTGCTCTGGTGGGCCAAGCGCACCGGCACCAACCTCCGTCGCGAGGTCCTCGACACCGAGCAGTCGAAGATCGAGGCCGCCGGCGGCCCCGCCGCGCAGGTCGTATAATCAACACGGCAGAAGGCGCCACGCCTTTGGCCGGAAAAAGGGACCCCGTCACAGTGATGTGGCAGGGTCTTTTTTGTATCCGGACGGTAACCATCCTAAGAAAGGTAGGGCGAGGCGTCCCCGTCGAGCCGCGAGGGTCGCTTGACGCGCGCCTGCCCAATCGGCTCACCGGGACGGTTCGCCCTACCAAAAACAGCTAAACAGCTAAACAGCTAAACAGCTAAACAGCTAAACAGCTAAACCCCTCACTCCCACTCGATGCTTGCGGGCGGCTTGGTCGAAATGTCGTAGAGGACGCGATTCACACCGGGTACCTCGTTGAGGATGCGGTTCGAGATCTCGGCAAGGAGTTCGTAGGGCAGATGGACCCACTCGGCGGTCATGGCATCCTCGCTGGTGACCGCACGGATGCTCAGGGCATACTCGTAGCTGCGCTCGTCGCCCTTGACCCCGACTGTCTTCGTCGGGATGAGGGCGGCGTAGGCCTGCCAGACAGAGTCATACCAGTTACGCTCGCGGAGAAGGTCGATGTAGATTTTATCTGCCTTTTGAATGATCTCGATCTTCTCAGGGGTGACCTCACCGGGGCAGCGGACGGCAAGTCCCGGGCCGGGGAAGGGGTGACGACCGACGACCCGCTCGGGCAGCCCGAGGACACGGCCGAGCTCACGGACTTCGTCCTTGAAAAGATTGTCGAGGGGTTCGATGACACGCCCCTCTTTTTTCAAGGCCATGATCTGATCAACGCGGTTGTGGTGCGTCTTGATCGTCGAGGCGATCGAGCCGCTCGTGGCGCTCTCGATGACATCGGGGTAGAGAGTGCCCTGGGCGAGCAACTCGACATCGGACCCGACCGCATCGAAGAAGACCTCGACAAAGATCCGCCCGATGATGCGGCGCTTTTCCTCGGGATCGGTCACCCCGGCGAGGGCCGAGAGGAATCGCTCCGATGCGTCGACCGTCTCGATCGCGATGCCAACTTCTTTGAAGATCGCCTGCACGTCGTCCGCCTCATTGAGCCGCAGCAGGCCGGTATCGACGAAGATGTTCCGCGTATCGACCTTTGCTTCGTGCAGCAGCGCCGCAAGCACGGCGGAATCGACACCGCCGGAGACCCCGCAGACGACCTTGCGTCCAGCCACTTCGGTCTGGACGCGCTCGATGAGCTCGTCTTTAAATGAGGCAATCTTGAAAGGCGGCAAATCTTTGGCGAGGGAGAGGAAGTTTTTGAGGATCTCGCTCCCCTCTTTGGTTTGCGAGACCTCGGGATGAAACTGAATCCCGAAAAAGCGCTCGTTCCATTTCAACGCCACAGGGATGCCGTCGAGATTGCGGCCGGTGACCTGGCAGCCTTCGGGGAGGACGCTGACGGTGTCGGAGTGGCTCATCCAGATCTTGGAGTGCCCCTTCAAACCATTGAAAATGCTGTCGATCCCCGCCTCGATCATAAGCGTGGCGGGGCCATACTCGCGGGTGTTGCCCGGGGCGACCTCGCCGCCGAACTTGCGATTGAGCAACTGCATCCCGTAGCATACCCCGAGGACGGGGACACCCAACTCCACGAGGTAGTCGAAGTCGATGTCCGGCGCTCCCGGCTCGAGGGTCGAGCGCGGCCCGCCCGAGAGGATCACGGCGGCGGGGCTACCCGTTTCGCGCAGCTCGGACGGCTGATAGAGGCGTGAGAAATAGCCCAGTTCTCTGATCCGACGAACGATCAACTGAGTGTACTGGGAACCGAAATCGATAACGGCGATGGGATGGTCCATTAGGGAAGAAAGAGAGAAGTAAAGTAGTAAAGTAGTGAAGAAGTCGAGGAGCCGAGAAGAAGCCCGGAATCAGCTCACTGGCTGGTAGTTGACCGGCTCTTCGGTGATGGTGACGTCGTGAGCATGGCTCTCTTTGAGACCGCCGCTGGTGATGCGGACAAAGGTGGCGCGATCTCTCAGCTCCTTGAGATTTTCCGCCCCGACGTAGCCCATGCCACTTCGCAGCCCGCCGAGGAGCTGGAAGACCGTGTCAGCGAGCAGCCCGCGATAGGGCACCCGAGCCTCGACGCCCTCGGCGACGAGTTTGCCGGAAGAGTTCTGCCCGTAGCGGTCGCCCGAACCCTTGCGCATCGCCTTGAGCGAACCCATGCCGCGGTACTCTTTCCAGGTCCGGCCCTGGTAGTTGACGGTCTCTCCGGGACTCTCGCGGCAGCCGGCGAGGAGCGATCCCAGCATCACGATGTCGGCCCCGGCGGCCATGGCCTTGACGACGTCGCCCGAGTAGCGGATGCCGCCGTCGGCGATCAGCGGGATGCCCTTCTTGCGACAGATCACGGAGACATTCTGGATCGCGCTGAACTGCGGCAGGCCTACCCCGGCGATGACGCGGGTGGTGCAGATCGAGCCGGGCCCGACCCCCACCTTGATCGCTGATGCCCCGGCAGAGATGAGATCGGCCGCGCCCTCGGCGGTGACGACATTGCCCGCGATGACGGGGGTGGAAAATTCACTGCGCAGCTTTTCGATGACCGAGAGCACCCGATCGGTGTGCCCGGTCGCGGCGTCGATGAAAACGGCGTCGGCCCCCGCCTCGATGATTGCTTTCGCCCGTTCAAAAAAGTCCTCCCCCACCCCGATCGCGGCGCCGACGCGGAGTCGCCCGCTCTGATCCTTGGCGGAGTTGAGATACATGTCCCGCTTTTCGATGTCCTGCGCGGTGATGAGCCCGGCGAGGCGGCCGTCCTTGTCGATGAGGGGCAGCTTTTCGATGCGGTTCTGATGGAGGATGCGGCGGGCCTCGTCGAGCCCGGTCTCGATAGGCGCGGTGATGAGACGCTCGCGCGGGGTCATCGCAGAGGAGACGGGGGCCGAGTCATCCTCGATAAACCAGATGTCGCGGCTCGTGACCATGCCGACGAGGACACCGCTCTCATCGACGACGGGGAAGCCATTGACCCCTTTTTCCCGCATAATCTCCTGGAGGCGGGCCAGAGAGACATCGGCCGCAGTGGTGAAGGGATCGATAATGACGGTGTTCTCAGAGCGTTTCACCTTCGCGACCATGTCGGCCTGGTCGCCGATGGGCATGTTGCGGTGGATCACGCCGAGACCGCCCTCGCGGGCCAGGGCGATGGCGAGGCCGTCCTCCGTGACCGTGTCCATCGCCGAGGAGATGATCGGGATATTGAGCGGGATATCGGCGGTGAGACGCGTCGAGAGGTCCACCTCGGCAGGCAGGACCGCGCTGCGCTGCGGGATTAAAAGAACATCGTCAAAACTGAGACCGAGAGGAAGATCACCCATAGATAATATTTAGGAGGGACTACCGCACGATCAAGCGAAAGTTTTCGGGAAAATCGGGTTGCCGACCTCCCGGCGGCGACGCGGAGGTCACCCGCCAAGGCAACTCTTCGCCGTCGCCAGATCCTCTCCGCCCTGCAAAATGGTGAAATTCACGAGCCCGGCGAACAGAAAGGCCGTGACTGGAGCGAAAGTGAGATGTTGGCTGTTAGACCCTTTGCCAAAAAGATTTGCCGAAAAGATCGAGTCAACATTTTCCGTGGCAAGGCGTGAAGGAGGGAGCGCAGCGGGCTGCCTGACTGAGGAACAACGCAGCCACGGAGAATGTTGGCCGGACAGCGTTCATCATCCATCACTCATGAAGCCCATTCTCGCACCCCTCACCGCCCTGCTGCCGGTGCCGCTGCCCGCACTGCGCGCCGCCGACGAGAAACCATCTCTTCATCCTGTCCGCTTTACGCAACTTCGAGCGCACTTCGCGATTCGATCCGCAACGAGCCGGGCCGGCACCTTTAGCCTAAGAGTAAAAGGCTTTAGCTTACTGGTCGGACTTTGCGTGTGGAAATCCTCGGCCTTCGGTTGTATGGCTGGGACACATCATGCGCGCGCACCTGTTCTTCTCCACCTGTATCGTCTTGTTCACGAGTCTGCGACTCGTAGGGCAGGTTGTCGACGGTCAGTTTCCCGTTTCGTCAAATCTGCGGGCGGGCGTAGCGAAAGCGGACATCACACCGACTGATTTGGCGGGCATCACCGTCGCGGGACATCGGCGGGAGGTGACGTCTGTGCGTGACCCTTTGCGCGCCGGGGTTCTTTTGCTGGATGATGGAGAGACGAAGGCGGCGATGGTGACGATGGATACCATCGGTGCCTGGGAGAACATGGTGAAGCTGGTGCGGGAGGGCATCGAGACGGAGACGGGGGTGCCTGCGGCGAACATCATGGTGACGGCGACGCACAATCACTCGGGGCCGGGTTATATGGAGAACATGGCGTGGGGTGCGGAGTTGATCAAAAAGACCACGGCTGCGGCGAAGGAGGCGGCGGGGAACATGCGCACGGTGAGCATCGGGTATGGCGAGGATCGCATCGGCTTTGGCATCAACCGGCGGAAGACCATTGACGGCCATGCGATCATCCGGCTGAATGCCGAGGGGCCGAATGATCCGCGCGTGAAGGTGCTGCGTTTCGATGATGGCAAATCGCTCACGCCGGTGGCGGTGCTGATGCACGCGGTGTGTCATCCGTGTTTCTTCACTTGGGGCGACAAGGGCTCGCAGCCGTATCCGAAGGGCTATCCGAAGATGAGTGCGGACTTTCCCGGCGAGGCGCAGACGTTCATCGAGTCGGTGTATGGTCAGAAGACTTCGGTGATGTTCATGCAAGGGTGCGCGGGTGACATTCGTCCGAATCTGCCGGGCTATCCGTATCGCTGCGCGGATGAGGCGGACATCCAGTGGGCGGGCCGAGACCTCGGCGGCGCGGTGGTGCGGGCACTGGCGCTGAGTGTCACGCGCGAGAAGCTGAAGCAGCGCGAGTCCTTCTACCAAATCCGCGTGGCGAGCGAGGTGATCGAGTTGCCCGGCAAAGAGGGTCCGGTGCGCGCGGAGATGATGGCGATGAAGGTCGGGCCGTTCCTGTTTCTTACGTTGCCGGGCGAGCCGATGGTCGAGTATGGTTTCAAGCTGGAGAAGGCGATCGCGGACCGTGCCACACCGATCATCGTGGGCTATGCGAACGGCAATATCGGCTACCTCGCGACAGCGGAGGCGCACACCGTCGGCGGCTACGAGCCGAACATATCCAAGGTGCAGCCGGAGGCCGAGGCGATCATTTTGAAGCAACTCGGCGTGCTCGCGGACAAGGTGGTGGGCGATGTCTTCGAGTCGTTCTCGAAACACCCGAAGGACGTGGAGAAACGTGAGGCCGAGGAGAAAGCGCGGCTCGATGCCGCCAAGAAACCGAAGCCTTAGTCGCACCATGGCAGGAGCGTTCGTGCTTGCGGGACTGATCATCCTCCCCATGGACGCCACGAAGAAGCTCGTGCCTGACGAACCCATTTCGCCTCACCCCAACCTCCCATGACCCACCCACTCGCCTCCTATCCGCAACTCCCCGACACGCCGACCTCACATCTGCCCTTCAGCCCCTGCGTGGTGGTTGGTGATCTCATCTTTGTCTCTGGCCAGGCCTCCGTCGATCAGCAGGGCAACATCGTCAGCGACACCTTCGAAGGCGAGTTCCGCCGCAGCATCGAAAACGTGCGCCAAGTGCTCGAAGCCGCCGGCAGCGACCTCGCGCACGTCGTGCAAACCCGCAACTACGTCCGCGATCCGAACGACCTCCCCCTCTACAACCAACTCTACCGAGAATACTTCCCGCAACCCTCACCTGCCCGCACCACTATCACGAACTGCCTCCCGCCCGACCTCCGCTATGAAGTCGAAGCCGTGGCCGTGCGCTGTTTAACTGGAGCCAGTCGGTAACTCAACATCATCTGCCTCATGACTTTCAAGGTTCCCCCGTTCTTACTTTTATTTGTGTCTCTCATCACCGCCACCATGACTCATGCGGAGCATCCGCTCGTGTTCATCTCCGCGTTCGCTTCTGGCGAAAAGGCAGGCATCCACGCCTTTCAGTTCGATGCTGAATCAGGCACCTTGCAGCCGCTGCATCGCACCGCCGACTTGCAGAATCCGTTCTTCCTCGCGGTGTCGCGGGACCAGCGGTTCCTGTATGCGATCAACGCGGAGAAGTTCGGCGACGAGGTGGACGAGTTCGTCGCTGCGTATGCCATCGAGGGACGCACGGGGCAGTTGAAGCGGCTCAACGAGCAGCCCGCGCGCGGCACGGCATCATGCTACCTCGATACCGACGCGACTGGCAAAACGGTGGTCGTGGCCAACTACTCGTCCGGCAGTGTCGCCGCGCTGCCGGTGAAGGCGGATGGCTCTCTGGGCGAAGCCGCGTCGTTCATGCAGCACAGCGGCTCAGGTGGCGATCCGGCGCGGCAAAAGGGTCCGAACGCGCACAGCATTGTCATCAGTCCGGACAATCGTTTCGCCCTCGCGGCGGACTTGGGCATCGACAAGATCATGATCTACCACCTCGACGCCGCCACTGCGAAGCTGACGCTCAATGAAGCTCAGCCCTTTGCCAAACTGGCCCCCGGTTCCGGTCCGCGTCACCTGACGTTTCATCCGAATGGAACACACCTCTATGTCATCAACGAGATGGCCAACAGCGTCGTCGTCTTTGACTACAGCACCGACACTGGCACGCTCACCGAGCGCCAAACCATCTCCACGCTGCCTGCCGACTTCACCGGCAAGAGCTTCACCGCCGACTTGAAAATCACTCCAGACGGTAAGTTCCTCTACGGCACCAATCGCGGCCACGACAGCATCGCTGTGTATCGCATCGCCAGTGACGGCACGTTGAGTCTGCTCAGCATCGAGCCCAGTCTCGGTAAAGGGCCTCAGAACCTGCTGATCACGCCCGATGGCCAATGGATGCTCTGCGCCAACATGCCTGGCAACAGCGTCATCGTTTTCCGAATCGACCCGCAAACCGGCGGCATCAAACCAAGCGGTGATCCCGTCGCGATGCCGATGCCCTCGTGCATCCGGCTCGTTCGAGAATAGCAGTCCACCTTGGTTTCTCCTCATGCCAAGACCAAGCACCATCATTCGGCTAGCCGTCCTCGCGCTCACCTGCAATGCCGCATTCGCGCAGCAGCGGGTGCCGTGGACGACTTCCCGCATCCATGGCACGCCGGAGCCACCACCGCCGTTTGTGGTCGAGCGGATGTTTCCCGGGCTCACGTTTGAGAAGCCGCTCGATGTCACACCGATCCCCGGGACGAATCGGCTCGTGATGCTGGAGGAGACCGGGCGGATGTTTTCCTTTGTGCCGGGCGCGGACGTGACCAAGGCGGATGTCTTTGGCGAACTCACTGCGTTTGAGCCTGAAGTGGTGAGCTCGTATGCGCTGACCTTTCACCCGCGCTTCGCCGAGAATCGCTTTGTTTTCACCTGGCTGAATCTTGATCAACACGGCGCGGAAAATCGCGAGGACGGCACCAGGATCGTGCGCTTCCGCGTGACGGATGAGAACCCGCCGCGACTCGATTTCAGCAGTGCGAAGACCATCATTACCTGGCGTGCGGGCGGACACAACGGCGGCAATCTGCGCTTTGGTCCCGATGGCATGCTCTACATTTCCACGGGCGATGCCACGAAACCTGATCCGCCTGATGTCAGCGTGACGGGGCAGGACATCAGCGATTTGTTATCGAGCGTGCTGCGCATCGACGTGGATCACACGGACGGCGACGAGGGCTACGGCATTCCGAAGGACAATCCGTTCATCGCGATGCCGGAGGCGCGTGGCGAAGTGTGGGCCTACGGCCTGCGCAATCCGTGGCGCATGAGTTTTGATCCGAAGTCCGGCGAGTTGTTCGCGGGTGATGTGGGCTGGGAGTTGTGGGAGATGATCTACCGCATCCAGCGTGGTGGGAACTATGGCTGGAGCGTCACGGAGGGCGGCAAACAAGACGTGCGCGCCGATCAAGTGCGCGGCCCCTCGCCCATCCTGCCGCCGCTCGTGGCGCATTCGCATGAAGAGGCGGCGAGCATCACGGGTGGTGAGTTTTATCATGGCACGCGGCTACCAGGGCTGACGGGCTCCTACGTCTATGGCGACTGGCAGATGGGCACCTTCTGGGCGCTGCGCACGGCGGGCGACAAGGTGATGGAGCATCGTGAGCTGGCGCGTAGTTCGCTCATGCCCGCGGGCTTTGGCATCGACGCGGAGGGTGAGTTGATCATCGTGGATCACAGCGGCGGCGGACTGTGGCGTCTGGCGAAGAATCCGCTCTCGGGAAAGAACTCCGACTTCCCGCGCACGCTGAGTCAGACCGGGCTCTTCACACACACCGCGCAGCAAACACCCTCTCCCGGAGTGCTGCCGTATGCGATCCATGCACCGCGCTGGGCCGATCACGCGACGGCGGAGCGCTGGGTGGCATTTCCCGACCGGTCGGGCGTGAGCGTGGCCACTGAGTCGAAGGGCGTGGTGCTGCGCGGACGCTGGGCTTTCCCCGCCGGTGCCGTTTTGGCAAAGACTTATTCGCTTGAACTGGAACGCGGCAATCCCGCCACTCGTCGCCGTATTGAAACGCAGATCCTGCACTTCGATGGCAACCTCTGGGGCACCTACAGTTATCGCTGGAACGCCGAACAAACCGATGCCGACCTCGTGCCATCGCGCGGTGATGAGGCCAGCTTCACCGTAAAGGACAAGAGCGCTCCCGACGGCACGGTTCAGCAGCAGTGGCGCTTTTTCAGCCGCTCCGAATGCTCGCGTTGCCACACCCTGATGAATGGCTTCGCCCAAGGCTTCAGCGCGTTGCAGCTCGATCTCCGCACGCCCGAAACACCGGGCAGCCAGCTTGATGTGCTGACGCAGCTCGGTCTCACGCCCGACGAGGCGAAGTTCGCCGATCCGCACGGCACGCAGGGCAGCATCGAGATGCGGGCGCGTTCGTATTTGCATGTCAACTGTAGCGTCTGTCATCGCTTCAATAGCGGCGGCGGCGTGCCCAGTTACATGAACATCGACGCGGTGCTCAAGGACGCGAAGCTCATCGACTTCAAGCCCGTGCAAGGCGATCTCGGCCTGCCCGATGCGCGCGTCATCGCTCGCGGTGATCCGAGTCGCAGCGTCCTGCTCTATCGCATGGCCACCGCGGGTCGCGGACACATGCCATACCTCGGCGGCAGGCTGCTCGATGACCGCGGCATCCTTCTCGTGCGGGATTGGATCGCCGGCATCGGAGGAAAGGACCAGGAAGTCACTCCCGCCACGCGCACACGGCGGGCCACGGAAGAAGAAACGCTGAAGCGCCTCGAGGCCGGAGATGCCGCCGCAATCGACCCACTGCTCGCCACCGGCAGCGGTGCGCTGAGCGTGCTGCTCGCCATCCTTGATGACTCGCTCCCCGCTGGGTTGCGCGCCCAAGCCATCACCAAAGGTAGCGCCATCGCTGATCCGTTGCGGCGTGATCTCTTCGAGCGCTTTCTTCCCGAATCACAACGCCGCCAAGTTCTCGGCCCCAACTTTCAGACTGCCGCCCTGCTCGCACAGAAAGGCGATGCCACTCGCGGCAAAACACTCTTTGCCAGCGTCTGCGTCGCCTGTCATCGCGTGAACGGCGCGGGCATCGACTTCGGCCCCGACCTCAGTCACATCGGCACAAAATGGAATCGCGCAGCCATGCTCGATCAGATCCTCGCGCCCTCCAAGGTCATCGACCCGCAGTGGAAACTCACCACCATCGAACTCAAAAGCGGCGGGAGCAAAATCGGCTTCGTCGCCGCGAGCACCGCCACCGGGATGACCTTGAAACAAGCCGGTGGCATGACCGAGGAAATCCCCACCGCGCAGATTGCCAAAACCACCACGCTACCCACCTCCATGATGCCCGAAGGTCTTCTGCAATCCCTCACCTCGCAGGAGGCCGCTGATTTATTGGAGTATCTGGATTCGCTGAAGTGAGGAGTTGGTTTGAACGACCCTCGGCAGAAAAATCGCACATTAGCCTGAGCGTAATTACCTTTACCTTATTAGTCTGACAAAGGCGGTGAAACATCCGGTGCTCGCGGTATAGGTGAATGGCTCACGCACCCTTGAACCCACTCGACCAGACATGACCACCCACGACGACACCGAGAGACGCGCCTATTGGGCCGAGCAAATGGAGCTTGGCTATGAGATCGTGCAGAAGCTCATCGCGTTTCCCGTGAACGAGTGCGGCGAGCGTTTCGCCTCCATCCCCGAGGCTGCTGCGGCTGCGAATGTGGAGATGCTCTTTTCCACCAGCAAGATCGCGGGCGACTTGGAGCGCGTCTATTTTCTGCGCGAGAGTCTTGTCCGCGATGTCGTCACGATCGGCCACGAGATGAACGGGCGCGGCTGGATTTTGAAAATCGAGGATGGATTCCGCTCGCTGGACATGCAGCGACAGCTCGTCCGCAAGCCTTCGGTCTTCGACGCGGTATTGAAGAAATGCATCTGGGAACTCGGCGGCCAAATTCCAAGCACGGAGATGATGTTCCGCCGTGCCATCGTGCTGACGGCCAACATGCCCAAGATCGGCGCGCACATGTCCGGCTCGGCCATCGACATCTCGGTCTTCCGGCGTGACGACGGCACCGAAGTCTGGCGCGGCTACCCGTATCTCGAAATGAGCGAATGCACGCCGATGCGCTCGCCCTTCGTCGCTCCCGAACATGTCGCCACACGACTCGAGATTGCCGCGATGATGGAGAAGCACGGCTTCATTCATTTCCCCTTTGAGTTCTGGCACTTCGACAAGGACGACGCCGGGATGCACATCCTCACAGGTAATCCCGCGCCCTGTCGCTTCGGCCCCGTGAACTGGAATCCGCAGACCAATGAAGTCACCCCCGTCGAAGATCCGCTGGCGCTGCTCAATCCGCTGCCCGTGATCGAGAAAGAAATCGCAGCGGCGTTGGCGCGGGCCGCTCAGGCTTGATCGTCGGCTCCGGTCTCGAACTCGCCTTCCACCAACTCGCGGAAGGCCTTCACATGCGGCAGTTCGAAGCGGCCTTTGCGCTGGAGGATGACAAGATCCTCGTGGCCGAAGAGGTGGCTGACATCGCGGCCGATGAGTCCGGACTCGCCGCGTTTGGGGCGCGGGAGTTTCGCTTTGCCGGGGGCGAGAAGGGCCACGCCGAAGCCCATCGCGACGTAGCGAGTGATGAGCGGCAGGCGTGTCGCACTGATGGCGATGTTGAGCTGGCCGAGCACGCCCGCACTGGCGAAGGTGGCATCGACCTGGGCGCGATCGGAGGTGTCCTCGCTGCTGAGGACGAGCGGATGCTGTGCAATCAGCTTCACGGTGAGCTTTTTCGCTGTGGCTAAAGCGTGGTCCGAGGGACAGAGCAGATGAATCGGATACCGCACGAGTCGTCGCGACATCAATGCGGCGGGCAGTGCATCCGCCGGGGTCATGCCCACGATGGCGAGGTCAGCCAGACCGGCCAGCAATGCGGCGCTGGCGGCACGAGAGGGACGATCCATGAGCCGAAGCTCCACATTCGGGAACTTGCGCCGATAGCGCATCACGGGGCCGGGAAGGGCATCCGTGAGCACACCGGCTGGCGCGGTGATGGTGAGCTTGCGTGGTGCTGTTTTGTGACGATCCGCAAACACCGAGCGCACCGAAAGAAAACTCTCCACGAGCGGCTCGATCATCTCCACGAGCAGGATCCCGTCCTCGGTGAGCGTCACCTGCTGTCCTTCGGTAATCACGAGCTGCACGCCGAACTCCTCCTCCAGCGAGCGCACCTGCCGCCACGCCGACACCACGGACAAGCGCAGCGCCGCGGCCATGGCGGTGAAAGACTTGTGGCGCGACAGCTACACGAGTGCACGGAGCTGGCGGAAGCGGAGTTCTTTGAAGAAGAGGCGGTCGGATTTCATGGGAAGGTGTTTAGCCTGAGAGTAATGGCTTTTACTTTAATTGACATGGGAAACCTGTGACATTCTGCTCAGAATAGGTGTATTGGTTCGCGAGTGACCGAATGCAGAGTGGGCCTGTAGCGAATAGGCCATTCCGCACGAACTCACTTCGCCTTTTCTAACCCGGCAAGCATGAAACTCGCATTCATCGGTCTCAAAGGACACGTCGGCACGGTGCTGGCGGGTGCGAAGTTGCTCGGCGATGTCGAAGTGGTGGCGGCGGCTGAGGATGATGCGGAGTTGTTGGCTTCGTTGATCAAGAAGGACCCGCTATTGGCGACGGCCCAGCCCTACCAGCACTGGCGGCACCTCATCGAACACGCGATGATGGATGTGTGCTGTGTGGCCGGAGAAAGCGGAGGGCGGGTCGAGCCGTTGCTGGCTTTGATCGAGCGCGGTGTGCATGTCGTTTCGGAGAAGCCCCTGGTGACGACGCTGGCGGACCTCGAACGGCTGCGCGCTGCCTTTGCGAAATCAAGGTCGCAGGTCACCATGTTGCTCGAACTTCGTCACCAGCCGAAAAACGTTCGCGTGCGCGAGATCATCCAGCGGGGGGACATCGGCGAGGTGTGTCAGGTCACGACGCAGAAGTCCTACAAGTGGGGCCAGCGGGCGGAGTGGTTTGGCAGTCGGGCGCGGCTTGGCGGCACGATTCCCTACATCGGCATTCATTCGCTGGACACGATCCGCTGGGTCACGGGGCTCGATTTCATTCACCTCGCGGCGATTCACGGCAAGATCGCCCGCCCTGAGATGGGCGAGACGGAATGCCATGCCTCGGTGCTCGGGGAGTTGTCGAATGGCGCGTCGGTCACGGCGCGCATCGACTATCTGCGCCCTGCCAAAGCACCTACCCATGGCGATGACCGTTTGCGCGTGGTCGGCACGAAAGGCGTCGTCGAGGTGAATGAAGGCGACGAGACGATTTCGCTCATCGCAGGCGACAAGATGGAGCGCATTCCCTTTGGCGAGACGGAGAACTTGTTTGTCGAGTTCGTGAAGTTCCTTCGCGGTGGTGCGGTGCCTCGCATCACGGCGGATGATTGTTTACGCAGCACCGAGATCGCATTGCGGGCGCGCGAGGCGGCGGATGAAACGAGGATGATCGCGCTGCCTCCGATGCGCCCGGTGCGCGGCTTAAAATAATGCTCCCAAACCTTCCCTCCCATTCGACCCCATGAAACGACTTCCACCCCGGACGCTTCTTCTTATCCTCGCCACCGGTATTCAGGCCGGGATCTCCGCGTTTGCCGCCGAGCCATTCAACACGCCGCAGAACAGCATCTCGATCACTGTCGAACCCACGAAGGAGCATCCGCGGAGTTCGGAGGGCGGGTTTGCCACACTGACGTCGGGACGGATCATCTTTTGTTACACCCAGTTCTACGGTGGCGGGGCGGACCACAGTCCGGCGCGGATTGTGCGCATCCACTCCGACGACGAGGGGCGCACGTGGAGTCAGCCGGTGGTCGTGGTGGAGAATGTGGGCGGCAACAACGTCATGAGCGTGTCGCTGCTGCGGCTGGCGAGCGGGAAGCTGGCGATGTTTTATCTTTTGAAAAACAGTTGGATCGATTGCCGGCCCCAGATGCGTCTCTCGACCGATGATGGCGAGACGTGGAGTGAAGCCAAAGGCATCCTCGATGCACCCGGATACTTCGTGATGAACAACGACCGCGTCATCCAGACCGCCAAAGGCCGCCTCATCGCGCCACTCGCCTTTCATCGCTCGCGGGGCAGCGATCCCCTCTCCAGCAAGTCCTTCGATGCCCGCGCCATCGCCATGTGGATCTATTCGGACGATGAAGGCTCCACCTGGACCGAATCCTCAAGCTGGTGGGCCATGCCCGTTCGCAGCGGCAGCGGCCTGCAGGAGCCGGGTGTCGTGGAGTTGGCCGATGGCTCGATCTTCTCCTGGTCACGCACGGATCAGGGTGCGCAATATGGCTTCCGCTCCACCGATGCGGCCAAAACATTCTCGCCGCCGATGCCCACCGAGATGAAGTCACCCAACGGCCCCGCCAGCATCAAGCGCCTGCCCGGCAGCAGCGACCTCCTCGCCATCTACAACGACCACTCCGGCATGTTCCCGTTCCCGCCGAAGAAGCGCAATCCCTTCGTCGTCGCCATCTCCACTGACGGCGGCAAAACCTGGCCGCAGCGCAAGCTCATCGAAAGCGACCCCGACGGCCTCTACCACTACACCGCCATTCATTTCGTCGGCAATGCCATGCTCATTGGCTACTGCTCTGGCGATAGTAAGGTGGGCGCGCTGAATCGCCTCCGCATCCGCCGCATCAGCCTTGACTGGCTGCGGCAGCCGTAATCCCGCCTGCATCGCGCGCATCCGGCTCCACTCACCACACACGAATCATGAAACTCACACTGCTCCTGCTCCTCCTCTCCACCTCTCTGCACGCCACCGAGTTCTTCGTGAACAAGCAGGGCCTCGACTCGAATGCGGGCGCGAGTCGCGAGGCGGCGTTCCTCACGATTCAGAAGGGCGTCGATGCTTTGCAGCCGGGAGATACGCTGACGATCGGGCGCGGTGAATATGCGGAGGCGGTCGCGAGGAAGGGGCTCGGCAGTGCGGAAAGGGAGACGGTCATTCGCGCGGAGATTCGGGGCACGGTGCTGCTGCGCGGTGATGTGGATGCGCCGGTGTTCAACCTGGTGCCCGGGACACGGCATACTTTCGTGGCGGATTTCAAAGGCGATGTGCAGGCCGTGTATGAGGTGGACACGCTGGCCAGGCTGGTGGAGCAGGTGACGCTGCGTGAGGTGGAGTTTCAGCCGGGTAGCTACTTTTATGATGCGGCGGCGGGGCGGCTCCATGTTTCCAGCACGGACTTGCGACCTGCGGACCAGCATCGCTACAGCGTGCCCGTGCTGGGACGGCACGGTCTGGAATTGGAGAAGCCGGTGCGGGTGGTGCTCGATGGCATCGCGGTGCGCGGCTTCGAGAGCAGCGGGATGGCTTCCTCACGGACCTTGTTCGGCATCTGGGGTGTCATCTTCCTGGGTGCCCGCGACTGCGTCATCCGCGACTGCACCGCATTCCTGAATGGTGGAGGCATCTGCATCGCCAGCGAGGGTGAAGGTGGCAATCTGGTGGAGGGCTGCACGGGCTATGGAAACAGCTCGTTCCACAACTCGTCCGAGTGCGCCGGCGTGCTTCTTTATGCGAGCAAGAATGACGTGGCGCGAAACTGTGTGGGCTATCGTTCCGGCTTTGGCGGCGTCGGCGTGCGGATCTACGGGCTCACGGCCTCACACGGCTTGCTCGATCATTGCCTGGGCTGGGGCAATGGCGGGCCGGATATCGGCATCAAATCCGGTCAGGCGGCGACCTGCGCGACGAAGAACTCCGTGGGACTCGGGTTCTTTCCGGCGCTCAATGTCTCGAACTCCATCCTCGGCGGGCCCAACATCCATGTGCCCGATGACAAGATCACCAAAGACAACATCCACCTTCCGTCCGAGCGTGTGAATCTCGACAAGGAGTTCGCCGATCCGCAGAACTTCGATTTCAGGCTACAGTCAACTTCAGCGATGCGCGGAACGGGACCGGATGGGAATGATCGTGGACCATTTCCTTATGTGGCGAACGTTTTCTTCGTGAAGCCGACGGGCGATGACTCGGCGGATGGCCTCTCGGTGACGGCGGCGTGGAAAACGCTGGCTCGCGCGGTGAAGAATCTTCGCCCCGGAGAGACGATCTATCTGGAGCAGGGCGTCTATCCCGGCGGTGTGACGATACGCGCGGGCAAGGCGGGAGCGGCTCCCCTTTCGATTCGTGCCCGGGGTGAGGGCAGGGTCGTGATCACCGATGGCCTCCGGATTGAAAACAGCGCCGGTGTCGAGTTCGAGCGCCTGGATTTCTCAGGAGCCGTCACCGCCAGCGCGAGTGATGGCGTCCGCTTTCATAACTGCCGGTTCACGGGCAAAGCCACCGGCCTGTCTGCGAGCAAGGTCACCGCCCTCAAGGTCACGCATTGTGAGTTCACCGGGTTTGCTCAGGCCGCGTTGCGTCTGGACGACTGCGGGCAGGCGCACCTCAGCAGCAATCTCTACGACAACCGAACCGCGCCTGCCGTCGAGATCAGCGGTGTGACACCAGTGACTGAGGCGGTGCGCTACAGCGACTACCACAGCTATGCCGACGGGAGCCGCGCGTGGCAGCACAGCGGCGGCGTGATGTCCCTGACCCAAGTCCAGCAGACACAGGACACCTACTCGCGCGTCATCCAGCCGACCTTCGCAATCCAGAATGGCACCGCTGGCTTGAGCGATCCCGCGCCCTTCATGGGGCTCGGCGCACTCGGGCAGAGCATCGGGTTTCATCAGGACCGGATGTCGAACACACTGGAGATGACCGCGCCGGTGGTTCACTCGGTGGGCGCGACGACGGCGAATATTGAATGGCTCGTCACCCAAGGAGCCGCCTGCGAACTAGCCTGGGGAGACACGCCTGAGTGCGCCAATCGCGTGAAGTTCGTCGTCGGTGTCACCAGCGACAATCACCGGAGCTTCAGCCTCACGGGCTTGCAGCCCGGGAAGACCTACTACTTCCGCGTCGTTTCCATTGGCGCCGCGAATCCCTATGACGGCAAAAGCAAGCCGGACGTCCTCAACCCGCAATACGGAGCGATCTCCTTCACCACCGCAAGCGGGCAACCTGCACCGCAGACCTACTATGTCGCGACCGACGGCGATGACGCCAACTCCGGCCTGGAGCGCGGCAAGGCGTGGCGCACCGTGGGCCATGCGGCCTCCAGCATTCGCGCCGGAGACACCGTCCTGATCGGCGGCGGCACCTATTCCGAAAAGGTGCGCGTGCGTGTTTCCGGGGAAAAAGAGCTGCCCATCAAGTTCAAGTCCATCCCGGGAGAAAAAGTCGTCTTTGATGGCAACGAAAGGCGCCTGGACGCCGCGTGGATCATCAGTGGCAAGGCCCACATCGAACTGGATGGCTTTTACTTCAGGCAGTTCGGCTTGCAAGGCCAGGGTAACAGCAGCTCGCGTATCGTGAACGTCAGTGGCAGCCGCGATGTCAGCATCCGCCGCTGCCTGTGGGACGGCTATGGCAAAGGCTACGCGCCGGGCTTTGTCACCGCGTGGACCACGGAGAACCTGCGCATCTCGAACTGCGTCATCGCGCGCGGGTTCGACGGCTTGGAGATCTCGGGCTGCCCGGGCTTTATCCTGGAGAACAATGTCTTTGTCGGCAACCTCATCCAGACGACAAAACTCGGCACCGAGGCCACGGTGAGGAATAACATCTTCACCGACAGCATCCCGAGTAAGGTCAAAGCGCCTCTGCAACAGTATGGCACCCAAGCCGGCATCAAGGATCACAACAACTGCTACTTCCTCCGTGCTTCCGACGAGGAACGCCAGCTATTCTGGGTGCTCAGCTTTACCGAAGACGGCAAGAACCTCGGCCACACACGGATGAGTCTCACGGACTACAAGCAGCGCGTTCAACCCACGGATTCCATCATCGCCGATCCGCAATTCCCCGCCATCCGGAAGCTTGATCCCGCCAAGGTGGCTCCGTTCCCCATCGACTCGCTCATTAGTCCTATCGACTTCCCGGACCTCTTCGCCACCAACCCCGAAGTCGTGAAACGCGGCATGGGCCTGCAACCGGAAGCGTTTGCGGACATGATCGAAAAGTAGAACCCGCGCCCCATGAACACCCGCCGCCAATTCATCGCCACGATTGCTACATCCGCTGCCGCTTCATCGCCCATCGGCGCGCTCGCGGCAGATGCGAAAGCTGCACCGAAGAATAGCCCCTCGCTCTCGGGGAGGAATGGGCCGGAGTTTGGATCCTTGAACGCGGTGATTCAGAAGCTCAAAGGCGGGCCGGACCTGCCCTTGTCGTTTCTGCATCGCGACTACCACGACCTCGTTGCTTGGAGGACGACGGGACGCGCGAAGATGTTGGAACTGCTGCAATACGCGCCCGCGAAGTGTGATCCGAACGCGGAGGTGATCTCGCGCAAGGACTGCGGCGACTACATCCGCGAGGAGGTGCGCTTCAATACCACCCCGGTGTTTCGCGTGCCCGCGACCGTCTTGATTCCAAAGAACGTGAAGCTCCCCGCGCCTGCCGTCGTCGCGCTGCATTCACACGGCGGCTACTACATGTGGGGCCGCGAGCGCGAGGTCGAGACGAGCGATGCGATTCATCCGACGCTCAAAGAAATGCGCGAAAGCGGCTACGGCGGCAAGGCCTACGGCATCGAGCTGGTGCGGCGCGGCTATGTGGTCATCGCCATCGACATGTTCTACTGGGGCGAGCGCCGCGTGGTGCTCGACGATGATCCGCCCGAGTGGAAAGCGCGGTCGCTCACGCTCAGCGATGAGCAAATGAAGGCCTATCACACCCGCTGCAACCGCGATGAGGAGATCATGGCGAAGACCCTTTACTGCGCTGGCGTGAGTTGGGCAGGGATCATCGCGTGGGACGACATCCGCACCGTGGACTACCTCATCACGCGAGCGGATGTGGACCCGAACCGCATCGCCTGCGTCGGCCAAAGCGTCGGCGGATTGCGCAGTAGCTATCTCGCCGCGCTGGATGATCGCATCAAGGCGGCCGTCGTGAGCAGTTGGATGTGTTCCTTTCCCAACCAACTCGAAGGGCACATCCGCGGCATCGGTTTCACCAAGATCATCCCCGGCATGTATCACCACATGGATCATCCCGACATCGCCTCGCTCGCGATGCCGAAGCCGCTTTTGGTCATCAACGGCTCGCAAGACCGCCTCTTCGAACTCGCCGGCGTCCGTGCCGCGCACGAAAAACTCGCCCAGTGCTACGCCAAGGCCGGCGTGCCCGATCACTTCAAGAGCATTGTCGAAGACGCACCGCATCAATTCAACGCCGAGCGCCAGGCGGACGCGTGGGCGTGGTTTGAGAAGTGGGTTTGAGACACCCGAAACGTCGGCAATTGATAAGCTGCTGAATGAACGCCCGTGAAAACACCCAAATGAAAAACACACTCACCGTTGTCCACATCACTTTGAAATCATCCTGGCGGGCTGTTTGCCGACGGTTTCAGGGTCAGCCTCGTCGGCGATCTTCGTTACGCCCGGCGCTCACCGCCCTATTCCTCGCTCCACTGACACCGCTGCCTGTCTGGGCGGAGCCGCATTTCATCGCTGAGCGACAGGAGGGGCTCAAACTGGTGCAAGGCGGTAAGCACGAGGAGGCGGCGGCTTTTTTCGTCAAGCTGGCGGACACCGCTGCCAAGCCGGAGCAAAAGGCCGATGCGCTGTCGCACGCGGCCCTGGCCACCGCTCGCAATCGTCAAATCGACGAGGCGCTGCTGCTGGCGGAACGGATTCCGCTGAAACCGGAGTTCCACTTTGCCAGGATCCAGATTTACCTGGAGGCCAGGAAATGGGCCGAGCTGCTCAAAGCGACCGAAATACTCGATGCGGCCACGTGGCCGGACAGTTTGATCTATCCCACGTTCATGGCCCGCGCCCGCGCCCACTCCGCCCTCGGCGAGATGGAGCTTGCCGAGAGTGATGCCTTGCAGGCGGTCAAACACACGATCTCTCTCAACAATCAGGCCGCTGCCTGGCACTTGATCGCCCAGAACGCGCAACGCGCTGGAAACGACGGCGGCAAAGCGCTCGAGGCTTACGCCGAGATGATACGCCTCCAGCCCGGTGGTGGCGGATTGCAGCGAGCATTGAGCGAACGCGCCCGGCTGCTTTCCTCGCTTGGGAAGCATGATGCGGCTCTGGCGGACCTCGCCGAGCTGGACAAAAACACCCGCAACGATCCGCATTGGATCTGCACCGCGCTGATGGCTTACGGCGATGTTCACCTCGACAGGGGCGACAAGGCCAAGGCCCGCCAAAGTTTCGAAGATGCCGCGAAAGTGCCCGGCGCTCCAGCCGTCTTGCTCGATGAAGTGAAGAAGCGGCTGGCGGAATTGCAGCAATAGAAGTCACCACCAGCCCCGAGCTTCCATCTCTCACCCAATGCCCGACACGAATCCCATGAAAACCTTCACCCTGCTCCTCTCATCCCTGTTCACGAGCGCCGTCCTCTGCGCGGCCGAAGTCCCGCTCGTCGTCGATGGCAAACCGGTCACGGAAATCGTGCTGGCAGCCGATGCCACGCCAAGTGTGCGGACCGCCGCACGCGAGCTGCAGCGCCACCTGCAGGCGATGTCCGGGGCGGAACTGCCGATCGTCCACGCCGCCTCGCCCGGCGTGAAAAACCAGGTCTATCTCGGCGAAAGTGATGCCACGCGAAAGCTGGGCTTTTCACTCGAAGGGCTGAAGCGCGATGGCTTCAAAATCGTCGCCGCGGACAACCATGTCATCGTGGCCGGGCCGCAGTTTTACCACTTCGCCAAGTCCTTCTCGCTCTTCCGCGACGTGTCCCGGAATGAGTGGCAAAAGAAATGGGAGGAGCTGACCGGCCACAAGTGGCGCTTTCCTCCCATGACGGATTACCGCGACTTCAGCGAGGAGTTTGGTTTTCACACGGGCGATGGCACCGGCACACTCTACGGAGTCTATGCGCTGCTGGAGCAGTTGGGCATGCGCTGGTATGCGCCGATCCCGGAGCTGGGCATAGTCATCCCGGAGTCCAAAAATCTTGCGGTTAAAGTTCAGAGCCTCAAGGAAGAGCCCGAGTTTGCGGTGCGTCTGTTTGCCGATTGCCGGGTCGGCTGGTCCATTCCCGATGAGTTTCTGTGGTATAAGGCCATGCGCGTTGGGGCGGATCGCTTTGTTCCCATTTATCACAGCATTAGCGGTCCCATCGAGATCGCGCCCGAGCAGCAGCCACAGGAGTATTACGGCCGGGTGGGCGGCAAGGTCGACTACAAGACTCCGCGCCTCAGCAACGAACGCCTGCGTGCCGACACGACCGCGTATCTCGAGGTGGTGGACAAGCACTTTCCCGGCATCGGCTATATCGGCATCGGGCAGCCCGATGGCTGGAGTGTGCTCGATAGCGAGGATGTCGCCGCAGGATGGGACAAGTTCGAGGAACTCGGGCAATCCGGGCGCTATAGCGACTATGCGTGGGATTTCAACATGGATGTCCGTGGTCGTCTGATGAAAAAGTTCCCGGACAAAAAATTCAGCGTCTTTGCCTACGGACCTACTGGCAAGATCCCCTCGCATCTGAAAAAGGTGCCGGACAATGTGTTGATCGGATTCACCCAGACCAGCGCCGGCTGGAACCTGCCCGAGCGCGCCCACGAACTGGCCAATCGCAAAGAATGGATCGCCGCCATGAACAGCCCGGAGCAGCTCCTCATCTGGGAATACTACCTGCAGCACGCCCCGAACTATAACTTCCCGCCGATCCCGATCATTTTTTCGTCGCTGATGAAACAGAGCTTCGATGGGCTGTATGACCATGCCCTGGGCTTCACGGCGGAGATCGGCTGGACCGCGAGCACATTCAACGCAAAAGCCGCCAACATGCCGATCATGGCCCGGCCTTGGATCAGCCACCTCATGCTCTATTTGCACAACAAGCTGTGCTGGAACCGCAACTTGGATATCCAGGCCACCATGAATGAGTATTTCGAACTCTTCTACGGACCGGCCCGGGCCGAGATGAAGGAGTTTTTTGAGTTTGCCGAGACCGTGTGGATACGCCCCGAGCCGCGCCAGATCACGTCCGCGGGCGGCTTTCTGAAACCGGCCGATGTGGACCGCTTCTTCGACATCCTCAGCCGTGCCGAAGCCAAGGCCGGAGACTCCATTTATGGTCGCCGCATCGCCGGTGTCGCGGGCGAGATGGAGCCTCTCAAACTGCTGTTTGAAAAACTCAAGCGCACTGGCCCCAATCTCCAAATCAAAACCGCCCCGGCGGCCCCGGTGATCGATGGCGACCTGACCAAGCCATTCTGGCGGGCGGACGACCCCCAGGGCCAAGCTTTCCAAGCGCTGCGCGACATGTTGACCGGCGAATCGCCGCACCATGTGGACACCCGGGTCGCGTTCCGCTGGCTCGATGACAACTCCGCCTTGATCGTCGGCATCGAGTGCCGTGAGCCGAAGATGAACCGGCTGGTCGAATCCTGCAAAGAGCCTGATTCCATGTCCATTTTTGGCGATGACATGGTCGAAATCCGCTTGGAGACCGCAGCCGGAATCCGCCCCTTCATCGGCATCAACTCCGCCGGCGTGATTTTTGACGAATGCATCACCGAGCGGGTCGAGGACCTGCCCTCCTTTTACCGGGTCGGGCAAGCGGCGGTGAAGAAATACCCCGACCGCTGGACCGTCGAAGTCCGCATCGACGCCAAAGCCCTCTCCGGCACCCGCCCCACGCCCTATTACCCATGGGGCGTCAACATCTGCCGCCAGCGCAAAGCCGGCAACACCACCGAGCACTACATGCTCTCCCCCAGCGGCACCAACTTCAAAGAACCCACCGTGATGGGCAATATCTTCGTGCGTCGCTAACCCTATCTTTCCCTGCATGAACACCCTCTCCGGACTCGGCACTCGCCGCGATTTCTGCTCACGCGCCGCGCAACTTAGCGTTGCCGCCATCGCCGCTCCATGGATGGCACGCGCCGCCGATCCCACCGCGAAGATCATCGAGACGAAAGTCATCTCGCATCAGCCCGAGTTCTATCACGGCTGGTCCACCGTCGCGCGGCGGACGAACGGCGAACTCTGGCTCTCGTGGTCGGGCGGTCGCGAGTCTCATGTGGACCCGTTCGGGCAGGTGCAGACCATGACCTCGCGCGACGACGGTGCCACGTGGACTTGGCCGCGTGTTCTGCTCGACAGCGCCACGGATGATCGTGACTCCGGCGTGCTGGAGACGGCCAAGGGCACGTTGTTGGTGGCTACGTTCACCTCGCTGGCCTATGAGGAGCATTTGGCAACAGCAACGCAGTTCACCGTATGGAAAGAGACGGGCTGGGAAAAGGCCGCGATGCCTCCCGAATTAATTACTCGCTGGAAGGCTGCACAGTCACGCCTCAGCGAAACCGAGCGCAAGGCCGAACTCGGCGAGTGGCTCATCCGATCCACGGATGGTGGTCTCACTTGGTCCCCGCGCATTGCCACCATCGTCAACAGCCCGCATGGCCCCATTCAACTCGCCGACGGCCGCCTCCTCTATGCTGGCAAACAGCTCTGGTCCGAGAAACGCAAGATCGGCGTGTGCGAGTCCAAGGACGACGGTCTCACCTGGCAATGGCTCGCCGACATTCCCACCCGCAAAGGCGACAGGAACGCCTACCACGAACTCCATGCCGTCGAGGCCAAGGACGGCAGCATCATTGTGCAGATTCGCAATCACAACGAAGCCAACAAAGGCTGGACCTTGCAAAGCGAATCCACCGATGGCGGAAAAACCTGGAGCGAGATGCATCCCATCACCTTCGGCCTGCCCTCACATCTGGTGCGTCTGCGCGATGGCCGCCTCCTCATGAGCTACGGCCACCGCCGCAAGCCTTACGGCAATCAAGCGCGCCTCAGCACCGACAACGGCAAATCATGGAGCGAACCGATGCTCATCTCCGCCGACGGCACCAGCGGCGACCTCGGTTATCCCAGCACCGTGGAACTCGCGGACGGCACCCTGCTCACCGTCTGGTATGAAGCGATGGCCGAACCAAAACTCGCCGTGTTGCGTCAGGCCACGTGGCGGCTGGGGTGAACCGATCTCTAACTATATTCCACATGAACATTCTCCCCCCTACCGACTTCATCCCGTCTCAACCCTCGAAGCCCATGCGTTTCCTGCTACCTCTCGCCCTCTCCCTCTCTGTCTCGCTCCACGCTCAGACCGTCACCATCGCGCCCTCGGAACAAGGGCTGCGCATCGAGATCGATGGCAAACTTTTCACCGAGTATGTCGTCAAGGACACGCCGCGACCGTTCATGTATCCGATCATCGGCGCGGCGGGCGAGAGTGTGGTGCGGAACTTTCCGATGAAGAAAGATGTTCCCGGCGAGGAGCGGTTTCTCGATCACAAACATCACCGCTCGCTCTGGTTCGCGCATTCCAAGGTCAACGACATCAATTTCTGGGGCGAGGATCTTGTGTTCGGAAAGCAGGAGCACGCCGGTTTCAGCGAGATTAAAGCGACCGGCAATCCGGGGGCCTTTGTCGCGGCGACGAAATGGATCGCGCCAACCGGCGAGACCGTTCTGACCGACGAGCGGCGCATCGTCATCACCGCACTGCCCGGGGGCGAGAGGACGCTGGATTTCAACATCACGCTCAAGGCCACCGAAGGCGACGTGCTTTTCGGCGATACGAAAGAGGGGACGATGGCCATGCGCCTCTGCCCATCGCTCAGCATGAACAGCAGCAAGAACTTCGTGAACACCGGGAACTCGACCGGCCGCGCCTTCAACAGCAACGGCGACCGCGACCACGCCATCTGGGGCAAGCACGCGAACTGGGTCTGCTACTACGGCCCCGACCCGAAAGGCAATCCCGTCAGCGTCGTGATCTTCAGCCATCCAAGCAACCTACGCTCACCCACCACGTGGCACGCGCGCGACTACGGACTCTTCGCGGTGAATCCATTTGGCCTGCATGATTTCGAGCCCGACAAACCGGCGGGTGCCGGGGACTACACGATCAAGAAAGGCGACAGCCTCACGCTGCGCTACCGCTTCTACTTCGCCAAAGGCCAGGCGGATGCGGCGAAACTCGATGCGGCTTTCGAGGTGTTCGCCAAAGAGAAGTGACCACTAAAACCCGGCACCACATATCATCCCGACGAACTACCAAAATGAAACTCAACCTCACACTCCTCATCACCCTCATGCTCGCACCGTTGGCTGGGCTACACGCGGCCGACACGATCCTTATCGAAAACGGCCAAGCGCTCTCTGAGATCATCATCGCGGAAAAACCGGCACGGATGACGAAGCTGGCGGCGAAGGAATTGCAGACTTACTTGGAAAAAATCAGCGGGGCGAAGCTGGAGGTCCGCACTGCGCCGTCAGCGGGAAAGGCGCACATTTTCCTAGGCAAATCTTCGTATACGGAGGCGTTGAAACTCGGGACGGATGGGCTTGAGAATGGTGCCTTTCGCATCGCTTCGGGGGCGGACTGGCTGGCGTTGGTGGGTCCGGATGAGGATTTCGTTCCTATCGAGCCATGGGGCCGGATGCGCAGCACGGTCGAGCAGGGTCGGGTGAATGCGGAGTTCGACAAGATTACTGGCGACACGTTTTGGAATCACTTCGGCTACCTCTACACGCGTTATCACAAGGACCTCGATGTCTGGGATTACGATGACGCGGGGACGCTCAATGCCGTCTATGAGTTTCTACGCAGCCTCGGTGTGAGGTGGTATGCTCCGGGCGAACTGGGCGAGGTGGTGCCGAAGCAGCCGACGATCGCGTTGCCGGGCGTGAACAAGACGGTGAAGCCGGACTTCGGCATGAGGCGTTTCACTTTCTACACGGATCACACGGGCCTTGGCGAAAAGGGCATCTGGACGCTGCGGCTGGGTCTAAACCAGGGGCACAAGATCGGCGGCATCTCACAGATTTGTCATGGGATGAAGTTTGTCCTGATGCGCGAGGAGATGAAGCGGGCACACCCCGATTTGTATCTGCTCACCGGTGGCAAACGCGATACCACAACGAAGGGCTCCGGCTATCCCGATCTCAACTCGCCATTGTTTTTCGAAAAGCAGCTCAAATACTCACGCGCCATGTTCGATCACTTCCGCGAGCCGATGATCAGCATCGACCTCGTCGATGGATACGGCGGCATGACTTCGGATGATCCAAAGTGGATGGCGCAGCTCACGCCAGAGCGCGGCTGGTCGGGCACGATGTCGGATCAGGTCTGGGGCTACATCAATCGCGTGGCGCAGGAGCTTCACCAATCGCACCCGGATCGACTCGTGAGCGGGCTCGCCTACAGCGCCTACAAAATGCCACCGTCGAAGATCGACAAGCTCAGCCCGAACCTCGTGCTCATCGAGACGCGTCAGCGTCAGAGCTTCTGGGATGAAGCACAACTCAGCACGCACCGAAGCTTGCGCGAGGCCTGGATGAAAAAGCTCAGCTCAGGCAATTACCTCACTTGGGACTACAACGTCAACGCCCGCCCCGAGCAGGCGGGACGGCCCGTGTTTTACACCAAACAAATCGCCAGCGATCTGCGCGAACTGAAAGGCCATACGCTCGGGGAGATGATCGAAATCTATGATCATCCCGCCAGCAGCGAGGGTAAGTTCGACTACGACCCGCTCGCCATCGAGCATCTGAATCTCTACCTTACCTCGCGCTTCTGGTGGGATGCCGATCAGGACCTCGATGCGCTGCTGGCCGACTACTTCACCAATTATTATGGCCCCGCCGCCAAGCCGATGCAGGCCTTCGCGGAGTTCTCCGAGGCGAACTGGATGCACATGGGCCAGGACGGCGCGAAGATCAGCGAGGCTCTCGCCTTGTTCACCGCCGCGCAAGCCGCCGCCGATCCGCAATCGCTCCCCGGACGCCGCATTCAAAAAATCGCCGACCTCATGAAACCGTTGCACAACCTGCAGCAGCAGCTCAGCCGCAAACACGATACCGATCTCTCCTACCGCGTGCTGGAGGCGAACCAGACCGGCGGCCAGCCGATGAAGGACAAACCCTTCGATGGCCAGGTGCTCAAGGACTACTGGACCGATGTGCGCAGCGCCCCGCTCGTCAAACTCACGCCAGAGGGCCCGCGACCTACCGCCGCAGCGTCCTTCCAGATCCAGCGCGAAGGCAGCATCCTGCACCTGGGCATCATCTGCCAGGAACCCGACATGCCCGGCATCAACATCGCCACCACCGCCCCCGATGATCCGAAACTTCTCGAAGGCGACCACATCTCCCTGCTCATCGAGACGGCCTCTAACAGTTACTACGAGATCGCCGTCAATCCCGCCGGCACCGTTCTGGAGATTGATCACGGCAAGGACGGCAAAGGCGTGCGATGGACCTCCGGCGCGCAGATCAGCGTGCATCGCGGCGACAGCCAATGGAGCATCGAGATGCGCCTTCCCATCACCGGCGAAGGCTCCCGCATGATCGACCCGCTCAAAGGCATCGACGGAGCCCAGCCCAGGGATTTGTTCCCCTGGCACTTCAACCTCTGCCGCCAACGCATCCGCGGAACGACCATCGAACGCACCGCCTATTCCGCCACCGGAAAAGACGATTTCTACGTGCCGGAGAAGTTCGCGAAGCTTTGGGGGAAGGGGAAATGACAGCGACGCAAACTGAACCGACTACGACGCTCAAGCTCTATCTTATGAAAACCACCATCGCACTCCTCACCGCCCTGCTGCTCTCACCTCTGGCTGCACTCCACGCCGCTGAAGTATCGCCCATCCGGATCACCGATCACACAGTCGTCTTCAAACACACGAGCACTGATCCGAAGGACCCGGCGAACACCTCGGGCTACAATCTGGGGCCGAGCATCACGGTGCTGCCGGATGGGCGCTTGATGGCGGTTTGGTTTTCGTCGCCATCGGAGGGCGCGGAATCGCAGCGCATCGTGCAGGCGTTTTCGTCGGATCAGGGACGCTCCTGGGGCGAGGCGACCGTCTTGC
>Ga0209390_10002209_pt1 | contig 34911 bp, 17 predicted proteins | sample BON01_FD_187212 | JGI IMG/M metagenome (GOLD analysis project Ga0209390, IMG submission 187212) | Freshwater microbial communities from Lake Bonney liftoff mats and glacier meltwater in Antarctica - BON-01 (SPAdes) (version 2) | ecosystem: Environmental > Aquatic > Freshwater > Ice > Glacier...
CGTGCCCAGCGTGGGCCGCGCGGCGGCCGGCGGCCTGTCGCACAAGCTGGTTCGCGTCGACGTGCTGCTGGGCGACGTGGACTTTGCGTCGAGCGGCCGCGGCGAGGACGCCGTGCCGACCAAGTCCCTCTGGCGCAAGCTCGCGCGCGTCGCGGCGACCCACTACCTGCCCGTGCGCTTCCACGCGCCCGAGAGCGAGTACCGCACGACCAAGTGCTGCTGCGCGTGCGGCGCGGTGACGACGCCGGCAACGACGCGGCTGCGGCGCTGCGTGAGCGCGCAGTGCACTGCGCCGCGCGAGGCCCAGGCGGGCGCCGCTGCCGGCGGCGACGGGAGGGGTGGGGGTGAGGAGGACGGCCAGGAGGAGGCCACTCACGGAAACGACCCATCGTTTCCGCGCTCGCCGCGCCCACGGGCGCCCGATGCTTCCCGCCGCCCAAAAAAAGGCGTCGGCAAACTTCGGCACCGCGACCTCACCGGCTCCCGCAACATGCTCATGATCCTCGCAGCCAAGCTGGCCGGGCACCCACGCCCCTCCTGGCTCACGCCGCGCAAGATCGTGCTGCCATGCTCGGGCCGTTGAGCGTTCCGCATCCCGCGGCGTCGCCCCGCACAGACCCGAACGCCCACCCTTTCTTTTTCGAAAGATCGTGCACCGACGCTTGAAAAAGTGTACGGGGGTGTGAAGGCGACTTCGTGACGCTGAAGAAAACCGCGCGCGCTCGTCTTGCCGCCTGTTTGCCGCCGCGTCTGTTTCATATTACATTTTTGTGTACACCGGCTCTCCGCCCGCGTCATGCCGCCCCCTCGCCCGCCCCCGCCGCCGCCGCCGCCCCAGGGCCCGCCGCCGCCCCGGCCGCCGCCGCCGCCGCCCGCCCCGCCCGCGTCAGCTCCACGATCCGGTCCTTGAGCGCCTTGCGGTCGGGCGCGCCCGGCGCCGGCCACGGCAGCCGCACGCGCGTCGTCCCGCCCTCGCCGTCCCCAAAGAGCCCCGCCACCGCCAGGTCGCACCCGAGCGCGTCCACCCGCACCATGCGCACGGGACCCACGGCCCGCGAGGCCCCCGACACGTTGCCGCGGACCATGGCGAGCAGGTCGGCCGCGTGGTCGCCGTTCATGTGGCCGCAGACGGGCGCGGAAAAGGCGACGACGGGGTCGGCCGCCGCCGCGACATAGTCGGCGCCGGCGACGGTTCCCACTTTACCGAAGCCGCCGACGTACCTCCCGCCGCCGCCGCCCGGGCCGGCGGCCACGGACACGCGGAACCACCGAAAGTCGCCAAAGTCGACGTAGAAGGCGTCGGGGAACTTGCGCAGGTAGGCCTCGCGGGCGGCGGCCACCTCTTCTGCGTCGGCGATCGGCCGCGCAAACCCGTTGAGCGAAAAGCGGGCGTCCTGCAAAGAGGCAAACCCGGGCGCGCTGAACGTCATGGACACGCGCCCGTCGGCGGCCAGGTCGCCCGTGTGCGAGGACAAGGTCGAGGTGGACAGGATCAAGGCGCCCGCGCCGTCGTCGCAAAACTCGACCACGCTGCCGCAGGGGTGGCCCGCGCCGGCGCCGCTGCTGGCGCCGCCGGACGAGGCGAGCGTGCTTAGGACGGCGTGGCGGCAGGTGGCGACGAGCGTGCGGGCCTCCTGCGCGAAGGAGAGCCCCGGCGCGCCCTTCTGGTGGGCCTGGAAGGCGGCGATGTCGGACTTGGCGTCGTCCTGCTCGGTGTAGACGTCGGGGGTGGACGTCGCGGTGGGGGCGGCGGCGGCGGCAGAGGCGGGGGCGTTGGCGTTGGCCTTGGAGGAGAGGAGGGGGCGGCGGCGCAAAGAGGACGACGCTGACGCCGACGCCGACCGGCGCAGCGGCGCGACGATGGCGGCGGGCGGCGCTGCCGCTGCCGCGCCGCGCAGCGTGCGCGGAGAGGCGCAGCAGCGCGCGTGCGCGCCGAGCGCGAGGGACTGTGGGTGTTGTCGTTGTTGTTGGGTAAGGGGGATGCGGGTGAGTGTGACACTGTTTTTTGCTTTCGTGGCTGTGATGCAGTTGAGAGCGCGCGCTCTCTTGTGTAGGTCGATCGACGACGGTTCGTACCTTGGAAAGCATGGCGATTGGTGCAAGCGTGGGCGTGTGTCGGTTGATGAATTGTGGTTGCTTGCCTGGCAATTGAGGAGGGGCCTTATCATCGCGGCCGACCGAGCTCACGAACGCCGAGCGTCGCCGAGCGCCAGCGCCCCGATGCGAGCGGTTCTTCTCTCATTTGTCGCTCGAGTTGCATGTGAACGCGCGCGCACCAACGATCGGCCTGTCACACACCAACACCCATCGATCCAGCACTACCCACACAACCACCGCGCTTCGCGCGACGCACAGCACGCACAGCTCCTCTTTCCCTCCTCTCGTCGGCCCGGTTCCGAAACCGGCACTTCACCTCATGCCACGAAGCACACACACACGCACACACACACGCACACACGCACACAGACACGCTGACGATGGGCTGGCTCGGGCGCGATGAAGGCAGCAACGGCGGCAGCGCCGAGACGGCGGCGCCCACCGGCCTCGTCGACGCCGCCAGGGAGCTCGCCGCGCCCCTGCCGCTGGCGGCGCCGCGGATAGAGGCGCAGCCGTGGGCAAAGGGCGTCTGGCGCACGCTCGCGTCCACGTCCGTCGGCGTCGCCCGGCTTGACCTCAGGCGGCCCGACTTCCTGGACGTCGACGGCTACGACAGCCGCAACCTCCTGTACACCAGGCCGGGGGCGATCCGGCGCGGGCCCGGCCGGCCGCGCCGCGACGCGGGCGGCGGCGGCGGCGGGCTTGGCGGCCTCGCCGGAGGGTTTTTGGGCGCGGTGTTGGGGGGCCGCCGCGGGGGCGAGGCGCCGGCGTTCGTGCTCGACACAGGGGACGGCGGAGGTGGCCGTCGGCGGCGGGACGACGGCGAATGCGACGACGAGGGCAGGGCGTACGGGGCGCCGGCCGGGCGGCGGGACGGCGGCGGCGGCGGCGGCGGCGGCGGCGGCGGCGGCGGCGGCCAGGCGGGCGCGCGCCTAAAAATCATGCGTTGCTGGCAGGTCCGCCCCGAGGGCAACGACCTTGAGGGCGCGCGGCGTGCGGAAGAGGCGGCGCGGCGCCTCGGCCGCGCAGGAGGAGGAGGAGCAGGAGGGTGGGTGTGGTGGCCGTTTCGCGGCGGCGGAGGCGGCGGCGGCGGAAGCAGCGGCAACGGCGACACCGCGGTCGGCGAGCCGGCGCCGGGCCGCCGCTCGGCGCTCGGGCTCGAGCTCGTGCCTCGGACGGCCGCCACGGGCGCAGAGGCGCTCTTCGGGGACGCACCGGCCAACGACGAGCCGAGCTGGCAGCTGCGGGCACAGCCCCCGAACGACGGCAACACCACCGGCAGCGGCGGCAGCAACACTGGCGGCGGCATGAGCGGCATCAGCAGCAGCAGCAGCCCCCAGTACTCGCTGCGCGCGCCCAAGCCCCTGCTCGACTTTTCCCTCGGCGCCGCGCTCAACCTCGACGCCTCGCGCCTCGAGCCCATCGCCCGCGTGAAAGTCGCCGGGCTCGTCTCCCTGCACCTGGCGGGAGGAAGGTGCGGCGGCGGGCCGCGCGTGAAGGTCGGGCGCGTGTGGCGCGTGCCCGGAACGTCGATGGCCCTGCGCCTCCGGTACGAGTGCCCGCTGCGCTCCCTCAACCGGCCGTGGGAGCCGCCGGGCCGCCTGCTGCTCCGCCTGGACAACGGCGCGGGCAGCGGCGTGCACCTGAGCCCCGGGGGGCTCGAGGTGGCGGAGCGGCGCATCTCCCTCGGCGACAACCTGGCGCTGAGGGCGGGCGCGACGCTGCTGTTCCCGCGGCCCGGGGAGCGGGAGCGGGGGCGGGCGGAGGACGCCGGGGCGCTGCGGGTGCGCGTGCACCGGCTGAGCGTCAAGTCGCTGTGGTGAGGCTTCTGAGGCGTGCGCGGATTGGGCGAGCCGCTCTCTTCCCGCGCCTCCCCGGGGAGCGGGGGGGGGGACGCCGCGGCGCCGCGGGTGCGGATGACGCGCTGCGATCGTCTCGGGTCGTCAACGTCAAAGCGTGCGCGGCCGTTGATGAGGTGGCATGTTGTTTAAAAATCTTTGCATCGTGCGTTTTCGAAGTAAAGACGGTAATGCAAAAAACTTGGGAAAAAAGGCGCTCTCTTTTGTGCGCAAACGCTCGCGCGCGCAAGTCCCCCCTTCTCCCCCTTTCCCTCGTTGTCTCTCTCGTGTGGTCCTCTTGCCCTTGTCGCCTCTGGGCAATCGTCGTCGTCATCACCATCGCCTTGTCACTGGCGCTGCGGCCCGAAGAAGCGCACCAGCATGCCCGGGTCGACCGCCGACGCCTCGTTGTTGGCCCCGCCCGGGGCGCCTCCCGCCGCCGCCGCCGCCGCCGCCGCCCCCGCCCCTCCTCCTCCTCCCCCTCCCGCCCCCCCGCCCGCCAGCCTGTTGGCCTGCAGCGCCAGCACCCGCTCGTCCACCGTGCGCGCGGCCACGAACCGCACCACCCGCGCCGCGCGCCGCTGGCCCATGCGGTGCACGCGCGCGGCCGCCTGCGCCTCCAGGCCCGGGCTGAGCGACGGCTCCAGCAAAAAGGCAGTGTCGGCGACCGTGAGCGTCAGGCCGGCGGCGCCAGAGGCATGGCTCGTCTGCAGCAGCAAGACGCGGCACGCGCGGTCCGTCAGGAAGCGCTGCAGGGCGCGCTGGCGCGCGGCCGGGTCGCCGCCGAGCATAGCGCCGTAGGAGACGCCGACGGACGCGAGGGCGGAGCCGACCAGGCGCAGGGAGCGGCCCCACGCCGAAAAGACGACGGCCTTTCGGGGCTGGCGCTCGGCCGGCGGGCGGCCGCCGCCGCCAGTCGCGCCGCCGCCAGTAGCCGCGCCGCCGCCGTCGGTGCCGGTGCCGCCGTTGGCCTCCGACCCGGCCGGGCGGACGATGCCCATCGCACGCAGCTCGCGCAGCAGCGCCGCCACCTTGCTGCCAAAGTCGCCGTACTCCTGCGTGTCGGCGGCCGCCGCCGCCGCGCTCTCGCCGCCGCCGCCGCCGTTTGCGCCGCCGCCGCCGCCGCCGTTGGCCGCCGCCGCGCCGCCGTCGGTCGGCGCGCCCGCCGCCGGCGCCTGGTCGAACAGGTCTTCCGGGTTGAGCGCGCGGCGGCACACGGGGCACGCCGCGGACGCGTACAGGCGGTCGACGATGTTGTGCGCGCAGTCGGTGCAGAAGGCGTGGCCGCACGCGGTGACCGTCCACTGCAGGGGGGCGTCCAGGCAGACGGGGCAAGTCTGCGCCGCCCTGTGCGCGCCGCCGCCCTTGGCGCCGCTTCCGTCGCGGTCCTCGTCGTCGTCGTCGTCGTCCGCGGCGGCCTCGGCGGCGGCCTTGGCCTCGGCCGCGGCCTTTGTGGCGGCGTCGGCGTCGGCCGCGGCCTTCTTGGCGGCGGCCACGGCCTTGGCGCAGGTTTTGGCGAGCTCGCTGGCGGCGGTGAGGGGCGCGCCGGCGAGGATGGCGGCCAGCGCTTCGTCCGTCTCTGGGCCGTCGCCGTCGCTGGCAGCCGCCGCCGCCGAGCCCACGCCCGCCGCGCCCGCCGCCGCCTGGTCCGCCGCCGTTGCCGCCACCTCGCCGCCAGCAGCAGCAGGAGCGGCGGCAGCGCCGGCCGCGGCCTCGGCCTCCGCGACCCGCCCCTCGCGCTCCAGCCGCGCCTCCGTCCCGAGCCGGTCGCGCAGCACCTCAGCCTCCTGCTCCAGCCGCCCGCGCGCCTCGCCCGCCTCGCGGCGCGCCAGCTCGCGCTCGGCGAACACCTGCTGCCGCCGGGCGGTCCGCAGCATCTGCCTCTGCTGCTCGAGCGCGTGCCGCAGGGCGGCCATCTTGGGCACGAGGGCGCGACGGGCCTGCGCCAGGGCGCGCTCGGCGACGGCGTCGATGGCCGGCAGGGAGAGGCGGCGGTCGGCGTCGGCGCCGCCGTTGCCGCCGACGACGCGGACGCGGGCGGCGTCGGCGTTGGCGTCGCCGTCGGCGGGCTTCCAGGCCGCGGCAGACTTGAGCAGCGCCAGGAGGGCGCGGACGCCCGGCTGGGCGCGCAGCACAGCCTCGGCGGCCTCCTCCTCGGCCTCGGCGGGCTCGGCGGCCTCGGCGGCGCGGCGGGCGGCCGCGGCGGCGGGGTCGGCGTCGGCGTCGCCGTCGCCGTCGGCGTCGCCGCCGCCGCCACTGCCGCCGCCGCCAGCGTCGCCGCCTGCTCCTCCTCCCGCCGCAGCTGCTCCTCCCGCCTCCTCGAGGCCCTCGTTCTCGACGCTCTGGCCGCGGCGGCGGCGAGACTTGCGCAGGCCGCCGGCGCCGCCGCGCGCGCGCAGCGAGTCGGTGCCGAGCGTCGGGTCGAGGCCCATCAGCAGGCGCGCCTCGACGGCGGCGGCGTTGGAGGCGGCGAGCGCGGCGACCGTGGCGGCCGCGGCCGAGCCGTCCTCGTCGTCGTCCCCCGCGGCCCCCGCGCCCCCGGCCGTCGGCGGCAGCACGCGCCGCGCGGGCTCGCGCTGGCGCTTGCGCGCGCCCCCGTCCTGCTCCCCGCCGGCGCGGTCGCGCTTGCCGCCGACGCGCCCGCCCTCGTCGCTGCTCCAGCCGGCCTCGTCGCCGGAGGCCGGGTCGACCGCCCTGCCGCCGCCGCCGCCGCCCGCGCCGCCGCCGCCGTAGCTGCCGCCCGCGCCGCCGCCCGCGCCCGCGCCCGCGCGGCCCGGCGCCCGCCACTCGCGGGAGATCTCTGCCTCGCGCGACAGCACCAGCGGCCCGCCCAGGCGCGGCAGCAGGTACGTCTCGAGCGTCAGGGCGTCGTGCTCGAGGTGGAACCAGCGGAGCGCGCGCGCGAGGGCCGCCGCGCGCGCGTCGCGCTGGCGCCGCTGCTCGTCGGGGTCGTCCTCCCCGCCGCCGTCGGCGTCGGCGTCGGCGGCCTTGGCCTTGGTCGCCTTGCCATGGGCCTTGCCGGCGCCGGCGCCGCCGCCCTCCTCGGCGTCCGCCTTGGCCGCCTTGGCCACCGCGGCCACCGCCGCCGCCGCCTCGGCCGCGAGCTCGCGCGCCGTGAGGGTGCACAGGGGCGTGTCGAGGTCCATCGCCTCGAGGTCGGCGAGCTCCTCCTCGCCGCCGCCCTCGTCCGACTTGGGGTCGGCGGCGGCGGCGGTGGCGGCGGCGCCGGCGCCGGCGGCCGCGGCCGCGTCGGGCGGCGGGGACGACGGCGCCGGCGCCTGCTGCTGCTTGCCGGCCCCGCGCTTGGCCTTGTCGGCCGCGGCCTGCGCCTCGCGCCGCAGCCGCTCGCGGCGCTTGCGCAGCCGCTCGCGCGTCGACTCGGCCTCGAGCAGCACGCGCTTCTCCTCGCGCTCGCCCTTGGCGTCCGAGAGGGCGGCGCGGGCGGCGCCCGCCGGCACGCGCGCGAGGATGGCGGCGGGGCTGCTGCCGTCCTCGCGGGAGGCGACGGCGGCGGTCGTCGCGCCGTCGCCGCCGTCGCCCGCCGCGGCCGCAGCGGCAGCGGCGGCGGCAGCGACGGCGTCCGCGTCCGCGAGCAGCTCCCCGTCCGACCCGCGCACGGCCGCGTGCAGCCCCGCCTGCACAAGCGCCGCCGACGCGTCGCCGACGCGCCGCGCGCGGGACCGCGCGTCACGCAGCGAGGCCAGCGAGGCGTCGCCCCGCGCCCAGTCGCGCGCCGCGGCGGCCGCCAGCTGCAGCGACCACACCTCGGCGGCCGCCGCGTCGGCGTCGGCCAGCGCGCGCGACACGAGCGTCGCCATGATGTCGCGCATCGACATGCGCGCAGCCGCCGCGCGCGACCCTCCGGCGCCGCCGCCGCCCCCCCCGCCGCGCCCGCCGCCGCCCCGCCCGCCGCCTCCCGCCGCGTGCAGGCTCGCCGCCCCGCCCGCCACCTGCGGGTGGATCGCCGCCTGCCGCAGCGCCGTGAGCGCCGCCGCCGCCTGCTGCGCCGTCTGCCCGCCGGACCGCCCGTGCCCCATGCGCCCGTGCCCGGCGAGGTCCGCCACAAGACTGTCGAACCGCGCCTCCAGCTGAGAGTAAAAGGCGCGCTCGGCCGTCGACAGGTGCACGCGCACGTCGAGCCGCTCGCAGGGCGGCAGCGCGAGCTGCTCGGCCACGTCGCGCTTCTCGCGCCGCAGCAGGACGCCGGACAGCAAGGCGCGGAAGCACGCGGGCCCGGCCGCGGAGCGCGAGGCCTGCGGGTCCTGGAGCAGCGCACGCCAGGCGGCGCGGCGGTGGAAGGGCTCGGCCGCCAGAAACTCGGCGAGGCCGCGCACCTCGGCCGCGCCCTGCGACAGGGGGGTGCCCGTGACGGTCCAGGCGTGGCGGCGGTAGAGCATGGAGGCGGTCACGGCGGCCACGGACGACGAGTTGGCCACGTTTTGCGCCTCGTCGAGGCAGATGCGCCAAAAACCGTAGCGAAGGAGCGGCGGCAGCGCAGAGGAGGAGTTGCCGCCGCCGCCGCTCTTGCGGACGGGCGCCTCAGCCGCGGCCACGGCGCGGGACAGCTCGGAGCGGAGCGTCTCGTACGACATGAGCACGAGGTCGCACTCGTGTAAAGGGGCGAGCTGCTGGGGCGACAGGCGGGCCACGGCGGCGGCCTGGGCGGCCTCGCGCGCCCGCTCCTCGCGCTGCTGCCGCTGTGCCTCCTCGCGCCGCCGGCGGGCCTCGGAGGACCCGCCGCCGCGGCGCCGCCCGTAGTAGTAGTAGTCGTCCTCGTAGGCCGACTGCTGGGCCCGGCGCCGGGCCTCGGCCTGCTCGCGGTCCTCCTCCCCGGCGGCGGCCGCCAGCACGGCGGCGTCGGCGCCGCCGCCGCCGCCGCCGCCGCCGCCGCCGCCGCCGCCGCCGGCCCCGTCCGCCGGCGTCAGCGAGGCAAAGGCGTCGCCGGACGTGACCCACACGACGGGCGGGCGCGCAACCGCAGCGTAGGCCTCGCGCGCGTTGGAGGCGCCCGCGCGGGCGGCCACCTCGGCGTGGCGCTGCTTGTGGATGCGCGTGGTGCGGCGCGTGGCGCCCGGGGCGCTGCCGCCGCCGCCCTCGGTGTCGCCGTTGACGCCGCCGCCATTGCCGTTGCCGTTGTTGCCATTGCCGTCGCCGTTGTTGCCGTTGCCGTTGCCGTTGCGCCCGTTCGCGTCCGGCCCGCGCACCCCGGCCTGGTACACGCCCCACTTGAGGGACCCGGCGCGCAGGTGCCGCCGCACCTCCCCGGCCCACTGCGGCAGCAGGTTCGCCGGCGCCACCACCAGCGTGCAGCGCACGGGGCACGGCGGCGGCGCCGAGCGCGCCGCCTCGACCGCCGCGCCGGCCTCGACCACCGCGCGCAGCCACGCCTCCTTGGGCGTGCCCTCGGGCGCGGGCGGCGCCCTCTCCCCGGGCAGCGGCGGCAGGGCCACGCCCTCGGCGGGCGCGCCGTCCGGCACCCACGCGCGCGGGTCGCCCGCCGCCCACCCATCGGGCGGCGCGTGCGCCAGCGAGAGCATAAGCACCTGCAGCGTCTTGCCCAGCCCCATCTCGTCGCACAGCAGGCCGCCGCACGTGCCCACGCCCGCGGGGGCGGCGGGGAAGCGCGTCATGATGCGGCAGGGCTCGAGGCGGTGGGCGTAGAGCACAAAGGGGCGCGAGGCGGTGGGCGGGGGGGCGCTGGTGTTGATGCTGGCGCTGCCGCCGTTGCCGCCGTCGCCGCCGTCGCCGCCGCGCTTGCGGGCGCGACCGCCGTTGCCGTTGCCGTTGGCGAGGAGGGGAGGAAGGGAGGAGGCGCACGGCCGAGGCGCGTTTTTCGCGACCAGCTGCGCCCAGAGAGGGTGGACGCGCAGGTGGCCGCGGCCCAGGGCGTCCCCGCCCGCCTCCCGCTGCAGCATCCAGCGCACGCCCTGGCACTGGAACGGCTTGGGCTCGGTCAGCAGCGCGCGGCGCAGCACGGCCTCGGGCGTCTGAAGGGGCGGCGGCGGCGGCGGCGCGGAGGAAGAAGGGCCGGCGGCGGCAGCGGCGGCGGCGGCGGCGGCCTGCTCCTCCTCCTCCTCCATCGCATCGTCGTCCTCGCTGCCGCCGGCCCCGCGCAGGTCGAGGCCCGGGTAGCCGTCGGGCAGCCTGCCGGCCTCGAGCAGCGCCTCGATCGTGAACGCGCGCGACGGCATTGGCATGGCGTCGGCGATCCAAAAGGGCGCGGCCGCCGCCGCCGCCGCCGCCGCGTTGTCGGCTGCTGCCGCCGCCTCGTCGGCGCCCTCGCCGCGCCGCCGCTGCGCGCGCGACCTCTCCTCGCGCAGGAAGCGGAGGGGGGCGTCGCGGTCCGGGTCGGCGTTGATGAGCCCGTCCGAGTCGGGCCCCAGCGCCAGGCCCTCGCCGCGCAGCAGCAGCACGTGCAGCACCGAAAACAGCGAGCGGCCGAGCGCGCGGATTTGCGCCGGCGTCATTCCGGCGGCGGCGGCGGGCGCGTTGCCGTCGTCGCCGCCGCCGCCGCCAGTGCCGCCGGTGCCTCCGCCGCCGGCCTTGCCGCCCGCGCTCCCGCGGCCGCGGCCGCGCCGGCCGCCGCCGTCTGCCGCAGTCGCGGAGCCGGCGGCGGCGCCGGCCACGTCGCCCGCCCAGACCGCCTCTGCCTCCTCCTCGTCGTCGTCGTCGCCGTCGGCGCCGCCGCCGCCGCCCGCTGCGGACGCCGGCGCGCGGGCAAAGCCCGAGGGGCCCGCGGGGCCGTGCCCGAGGATCTCAAAGGCGCGGCGCGTCAGGTACACGTGCAGGCGCACGCGGGACGCGCGCGCCTCGGCCGCCGTGCCGCGGGCTTGCGCGGCGGCGATGTCGAGCGGGTGCTTCGTCGGGCGGCCGTCGCCGCCGCTGCCGTCGGCGCCGCTGCCGTCGCCGTCGCTGTCGGCGGCGCCGTTGGCCTTGCCCTTGCCCTTGCCCTTGCCCTTGGTGGTGGCGGCGGCAGCGCGCTGGTTGGCCGTGCCCGCGGGCTCCTCCTTTACGGCGGTGGTGGTGGCGGCCATCTTCTTGGGGGCCGCGGCCTCCGCGGCGTCGTCGGCGCCGGCCGCGGCAGCGCCCCGCTTTTTCGTCGGCTTGGCCGCTGGGCCAGCAGCCGGCGCCGCCTTTTTCGCGCCGCGCTTGTTGCCGCCGCCGCCAGCGGCAGCAGCAGCGGCAGCAGCAGGCGGCGGCGCCCCCTCCTCCTCGCCCGCAGCATCTGCAGCGGCGGCGGCGTGGCCGAGGCCCGGCGGCGGCCGCACGGGCACGCCGTCGGGCCCCACGAGCTCAAACTCCGCGCGCAGGACGCCGCGCTGCAGGCACGCGCGCAGCGCGGCAGCGAGCACGCCGGTAAAGTCCGAGCCGCCGCCGCGCGTGACGAGCGCGCGCGAGGCAAAGTCGGACTGCACGCCGTAGCGGGGCTCGGGCGGGGGCGAGGGGGAGGAGGAGGGGGACGAGGAGGGGGGGGACCCGGGGGACCGCGGGCGCCGGGGCGGCGGCGAGCGGCACTGCTGCTGCCGCTGTCCTCCGGCTCCTTCTGCGCCGCCGCAACCGCCGCTACCGTCGCCGTCGCCATCGCCGCCGCCGTCGCCGTCGCCGTCGCCGTCGCCGTCGCCGTCGGCGGCCGCCGCCCGCGGCGGCAGCGGCGGCGCGGGCGCGCACGGAAGCGGCTCGGCGGCCAGGACCGCCAGCGCGACGGCGCCCTGCTCCGCGCACGCGCGCTGCAGCGCCTCGTCCTCGACCCAGGCCTGCATTGGCGTGGGCCGGCGCGCGGCGGGCGCGGACGAGGGCTCGGCAGCGCAGGAGCGCGGGAGGCCGAGCTTGCTGGCGGCCGCCGCGCCGCTGCCTGCGCCGCCCGCGCCGCCCGCGCCGCCGTCGCCGTCGTCGCCACCGCCGCCATTGCTGCCGAGCCAGCCGAAGTAACCGAAGCGCCGGTTCCACGTGGCCTCGTCGACCTCCGACTGGTACAGGCCCATGGTCTTGGCCGTGTTCTGCGCCCAGCGCAGCGACGCCTCGCGCAGGCGCCGCGCGGCCGCCAGGCGCGGCACCTCTGCCGGCAGGGGCGCCCCCGCCGCCGCCGCCGCCGACGCCGAGGCACCGGCCCCCGCTCCTGCGGCCGCCGCCGCCGCCTCCCCCGAGACCGCCGCCGCCGTCCCCGCGTAGGGCACGTGCGTGTAGAACACGCCCCCGGGCATGCCCGCCACGTGCGGATTGAGCGCCTCGGCCTCGAGCGCCAGCGACAGCGCCGGCGGGTCCCGCTCCATCCGCCGCAGCGCGTCGCCGACGGGCAGCCGCGCGCGCGACGCGCGCTCCTCCCACGTGCGGGGGAAGCTGTCGTGCCTAGGGTGCCAGTGGCCCAGGCGCAGCGCGAGCATCGCCGGGGGCAGGGCGCCGCGGCGGATGAGGTCGGCGGCCAGGGCGACGGCGCCGGCGTTGGTGTCGGTGGCGAGGGGGGCGAGCCAGAGGTCGAGGTGGCCGAGGTGGACGGGGAAGGTGGGCATGGGGGTTGAGGCTGAAGAGGCGGGGGCGGCGGCGGCGCCGCCGCCGCCGCCGCCCTTGCCGCGCCTGCCGCCGCCTGCGCCTCCGCCTCCGCCTCCGCCTGCGCCTCCGCCTCCGCCTCCGCCTGCGCCTCCGCCGCCCGCGGTCGGGTAGGCAGCGGCGGCGGCGCCCGCGGCAGCGGCGGCGGCGGCCGAGACGGGGGCGCCCAACGCCGAGCCCGGGCGCGCGCGGGCGGGCGGAGCGGGCGGCGGGGCGCTCGCTGACGGGCCGGCACCGCCGCCGCCGAGGCCGGCCGAGCGCGCCGCCGCCGCCCCCGTCCGCATGCGCCACCACGGATTGACGTCGTCCGCGCCGTCGGCGTCGCGCGCAGCGTCGGGACTGGACGCGTAGAGCGCGCCGTCGGACGAACGGCGCAGCGACGGGAGGGGCAGCCACGACGGCAGCCACGGCGGCGGCGACGACGACGAGGAAGGGGCGCCCCGGCCGCCCGCTGGCGGCGGCGGCCGCGGCGCCTCGCCGGCTTCGCGGGCCCACGCGCTGTCGGCTCGCAGACGCGCCACCAGCAGCGACTGCGGACCGAAGGGATCCCCGTCGACGGCGGCCTCCGCCAGCGCGTCCACCAGGCGCCGCTGGTCCCGGCGCTCCTGCCAGCGCGCGAGCTCGCGCTCGTGCACGCGCAGCGCGGCGGCGTGGGTGGCGAGGTCCGCCGGCGTTGGCGGCCGCGGCGGCCACGGCGGCCGGGCGTTGGCGGCGTTGGCGGCGGCGGCGGCGGCGGCGGCAGGCGCTGCTGCTGCTGCAGCTGCTGTTGCCGCGGCGGCTGCCGTCGCGCGGCCGGGGCGCGCACGGGGAGGCGCAGCCGGGGGCGCGGGGCCGGCGCGCGCGGCGGCAGCGGGGCGGCGCCCGCCCTGCGACGACAGAGGCGGCGGGGCCGCGGCGGCGGCGGCGGCGGCCGTCAGGGCAGCGCCAGAGCGCCGGCGCTGCTGCTGCTGGTGGTGGTGCTGCTGCTGCTGGGCCGGCGGCGGCCGCGGCGGCCTCGCGCGCCCCAAAGCAGACGCCGGGGGCGCCGCGGCCGCCGCCGCCGCCGCCGCAGCGCCGGGCGCGCCGTCGTCCTCCTCCCCCTCCTCCCCGACAGCGCCGCCGGCCTCGGCGAGCGCGCGGCGGCGGCGGCGGCGCGCCAAGCGCCCGGGCTCGTCGCCGCCTGCCGCCGCCGCCGCCGCCTCTCGTGTGGGCGCCGCCGCCGCCGCCGCAGCGGCAGCGGCAGCGCCGGCGGCGGCCGCCCGTCTCGCCGCCGCCGCGTCGCCGTCGCCACCACCGACAGCAGCTGCCGCCGCTGCCGCCCCTCCCGCGAAGAACGCGTCAGCCGCCCGCTCGACCGAGTTGCCGTGGCTGGCGAGCATCTGCGCCAGAGCCAGGTCCGAGTGCTCGGGGCCCAGCACGCGCCGCAGCTGCCGCAGGGCCGTCGCGCCCGCCGAGGGGGGGCGCGCGGGCGCGGCGGCGCCCCCTCCGCCGGCCGGCCCCTCGTCCTCCTCGGACGACGGCGGCGGCGACGACGGCCAAGCCTCGTTGCTGCCGCCGGCGAAGAACGCCGCCGCGGCCCGCTCGGCCGACCCGCCGTGCCGCTCCAGCAGGCGCGCGGCCGCCTCGCGCGACACGTTGCCCGCGCCGAGCACCTCGATGAGCGCGTTGACGGCCTCGCTGCTCATGGTGGCGGGGAGGGGGTGGGTTTTTTTCTTTTGTTGATGCGCGCGTCTCACGACTCGAAGAAGGACCCTTGCGAGCGCGTTGCGATCCGGAGCGGATCGCTGTTGAGCTTGTGGGTGTGTGTGCGGCGCGCAGTTGGGTGCTGGCGCGCGCGCAGGTGCTGCAAGCAAGTCTCGATTGCCAAGGCCAAGTGTGGCGGCGCGCTGCTCTTTGGTGTTGTTCGCCGCTCTCGCTCGCCGGCCATGGCGGCTGCGCCGAGGCTGGCGCCGACCAAATCCAAAATCGATGTGTGGCATTTTGAGTCCTTAAACGTCGGCCATCATCCAGACCTATTTGCGCCCGCTCGCAGCAGCACCGCCAGCAGCAGCAGGCGCAGCAGGAGCCATCAGGCGCCCGCCGCCGCTGTGGGCTTGCCCATGGCGGCCGGGGCCGGCGGACCCGGCGGGCGCGCGCCGTCGGGCAGCGGCGGTCGAAACTGCAAACGTTTAAGTGTTTTGTGCATGAGCTCCTCGCTGTGCGTGGGAAAGGTGCGGCCCTCCGCGGCACGTGTTGGAGAGCCGCCGCCTCCGGGCGCGCGATGGCGTTGTTCTATTGACTGCTGCTTCCAGCCGTCTCGTGCGGCCTCTCTCTCTCGCGAGCGGGGCGGCGGCGGCGGCGGCGGCGGCAGCGGCGGGAGCGCGCGGCTGTCGAGGACACGCGCGCGTTTGAAGATGATTTGGTTCGCCCCTCCTTCTCTCCCGCGCGGTTCACTCTCGGACTCGGCCTTTGACAACATACGCATCCCCTGACCACAAGTCTCAACACCCGCATCACCGGACCAGACGCACGACAGACCGCCGAGAGACACAAGAGACGAGCTCTGGCGATGACCCAACGCACTCGCACCTGGTGAGAGGCAGGGGCCCCGAACGCCGAGGAGTACCACCCCCGCGTGCCGTTTTGTGCGGCCCGGGAGGGGGAGGACGCAGCGTGGCTGGCGAAGGCTCGCGGCACAGGTGACGAGATGTCGATAGAGGTGGCGCCCGAGCGCGCGCTGGCCGTGGGCGCCGCCGCCGCCGCCGCGGGCGTCTCGCGCCGCGCCAACGGCCGCGCCGCCCGCTCCCACTCTCCGATCGATCGGCGCTCCTCCTCGCGCGCGCGGGCGACGGCACGATCGACCAGATGTCCCCGGCCGAGATCAAGCGCGCGTTCCTCGACTGCTCGTCGGACGCGGCGGAACCCCTGCTCCATATGGCCGCACGCCGGGGCAACGAGGAATGGGCGGATTCCCTCCTCTCTGCGGCGCTCAAGAACGCGCCGGCCGCCCTGCGAAAGCGGGACGAGGCGGGCCTGACGCTGAGGGCGGGGCAGCAGGGCGAGGCCGCCGCTTCTTCGCTGTCGCCACCGCCGGTTTCGGCGACGGCGCCTCGCGGCGGCGGCGGCGGCGGCAGTGGCGGTCGAAAGGCGAAAAAGCCGAAACAGGGCGCGGCCGAGCACGGCGGTTCCTCTCCCGCCGCGTTCGCCGCCTTCGCCTACTCCATCCACGACGGCGCGCGAGAGTTGCATCTCACGGCCGCGGGCCTCCTCGGCGGTTTGGACGGGGACGACGAGCGCGTCGCAAAGGAGCGCGTGCAGGCGGCGCTCCGCGGCCTCGACGAGCCTTACGACCCCCGCGTGTGGCTGCAGCTAGCGCGGGCGACCTACGCCAGCAAGCGCCGATTGCGCGTTTTGATGACGCAGCCGCGCGTGGCCGCCGAGCTCAAGCGCCGCGCTGGCGCCCGCGGCACGCCGCTCGACGCCGCGCTCCGCGCCCGCCACTACTTCTGCAGCTGCTTGTTCTTCATGTCCGCGCCCCGGCACGCCGACGCGCCTCTCGGCCGCGGCGGCGTCGGGCTCGACGTCCTCAACGCCAACGGCCGCTCGCTCCTCGCGGCGGCGATCGAGGGCGACGACTGGCCGTTTGCGCTGTGCCACGGCGCCCGCCTCTGCTCGAGCGATGGCGGCGACCTGGACGGAGGGGACCCGATCGCCTTGGCGGTAGGCGGAACGCGGGATGGCACGCCGAGCCACTGGCAGCACACGCGCGAGCGCGTCGAGCTGGTCCGGACGGTCCTGTCGCTACCCGACGGCGCCGCGTGCGTGCGCAAGGGCCGCAGGCTGCGCGGGGGGTCCGGCGCGACGCTCCTGCACCTGGCGGTGCGCGAGCGGCAGTGGGACGTGACGGAGGAGACCGAGGTGGCGGCCACGGCCCTTGCGCCGGACGTGGCGATGGCGCTGCGGGCGGCGAGCAACATGGCGGACACTTTGACACGGGCGGCCGAGGCAGACGAGGCGGCCGCCGGCGGGCGCCGCACGGCGGCCCCGACGCGGGGCGAGCCCCGGGGGGCGCTGGGCGCCATGCCGGCGGCGTTCGTCCTCAACCTGACCATCCACCAGCTCTTGCTCGCGGGCGCCGACCCCGACGCGCCCGACGCGGCCAACCAGTCGGCGCTGGAGTGCGCGCGCGAGCTGTTCAGCGGGCAGACGCCCAAGGCGGGCGGCAAAAGCAGCGGCGACAACGGCAGCAGCAGTAGCAGCAAGGGCGGCGGCGGTGGCGACAAGGGCGGCGGCACGCGCGTTCCCGCCCCCTCGTCCTCCTCCAAGGCGGGTGCCGGCGACGGGGACCTTGACTATCTCAACATGGACGTCGTGGGCGTGCTCGAGCGCTACAGCAAGCGCGGTCGCGCGCATGCCGAGGCGGCCGAGGCGGCCGCGAGCGCGTCGCTCCAGCGGCGGTCGGCGGCCGAGGCCGAGGAGGCGCGGTTTGCGACCAAAGAGGCCGAGGAGCCCCCGGCGGCCAAGTCCGAGGCGGGACGGGCGGCGGCAGGTGCAGCAGAGGCACGGGCGGCGGCCGCGGCTGAGCAGGAGCAGCGGAGCGCCGCCGAGGCGGAGGCCAAGGCGGCGGCGCGTCTGGCGGCCGGGGCCGAGGAGGCGGCGCGGGTCGCGGCCAAGCAGGCGCGGGCGGCGGCGGCGGCGGCGGCTGCGGCGGCGGCCAAAGCGTGCGATCAGGCCCGGGCGGCTGAGGCTCAGGCGTCGCGGGAGGCGGCGGCGGCCGACGCGCAGGAGGCGCGAACAAAAGCGGCAAAAGCGGCGAAAGAAGCAACACGAAAGACGCAGCAGCGGGCGCGGCAAATGGCGGCGACGGCGGCAACGTCGGCGGCGGCAGAAGTGGACACGGAGGACGCGCCGCGGGACTCGTTGGGTGACCGCAGCGCACGCGCCGCCTCTCCTCCTCTTGCTCGCATCGTCGCCATCGCCGCGGATGCCGCGGCCGCGCCTCATCCTCCTCCTCCGCCACCGCCGCCGCCGCCGCCGCCACTGCCGCAGCCGCACGCTTCCTCCCCCGCTCCTGCCCCCGCCCCCGCCCTCGCCGCCAGCGCGCCTGAGCGCCGCCTGCCGCCGCACCTGCGCCTGGCCGTGTCGCGCCGCGCCGCCGCCGCGGCCGCTGCGGCCGCCGCAGCCGCGTCGATCCTCTCGTCGTCTTCTGCCGTCGCCGCCGCGCGCGCCCCCGCCCCCGCCCCCGCCCCCGCCGCCGCCGCCGAGGAGGCGTTCTGCGTGTGCTGCCTCGACGCCCGCCCGAGCGTGACGCTCCCCTGCGGCCACCGCGTCCTGTGCGGCGAGTGCGCGCCGGCCGTGCAGGCGCGGTTCGGGAGCCGCGAGGGCGGCGCGTTCTGCCCCATGTGCGGCACCACAACCAAGTGACGGCGAGAGCACCAAAGCAAACGACGAGAGAGAGAGGCCGTCAGCGTCGGCGGGGGCAGCAGCGTGCGCTGCTGCTCTGTGCGCGCGCGTCCCGCCGCCACCGGACAGAGAGAGAGAGAAAGAGAGCGAGACGCCAGCAAGTGAGACAGAGCAAGAGATAAAATGTGTAATGAGCGCACTGTGAACCGCGTGCAGATGAGACGAGCAAATCGCGGCCACTTCCCCGCTCGCGCGTTCCTCCTTTTACGCGACGACGACGGCGAGGGGCGGCGTCGGCGCAAAGGCGAAGCGCCGTTTCGAGTGTTTCGCCGCGCCCTCTCTCTGTCTCTCTTGCGGCCGGCGGCGGCGGCGCGACTGGCCGCCGACCCACCCCCAACCAATTGTGATAGTCCGCGTTCTTACACGGCGATCGTCATCCAGTCCTCTTTGCGCGCCTACCCGCAGGAGCGCCAGCAGCAGGAGCAGGAGCAGGTCCAGGCGCCCGCCGTCCTCGTCCCGCTCTTGGCGCCGCCGCCGCCGCCGCCCGAGCCCCCTCCGCCTTGTCTTGCGCAGCCCCCCCTGACGCCTCTGACGCCTCTGCCGGCATCCCCCGCTCGACCAGCACGGGCAACAGCCCGTCGAACGCGATCGAGGCCCCCTGCCCCTCCTCACCCTCCTCACTCCTCCCCGCGCGCTCCCCCCCCTCCCCTCCCCCCCCCTCCCCCCCGCCGGGCTCCACGCGGCACCGCGCCGCCACCAGCGCCACGCCCGCCGCCGCCGCCTCGCGCGCGGCGCGGCCGTAGGCCGGGTCGAGCCGCCACGCGGGCGCCACGGCACGCGCGTCGCCGCGCTGCACCACGAACAGGCACGCGGCCGCGGGGGGGGCGGGGGGGCAGGAGGGAGGGGGGGGGCCAGGGGCGGCAGGGGCGGCGGAGGAGGCGGAGGCGGGGGCGGCGGAGGCGGCGGCCGAGGCCGAGGCCGAGGCGGAGGCAGAGGCGCGGCGTGCCACGGCCGCCAGCTCGCGCATGTGCCGCGAGGCGCGCTCGCTGACCGTGTCCGGGAAGATGGCGACGGGCCCGCATCCCGCCGCCGCCGCCGCCTCCGTCGCCCCCGCCCCTCCCGCGCCTGCGCTGCCCGCCGCTGCCGCTGCTGCCGCGGCCGGCGGCGCGGCGTCGCGCCCACCTCCCGCCGCCCGCCGCCGCCTCTCCGCGGGCCGCAGCCCGGGAACGTCCCCCTCGCAAAGGGTCACGCTCTTGACCTCGAGGTGCAGCGTGCGGGGCGCGGCCCCGTCCGCGCCCGGCGGGCGGTGCAGGACAAAGTCGACGCGCGACGACGGCGCGGCGGCGGCGGCGCCGCCTGCCCCCCTCTTTCTGCCGCCGCCGCGGCCGCCGCCGCCCCCGCCCCCGCCCCCGACGCCCCCTCCTCCTCCTCCTCCTCCTCCGCCGCCGCCGCTGTAGGCCACCTCGCGCTCGACCCTCACGAAGGGGCCCCCCAACGCCTCGTCCAGGAGGCCGCGCGCGATCATCTCGGCCGCCAGGTTGTTGGCCAGCGCCGAGCGCACGCCGACCCAGACGGGCGCGTTGCCGCCGCCGCCGCCCGGACCGCCGCCGCCCTCCCCCCCGCGCCGGACCATCTCGAGCGTGTGCGCGTACTTGCGGGTGGCCGAGTCGGAGACCGAGAGGCGGGCGGGCGCGGGCAGGTGCTCCAGCAGGCCGATCATGGGGCCCGTGTTTGGGCAGTGCACGACGGTGGTGGTGGGGGGGGTGGCGGCGGTGGATGCGGCGGGGCTAGCGTCGGGGGCGGCAGCAAGGGGGCCTGCGTCTGGGGCGCCGCGCTCGTCGTTGCCGCCGTCGGCGGCGCCGCTCCCATCTAGAATGTGGACGTCGGCCAGGAAGCGCTTGTATCGCTTCAGCAGGGTCGCGCGCACGAATGCCGAGGCCTCGAAGCGGTGCAGCACCGCGGTCGAGTTGCCCCGCGCGACCGCGGCCGCGGCGGGCGGGGGGGACATGTGATGGATTGGTGACGGGCAGACGATTTGAGAGTCTCGTCTTCCAAACGTCCGCGCAGAGGGGTCTAGAAACGAGGCGTGGGTCGCGACCGGGGATTTGGCTTTTTGTGTTGGTTTCTAGAGTGTGTAGGTGGCGCATCCCCTCTCCGATGAGATCACATGCAAGAACAGAAAAGAAAACGGGATGCAAGGCGGCAGCGCGGCGGCGCGCGGCGGCGCGCGGCGGTCGGCCGCCGACCGCCGCCGACCGACCGACGCGGTCGCCCCCCTGGCGAAACAGAGCGGGCGTTTTTCACAGGTCCACCTCGATCACCCCGTCCGCCAACACGCGCAGCGCGTACGTCGGCAGCGGCTTGCTCTCGACCAGCTTTCCGACGAATGGCAGCGTGGGGAACCCCGGGCACCACTCGCCCTCCACGCTGCCGTCGGCGAGCGAGAAGCGCGTCTTGTGCGCCGGGCACGTGACGCAACCATCCTTAATAACGCCCTGCAGCAGGGCGGTCTTGCCGACCAGGGGGAGGCCCAGGTGCGTGCACTTGTTCGAGACGGCGTACAGCTTGCCGCCGTCCTCGGCGAGCAGGATGCGGCCGGCCAAAGTCTCGACGACCTTTTTGCCGCCGGCGGCCGTCACGTCGACGCGGGTGGCGCCCACCGCGGTGAAGGCCGCCGTGACGGCGAGCGGCTGGCGGCGGCGGGGGCCGGCGGCGCGCGCGCCGGCCTTGGTCATCGGGCGCTGGGCGGCGGCGAGCATCGTTTTGGCTGTGCGCGGGGGTTGTGAGTGGAGTGGATTTGGCGATTTCAGCTTGTTTTGTGGTGTTTTGTACTTGTTTTGTGGCGTCCCCGAAAGAGATGCTGCTTGGTTGGGTCCCCTCCAATGAGCGAGGCGCTCCACTCACCGACGAGAGAGGCGCTAGATACGGTGTTGGTGATCGACAGAAGTGTGGATTGGATGTGTTGAAGGAGGGAAGCAGTGAAGGAGGGAAGCAGTGAGGGAGAGAGAGGAAGGCAGGCAGCCCTGTGGGGTGGCATGCATTCTTCCACCAAGTGAACAGGGGCAAAAGGAGCGGGGGTTGCTGGTACGTACCAATCCCGTGTCGCACACCGTCCATACCAACACAACCTGTCCCATACCTGCCCGCGCTCGACGTAGAGAGAAAGGAACACCTTCCCGGATTCAAATCGCGAGATCAACAGACCAACACCCTGGTGCCAGACCAGAGACGCTGTCAACCCAGGACCACCACAGTTACTAAGCCTATCCCTTGAGCAAGGACAGGCGGCGAAGCAAATTTACGGAGACAGTTGCGGCGCCGGAGCGTATGGCGTTGCGCAGCGGCGGCGGCGCCGACGGCGCGCCGACCGGCGGTCCCGCCCGCCGCTTCGTCGACGCTCTTTCCTTCGAGGGCCCGAAAGCGGGCTACTATTTCGGCACGGGCGACGACGGCACGGGGTACTACCGCGACGCGCCCGGCGGCGGCGCGGCCCGCGCGGCGGCGGCGGCCGCGGGGGCCATGCCGCCGCCCGCGTCGCGCCGGCCCCGCGCCGAGGCGGCCGCGAGCGATGACGACGACGGCGACGGCGGCGGCGACGAGCCGGGCGACGATCCCGGAGACGACCCCAGCCGCCGCACCCCAAACAACAACAAGCGCACGCGCCTCGCCCCCCCCTCGCGCGGCGAGGCGCTCCTCGCGCGCGCCGAGGCCGAGGCCGGCGGGGAGGGCGCGCTCGCTGACCTGGACGCCGCCGCGCCGACCGACGCCAGGGGCGCGCGCCGCCTGCTGCTGGCGCTCGGGCGGCGCGTCACCGACAACGTGCGGCTCCGCGCGCGCCACCCGGGCGAGCCGATGCGCTTCCTGGACAGCGAGGTGGACATCATGGGGGCGCTGAGGGCGCTGGCGGGCCTGGCGGCGAGCCCGGAGCTGTACGGGCTGCTGTACGAGGCGGGTGGGGGAGGAGGCGGGGGAGCGGGGGCGGGGGGGTCGGCGGCGGCAAGGGCAGCAGGAGCAGCAGGAGGAGGAGGAGGAGGAGCAGGAACGCCGGCGGACGCTGTCGACGAGGAGGCCGGGGCCAACGCGCACCTCGAGTGCGTGCTGGGCCTCCTCGCGCACGAGAACGCCGACATCGGGTGCGAGGTGCTCGCGCTGCTGCAGGAGCTGACCGACACGGAGGGCGGCGGCGCCCCTTCCGCGGACGCCGGCGCCGACGCCGCGATGCAGCGCGCGGCCGCACGCGCGCTGGCGCGCGCGGTCGTGGCGGCGGGCGGCCTCGAGCTGGCGGCCGCGCGCGCGACCACACTCGACGAGGGCGCCGCCGAGGAGGCCCAGGGCGTCGCGGCGGCGCTCGGGCTCGCCGAGAACCTGTCGGTCTTGCTCGGCGCCGAGGGGTCGCTGGCCGTGTGCCGGCGGGCGCCCGCGCTGCTGCGGTGGATGCTTGCGCGCGTGCGGCGCAGGGAGCGGGCGGGGGCGGCGGCGGCGGGAGGAGGGTCGGCGGCAGGAGGAGGAGGAGGAGGAGGAGGGGGAGGAGGATCGGCAGCAGCAGGAGGGAGCGCGGCGGCGAGTCCGGACCCGATCAAGCTCGCGGCGGCCGAGGTGCTGGCGGCGATGCTGATGAGCGCCGAGGGGGCGGGGGGCGAGGAGGAAGAGGCCAACGGAGGAGCGGGCGGCCGCTCGGCCGTTGCCGCCGCCGCGTCCGCCGCCACGTCCGCCGCATCCGCCGTCGCCGAGGCCGTCGTCGCGGCCGGCGGCGTCGACGCCCTGCTGCGCGCCGCCGCCCCCTTCCGCGCGCGCGACCCCAACGGGCCCGAGGAGGCCGAGCTGCTCGAGAACGCCTTTGGCGCGCTGGCCGCGCTGCTGTCGGCGCCGGCCGGCGCCGGCGTGCGCGCGCGCGCGCGTTTTCTCCGCGACGAGGGCGTCGAGCTGTGCGTCCTGATGCTGCGGTCGCGGCGCCCGTGCCGCGCCGGGGCCCTGCGCGCGCTGGACTTTGCGGCCACGCGCTGCCCGGCCGTGTGCCGCGCCGTCGTGGAGCGCGGGGGACTGGGGCCGCTGTTTGGCCTGTTTATGGGGCGCTCGAAACTGCTGCAGCAGCAGGAGCAGGAGGACGACGGGGGCGCCGACGAGGACGAGGGCGGCGACGGCAACGGCAGCGGCGGCAAGAAGAAGAAGAAGAAGAGGAAGCCGAAGAAGGCGCGCATGGCCCTGGACCGGGACGGCGAGCGCGAGCTCCAGGAGCGCACGGTTTCGCTGCTCGCGTCGCTGTTCTCTGGCCTGGCGGCCGAGGCGGAGGACGGACGAGGGGCGGGCGGCGCGACAGGGGCGGCGGCGGCGGCGGCGGCGGCGGCGGCGGGTGCTGCACCTGCCACCGCCGCAGCCGCGGCCGCCGCCGCCGCTCGCGCCGACGAGGCCTCCGCCCTCCTCGACCGCCTGGCCGCCAAGTTCGTCGAGGGCGAGCACGAGAAGCTCGACCGCCTCGTCGAGCTGCTCGTGCGCCACACCGAGCGCGTCGAGCGCGCCGAGCGCGCGGTGCGCGAGGCCCAGGAGCAGGAGGAGGAGGAGCAGCGAGAGGCGGGCGGCGGCGGCGGCCCGTCCGCGGCGGCGGCGGCGCTGTCGCCGGCGGCCGAGGCCGAGCGCGCGCTCGCGCGCCAAGAGGCGGGCGAGTACCCCGCCCAGTGCTGCGCGTGCGTGGCCGCCTTTTTGTGGGCGTCGAGCGACGCTCCCCTGCGCGCCCGGCTGCTGTCGCTGCTGCACCTGCGCGGGCGCACGCTGCAGCTGCTCCGCGAGGGCGTGTGCGCGAGGGGCGCGGCGCTCGAGGCCGCGGCCGAGGCAGAGGGCGCGGCGGCGGCGGCAGGAGCGGCAGCGGGAGCGGCGGCGGGGCAAGGAGGGCAAGGAAACGGGGTCGCGGCGTCGGAGGATGTGGACGCGGCCGAGCGCGCGCGCGAGCTGCGGGCGCTGGCGGGGGCGCTCGCGTCGCTGGGGGAGTGAGACGAAAAAAGGGGGGGGGGCAGGGAAAACAAGAGCTGGTGCCACCAACCGGTCTTGGCGGGAAGCTGTGTCGGCGGCGGCCCCCCCGTGTCACTCGCCGCCGCCGTCTGTCAGGCGCGCCCGTCAGTCAGGGCGAGGCGCCGCGCGATCGAACAAAGGCGGGCGCCCCGCCCGCCCGCTCCCCCCGTCACATCTTGGAAATGACGAATCGACTGACCACGACTCTCCCGACGCGCCCCTCCTGACCCAGAAGACCGCCCCCCTTCCCCAGCCAACCCAGGTGACAAACGTCTCGGCGGTTTGTTGGGTTTTTTTTCTTTTGTCCGACAAACCAGACAGGGAAAATAAACCAATCGATCGCGCGCGGTCCACCGCGAGCGACAGCGACAGCGGCAGCGACCACGAGTAGCCCTGCGTACAGACGCCGTCCAAACATTTTGAACGGGAGAGGCCGCCGGACGGACATCGCCCAACGAAAAAAACAAACGCCGAGTCGATGGCCGCCGCCGCCGCCGCCCCCGCCGGGGCCCTGCGCCTTGCGCTCGTCGCGGCTGTCGCGCTCGCGCTCGCGTCGGCGCAGTTGCCCAACTTTCGCATGGCGCTGCCGCCAGACGTCGACCTGGCCAAGAGGATGGACGTGCAGGCGGGCTACGAACTGTTGAGTTGTCCGTCGCTCGACGGATGATTAGGAGATTAGGACGATGAGGGGTGGTCGTCTTTTCAGCCCTCGTCCGCCCCGGCCCCGCTCACGCCCCCTCCTCTGAAAATAAAAACTTGCGACCGCCAACAAACAAAAAAACAGCAAGCCGCGCGACGTGCCCTTTGGAGAGCGCTTCAAGGCGTCGTTCAGGTACTACGACGCGCCGTGGGAGCCGCAGCTTTACAGGGACAAGCCGGCGTTCAAGGGTGCGTTTGAGATCGTTTTGCTGCCATCGACCTCTCGCACGCGCCCGTCAAAACTCGGAGAAAAAACAAAACTGACTGCAGCCCGCCCGCCCGCCCCGAAAACCAAAACCAACACAAACGCAACCAGAACAACAGTCGCGTGCAACTACAGCGCCAACGCCTACATCACCGCCAACCTCGCGCTGCACCCCTACTGGTTCAAGGAGTTTGGCCTCGACCGCTGGTGCCGGCAGGATGTGTGCGCGAGCGTGTGGACCGAGGACCACTCGCACGACCTGATGTTTAAAGTGACGGACGTCTGCCCGCCCGAAGTGTGCAAGAACCCCTTTGAGGTGCGCGTCGAGGCGTGGAAGGCCTCTTATTTGTTCTACCACCGCGAGGGGCAGCGGCCCGACAAGCAGGCCTACCTCTACTTCTCGCCCTGCTGGATGGACGGCCTGCCCCAGCCTGACCTCAAGCACACCCTGCCCGGTCCCGAGCTCCGGAACTCGCGCCACTGGATGATAAAAAAGATGCACGCGCAGCACGCGCTCAACCAGGCTTGGAACAGAAAGCACGGCAAGCCGGTCCGGGCGCTCGGGTCGCTCGTGCGGCCTTGGGCGACGCTCTACCCCGGGCAGCTGTCTTACAGGCCGGAGAACTTTGGCTCGGGAAGCGACCGCCGCGTAGTGGAGCAGTACAAGCGCAAGCTCGAGGCGACGCAGAACAAGCGCAAGCTCGAGGCCGGGAAGTGAAGTAAATTGATTTTTGTTTTTGTTTTTTTTGGAACGCCGCCGCCCACGTCCCTCTTCCTTTCCTCCTGAAGACTGGCCCTCCCTCAGAGGGAGAGGGAGTCCGTCTCCCTTGCTTACGTATGCTTTTGCAGCGCTCCTCGACGGGGCGTATCACACACATCAGAAAAAATCGGCTTATCCCTTGTCGTCGTTCCGATCTCTTGTTTGGTTTTTGTTTTTGTTTTGCGAGACGCCCCTGAAGAAAAATCCCCCGAAGAAAAATCCCCCGAAGAAAAATCCACCAAACCTGCATTCCGCTTCCGCTTCCGATCCTTGCCCATGCAATCCCAGCCACCCACCCGCGCGCGCCGAAAAATCGTCTGTGGCCATCAACTGAACCAGAAGCCACGCAGATGCATTGGCGCTTGCCGCTGATGGGGCCGTCGTCTTGCCGCTTGTATGCACACAGATTCTTGTGAAAGTTTTTTTTGCATTCACAATCAAGCCGTCGTCGCAACAGCCCCCTCGGTCTCCTTCTCTTTCTCGGCCGCCGCCGCCGCCGCCTGCTCGCGCCCTTTGACGCGCTGCGCCTTGGCCCACGCCGACCGCTGCTGCGCGCGCAGCGTCACGAACCGTCGCGGCTCCGCCTGCTCGACCAACAGCGGCGGCGCCAGTTTTCCCCCCTCCCCCTCGTCCCCCGCCGCCGCCGCTGCCGCCGCCGCCGCCGCCGCCGCCGCCGCCGGGGGCCGCTCAAACGCCGCCGCCGCCGCCGCCGCCGCCGCCGCCGGGTGCCGCTCAAACGCCAGCGCCACGCTCTCCAGAAACAGCCCCTGCCCGCCGATATGCCTCCCGTCCTCCGCCTCTGCCCCTCCGTCGCCTTGAGCTTCTCCTCCTCCTGCGCCTCTCGGCCCTGCCTCGGGCGCGTCAGCATCACCATCACCATCACCATCACCATCACCATCACCATCACCATCACCATCACCATCACCATCACCATCACCATCACCATCACCATCACCAAAAGCAGCAGCGGCAGCAGCAGCAGCAAGGACGACAGGATCAGCGGACATCGCCCCGCCCCCCGCGCCCCCCGCCGCCGCCCCCCTGTACCGCCCGTCCCCCACGACCGCGTGCCCGAGCGCCGCGCAGTGCCGCCGGAGCTGGTGCTGCCGCCCCGTCACCGGCTCGAGGTCGGCGGTCGTGACCCACCCGCCGTAGCGGGGGGACCGGCTGTAGCCCGCGACGGCCAGGCGCGTCTCGCACTCCTTGCCGTCGACGGGGAAGCGGATCGACAGCACCACCGGGAGGCCGCCGCCGCCGCCGCCGCCGTCCCCGCCGGCCTCTGGCGGCGCCCGCGCGCCCGCGCCGACCACCGGCGACGGGAACGCCTCGTCGAGTGCCGCCGCCTCGTCGCCCGGTTGCTGCTGCTGCTGCCGCTGCTCCTGCTGCTCCTGCTCCCGCTCCTGCTGCTGCCACCCCGCCTCGCCGCCGCCGTCGCTGCCTTCCCCGGTCACCACCACCGTTGCTAAACCCCTCGCGACCACCGCCGCCGGGTCCAGCCTCCCCCGCAGCAGCGCGCGGTAGCGCTTGCGCACGCGCCGCTCGCGAAACTCGGCCGACAGCGCGGCCAGGGCCGAGGCGGTCTTGCCGACGGCGACGAGCCCGCCCACGGCGGCGTCGAGGCGATGCGCGGCCTGGGGCCTGGGCAGGGCGTCGGGAAAAGGGGAGGGGGTCAGGAGAGGAGCAGGGGAATCGGCGTCGCTGCTGCCGCTGCCTCGCCGAGCCTCTGCCGCCGCGGCCGCCGCGGCCTCGTCCCCGGCCTCGCTCCCGCCGGAAGCCGCCGGAGCGGCAAGGGCCGCTGCACCGGCGGCGGCCATGCGCTCCAGCGCCCCGGACACCGTGCGCCGCGGGTCCCCCCCGCTCATCAGAACGCCCCACGGCTTGACCACCACCGCCACAAGGCCGTCTTGGTAGGCCACGGCCAGCGCCGCCTCGCGGCGGAAATTGGGGGCGCCGCCGCCGCCGCCGCCGCCGCCGCCGCTGCCGCCGCCGCCGCCGCCGGGGGTGGACGCGCCGGCGGCGGCGGCGGAGACCTCTGCGCCCGGCTCGAGGGCGAGGATCCACACCCCGGGGCCGAGCACGCGGGTGCCGCAGTTGCCGACGACAAAGGAGGAGGGAGGGAGAGCGGCGGCCGGCCCGGCGTCGTCCCCGCCGGCGGCGCTGGCCCCCGCCTCCGCCGCCGCCGCCGCCGCCGACGCCGAGAGCACAAAGGCGCGCGCCTTGTCCGCGAGCGCGCCCGGCGGCGCGACGCGCGCAAAGGCGCCGTCGTCGGACCCCTCCGCGCTCACGAGCACGTTGCCCCTGCGGATGGCGCGGCGCGCGGCGCTCAGGGTCGGGAAGCGGGAGGGGAGCGCGGCCGCCAGGGCGTCGGGCAGCTTGGCGCCGGCCGCTGCTTCTGATGCCTCCTCCGCTCCAGCCTCCGGCGCCGACGACGACGCCCCTTCCCCCCCTCCTGGTTCCTCCTCCTCCTGCTCCTGCTCCGCCTCCTCGGGCCCCCCGTCCTCCTGGGCATCGGAGGCCACGGGGGCCGACCCTGCCGGGTCCAGAGAGACCGCGGCGGCGACGACGTCGGCCGTGGCCAGGTCGAGCGGCGGCGGCGCCTTTTTCTTGCCTCCGTTGCGCCCGCCACGCCCGCCGCGCCCGCCGCCGCCGCCTCGGCCGCCGCCGCCGCCGCCCCGTCCCCTGCCGCCGTCGCCGCCGCTAGCCGCCGGCGGCGGCACGAGCGCGCGGCGATGGAGAACGCTGATGGGGGTTCGCGAGGGTGGCTCGACGGACGCCCACGCCAGGCGCATCACCCGCACGAGCGGGAGAGGGCGGCGCGCGCAGCATCGCGGCGGGCTTCGCCGCATCACCCGGGAGAGCTGCATCGCGGCCAGGCGGCAATGAGGCACGTTTGTTTCAGAAGATGTGAGAGTATACGGCAAGTCGTGGTGTGCTAGGATCTAGTGAGAATCGTGGGCGCGTGCCTGGTGAGGAGACCGAGAGCATAACCCGAGGCGGCGGAGGACGCGGCGGCGGGCGGCGGGGACGCGCCGGGGAAACGATGAAACGAACGACGATCGGTCGCAAGCGCGGTTGCCTCGCCTCAACCGCAGAAACGATAAGTGTCAGGTTTGCGTCGGGTCTCACGCCGCGCGGGTCATGTTCCAAGGAAACACCAGAGTAGATGGGAACGAGGAGATGAGCGTGGGGCGCGCGCCAAAAACAACATCGAATCACAACTGCTGCTTCCCCTCGATCTCGGCGCGCAGCGCGTCCAGCGACGCCTTTGCGTCGCCCAAGAACAGCGCCCCGTTGGGCTTGTAGAAGCACAGGTTGTCCGCCCCGGCGTACCCCGCGGCGAGCGACCGCTTGCTGAAAATCATCTGCTTGCTGCGCCACACCTCGATCGAGGGCATGCCGTAAAGAACGCTCGCCGGGTCCTCCTTGGACGCGCTGTTGACGACGTCGTTGGCGCCGATGACCAGGGCGACGTCGTACTGCTCCATGCGCGGGTTGACCTCGTCCATCTCTTTCACGATTTCGAAATCGACGCCGGCCTCGGCGAGCAGCACGTTCAGCTGGCCGGGCATTCGGCCTGTTTTTGGTTTTTGGTTTTTGGTTTTTGGTTCGGGCGTCGTTTGTGTCTATGTGATGACTCCTCCCTGGAGCCCTCCCCCCTAAGTCTGCCCCCCCTCCCCTGAATTCCCCTGACACTCTCACATCATTATACGCTTCCCTCGCTTTCGGGAGCGGCGGCGGGACGCGAGAGAGAGAGCGGGGGAGGGGTTGGTGCCGTGTTGTGCAACGCGAAAGAAACAGAAACAAAAGAAACGCAACACGAACGACGCGAAAACCCGACAAGACGCCGCTCAATCGCAAAGCTCTCTCACCCGCGACCGGGTGCACGCCAAACTCGACCTCGACCCCCCTGGCCGCCAGCAGCTTGGCCAGCTCCGAGCACGAGTGCTGCGCGCCGGCCACGGCCATGCCGTAGCCCGGCACGATGAGCACCCTGCGCGCCGTCGCCAGCGCCTCGGCGACCTCGGCGGCGCCCATCGTGGCGACGGGGCCCCTTGCCGCCGCCGGCGCCGCTCCTCCGGTGCCCCCCCCGGCGGCGGCGGCCTCGGGCGGCGCGGCGTTGCCGTACCCGCCGAAGATGACGTTGGGCAGGCTGCGGTTCATGGCGCGGCACATGATGTAGGAGAGGAGGGCGCCGCTGGAGCCGATCAGGGCGCCGACCGTCGTCAGCAGGTCGTTGTTGAGCAAAAAGCCTGTTTTTTTTTTTTTTGCGCGCGTTGGTGTGAGTTTGCGCGCTGACGGCAGGGAGGTGACATCGGGTGAGCGAGATCGCGGGGGGACGAAGGAGCAGGAGCCTCGCAGACAGAAAAAAAACACCATAGCTCACCCTCGGCGCACAGCGCGTACCCCGAGTAGGAGTTCAGGAGCGTGATCACGACGGGCATGTCGGCGCCGCCGATGCTGGCGACCAAATGGGCTCCGAGCCCGCCCGCCACAAAGGCCGTCGCGCCCAAAACCCCCGCGGCCGACAACGAGAACGACGCGCCCCCCATGCCCCCCCCGTCGTACCCGCCCCCGATGAAAAAGGCGCCTAGCGCGACAGAGGCGGCCGCGAGCATTAGGTTGATGGCGTTCTTGCCCGGCAAGGACAGGGGCGCCGGCGCAAGGATGCCCTGCAGCTTGCCAAACGCCACGGCCGAGCCCGTGAGCGTCACGGCGCCGATCCAGCAAGACAAAAAGGCGGTCGTCGCGGCCAGGCCGTCGGCCGCGCCGCCGCCCGCGCCGCCGCCCTCTGCGGCCGCCGAGGAGGAGACGGTCGCGACGGCCGTGAGCGTCGCCGCCAAGCCCACGAGCGCGTGCGTGGCCGCCACACTCTGCGGCAGCTCGGTGATGGCGATGCGCGACGCCACGGCCGCCCCGGCCGCGCCCCCGGCCCCGAGCAGCGCCACGAGCTGCGCGGCCGTGGCGTAATCGGGGCTGCCGTCGGCCGAGGACGCCGCCGACGCCGCCAGCAGCGTCCCGAGCGTCGCGGCGACGCCCCCCGCCACCCCGAGCATCCCCAGGGCGTTGCCCGCGCGCGCGGACGACTGCGTCGACAGGCACGCGATCGCCGCGATGCAGCAGGCCGACGAGACCAGGTAGGCCGAACCGGCCACCCCCTCCAGTCCCAACGCCTCGCCCGCGGCAAAGCCGCCCAGGAGCGCCGCGCCCGGGATCGCGAAAAGCAGCCCGGTGTGCTCGCGGGGGTCGCCCGGCCGCCGGAACATAGAGAGCATCCGTTCCGTCACGGTAAAGCCGCCGCCGATGTTGACGGCCGAGGCCGCAACGGCCGTGGCGGCGAGCCACTGCGGCGCGGTCTGCGGCACGAGGCCGCCGCCCGCGAGCGCCATGCCGCCGACGGCCGTAAGGCCCGAGATGGCGTTGGTGACCGACATCAAGGGCGAGTGCAGGGCGGGCGGCACCCCGCGGACGGCCATGTACCCCGAGGCCGAGGCGAGGCCAAACTTTGTGAGCATCGAGCTGAACGCGGGGCCCGGGGAGGCGGCGCCGAGCGCGAGCGTGGCGGCGGCGGCGCCGGCCGTCGCCAGGGCGCTCTTGAGGGTGGCGGCGCGCAGGGCGTCCTCGGCCGAGGCGGCGGGCATGGCGCCGTCCCGAGCGACGTTCTCTGCCGCCTGTGCCGCCGCCGCCGCCGCCTCGGCCGCCGCCCGCGCCTGCGCCCTCTCGACGCTCTTGGGCGGCGGCGCGGGCCACCTGAGCTCCCCCTTTTCGATCACCAACGCCCCCCGGACCGCCTCGTCGCCGTGGTCGATCGCGAGCCTGCCCCCCTCGCCCGTGGAGAAGGGGCCCATCGACAGCAAGAACTTGGAGATGTTGCTCGCGTACAGCGCGGACGCCGTCCCTGGGAGGCGCGACGGCAGGTCGGTGAACCCGACGACCGAGACGCCGTTGAGCGGCGCGACGACCACCTCGCCGGCGACCGTGTAGGCGCAGTTGCCGCCGGCCTCGGCCGCCAAATCGACGATCACCGAGCCGGGCCGCATGCTGTCGACCATGGCTTCGGTGAGCAGCACGGGCGCGGGCTTGCCGGGAACGAGGGCGGTCGTGACGATCACGTCGACCTCGCGGCACTGCGCCGAGAAGAGCGCCATCTCGGCGTCGAGGAAGGCGCGGCTCATCTCTTTTCCGTAGCCGCCCTGCCCCTCGCCGGACTCCTCCTCGACGCCGACGACGGTCAAGAACTCGGCGCCCTGCGACTTGGCCTGCTCGCGCACAGCCTCGCGCGTGTCAAAGACCCGGACGATCGCGCCGAGCGACCTCGCGGCGCCGGCGGCCGCGAGGCCCGCGACCCCCCCGCCGATGACGAGGACCTTGGCGGGCGGGACGCGCCCCGCGGCGGTGATCTGGCCCGCGAAGAAGCGGCCGAGGCGGTGGGCGGCCTCGATGACGGCGCTGTGGGATTTTTTGTTTTGTTGCGGGGCGGAGGGGATGGGAGGAGGGAAAGGTCGGCGGGGCACGCATGCGGGCTTGCGACCGGCGAGGGAGGGAAAGGGGAGAGCGAACGAACGGCAACCCAAACGACAACACCCCTTCCCCCCCCCCCCCCCCCCCCCCCCCCCCCCCCCCCCCCCCCCCCCCCCGCGAGGATGACTCACCGGTACCCGGCGATGTTGGCCATCGACGACAGTGCGTCGAACGCCTGCGCGCGCGGCAGCTGCCGCGGCACGCAGTCCATCGCCACCACCGTCGCGCCTCTCTCCCTCAGCGCCGCCAGCAGCGCGCCGTTGCGCGCGGGCGCGATGTGCGACACGAGGGTGGCGCCCGGCCGCAGGGCGCGCGCCTCGTCCAGGGTGGGCGGCCGCACCCTGAGCACCACGTCGGCGTCGGACAGGGCGGCGGCGGCGGCGGCGGCGTGTCCTCCCCCGTCGCCGCCGCCGGCCGGGGCGACCAGGGTGGCGCCGGCGGCCGCAAAGGCCGAGTCGGGCAGGCCCGCGCCCTCTCCCGCGCCGCGCTCGACGAGCACGCGCCGGAAGCCGGCCTTCAAGAGCTGCTCGACGGTTGCCGGGGTGGCGGCGACGCGGCGCTCGCCGGCGGCCGTCTCTTTGGGGATGCCTGTTGGTTTGCTTGTTAGTTGGGGGATTGAGGGTTGTGTGTTGCGTTGTTGTCTGCGTGTTCGCCTGCGCGCGCCTGCCTGTTTCATGCCACATCATCCCCCACCGAGACGCGCCTCTCACCGATGGTAAGCTCCCCGTAGGCGGTCGACGAGGCGGCGGCGCGGCCGACGAGGCGGCGCGGCCGCGCGGACGCGGGGCGCGATGGCGCGGGTCGGGCGGCCGGCAGCAGGGGGCGCGGGCCCCGCCGGCCGCCGATGGGGCTTGCGCGCGTGCCGCTGGCCGCGGGCCTGTTGTTTTCCGTTCGTGTTCGTGTTTGATTGTGCGCATGAGTCGGAGGGGTCGTTGTTATGGGAAGCGAGAAAGACGATGGCGCGCGGCGCGTTTGTCCAACCCGCGCGCGCGCGGCGATGTCGCAAAAAAGGTCTCGCCGTTGCCAGCGGCAACAGCGCATCCCTCTCAGCCTATCTGCACATTGCGAGCCGAGCACGGCTCTCTCACGTCCGCTGACGTTGGCCTGCCGGGAGGGATGAGAGGGGAGAGGCGCGATCGCCCGATGGCCAAGTCTCGGGAAACCCGAGAGGGGGGAAGGAGCACTTCTCTCTCTTTCGCCAAAGGCGCGCGATGGCGGGCCTTCATGATCAGCGCAGGTATGGATACTCACCACGCGGCAGCGGGCGACCGCAAGACCTGCATGGCGGAGGCGCTCTTGAACGGGATTTGCTTATTGGGGAACGAGATTGGGGCTATGCTTCCGCCCCGCCCTCGAGAGGGCCGACACTGCTGTTTGGAAAGGAGTTTGTGGGTCAATTGCATTTTGATTGCTGGTGTCGTGGAGCGATATATGTCTGCTTGGGGGGCGAAAGATTTCGTTGCTATAAAGGAGGGGCGAGCGTGATCCCGACCGACCCCCAAAGCCGCGCGCTCCGTCGCCGCGCGCCCTTTCGTCTATATCGCCCCTGCCCGCTCTCCCTCTCGCCCTGCTCACGACCCCGCCCCGCCAGTGGCAGCAACGCCGCCGTTCAATACGCCTGCGCTGCCCCTGTCGGCGCCGCGCCCCCCGGCCGCCGGCGATAACCCCGACGCGAGCAGCACCGCCTCGCCGCCTGCTCCCGCCACCGCCGCCTCGTCCTCTTTCTCGTCCCCCTCGTCCTCCCCCATCGCCGCGTCCTCGCCGCCGTCCTCCTCCCCCTCCTCCGCGCTCGACGCGTCATCAAAGCCCGTCACCACGCGCAGCACGTCCGTGGCCGTGACCACGCCCTGCGGCAGCGGCGACCCGCCCCCGCTCCCACCCCCGCCCGCGGCGCCGCCCATTGCGCCGCTCCCGGCGCCCTCCTCGCCCGGCCCCGACACAAACACGGCGCGGTGCTCGCCGCCGGCCAGCAGCCGCACCACCTCGGCCAGCGTGGCTGTGGGCGCGACGCACGCGGGGCGCGGCGGCTCGCGCAGCGACTCGGCGCCGCGCACGTCCCAGCCCGCGTCGGCAGGGGCGCCGGGGGCACTCGCGCCGGAGCCGGCGCCGGCGCCGGCGCCGTGGCCAGCGTCAACGGCGCCGACGCCGCCGCCGCCGGCCGCCCACGCGCGCTGCCGCAGGAACGGGAGCACCGGGCGCGCGAGAGCGTCGAAGCGCTCGGGCACGAGGCCGCGCAAGTCCGAGGGCGACAGGCTCGCGCAGAGCTCGCCGTTTTCGACGACGCCGACCGACGAGACCTGGGTCGACTGTTTGAGGGGTTTTTAGGCGGGGGGCGGCGGGGTTGGGGCGGCAGGTTTGGGGCGGCGTTTGCGGTTTGGAGCGTCGTGAGCAAGGGCACAAAGGGAGACAGGCAAGCCAGAGAGGACATCTCCGACTGGGCCGCCAAAAACAACGCACCATGAGAGCCGACAGCGCGTGGAGCGCCGGCATCGCCGCCGGCACGCACACGACGCCGCGCCCGCCCTTGCGCGCGAGGCCTAGCTGCTCGAGCGTGAGGGCGCCGGCGGCGCCCAGCGCGCGCGGGCGGCGCGCGAGGAAGCGCACGACGTCCGACTGCGACAGCACGTGCGTGATGCGGATGGCGCGGACGGCGGCGTCGTCGGCGTCGGCGGGCTCGTCCGGCGCCCGCGGCGGCGGCGGCCGTCGCCCTTGACACTGCTGCCGCTCCTGCTGCCCCTGCCCCCCGCCGTCGCCCCCGCCCGCATCCTCCTCCATGGCCGCCGCCGCCCCCGCCCCCCGCTCCCCGTCCCCTGCCCGCTCGCCCATCGCCCTCCCCTCCTCTCGCCCCCCCTCCCCCTGGTCCCCGTCGTCCCCGTCCTCCCCCT
>Ga0209390_10002212_pt1 | contig 34856 bp, 31 predicted proteins | sample BON01_FD_187212 | JGI IMG/M metagenome (GOLD analysis project Ga0209390, IMG submission 187212) | Freshwater microbial communities from Lake Bonney liftoff mats and glacier meltwater in Antarctica - BON-01 (SPAdes) (version 2) | ecosystem: Environmental > Aquatic > Freshwater > Ice > Glacier...
CAACATCTTCAATTATTTTCGTTCTCAAATCTAAACTATACGGATGTCCCATCTACAGCTCCTTTTAAAGGATTATAGTTTATAGTATTTTCTATAAATTAACAGCAATAACAATGAAGCCTGCTAAGTTCGATTAGCTATATTATGTGTATTTGCCCTAACTGTTTTTTATTCATAGTATTCCTTAAATTGTATCAAGGCGTCGTTTTAATAAAAATATGCCAATAAATCCCATTGGAATGCAATATGTAATAAGAGTCATACAACAAATCCAAAATGAAATAGATAATGAAGGATCAAGTGTTGCTCCACGCATACCTTCAAACATATACATGACAGGATTTATTAAATTTATATAACTCATAATTGGTGTTATTGTATACATGATTTTCCATGTAAACTGAAATCCTCCTAATGCAAATAAAGGAAAAAGTACTCCACACCAAAGATCTTCTATGTCCATAACTGTTTTAGTAATACTAATAAGAAATAGTGAAAAGAAACCTGAAAACAATGAGCTTATCAGCATAATTAAAATAAATTTTGGAAAATTAAAAAATGGAAGTGTCATATAATTCCATAAGAGTAACTTTCCTGCTGGCATAATTAATAAAGACAGCAGGAATGCATGTATTGCATTGGAGATTGCAATTTTTATAAATAACAAATCATGTGAAATTGGTAAAGTCATATCATAAGTTATCATTTTATCACCATCAAGATCAGCAACTGTTGTAGCAACTCCAGTCATAACTCCATAAAAAGTTTTGGATATAACACAGCTTACAAGAATAAAATCAGCTTGGTAGTTATATCCAAGTTGAGGCATAATAAATTGATATACCAATAAAGATAAAAGTACCCAACATAAAGTATTTATATAATTATCAAAAGCAGTTGATAAGAATATAGTAAAATCACGTTTAATTAATTGTAAAAAAACTTGTAGTTGAATCAATAAATGTTGAGGCATAGAAATCCTTTATAAGCAATCAAGCCGCTTTGTAAGTTTTTTTATTCCTATGTAGCCAAATAATATTGAAAAAACGATAAGCATTCCCATACAGTTCCAGAATGGCAGGTATTGTTCCTTTGGTAAAACTGTTGATCGAACTCCCTCCATCACATAAATAAGTGGATTACATAAATTAATGTAAGCAATTGTTGGAGCGACTTTGTATAACATATTCCACGTGAATTGAAATCCACCTAAAAACCATAACGGAAAAAGAATTCTACTTTTTACCATACTTAATGATGCTAAATCTGGCATGAAACTTACAATGAATATGGTGAAAAATCCATAAAATATATTAATTAAAATATAGGCAATAATGAATTGAAACCAATTAATATGAGATAGTATAAAATCATTACCAATAATTATTTTACCAATTGGTAGAATAATCATTGAACTTAATATAGATCGATAAGCACTTGCAAATGCATATTCTACAAAAACTAATGATGCCGGAATTGGTAAGCTCAAATAATATGATATTGCTTTATCACCTTCAATGTCACCAAGAAATAGAGCAATACTTGTATGAATCTCAAAAAATCCCCATACAGCAAGGTTTCCAAATAAAGTAAATGTACCAAATTGACGATCTGTTATACCAAAAAGTGGCATAAGATATTGGGCAACAAGAATCACACTTGTAATCCAGATAAAACAATCAATGGAGCGATATAGCCACCGCTTATTGAAGATAGTTATATCTTTTGATAAAAGAGCAAAAAATGTTGTATATGTATTATTATTCATCGATGTTAGCATCCTCTTTAATGAGTTCAATAAATACATTTTCAAGATTATTTTGATTGTATATAGCTTTTAAATTTTCAGGAGTATCAATGAGTTTTATAACACCTTTATCTAAAATACATACTCGATCTGATAAATATTCAGCTTCATCAAGATAATGTGTTGTTAAGAGTATGGTAACACCTTCTTCTTTTAATTCTTTAATAACATCCCAAAGATTTCGTCGAATGTGTGGGTCAAGACCTACAGTTGGCTCATCAAGAATTACAATTTTAGGTTGGTGCATGAGTGTGCGAGCTAGTAGAAAACGTTGTTTATATCCACCAGAAAGTATTGAACCTTTTGATTGAGCATATTGTGTTAAATTAAATTTATTCATGAGCACGGCAGCACGATCTTTAATTTGATCTTTTGGAACATTAAAATATCGACCAGCAAAATATAAATTTTCTTCAATTGTTAACATTGTATCAATATTGGGTTTTTGTGGGCAAAATCCTATTATTTTTCGATATTCAATTAAATCATTATATATTGATTTACCTTGATATAAAATGTCACCAGATGTTGGTGGATTCAATGATGAAATGATTGATGAAAGAGTTGTTTTACCAGCACCATTAACACCAAGTAAGCTTAAAATTTCACCTTGATAAATATCAAGAGAAACGCCTTTTAAAGCTTTGATTGTTTTAGGTGTGGTGAAAAATGTCTTCGTGACATTTTTAATGGAAAGTAAAATATTTGATGACATGATATAATCCTTATGCCATGAATGAATAGAAACAAACTTTATATTAAAGATAATTTATTTGATATACAAGTCAATTGTAAAGGGTCTATTGTATAAATTTTTGTATAAGTTTATTCAGGGAATAATTCTAAAAGATCATATACTGATTTAAAACGACGAACATGCTTATTGGTTTTAGTTTCTAATTTTTGATCATGCGCAATTAAGAGATTATCAAAACCAAATTTAGCAGCTTCTTTTGCATGAATATCGATATTTTGTATAGGTTTAATTAATCCGGTTAAAGAGACTTCTCCGAGTGCAATTGTTTGAGCAGGAACTGGTTTTTGAAAATAACTTGATAATAAAGTTAATGCAATTCCAAGATCAGCAGAATTGTCTTTTATCTTTATACCACCACTTAATTTGAAAAAAATATCACATCCACTAAATTTAATATGTAGATATTTCTCTAAAATTGCTGCGATTAAAACAATTTGTTTATGATCAATGCCTGTTGCGACACGTTGAGCAACGCTAAATTGCGTTTGAATAGTTAGCGCTTGAAGCTCTAAAAACAAAGGACGAGTTCCTTCTAGACAACTGATTAAAACTGCCCCAGGTGTATGTTTTGTATCGTTAATGAGATGTTGGTTAATGTTATCAATTGCAATCATTCCAGTACTGGTCATTTGAAAAAAACCAATTTCATTGACTGATCCAAATCTATTTTTTTCTGATCGTAAAATACGAGTTTGCCATTTATCTTCTTTTTGTAGATAAAAAACCGCATCAACAATATGCTCTAAAATTTTAGGTCCAGCCATATGGCCTTCTTTCGTAATATGTCCAGTTACAATAATCGCAATGTTATTATCTTTTGCTAATTTCATCAGATAAAAAGCAGTTTCACGAAGTTGTGTAATTGTACCAGGCAAACTAAAATTTTCAGAACTGTAAATATTTTGAATTGAATCGATAATAACGAGATCAGGCTTTTCTTGCTTACAAGTTTCAACAATAACTTCAAGTGTTGCTTGTGTCGAAAATAAGAGCGAAGTCGATTCGTGTTGTAATCGTTGAAAGCGCATTTTAACTTGAGCTAATGATTCTTCAGTTGAAAAATAAAAAACTTTATATTTTTTTGATAATTGAGCACTGACTTGTAGTAAAAGAGTTGATTTTCCAATTCCAGGATCACCCGTTACAATTGAAAAAGATCCAGGAACAATACCATTACCAGTAACTCGATCCCACTCAGAGATTCCGGTTATAAATCGTGGTGCTTCTTCAGTAGAAATGTTATCAAGTGAAGATAGTTGAGCCACTTTACCAGGTGTAGAGTTTTTTGGTTGTGACGGTGAATGAGAAATTTCTTCTAAAGTATTCCACTTGCGACATTCAGGGCAACATCCTAACCATTTTGGGACTTGGTGCTCGCAATTATTACATTGAAAATAGTTTGAGTTTTTTGCCATTTAATCTTTTCGAATTATATGGCAGTTTCTGCAGCAAGGTTTATATTCGATATCTCCAACCATTATAATGGGGTCATTGTAATGTGCTGGTTGACCATCAATGATTCGCTGCGTAATGCAATAAGTGTCAGATCCACATTGTGTACAGATTGCAGTCATTTTAATAACTTCATCTGCAAGCGCTAAAAGATCACCCATTGCACCAAAAGTTTCAGCTCTAAAATCAAGGTCAAGTCCTGAGATAATTATTTTTTTATGAAGTGCTAGCATTTCATGTACAAATTTTAGTAATTCTTCTTTGTTGAAAAATTGTGCTTCATCAATTGCAATAACGGCATATTTTTTTTCAAGGATGATTTTTTTCATTTCAGCAACATCAATAACAGCTGTGCATTTAATAGAGGCACCATTTCGAGATGTTATAAACTGAGAAGGATCTTTTTCATTGTTTACAAGAATTCTAGTATCAAGATTTGGTTTGAAAATTCCAATTAAATCTGAATTAGCTATAAGATATTTGCTTGTTTCTGCAATAAAAGCTTCTGTTTTTCCACTGCACATTGAACCAACAATAACTGTTAAAGAGCTTGTTTGGCGTGTTTCAGTTGAGCTTGATAACATGAAAATTATTGATAATAATAATGTTATTTTTTTTAAAATAACCATGAATTAATCCTAGAGTGTAATGTGTTTTAATTTATTTCTTTGAGTTTAGATGATAAAAATACGGATTTCTAGTCTTATTTTTTATTGTACTATCTTTTATATATTTTTTGAAAAAATATGTTTATACGATAAAAATGTGAATGATGACTACAAAAAAAAAGTCGCTTGAGTATACTTAATACTCGCAATCATGAAATTTATGTAACATTTGTATTGGAAATTTAGTATGCAACAAGAATATATTTTAGTTAAAAAATCAACACCATTAACAGGTGAAGTTTTGTTATCTGGTGCAAAAAATGCAGTGCTTCCGATTATGGCATCATTATTATTAACATCAGGAGTTTCAATATTAAAAAATGTTCCACGATTGACTGATGTTGAATTTATGGTGACATTACTACAAGAACTTGGTGCTAAAGTGGTTTGTAATTATGATCAAAATATTTTAATTGTGGATACAACTGATGTTCATAAATGGCAGGTCTCAGAAAATTTAATGAAAAAAATGAGAGCTTCAATAGTTGTTTTAGGACCTCTTTTGGCGCGTTTTAAATCTGCTAATTTAGCAATGCCTGGTGGTGATGAAATTGGTCTGCGTCCTATTGATTATCATTTGAAAAATTTTCAAAAAATGGGTGCAATTATCACACAAAAAGACAATTTAATTTCATTGAAAGCAGATCAACTTATAGCTCAACGCTTTGTTTTAGATTATCCAAGTGTCGGTGCGACTCAAAATATTTTAATGGCAACGGTTCTTATTTCTGGAGTTTCTCATATTGTTAATGCAGCATTAGAGCCAGAAATTATAGATCTTATTGCAGTATTAACAAAAATGGGTGCTCAGATTGAAATTGAGTCTCCAGCAACTTTAAAAATTATTGGTGTTGAAAAATTAGTACCAATTGAATATACCGTTATGAATGATCGTTTAGAGGCTGGAGCACTTTTAATTGCAGCAGCTATTACTGGTGGTGATATTACTATTCCAAACGCATCATGCGATAATATGGAACTATTTCTTATGAAATTGAAAGAAATGGGCCATGAAATTATATATTTACAAAATGGTGGTGTACGTTTAAAAGCAACGATGACACCAAAAGCCGTTTCATTTAAAACTGCGCCTTATCCAGGAATCGCAACAGATTTACAACCTTTATTTATGATTGCTCAAATTGTATCACAAGGTAATTCTGAAATAGTTGAAACTGTTTTTGAAAATCGTTTTCTACACGTTCCTTATTTGAGAAAAATGGGAGCTTATATCGAGGCTTCAGGTCATAAAGCGATTCTTACTGGAGTTAATGAATTGCAGGGACAAGATGTTGAAGCAACAGATATTCGTGCATCGTGTGCATTAGTCTTAGCAGGGTTAGTGGCTCAGGGTACGACACGTGTTTTTGGAGTGCCTCATTGGCGTCGTGGCTATGAAAGTCTAGATAATAAATTACGTGCTCTTGGAGCGCAACTTGAAATTTTAAAAAATTAATCAATTATATAAAACGGGTTATTGTGAAATTTATTAAATTATTGATATCTATATTGCTTGTTGTTGGTTGTGATAACATCTTAATATCGCAACAAGAAATGACAGAAATAGAACACATCGTAGAAATATCTCGTCTAGTAAGTATTAGACAAAATGCAACTTTGAATGATATACGTGATATGGTCATGAATCAATGGCGCCCTGATATAAACTATTCAGATGAAGATAAAAAACTTAATGCAATGATATCTGAGTTATTGCAAAAGGCTGCAGATGAAATAGGGCGACCAACAACCCCATTTTGTCTGGATGAAATTAAGTTTGGAGACTTTGAGTTAGTAGAATAGTAAGAGCTGAGGTAGAGTATTTACGAGTGTTTAATGTTAATATAATGCAAACAAATCTAAGCGTTGCCAATAAGACTATATCGTATACAGTAACTGAAAGATAATAATTAAAAACTACTAATAAGTTCAGTAAGTTCTTTAGTTATTTTTGTTTGACGAATTTTATTATATTCAAGATTCATTTTTTTGAGTAAATTTTCTGCGTTTCTCGTTGAACTATCCATGGATAAAAATCGTGATGATTGTTCAGAAATAATTGACTCTGATAGCACGACTAAGACGTTCAATTTGATAAATGATTGAAATATGCATAAAATAACATCAGCAGGTTTTTGCACCCAATGATAATCTTCAATTTCAATAGCTTTTTGTAAGTCACAATTTGTTTGAGGTTGAACGGGAAGTAATTGAAATTCACAAGGTTCTTGAATGAAGAAGCTTTTTGATTTGTTGTATAAGCAGACTACATTTGAATATGAATCTTTGTTTGATAGTAAATATTCATATAATTGCCCGGCTGTTTTTTCAAGATGGTGTGGAGATAATTTATCGTAACGTGCAGTAATTTTAATATTTTGTTGTGCAAGGTAATCACCAGCTTGTTTACCTACAGTAATAAAATTATAGGTAGATACATCTATTTTTTTTAGATATGATTCAAAGTAGTTAAAAATAATATTATTGAAATTGCCGCATAATCCTTTTTCTGATGCAACAAGAATTAGAATGTTTTTATGCAACGATTGACTTTCATCTGCGCGTGGATTTATTTTTTCTAAAGAACAGAGTAATGGAGTAATTTCATCTCTAAAGAAATGTAGGTTTTCAGAAAGTTTAATCATTTTTAATCGAGAAGACATGGAAATTAATCGCATTGCATGCGTAATTTTTTTAATAACCTCAATTGCTTTAATTCTTTGTTTTAATTGTATAAGTTGCGACATAATATTTTATTCCTTGGGTATGATGTTTTATTGTACAGCAAGATTAAATATTTTGTAAATTGTAAATAACTTAATTATGAAAAAATGTGTAATAAATTTTTATGAATACATGTTCTGGATATTGTGAAATATTAGTTTAGGAAATGTTATCTTGTTTGGAAGTAAAACTAAATGATTATTCTTATTGATGCATATAATTTATTAAAAACTGTACTACATACTAAATTGATTGAAGATGCTCAATTAGTTTATTTTTTACAATTGTTTAAAAAATATGCTCAATATCGTCCGTCAAATGAATTGATTTTAATTTTTGATGGAGGACAAGATCCTTATGAAGTTGAGCAAGATTCTAAACATATTACGGTGTTTCATTCTGGTTTTAGACAGTCAGCAGATGAAGTTATTAAAAAAAAATTACAGTTGTATCAAGGTTATGATGTTTTATTAGTAACTTCTGATCGAGAGTTGCGTCAATATGGTAAGCAGTATCAAATTGAATCATTAGGGTCTATGGAATTTTATAAAATTTTTCAAGATGTTATATCTTTAAAAGATAAAAAAGAAATGATTGTTGCGCAAAAAATTCATAAAACGAGCCCAGATGAAAATTTAGATGTAGATGCATTGATGGAGTTTGGCAGTAGACTACTTGTAGCTAAGGATCAAGATAAAAATATTAAAATAGTAATGCGACATCAGAATGAAAATGGTAATTCAAAAAAAGATAAAAAACTTTTAAGAAAAATTGTAAAGATTTAGAAAATAATGAAAAAATATTCTCAAATATGTACTATTACAGATATCGCTACTGTTGCTAAAAAAATTTTGAATGATTGTCAGGATGTAGAAGTTATTTTATTAAAGGGTACACTTGGGGCTGGTAAAACAACTTTAGCAATAGAGTTGTTGAGACAAAGTGGAGTTGTTGATGAAATGCAAAGTCCTACGTATACTTATTTGCAGGCGTATGAAAATAGTATAGGTAAGAAATTTTATCATTTTGATTTGTATCGCTTGAAAAACAAAGAATCATTTTTATTTGCAGGATTTGATGATTTTTTATATCAAACGAATGCATTGGTTATTATTGAATGGCCAGAAATTATTGAATCTTTGTTTGATAAAAATATTTGTTATATTGATTTAGAGTATATGGATGAGATTTCAAGAAAAATTAATTGGTATTATAAATAGGGTGTGTGATGTCTTGTTGTGATAAAAAAAATGCGATTGATTGTTGTAAGAATGATCACCTTGTTTGTGTTTGTATGGGTGTGATGCAGTCTGATATTTGTCAGGCAATTGACCGTGGTGTAGATACTTTTGATAAATTGCAGTGTGAGCTGGAAGTTGGAACAGGTTGTTCGAGTTGTATTGCCGAAGTTAATGATATTTTGAAATGCAAGAAAAAATAAAAGCTTAAGTTGCTTTTTAATCGATTAATTGATATAAAAGTTATAGTGATTAGTGGATTTTTGTAATTATTAATTTACAGTTGAAATTCAGTCCAAAAAGTACTAGAATAATTACTCTTGATATTTTTGAAAATTTAAAAATATAAGGCGAGGTTCCCGAGCGGTCAAAGGGGACGGACTGTAAATCCGTTGGCTCCGCCTTCGAAGGTTCGAATCCTTCCCTCGTCACCATTTATTTTAAAAAATAATATGGTTTTTTAGGATTGTTTGAAAAAATTGAAATGTAAGCGGGAATAGCTCAATTGGCTAGAGCGACAGCCTTCCAAGCTGTAGGTTGCGGGTTCGAGTCCCGTTTCCCGCTCCAGTTTTTATTGTAAAATACTGGTTGTTTGTCTAATATTTGTATTACAGATTAGATAAATGAAATTGATAAGAAGTAAGTAGCTGCTGGTGTAGCTCAATTGGTAGAGCAACTGATTTGTAATCAGTAGGTTGCCGGTTCAAGTCCAGTCACCAGCTCCAAAATATTGAAAATGTAGATGCTGGTGTAGCTCAATTGGTAGAGCAACTGATTTGTAATCAGTAGGTTGCCGGTTCAAGTCCAGTCACCAGCTCCATTTTTTTAAAAATCTAAGTTGTTTTTTTCTGTTTTTTCTTTAAACTCTTATATTAAGAGGTAAAATTATACCAAATGTTTGACAAAACCGTATAAAAGCTTTTTGGGGTATGCCCACGTAGCTCAGCGGTAGAGCACTTCCTTGGTAAGGAAGAGGTCACCGGTTCAAGTCCGGTCGCGGGCTCCATAGTTATTATGGTATCGTGGGACTTTGTTATTTTGATTAAAGTGAAAGATAGGTCAGTAGCTCCAACGGTAGAGCAGCAGACTCCAAATCTGCGTGTTGGGGGTTCGAATCCCTCCTGGCCTGCCATTTTTACGGTTTTATTAACAATAGATCTATTGAGGCTCTAGAATATGAAGAATGTTGGAACGTTTTTTAAAGAAGTTAAAGTTGAATTGTCAAAAATTGTTTGGCCAACCAGAGAAGAATTTATAGGTGCGACAATCGTTGCTCTTATTGTAATATTGGCGTTTACTTTGTTTTTAAGTGTTATTAATTATCTTTTCCATGTTGGAGCTCAAAAGATATTAGCAGCGCTTGTTTTTAATATTCGTTAAGGTTGATTCTGGGGACTATTAGTTAGGGATGTTATTAAATGAAACAGTGGTATGTACTTCAAATCTACGCTGGGTATGAAGAGCAGGTTAAAGCTGAATTAGATAGTCGGATTAAAGAAAATGATCAAGGCGGCCGCCTTGGGACAGTTCTTGTTCCTGCTGCAAAAATGAAGCAAATGTTCGGTGCTGTTGAAGAAAAAGATCAACAGCTATTTCCTGGCTATGTTTTAATTGAGTTGGAAATGGCTCCAGAGCTTGTGAGGTTTGTTTTAAGCACTCCTCGCGTTTTACGTTTTTTAGGTGGTAAGAATCCAATTCCTTTATCTAATAAAGAAGTTGATCGAGTGCTTGAGAAAATTAAAGGCGGTGTTATTTTAACAAGTGATAAAGATGACTTTGCTATTGATAGTGAAATAACAGTGGAAGATGGACCATTTACGGGCTTTGTTGGTATTATAGAAAAAGTGGATGCAGATACTAAGAAGCTTACTGTTAAGGTAAGTATTTTTGGTCGAATGACTCCTGTAGAATTAAGATTTGATCAGGTTAAGAAATAAATTTTAGTAGGTAGTGCGTATATGTCAAAAAAAGAAATAAAAGCTCTTGTGAAGATGATTTTACCTGCTGGTGGAGCAACACCTGCACCTCCAGTTGGTTCTGCTCTTGGACCTCATGGTGTTAATATGATGGAGTTTTGTAAACAATTTAATGCACAGTCAGCATCACGTAAAGGTGAGTCTGTTCCTGTTGCTATTACAATTTACAAAGATAAAAGTTTTACTTTTGTTTTAAAAACTTCACCAACATCTGAACTTATTCGCAAAAAGATTAATTTGAAAAAGGGGTCTTCTCGTCCTCATGATACCAAAGTTGGTAAAATTACGTGGACAGAGATCAGTGAGATTGCACAGATAAAAATGCCAGATTTGAATACTCGTGATATGGATCAGGCAAAAAAATCTGTAGCAGGGACAGCCAGAAGTATGGGGGTTGATGTTGTTGATGCTTAGTAAGGAGTGCCTTAAATGGTAAAACATAGTAAAAATCATCGCAATGCTTTAGAGGCGGTTTCTTTATTAGGTTTATTATCTAATAAAGATGCAATCAATAAAGTAAAAGGCTTATCATATGTTAAATTTGATGAGTCTATTGACGTTGATGTAAATTTAGGTATAGATGCTACAAAGGGCGACCAAGTTGTTCGTGGTGGCGTTGTTTTACCGCATGGCACAGGTAAAACAGTAAGAATTATAGTATTTGCTAAAGGCGATGCTGCAATTCAAGCTGAAAAAGCTGGAGCTGATTTTGTCGGTGCTGAAGATTTGATAGAGAAAGTTTCTCAAGGTTGGGTTGATTTTGATTTTGCTGTAGCAACACCAGATATGGTTGCTCCAATTGGTGTTTTGGCGAGAATCCTTGGTCCTAAGGGTTTATTACCAAATAAAAAATTGGGTACAGTAACTCAAAATGTTGGAGCTATTGTTGCTGATTTGAAAAAAGGTAAAGCTTTTTTCAAAAATGATAAACAAGGTCTAGTTCATTTTTCGATAGGTAAAGTATCGTTTGATGTTAACCAATTGCAAGAAAACTTTGTTACTTTTATGAAAACATTGACTGGTTCTAAGCCAGCTGCTTCAAAAGGCAAGTTTATAAAAAAAGTAACAATATCTTCATCTATGGGTGTTGGAATTGGTGTTAATTTAGAACAAGTTTCATAAGTAGCTAGCAAAGGTCGCTGAGATGAATAAACATCAAAAACAAGCAACAGTAGTAAGTTTGGAAGCGAAATTTTCATCGAGCCAAGCAGCTTTTTTGGTAAATTATCAAGGATTGTCTGTTGCTCAAATGAAAAAACTTCGTTTTGCACTTGATGATAAGGGTGGCTCACTGAAAGTTGCTAAGAATCGTTTAGCTCGACTTGCACTTAAAGATTTAAGTGGTTGTCATGGTTTAGATTCACTTTTAGTAGGTCAACTTGCATATGTATTTGCTCAAGGCGATATGACAAGTGTTGCAAAAGTTTTAAATGATTTTGCAAAAAATAATGCAAAGTTGCAAATTATAGCAGGTTGCTCAGAATCAAAAATTTATGATGCAAATTCTGTAAAAGCTATAGCTTTATTACCTTCACGTGAAATATTACTATCACAATTGTGTGGTGTATTAAGCATGCCGGTAATATTGTTTGCATTAGCATTAAAAGCTGTAGCAGAAAAAAAAGCTGAGTAGTTGAGATAGTTAATTAAGAATATACGTTATTATTGTTTTTCGGAGATGCTCTTATGGCACATAAATTTGATGATATTATTACAGCAGTACAAGGAATGTCAGTTTTAGAAATTTCTGAACTGGTAAAAGCTATTGAAGAAGCATTTGGTGTTTCAGCTATGTCTATGGCAGCTGCACCTTCAGCTGCTGCAGAAGTAGAAGCTCCTAAAGAAGAGAAATCAGAGTTTAAAGTTGTATTGAAAAGCATGGGTACTGAAAAAATTAAAGTAATCAAAGCTTTACGTTCAGTTGTTACTCTTGGTTTAGCAGAAGCTAAAACAATGGTAGAAAGTGCTCCTGTAACTGTGGTTGAGTCTGCGTCTAAAGATGATGCTGCAAAAATCAAAGCTGCTTTAGAAGAAGTTGGTGCTACAGTTGAACTTGTATAATTAATTATACAAGTTCAACTTGGTAGTTAATTAGTTGTTTTTTAGGGTTGTGAACAGTAATTGTTGAGTTTTTTTTATAAGGAGCAGCATGGTATCTCGCTCGACTGTTGATAGTATAATTTTACGAAAGTCGTTTGGAAAATTAAAAAATGTTGTTCCAGTGCCTAATTTGATTGAGGTGCAGTCAAAATCATTTAATGATTTTGTGCAACTTGATTATTTGCCATCTGAGCGAGTAGTCATGGGATTAGAAAAGGCACTGAGGGATGTTTTTCCTATAGAACATAGTGATAAACTTTCTTTGGAATTCGTAAGTTATGAATTAGGAAATTGGGCTTGCACGTGTGGATTGTTGACAGGTATTACTAATCGTTATACTTGGGAGTGTTCACGATGTGATAAACGAGATTGTTCTCGTTTAGAAGATGGGCAAAAGTGTACAGGGTGTTTGAAAAAAAGCGCTCGATATATTATGTGTTCATCTTGTCATTCACGTGTGGGTATTAAAGTTCCTTTATCTGTTCAAGAATGTCGAGATGGAGAAGAAACTTATGCCTTCTCATTAAAGGTTAAAATACAGTTAATCACATGGGATGTTGATGATAATGGTGTACGTAATGTACATGACATTAAAGAGCAAAATGTTTATTTTGCCGATGTGCCTATAATGGTTGATTTGTATGAACAGGATGGCCAATATTTTGTTGGTGATCAAGGTACCTTTATTATTAATGGCGTTGATCGGGTTGTTGTTAGTCAATTACACCGTTCTCCAGGTGCTGTTTTTTCTAAAAGTAAAAAAAATAAAGATTTAAGAGGTAAACCTTACTATTTAGCTCGAATTATTCCAATGAGAGGTTCATGGATTGATTTTGAGTTTGATACAAATGATTGCCTGTATGTACGAATTGATAAAAAGAAGAAAGTACTTGTTTCAACTTTCTTACAAGCAATGGGAACTCCTCGCGAGGAAATTCTACCCTTGTTTTATGCATCGAGTTTAGTATCAGTTGATAAAGGTTCACTTTATAAAATTGTAGATGAAAATTTAATTGGTCAACGTCTTGAACAAAGTATGTTGCCAGATAAATATGCATCAAAATTTGTAGGTCGTCGAGTAACTCCTGCATTGCTATCTGAGTTACAAACATTAAAAATTACTCGTTTAGAAATACAAGATTCTGTAATTTTTAATAAAGTATTACGAGCTGATTTAATTGATCAAGAAACAGGTGAACTTTTAATAGAGCAGGGAGTTACTCTTACAGAGGCTCACTGTGAAATTATTAAAAAACAAGATAATTCGGTTATTGATCTTATCGATCTTCAGGGATATATCTTCCAACCAACAATGGCACTTACATTAATGCATGATCGTTGTTTTACGCAAGATGAAGCGTTACATGATCTTCATGCTAAAATATGGCCTGGAGATAGTGCTTCTTTGGCTGAAGTTAAAGAAAGACTTGAGCGTCAATTTTTCTCAAGTCGTTACTATGATTTAACTCGTGTTGGACGAATTCGTCTTAATAGTAAATTAGGTTTAGATATTGCTGAAGATCAAACAGCGTTAACATATGAAGATATTTTAGGTACAATTCGTTACATTATTTCTTTAAGAGAACGTGGTATTGGTGAATTGGATGATATCGATCATCTTGGTAACAGACGTGTTCGTTTAGTTGGTGAATTGTTAAGCAATCAAATCTATACAGGCCTTGCTCGTATGGAACGTATTGCTAAAGAACGATTTAGAATGCAAGAAGTTCAAAGTGCATTAATGCCTCAAGATTTTTTAAATGTAAAACCTTTGAGTGCAATATTACGTGAATTTTTTGGATCAGGTCAATTATCACAATTCATGGATCAAACAAATCCTTTAGCGGAACTAGCGCATAAACGACGTTTGTCAGCTCTAGGACCAGGCGGTGTTATGAAGGATCGAGCTACTTATGAAGTTCGTGACGTTCATACATCTCACTATGGTAGAATTTGTCCGATTGAGACACCAGAGGGACAAACGATTGGTTTGATTTCATCGCTTGCTACATATGCAATGGTGAATGATTTAGGATTTATTGAATCTGCATACAAACCTGTTGTAAATGGAAAAATTAGTGATGAAATTATTTTTCTTAATGCGTTTGAAGAAGGCTCTCGATTTATTGCACAAGCAGATGCAGTTGATGCAACAGGAACTCAATTAAAAGAAAATAGAGTGTTAGCTCGTCATGAAGGTAACTTTATTGATGTTGATAGTAAAGATGTTGATTGTATAGATTTATCGCCACAACAACTTGTTTCTGTAGCAGCATCGTTAATTCCTTTTCTAGAGCATGATGATGCCAGTCGTGCATTAATGGGTGCAAACATGCAACGTCAAGCTGTGCCTTTAGTTCGATGCCAAACTCCAATTGTTGGTACTGGTATGGAAGCAGAAGTATCAAAAGCTTCTGGAGCTGTGGTTACAGCAGAACATAATGGAATCGTTGAATATGTTTCAGCGGATAAAATTATTGTTCGAGCTCAAGAAAGTGGTTTTAAGACTATTGAGGATTGGGTTGATAAAGGTGTTAAAGTTTATTCTTTAAAGAAATTTAATCGATCAAGTTATAGTACTTGGATACATCAGCGCCCTGTGGTAAAAGTTGGTGATATTATTGCTAAAGGTGATGTTTTAACTGATGGTTCAGCTATTCAATATGGTGAACTTGCACTTGGAACAAACTTAGTAGTAGCATTTATGCCATGGAATGGATACAACTTTGAAGATGCTATTGCCGTTAGTAGACGTTTAGTTTCTGATGATGTTTTAACATCAGTAAGTATTGATGAGTATGTTTCAGATGCACGTGATACAAAGCTTGGACCTGAGGAAATTACACGAGATATTCCAAACGTAGGTGAAAAAGCTCTTTCAAGTTTAGATGATTATGGAATTGTCAAAGTTGGAACACGTGTTGTACCTGGAGATATTTTAGTAGGAAAAGTTACTCTAAAAGGTGATGTTCAATTTTCACCAGAAGAGAAACTATTGCGTGCTATTTTTGGAGAAAAATCTCGAGAAGTAAAAGATACTTCTTTACGAGTTTCTCCTGGAGTAGAAGGAACGATCGTCGATGTTAAAGTTTTCTCTCGTAGCGGTGTTCGTAAAGATCAACGTTATAAAGAAGAAGTTGCAAAGAAAATTGAAAAATTAGAAGCTGATTTGGAAAAACAAGTTAAGTTTTTACAAATCATGGTAACAAATAAAGTTATTGATGTTTTAGATGGAGCAGCAGCTGCTGTAACAACTAAAAAATCATTATTAATTGATACTGTTTTTAATAGATCGAAATTGCAAGATTTAACAATTGAAGAATTATTTGCTTTAAAACCTAAATGTAAAGATAAAATTCAGTTGATAGCTGAATTGGATGAATCATTTGATACAAAGTTACGTATTTTAGATAGCATTAAAGAAGAAAAAATTACTGTCTTGAAAAAAGGTGACGATTTATCTTCAGGTGTTATTAAAGTTGTTAAAGTTTATATCGCTTCAAAACGAACTATTTCAGTCGGTGATAAAATCGCCGGTCGTCATGGAAATAAAGGTGTTATTTCAAATATTGTAGCAATAGAAGATATGCCATTCTTAGATAATGGTATGCCTGTTGATATTATATTAAATCCATTAGGTGTTCCATCTCGTATGAACGTTGGTCAAATTCTAGAAACAATTCTTGGATTTGCTGGTAAAAAGTTGGGAGATAATTTACAAAAAGTTATAGAAACACAAAGCTTTAACCATGTAAAAGATTTCTTAGAAAAACATTTTGGAGAAGCTGTTATTCAATCATTTGAAGAATCTTATGGAAAAGATGGTTTATTGAAATTAGCAGAACGAACAGTTAAAGAAGGTGTTCACTTTTCAATTCCTATTTTTCAAGGAGCTAATTTTGAAACTGAAATTCAGCCATTATTAAAAGATGTAGGATTGTCAGAGTCAGGTTCTTTAAAAATAAGAGATGGTAAGACTGGAGAATATTTTGATCAACCAGTGACAGTTGGAGTGATTTATATCTTGAAATTGAATCACATGGTTGACGATAAACTTCATGCTCGTTCAGTTGGACCTTATTCATTAATTACACAACAGCCATTAGGCGGTAAAGCTCAGTTTGGTGGACAGCGATTTGGTGAAATGGAAGTATGGGCTCTTGAAGCATATGGAGCTAGTTACACATTACAAGAAATGCTGACATATAAATCAGATGACGTAACTGGTAGACATAAAGTCTATGAATCTATTGTTCGTGGTGATGAAATACCTGATCCAGGACTACCAGAATCATTTAACGTGTTAGTAAAAGAGCTTCAAAGTTTAGGGTTGCAAGTTGACTTGTTCAAGGCGGGTAAGGAGGAACTAAGTGAGTAATCAAATATTACAGAGATTTAGAGAATACATTCAACCAACACAGTTTAATGCTGTTCGAGTTCGTTTGTCATCTCCAGAAAAGATTAAATCTCTTTCTTACGGAGAAGTTAAAAAAATAGAGACGATTAACTATCGTACATTAAAACCAGAAAAAGATGGTTTGTTTTGTGCAAAGATTTTTGGTCCTGTAAAGGATTGGGAATGTAATTGTGGCAAATACAAACGTATGAAGCATCGTGGTGTTACATGTGAAAAATGTGGAGTTGAAGTAATTCAAGCTCGTGTACGTCGTGAACGTATGGGGCATATTGAATTAGTTGCACCAGTTTGTCATATTTGGTATCTGAAAGGTACGCCAAGCTATTTAAGCTTAGTTTTAGATCTTTCAGTGAAAGAGTTAGAGCGCGTTATTTATTTTGATTCATATATGGTTGTACATCAAGGTGATTCTCCATATAATCGTAAAAGCGTTATAACAAATAATGAATATAATGATTATGTAAATAATCATGCAGATGATATTGAATTTGTTGCATTGTCTGGCGCTGAAGCAATTAAACAAGTACTAGAAATGGTTGATCTTGATGCTGAAGCTGCTGTGTTACAAGAGTTGTACAAAAATACATCTTCTGTTGCAGCTCGTCATAAAATAATGCGCAGAATTAAGATATTAAATGGATTATCGCAAGCTGATTTACGTCCGAATTGGATGATTTTAGAAGTCTTGCCGGTATTACCTCCTGATTTACGACCGCTTGTACCTTTAGAGGGTGGTCGATTTGCAAGTTCAGATTTAAATGAATTATATCGTCGTGTTTTAAATAGAAATATTCGATTACAACGATTGATGGAAATTGAAGCACCTGAAGTTATCATTAAAAATGAAAAACGAATGTTGCAAGAATCTGTGGATTCATTAATTGATAATGGTCGCAGAGGACAGCCTGTTCGCGGTGGTAATAAAAGAGCACTGAAATCATTAAGTGAAATGCTTCGTGGTAAACAGGGCCGATTCCGTCAAAATTTACTTGGAAAACGAGTAGATTATTCAGGACGATCAGTTATCGTTGTTGATCCAAAATTAAAAATGAATCAATGTGGTTTACCAAAGAAAATGGCTTTAGAATTATTTAAAGCACATGTTTTTGCTGAATTATTAAAAAGAGAATTAGCTTCAAATTTACGTATTGCAAAACGTATGGTTGAAGAAGGTGTTGATATTGTATGGGACGTTTTAGACTATGTCGTACAAGGACGTACTGTTCTTTTGAATCGTGCCCCAACATTGCACCGTTTAGGTATACAAGGTTTTTATCCTGTTTTGGTTGATGGAAAAGCTATTAAAGTTCATCCATTAGTTTGTACAGGTTTTAATGCCGATTTCGATGGTGATCAGATGGCTGTTCACTTGCCTTTAAGTGATAAAGCACAAAAAGAAACAAAGAATCTTGTTTTATCAACAAATAGTTTATTATCTGCTTCAAATGGTAAGCCATTAGGTATACCTTCGCAGGAGATGGTTATTGGTTTGCATTATTTAACAAAGATACGTCACAACCTTAAGGGTCAAGGCACTGTTTTTGGAAGTATAGAAGAAGTTATTTTGGCTTTTGCATGTAAAACAGTAGATCTTCATGCGATAGTTAAATTACGACTTGATAATGGTGTAATTGTTGATACAACAATTGGTCGAGCTATATTATATAGTAATCTACCAAAAGGTTCAGATATTGCTTGGGTTAATAAGTTATTACGTAAAAAAGATATTGCTCAGTTAGTTGAGTTTATATATGACAATTTTGGTTCAAATCAATTGATAGAGTTCTTAGATACTATAAAATTAATTGGTTTCAATTATGCTACATGTGCTGGTATCTCATTCCCATTAACTGATTTGATAGAACCTGAGTCTAAAAAAACATTGCTTGCAAATGCAGAAGATCAAGTTAAAAAAACTGATCAAATGTATGTTGATGGTGCAATTACTAATGGTGAACGATATAATAAAATTATTAGTTTATGGTATGGTACAACCGCAGCTGTTGCTGATGCGATGTATGCAGATTTTGAGAATGCAGATCATCTTGCATATTTAAATGAAGATAAACAAGAGAAACCATTTAATCCAATCTTCATGTCAATTGACTCTGGTGCTCGTGGTAGTAGAGATCAAATTAAACAGCTTGTTGGTATGCGTGGATTGATGTCTAAACCATCTGGTGAAGTTATGGAAACTCCGGTTAAGAGTAACTTTAAGAGTGGTTTGAGTGTATTTGAATATTTCATTTCTACGCATGGTGCTCGTAAAGGACAGGCTGATACAGCTTTGAAAACTGCAAACTCTGGATATTTAACACGGCGTTTAGTTGACGTTGCTCAAGATGTTGTAATTACTATGCATGATTGTGGTACTTTAGGTTTTGTTGTATTAGAAAACTTAAAAGAATCAGGTAAAATTTTATACCAATTGTTAAAGCGTATTTATGGTCGACACTTAGCTGCAGATCTTAAAGATTCTTTAACTGGTAAATTATTATTATCTCGTGGAACGATGGTGATGAATAGTGATCTTGAAAAATTAAAAGAATCATATTTTACATCGGTTCAAGTTCGATCAGTATTATCATGTCAAGCAAAACGTGGAGCATGTGCTCAATGTTATGGTATGGATTTGTCTACTCGACAATTAGTTCAAATAGGTGTCACAGTTGGTATTATTGCTGCGCAATCAATTGGTGAACCTGGAACACAGTTAACGATGAGAACATTCCATATTGGTGGTACGGCAAGTGTTGCTGAACAAGCTTCTTATACAGCTGATTATGAAGGTACAATTGAATATCATGATATTCGTACAGTTAAAAATAGAGATGGTAAACTTATTGTAGTAAGTCGTGAAGGAAAATTAGCGATTATTGCAAATGATGGACGTGAGCTTCGTGAAATTGAAATTGCATATGGAGCAGAGCTTTTTGTTGAAAATAATACAAAAGTTAAAGCTGATACAGTATTATTAAAACTGGATCAATTTAATGATATTATTGTTTCAGAAAAAGGTGGAATGATACAATATATTGATTTAATTAACAATATAACGATGCAAGAAAAAGTAGATGAAGCAACTAAGTTAACAACTAAGTTTATTTTAGAAAATAAATCAGATAAATATCAACCAGCAGTAATGATTGTTGATGCAATTGGTGAAGAAATAGCTCAATATTATTTACCTCATAGTTCATATCTTCTTGTTGAAGATAAATTTGAAGTTAAGGCTGGTGATATTTTAGTTAAAATTCCAAAAGAAGCATCTAAAACAAAAGATATTACAGGTGGTTTACCTCGAATTTCTGAAATTTTTGAAGCAAGAATTTCAAAAGATTCTGCTGTTATATCAGATATTGAAGGGGAAGTTGTTTTCTGTGGTCTTCATAGAGGATATCGTAAGATTAGTGTTGTTGCTGGAGAAGATTCTTTTGATTACCTTATTCCTCGAGATAAGCAATTAATTGTTGCTAATGGTGATCGTATTAAATCTGGTGATGCTTTGACAACAGGTCTTCCAATTTTACATGATTTATTGAGAATTCTTGGTCCTGATACTTTACAAACATATATTGTAAATCAGGTACAAGAGATTTATCGATTACAAGGTGTAGATATTGACGATAGACACATTGAACTTATTGTAAAACAGATGTTGAGAAAAGTTCGTATTGTTGATCCAGGCGATACAGATTTTCTGATTGGTGATCGTGTTGATAAAATACATTTTAAAAATGTTAATTTATTATTAAGAGCAGATGGAAAACGTCCTGCTATAGCAAAACCAATTTTAATGGGTATTACTATGGCTTCACTTGGGACTGAAAGTGTTTTCTCAGCTGCATCTTTCCAAGAAACAACACGAATATTATCTGAAGCAGCTGTATTTGGATTGGTTGATCATTTATATGGATTGAAAGAAAATATTATTATTGGTAAATTGATACCTGCTGGAACTGGTATTGCTTCATTTAGAAAGCGTTACCTAGATAATAATCAATCTATTCATGAAGCAATTGAATCAGATAATGCACAACAGAAAGAAGTTGCTCATATCGATGCTTAGAAATATATAGAAATTGTGTAGGCGCGTAGCTCAGGGGTAGAGCATTGCTTTGACGTAGCAAGGGTCAGCGGTTCAATTCCGCTCGCGCCTACCATAATATTTAAAATAGTGTTAAACTATAATAGTGTATAATAAATTTAGTATAAATAATGTTATCAGGTAGGGTTATAAAAAATGTTAACTCAGATAGAAAAAAAGACTCTAATTGATCAATTCAAATTGTCAGATAGTGATACAGGTTCTTCAGCTGTTCAAGTAGCAGTTTTAACTGCTGAAATTAATCAATTGCAAGGTCATTGTCGTATTAATCATAAAGATTATTCATCACGTCGCGGTCTATTGCAAAAAGTTTCAGATCGTAAAGCTCATTTGAAATATTTGAAAAATACAAGTAACGAGTTATATCAGTCTCTTTTACAGAGATTGAATTTAAGAAAGTAAGACAAGTATGAAAAAAACTTTTAGATTAGATGAACTTGGCCTTGAATTACAAATTGGTAAAATGGCGCAACAAGCTGATGGTTCTGCTTGGTTAACAAAAGGTGGGACATCAATTTTAACAACAGTTGTGATGTCAGAAGCAAAAGATTTTCCTGGTTTTCTACCTTTAATGGTAGATTATAGAGAGGGTTTTTCAGCAGCTGGTAAAATTCCTGGTGGATATTTAAAACGAGAAGGTCGATCATCTGATAAAGAAGTTTTAACGGCTCGTTTAATTGATCGTTCTATACGGCCTTTATTTCCAACATACTTTTTTAATTCAGTACAGGCTATGTCAACTGTTTATTCAGTTGATAGAAATGCTCCACCATCAGTATTAGCATTATTGTCAACATCAATTGCTTTAACTATTTCTCATATTCCATTTTTAGAACCAGTTGGCGCTGTTCAAATTGGTCGTATTGATGGAAAATGGATTATTGATCCAACAACTGATGAAGATATTAACTCTGATGTTAAATTAATTATTGCAGGTACTCAAGATGGTATTTGTATGGTGGAAGGTTCTACTGCAGGCATTTCAGAAGATGCAATGGTTGAAGCTTTCTTTTTAGCTCATGATGTTATTCGTAAACAAGTTGCATGGCAGCAAGCAATTGCTAAAGAATTACAAGTTACAAAATCCGTTTCAGAATCAGCGCACATTGATTGGCATATGTGGAGTGATAAAGCAACTAAGTTTATAGATTCTACAGTTTTAGATAGAATTTTTAATGCAAAATCTAAAAAAGAAGATATAAGCAGTGCTATCAAATCTATTTTAGAAGATTTTTATACGCTACACGCTGAAGAAATTGCTCTTTTGTCTGGCAAGTCAGAACTTGATTTTGTTTTTAATACAATTTTAAAAAGAGACTTAGCTATTGAAATTGTTCGTCGTGGTAAACGAGTGGATGATAGAGATTTTACAAAAGTTCGTGATATTTCAACTGAAGTTGGTTTTTTATCGTCAGTGCATGGTTCTTCACTTTTTCAACGAGGTCAAACACAAGCATTAGTAAGTGTTACACTTGGTAGTGGTAAAGATGCTCAAAAAACTGATGATATTTTGAGTGATGATCCAGTTGAATCAAGTTTCATGCTTCATTATAATTTTCCTCCATTTTCAACTGGAGAAGTAAAGCCTTTACGTGGTGCAGGTCGACGAGAAATTGGACATGGACATCTTGCTCAATCAGCACTTGCTCGTGTTATGCCAACCAGAGTAGAGTTTCCGTATACAACTCGTGTTGTTTCAGATATTTTGGAATCAAATGGTTCAAGCTCTATGGCTACTGTTTGTGGTGCGACTATGGCATTAATGAATGCAGGAGTTCCTATTAAAGGAATGGTTGCAGGTATTGCTATGGGTCTTTTAGAAGGTGAACCAGGAAATTTTCAAGCAATTACTGATATTACTGGATTTGAAGATTCATTGGGATTAATGGATTTTAAAGTTGCTGGTACAGTTGAAGGTATCAATGCTATTCAAATGGATATTAAGTATAAAGGTGGACTTCCTCGATCAGTATTTGGTAAAGCTTTAGAGCAAGCAAAACAAGCTCGTTTACACATTCTTAGTGAAATGAGTAAAGTAATGTCTGAACCAAATAAAGAAATGTCTCCATTGGTTCCTCGATTCTATTCTATTGCAATTGACCCTAATAAGGTTGGTGGTGTTATTGGTTCTGGTGGTAAAATCATTAAAGAGATTATTGAAAGAACTGGAACTACTATTGATATTGAAGGTTCAGATGTCAATATTTATGGAAAAGATAAAGCCGGTATTGATTTAGCTATCTTATGGGTTAAAATTCTTGCTGATCAAGTTGAACAAGGAATGGTTCTAGATGGAATTGTTGCTCGTACAGCTGATTTTGGTTTGTTTGTTGATATAGCTCCAGGAAAAGCTGGTCTTGTTCATATTTCAAAAATACCAAGAGAGAAACAAAATGAATTAGATAAGCACTATCCATTCGGTAGTGATATTAAAGTTGTTGTTCTTGACTATGAAAAAGAAAGCGGCAAAATTCGTTTAGGTTTAAAAGAGTAAAATAAAAAAAAGGAGCATATATCATATGCTCCTTTTTTCATATATTTAGGTCATCATGGAGTTAGCAGAATTTATAAAAAAAGCATCTACTATAGTAACTCAAGATCAAAGTTCAATTACTATATTTCAGGGTGCTTCTTATCCTCATCTTTTTTTTACACATTATTTTGATTCTGTAAAATATCAAGAAGGTTATGATTTTAAAATGCTTGATATTCAATCAGGAGACTTTACTTTTAAATCACAATTAGGCACATCATTTTTAGGTATGAGCTGTACTTATTGGCTTGGTAATGCATCATCATTAAAAATAAAACAAAAGAATGAATTGATTGATTTTCTTGCTAGTTATGAAGGACCACATAAAGTAATGGTTTTTTTTGATATAAAAACATCATTTACACCAACTCAAAATCTATCTGTAGTACATATAAAAGATAAGTATTTTTTTAATGATGCTAAGCTTTTATGGGTTGCTAATATTGAAGAAGCTCAAAAAACGGCATTTTTTTTAAATCAAATTTATAAAATAAAAAATAGTTTTTCTTTAGATGAATTATTTTCACTAAAAAATTATCAAGATTTATTAGGTTCAGAGCAAAAAATATTTTATAAATTATGGATACCTCGTCTTGTTGAAGCTAATACATCTATTTTCACATTAAGTCAGTTTTTATTTGAAAAAAAAGAAAATAGTTTTTTTCAACTATGGTTGGAAATGAAGCCGTTATACTCAGATATGTTTTGGGTCTCTTTTTTATCTGATCAAATGTATCGAGCTTATTTTTTCATACGTTTTACTCATGAAAAGAATTATGCTGCAGCAAAACAAATAAGTTTTGGTTTATCATTTTCATTTTTAAAACAAACATATAAACAATATGATTTGCAAGAATTGAAAAATGTTCACCAAGCACTGTACGCGCTTGATGGAACTTTAAAAAATGGTGGCAATAGTTATCAACTTGATCAAATATGTATACAATTTTTTTCAAATGATTTTAAACATTACAAAAATATTAATTAAAGTAAATTTATTTTTTTAATTGGTTCGGCTGTAGAATTCCGCCAGAAATAATTAATGTAATAGCATCTTGCCGTGATATATTTGTATGTTTAAATTGGTCTTTTGTTAATACAACAAAATATCCAGTCGTTGGATTTGGTGTTGTTGGAATGTATACATTGTAATAAGTTTCATCTTGATTTGGAGCTATTTCTTTTTGAATTTCACTTGTTAAAAATCCAATACTATATATTCCTTTTCTTGGGAATTCAATATAAACAACATCTTTAAAGCTTGATTTATTATCTCCTGAAAAAGCTGAAACAAGTTGTTTTGTTCCAAAATAGACAGTACTGATTAAAGGAATTTGACTAAAGAATTTTTCAACTAATTGAATAATAAATTTGAGAAAAAATCCCTGTAAAAAAAGACCAACTCCAAAAATAAAAATAAGAATAATTAATATTTCATAATGAGGAATCATGCTCAGTAGTGGTATATTAATGTTTTGCAATGGAATTAACCAACTTGTTACTAAATTAAAGCAAAAATGTAATAACGAAAAAGTAATAGTTATTGGCAATAAGAACAAGAGTCCTTTTATAAATAATTTTTTACAATATTGATATAATTCTTGTAGTAATTGGATTGTATTCACAGGGGACCTTAATTTAATACTTGTTTAAATTCATTTTCTAATTGATCAGCAATTTGAATTGAACTTTGTTGATCACTACTTTCTACCATGATTCGCAATAGAGGTTCTGTACCAGAATAACGAACTATTATTCTACCCGGATTAATCATATTTTCATATTTTTTTATAATAGTAGTGTATGGTTCATTTTTTAAATCATATTTATGTATAATTTTAATTTGTTTTGAAACCTGTGCAAACTTTTGGAAAATAGGAAAATTGATATTATATTTGATGATCGTATCTAAAAATAAAAGTGCAGTAAATATTCCATCACCTGCATATGAAAATGGTTCAACAATAATATGACCAGATGGTTCTCCACCAATCATTGCCCCATATTGTTGCATCATTTGATAAACATGTTTATCACCAACAGAAGATCTGAAAAATATTTTATTTTTTTTCTGTAAATGTTGACCCAAACCTTGATTACTCATAATAGTGCCAACAACAGGAGATTTTTTAAATAAAGGATGTTCAGTTAATACAGCTAATATTTCATCTCCATCGTAATTGTAACCATTTTTATCAATGATAATAACTCGATCACCATCACCATCAAATGCTATTCCCCAATCGGCTTGCTGTTGTAATACTGCTCGAGTTAAACTTTTTGTGTTTGTTGATCCACATTCAAAGTTTATATTTGATCCATTTGGGTTGTTATTTATAAAAATAGTATCAGCATCAAAATGTTTAAAAACTTGTGGTGCGATTTGATAAGTTGCTCCTTGAGCACAGTCAATAACAATTTTTTTATTTTTTAAAAAAGATGATTCAAACCAAGCAGTAATAAAAATTTCATACAGTTGGTTTGCTTGATCATATTGGCGCATTATATTTGTTGTTGGACGATTGCTAAACTTTTCATGGTGATATAATTGAGTGATTGCTCCTTCTGAAAAAGCTGAAATTTTTGCATGTTTTTTAACAATTTTAATGCCATTATATTCGGCTAAGTTATGTGATGCAGAAATAATAATTCCTAAATCAAAATCTTCATCGCGAACTAATTTACAAATCACAGGTGTAGGTATAATTTTTCCATTAAACAGTTCAACATGATATTGTAAAATACTTTTTGATAGAACATCTAAAATTGTAGTACATGATGATCGAGTGTCATAACCAATTAAAATTTTAATTGGTTTTTCAAAATTATTTGTTACCCATTGCCCAATTGCATGGCCTAGTTGAGTTAAATTTTCTGTTGTTAATGTACCTTGATGGAATTTGTCGCGGATACCATCTGTTCCAAAAATATTTTTCATAAGATTACTCTACTTTTTGTAATTGAATTTGCACATGTGACGGTATTAAGTTTATTAAATTTATTTCATCAGGTAAAAAAAGATTTTCTTTTACAAGCATGACATGATTATTACCAAGATCAAGTGTTGATGCATCAATATGAATTGCGCTATTATAAGCATCAAATTTTTGTAAAATTTTACGTGGAGCTGAAATGTCTATAATGATATTGTCTGGAGCTATTATTATTTGATTGTCATCTACTTTATAAAAACATAAAGGAATCTGCATAGTATGAGAAATAATTTGATATTGGCTAAAAATAATCCAAATGCCATACCCAACAATACAAGCATTAATTTTTATGAAGTGACGAGAAAGCATAAGGTGACTTTGAATCATGATTTACTCCTTGTAATGATGAAATTTTATGGTCAGTTTTATATAATAAATTTTTAATAAGTTTTAGTGCTTGATCAATAGTAACATTTGAAATAATTTTGCCTTGATGGGCTATGAAATTATGTTGAATTTCACTATTAATATGAAGTAAAATAGCATCAGTTTTAGATGTAGAAATTTTGGCATATTCTTTTTGCAATTGATTTTCGTTAATTTGATTGAATATCAGCTCGTTGGTAATAAGATCTGACCATGATGCATTCATGCTGATGAGGGTGCCTTCTCGATCAACAAGGATTAATTTTGTATCATTATAGGATACACTTTCAAGTAAAATATCAATGATATGCTTTTGAATTGGGATATCAAGTGTGAAAGGTTTTTCAATTAATGTTTCAAGTGAATCAAATTGTTCAATAATACAGGTAACATTTTTTTTATGATGGGATGCAATTAAACATGATCTTACCAAAGTTTCTAACCACTCTTTATGGACTGTAGTTGCTGGGGTTAAAGATCTGTTTTTAGATATAATGAAGTTTTTTTGTAAGTTTTTCTGGTGATGAACAATTAAAAGAACAAAATAAATAGGAGCTGTTGCTAACATTACGTGGTAAACAGTCGTTAGTTGAAAAAAAAATGATGAAAATAAAATTGCAAAATAACTATAAAAATATAATAGTAATGGTTTTGTATGGTCTTTATTTAACCAAGATGATATTTTAAATGTAGTTACTATGAAAAATAATATTTCAACAGAATCAGTTATTGAATAAATTTGAAGATATTTGTTTGCAAAATAAACCATTGATTCAGTTACAATCATGATATGTCCTTTTTGATTTTTTCAAATTTTGCATCATGCTATTTGTTATATTGGTAGCGTAAGAATAAGATATTGTAAATAAAAATTTAAATTAGATGAGGATTTTATATGTCACATAAAGAAATTGTTTTAACTGGTGATAGACCAACTGGACCTTTACATTTAGGCCATTACGTTGGTTCTCTATTGAATAGAGTTACATTGCAAGATAAATATACACAATATATTATGATTGCAGATCTTCAAGCATTAACAGATAATGCTGATAACCCAGTTAAAGTTCGAGATAATGTTATTGAAGTAATGTTAGATTATTTATCTGTTGGTATTGATCCTGAAAAAACTACTATATTTGTTCAATCAATGATCCCAGAAATTGCAGAATTGACGATATTGTATCTTAATTTAGTAACGGTAAATCGTTTACAGAGAAATCCTACAGTAAAAGCTGAAATGCAACAGAAAAAATACGGGGAATCTGTACCTGCAGGATTTTTAATGTATCCAGTTAGTCAGGCAGCAGATATTACAATTGTAAAAGGTACTATCGTGCCTGTTGGTGAAGATCAATTACCAATGATTGAACAAACGAATGAAATCGTTCGTGCGTTTAATAGAATGTATGGGGTTACTATATTTCCTGAAGCAAAAGCAGTTGTTGCAAAAGTAGGGCGATTGTCAGGAACTGATGGTAAGGCTAAAATGAGCAAATCCTTAGGCAACGCAATTTATCTATCAGATGATGTTGATGTGCTTAAGAAAAAAGTAATGAGTATGTATACTGATTCAGAGCATTTACGTATAGAAGATCCAGGTAAAGTTGAAGACAATATGGTATTTGAATATTTGGATGTTTTTGATACAAATAAAGAAAAAGTATCAGCATTAAAAGATCAATATCGTCAAGGTGGCCTTGGAGATGTGAAACTAAAATTATATCTTTTTGAAGTTTTAAATGAATTATTAACACCAATTCGTATAAAACGAGCTGAATTAGCTCAAAATAAAGATGAGGTTTTAAAAATTCTTTTACAAGGTACAGATAAAGTTCGAAAAATTGCGTCAAATACAATGGATGAGGTAAGACGGGCAATGCATTTGGATTATTAGGTGTTATTCAGATAGGATTTTATATAATTACAGTGGTGCCTTTTGACTCTCTAATTGAAATATTTTATCATGATTGTTATAGTACGTAGTTATGTTATTTAAATAGATGCAAAGGAAATAACAAATGAATTATAAACAAATATATTTCATATTATTTATGGTTATATTATCAGGAGTGAATAATATATTTTCGTCTGATAATCAATTATTGAGTCATGTTGTGCCAATTGATATTGTGTCATTACAAAATTTAAAAAGAAAATTACATATTTATAGAGATCATGATGAACATTTAAAAGAGCTATTTTCCGTGCTTTCAACTCAAGAAGACCAAATAGCAATGTATAATGATTGGATTAAAAGCGATAATTTAACAGAAGAACAACAAAATATAATGACAGATGCTTCATTTAAAAATCTTATGGAAGTTTCAAAAACTGAAGTTGAAAATCTATCTGAATTAAGTAGCATTTTAATGCAAGGGAATAATATTAGTCCTTCTTGGCAGATTGCAAAGTATGGAAAAATATTAGGAACAGCTTCATTTGTAAAAAATCTATTATTACCACGAGACATTCAATCATCTTTTGGTGCTGGAGTTGGAGCTTTAACAGCTTTTGTTGGGTTTAATAAAATATCAAAATCACCAGTAAATATATATATATATCCACCAGTGGGAACTGAAAAAATAACGATTAATAATGATGAATCACAGCAAAAAATTATAAAAACTTTAACTGCTTGCGCATTAGGAGCAGGAACTGTAATTGCAGGAACTCAACTATGGAATAGTTGGATGCATGAAAAAAATAGTCGTAATTTTTTAATAGATAAAATTAAATCTATTAAAATTAGTAATGGAATAATTGGACAACGATTTGATTCTATAAGAATGCATGACACGGTTAATAGATTAGATCAAAATGTTAATCAAGTAGGTTTGTCAACACAAAGTATACAAGCTGGTGTCTCTAGTTTACAATTAAAAGTAGATCGATTAACTGATTTAACATCATCTCAAAATTTTCAATTAGATGAAATTGTTAAAAATCAACAGCTCACGCAAGATGAATTAATAGTATTAAAAAAATTATTTATACAATCTGGAGAGAAAGTTGATCAAATGATACAATCTTTACAAGATCAATTCGGTGAGGTTAGGGGATTAGTTCTTGGAAATATGATGCTTCAGATGAAAATACATGAAGAAAATAAAAGTCAGTTTGAGATGATAAAAAATAAAAAAACATTATCATCTACGTTTGCTTCTTGTTCTCGACCATATTTTTTTGCTGGTAGATATTCAAATCCAATTAAAAAAATGATTATGCAACAGAGTTCATCATTGAATATTGATGAAATTGCTTAATTAATATTTTAAAATTAAATGGTTTGAAGGAACTTACTATCTATTTTTTTCATACCATGCAAATTAAATCGGACTGTTACAATTGTAATAGTCCCTTTTTCTTCAACTTCATGAACAATGCCAAGCCCAAATTTTTTATGTTGAATACTTTGCATGCGCTTAAAACCTGATTGCGATAATTTTTCTCTTTTAGCTGGCACAGCAATCGTAGATGGTTTTGTTGTTCGGTTATAAGAAAAAGTTTGCACGTGATCGTTATTAATGGCTTGTGGACTAGCACCTTTTATCCATTGCGTAAAATAGGTTTTGCATTGACTTTGCGACCAGTAGGTTGCTTGTTGATCAATGATTAAATTTGGTGGTATTTCATCTAAAAATCTTGATGGTACTTGTACATTTGTTTGTCCATACGTACTGCGAGTTTTACAATAAGTTAACAATAATCGTTTGCATGCACGTGTTATACCAACGTAAAATAATCGTCGCTCTTCTTCAACATTACTTTCATTAATGGATGGGGTACTCGGAATTATACCATCTTCAAGGCCAGGAAGTATAACGGTATCAAATTCAAGACCTTTCGCACTGTGTAGGGTCATCATATTTACAAATTCTTTTTCGTGATCTTGAGCTTTTAACCGATCTTGCATTAATGTAATTTCATCTAATAATTGAGATATAGTGATAATACCTTCATCTTGAAAATGACTAACTGCTCGTAAAAGTTCTTGAATATTTTCTTTTTTTGTTTGAGCTTCTGATTTTTCAAAATTATCATCAAGATAATCAATGTAATGAGTTTTTTCGATAATAGTCTTTAATGCTTGTAAGGGTGTTACATTCTCTGGCATTGTGATAAATAATTGTCGAAAGAAAGAAAGCGATTGATGTTTGGTAGCAGTCATTTTTTCTTGTAGCATGATTTGTGCAATATCAAAAGCATGACTAAAGGGATTAGTGCTCCATAATTCAGTAAATTCTTCTTCAAATTTTTGTCCAAGCCCACGAGTAGGGCAATTAATAATTCGTGCAAAAGATACGCGATCAAATGGATTATATGCAAGTCTCAGATATGAAAGAAGATCTTTAATTTCTTTTCTTTCATAAAATTGAATTCCGCCAATTATTTTATAAGGAATTGAAGCTTTGATCATTGCTTCTTCTAAAACTCGAGATTGATAATGAGTTCGATATAAGATGGCAACTGACTTGAGTGACTCATATTGTTTTACAACTTGAATGAGCGCTGATATTGTATCTGATTCTTGAAATTCAGAATTACATTCGAACATGATTGTTTTTTGAAACTCTGTTTTATCAGACCATAAATTTTTATGATTTCTTGATGTATTATTTGAAATAACTTTATTGGCAATATCTAAAATATGTTGTGTTGATCGATAGTTTTGTTCAATTTTAATTGTTTCAGTTTTTCCAAAATCTTTATTAAATTTTAAAATGTTTTCGATGGTTGCACCACGCCATGAATAAATAGATTGATCTTCATCACCAACAGCACAAATTGAATCAATAGTTAATTGTTGATTTGCATTAAGCGCCATGTGTCGTAGTAATTCATTTTGAATCGTATTCGTATCTTGATACTCATCTACTAAAATATGACGAACTATCGATTGAAATCGGGCTTTAAATTCTTTGTTGTCTTGAAATAATCGTAAGGTGTAAACTAATAGATCATCAAAATCTAAACATTTACTCAGACGCTTTTCTTGTTCGTAGGCATTATAAATTTCAGTAAATCGATAAATACTTGCACTGTCAGCATCATCGATATTTGTTCCAACTGCATTTCTATTTTTATATGATGAAATTGTATATAGTATTTGCTTAAAATTTACTCGTTTTTCTAGTTCATGCTTTTTTAAAATCGATTGAATTAATTTTTGCTGATCACTAGAATCCATAATTGCAAAATTTTCAAAAGGAAGTAAATGACGATGAGTTTTAAGAATTTGTAAACAATAGGAGTGAAATGTTGCAACCGTTGGTAGCTGTGTGTTGTCTTGTAAAAAATGACCAACACGCTCTTTCATCTCTTTCGCAGCTTTATTGGTAAAAGTTAATGCAATAATTGAGCGAGGATCAACATTATGCGCTAAGATTAGATTTGTGATACGGGCAGTAATAACTCGAGTTTTACCTGATCCTGCTCCAGCAATTACCAGTAGGGACCCTGTGCAGGTCTCAACAGCTTTTCGTTGTTGGTCATTCAGTTGGCTTTGTAAAAAATCTTGAAATTTATTTTGTGTATCATGAATCATAGCGTAATGCTCCTGTTGGTCTTTACTATAAATACGGTCTAAAGATGCTAATTTATGCTTTACGCGATGCAATATAATTTGTTAATGGCTCTAAACCTTCTTTACTTAAACTATTTACGACAACATAAGGCCCAAAGAAATCAAAATTATCAATACGAGATTGTAATTCCTCAGGGGTTAAAAGATCTGATTTGTTAAAAACAAATAACATTTCTTTATCAACTTTTAATTCTTTTAATGTTGTAAGTACCACTTTAATATGTGACTTCCAATTTGAATCTGCAATATCTACAACATGTAATAAAAGATTTGCATATTGTAATTCAGAAAGAGTTGATTTGAAAGCATCAATTAATTGATGTGGTAAGTTTTGTATAAATCCAACAGTATCTGAAATTAAGCCGCATTTTTTATGATTAATAAACAACTGTCGAGTTGTTGTATCAAGTGTTGCAAATAACTTATCTTCAGCAAGAACATCACTATTCGTAAGCATATTTAAAATTGAAGATTTTCCAGCATTTGTATAACCGATCAAACATGCTTGACTTACTTCATGATTGAGACGACGTTTTCGTTGAGTGTCTCGTATTTTATCAAGATGCGCTATTTTACGCTTAGCAGTTAAAATAAGTTGTTCAAGTTGTCGAGAAGTTTCTTCCTTTAATGTTTCTCCAGGGCCTTTAACACCGATAGTACCAGCCTGTTGTTCTAGATGAATTCCATGACCAGCAAGTCGTGTTTTTAAAAGTTCAAGTTGAGCAATTTCGACTTGAAGCTTTCCAGCTGCAGAAATTGCTGCTTTTTCAAAAATTGATAAAATAAGACGAGTTCTATCAAAAATTCGACATTCTAAATAATCTTGTAAATTACGTTCTTGTTGACCATTTAACTGTTCAGAGATAATAATTTCTGTTGCATCACAAGCATCATAAAAAGCTTTAATTTCTTCAAGTTTACCTTGAGTAAAAAAATATTTATTGTCATATGAGCGTAATTTAATGAACATAGTTGCATAATTATGAACACCAAGTGTTTCAGCAAGATTGATGAACTCTTGGTGATATGATTGAATATCTTTGGTGTGGTTGTCTGGTGCTTGAACTCCAATTAAAAGAACTTTGACATCGTTGCCAGTTGATACGTTTTGAGCTTTCGCCATCTGATTACCTGTCATTTTTAAGATTTTTAATTTTCATCTGATTCACATCTATTATTTTATCGCAAATGAAATAATAAAGAAAGTTTGTCTTGAAAATGGTCTTAAAATTTATTAATAATTAATTATCAGATACAGGCTTTATAGAGTGCTATAAATTTAAAATTAGGATTCATGTTTTTTTATTTTGCTGTGTGAATTCTAGTAGCTATAAATGCTAGACTAGCTGCAATTATGGCAATGTTGGCAGCAGTTGAGATGTTTGCTTCTGTGAGATATGATGGATTTTTAGTGCTCCATCTTTGGGTTGTAATAGATGCAATCTTTTTTTCATAATCTGGGATTATTGTTGTTTTGACGTATGTTGATCCACTATTAAAATAATTTAGATAACTTTTAGCACATACGAGATGGTTGATAGGACTATCTTTTGTTTTTATAAAAATTTCTAGCCACATTTTTGTTGTTTTTACAGGAGTGAATTGGAGTGAACCGTCATTATTCATATTAACACGATATATATTTTTTTTCTCATCGAAAAATCTATTTAAACAAGACATATCATTAATATTTAATGAATCGTTAGCAATTGTTTCTTCTGTTTCTGAAACTGAATAATTAAAGTTTTCATCAAACATTATTTCTGGACTGTAAGCTGAATTATGATGTAATGTATCGTTTTCAATTTTTTCAATTTCAGCTATTTTATCTGAACACATACCTCCTGAACGTATGAGATCTAGGCTCTCCTGAGTTTTGAAGTAAATATAACTTGGTGTATTAACACCAAAACCTTCAATATAATTGTCGTCTCCTGTATTGAGATAAGAACCATGCATGATTGAAGAATGTGCTAATAATAATATTAAAAAGCTATTTATTATTTTATTAAATTGAGAGAAAACCCCAGGCTTTTAAACCTGGGGATGAATCGAGTCAACTAGGCGGGACATGAGTAACGAAGTTGCGAATCGCCGATTTTTTGTCATACTAAAAAGATGCGTTATAGA
>Ga0209390_10002214_pt1 | contig 34849 bp, 33 predicted proteins | sample BON01_FD_187212 | JGI IMG/M metagenome (GOLD analysis project Ga0209390, IMG submission 187212) | Freshwater microbial communities from Lake Bonney liftoff mats and glacier meltwater in Antarctica - BON-01 (SPAdes) (version 2) | ecosystem: Environmental > Aquatic > Freshwater > Ice > Glacier...
GCCATCCAAACCCATGGCCTCAGAAATCTCTTTCTCCAGCTTCGACTTCAAATGGAAACCGGCGAGCTCTCAGAGGACACCATTTTCCTCACCGCGCCGCGCTTCATAGATCTCCCCCGGGCGCGGATCGCGATGGCGGCGAAACGCATTTCCGTGCAGGAATTTGAGCTCCAATTGACGTCACCTGTTTTCCAACATCAGGTGGAGGTAAATTTCCCTGGCATCGACCATCACTGTGCCGATAATTTCTTCGACCTATTCCCCGGAGAATCTTATCAAATTCGCGTCCGCACCAAAGCTCCGACTACGTCTGCCGCACTGAAAGCCGCCTTCGCGACCCGGTCCTTAGCCACGAGTTATTGACCGCACCTAAAAGTGCCGTGATTTTTTGGACCGGTCACCGGGGCCGGCTCCCGGCCAAAGGCGGAAATCCCCTCAACCGGCAATCCGCACCGCCGCTGCCTGAGCCTGCAAGCAGAGCGCGGCCGCACGAAAGGCGTGGTCCTGCGTCATGGCCTTCTCGGTCCGGTTAAGGACATCGAGAATCAATTGACCAAAAAACGGGAAACCCACCTTGCCGGCGCAAGAAATCCGGTGTTCGCCTTTTTCATCCACGAGGTAAAGTTGGTCGCCGGCGGGATTCTCCGCCGCGACTTCCAGATATTTTCTCAGCTCGATCGTCCCTTTCGTCCCGGTGATGAACGTCCGCCCGTCGCCCCAGGAGCGAAGGCCGGTGGGAGTGAACCAATCCACCCGGTAATAACCGGAAGCCCCATTGTCCGCCGTGAGCGAAGCTTCTCCGAAATCCTCCAGCTCTGGATGGGATGGGTTGTTGAAGTTAGCCACGGCGCTAAAATTGACCTTCGCTTCTTTGGCTCCGGTAAAATGCAGAAACTGTTCGCTTTGATGACTCCCGATATCGCAGAGGATGCCTCCGTACTTTTCGTGTTGGAAAAACCAGTCCGGACGAGAGCCCACCCCCAGCCGATGAGGTCCCGTGCCGATGGTCTGCACGACGCGCCCAATGGCCCCTTCGGCAATCAATTGACCGGCAAAAACAGCGCATTCCACATGCAACCGTTCACTGTAATAGACCATGTATTTCCGTCCGGTGCGGCCAGCCACGGCCCGGGCCTCGGCTAATTGCTCCAGAGTGGTGAACGGAGTTTTGTCGGTAAAATAGTCTTTCCCGGCCTCCATCACCCGGCAGCCCAGCGGCCCCCGTTGATTGGGAATCGCAGCCGCTGCCACCAGTGGGATGGCGGGATCTTCCAGGATCGCCTCCAAACTTTCGGCGGGCCGAACCTGCGGGTATCTTTTGCAAAACGCCGCCACCCGGTCCGGATCAGGATCATAGACCCAACGAAGATCGCCTCCGGCCTCAATGAGGCCATTGCATTGTCCATAGATATGACCGTGGTCGAGATGGACGGCGGCAAAGGGGAACTCTCCGGGCTGGCAAACCGGAGCCGGCTTGCCCTGCGGAGCGTAATTCATTCCATCGGCGGCAGATATTTTCATTTGATCAATTGGTTTTGGATGTATTCGAAACTCTGAGCCAGGGAATCCACCGGATCGCCGGGGCAAACGTCCTGCTCGACGATAAACCATTGGCAGCCGGCTTTCTCCGCCGCTGCCGTGATTTTTTTGAAATTCAAGTTCCCGGATCCGACCTCACAAAAAGCAGGCTGATTCTCCGCCGTAGTTTGGTAATCCTTCAAATGAATGAGCGGCAACCGCCCCTCCAGCTTCTCGCACCATTCCACGTTTTCGCCACCACCATAGTGGACCCAATAAGTATCGAGTTCACCTTGCAGATGACGTCGATCAGTCCCTTCGTAAATACGATCAAGAATGGTCCGGCCGTCCCGTTTCTGAAACTCATGGTTGTGGTTGTGATAACTGAGAGTTAGCCCCGCTGCGACCAGCACCTTCCCGGCCGCGTCGAGTCCTTCGATCAGAGCGGCGACACTTTCCAAACTCGAAAGATCGTTTTTCGCGGGACAGGGATACGCGGTGTGCGCACAGCGCAATTTTTGCAGACGTTCGACCACGACTTCCGGATGGCGGAGAATGGTTTCGCCGGGTTCATGGGTGGCACAGCAAACTAATCCCTCACCATCAAGGATCTTCATAAGTTCCTCTTCGGGGATCGGCCCCATCCCGCTGACCTGAACGGCGGTGTAGCCGACCGCACGGATGCGGCGAAGCGTGGTTGCGATATCCGCCGGGGTCTTCAGGAGATCCCGGCAGGTGTAAAGTTGAGCGGCGACTTGAGAAATTTTCATCGTGAGGAGGAGGCCGTCTTTTTTAGGGGTTTGCTTTTACTGACATTTTTTTTCGTGGATCTTTTCTTAAGCTCGCGGGCAAACGTTCGGCCATCCATTGGCAATGTCACCGTCTTGTCTTGAAAAGCTGAAAGCAACATGGCATTGCCCAATTCCACCGAATGAATGCCCTCTGCAGCCGGAGCAATCAGAGCCGTCTTGTCCAGAACCGCCTCGGTAAAATTGCGGATGATGCCAACGTGTCCGAGCCCTGGCCCAGAAATTGGAACCTCCACATTCCAAACCGGCGGGCGGGCCCAAACGGCCTTGGTCGTGCGACTAAACTCCGACATCTCCACCTCATTACGGGTAAAGAGAAGGCGGCTGTTCTCCAGGACCACCCGACCCCGCTCCCCGGTGACTTCCAACCGGTTGGTACCGGGCGCCTCTCCCGTCGAGGTGATAAAAACTCCGGTGGTGCCATTGGCGTATTCCATATAGGCGGTGACATCATCTTCCACTTCAATGTTGTGGTAGCGGCCGAACTGACAATGGGCGCGCACCTTATCCGGCATCCCAAAAAGCCACTGCCAAAGATCAAGTTGGTGTGGACATTGGTTCAACAACACGCCTCCGCCTTCTCCGGCCCACGTGGCGCGCCAGCCTCCCGACCCATAGTAAGCTGCCGTCCGGAACCAAGTCGTGACAATCCAATTGATGCGGCGAATCGTCCCCAGCTCGCCCCCTTGAATCATTTCCCGCAATTTTAGATAAGACGGATCGGTCCGCATGTTGAACATGGCCGCAAAGACCTGTTTCTTCGACTGATGGGCGGCAATGAGTTGCTCGCAATCCTCCTTGTGAACCGAAATTGGCTTCTCCACCAACACATGCAAACCGGCCTTCAAAGCGGCGATTCCGATCGAGGTATGCGAATAGTGTGACGTGGCAATGAGCACGCCGTCCACCAGTCCGGAGGCAAAAAGAGCCTGCGCATCGGAAAAAACCTCCACCCCATCGTAGGGAGGAAGCGACGCGGCTTGGGCATCACAAACCGCCGTCAAACGACAACGGGGAACCTCTCCGCCTAAAATATTCTTCGCGTGACTGCGCCCCATGCCGCCCATGCCAATGATTCCAATGCGAAATTCTTTCATGAGTGAGAGAGTGGGTGAAACCGATGTGGAGGAAAAGACCAAGACAAGACCATCCAACACGTGTTAGGTTGGGAGGAGCGGCAGCGTCAACTGAAAAATGAAGTCATCTATTCGTTCCACCTCCGAACTGGCCCGACTGCTCGGCGTCTCCCGTTGGACGGTCTCACGAGCGCTCAACAATCAACCCGGGGTGAGTGCGGCCACGGTCGCGCTGGTCAGGGCCACGGCCCAGCAACGGGGCTTCGCCCCCAGCCTTCTCGGACGCGGATTGCGCACCGGATCAACGGACCTGATCGGTGTTTGTCTCCCGGATTTGGAAGAGTTTTTTCTCACCTCAAAGATCACCTTGCTTCGAAATGCCTTGGAGGCCAAGGGATGGCGACCAACCCTGCAGATCATTGACGGCACCGCTCAGGCGGAGAATGAGAGCATGGCCCATTTCGCCTCCTTGCGATGCGCCGGGGTGATCAGCTTTGCGTCCTGTCTCCGGGATGAGGACCCCGGGCTGCGAAGTCTCGGCGATGCCCACATTCCGGTCGTCCGAATCGACCCCCTGCAATCGGCCGCTACGCCTTCCGTGCACACCGACCGCAAAGCCGCCATGCAAATCGCCATCAAGCATCTGCATGCCCTCGGTCACCGGCAGGTCATGGCGGCTGGATTTTCGCCTTCGGGCACCTACGCCCGGCAACGTCTGGCGGGGTTGCGCCAAGGCGCTCGGGCTGTCGGTTGGGACCCCGATCGAGACCTCTTGCTTCTCCCCCACCCGGGGATGACCGAAGATTTTTCGGCCGGAGCGACCTTGGCTAAAGCCTGCCTGGGAAAAATCCCACGCTGTCCGGCCATCCTCGCGATCAACGATCGTGTCGCTCTTGGCCTACTCCGGGTTCTCCAAGCTCGCGGACTTTCCATTCCGGAGGACGTCACCCTGGTCGGCTACGACAACTCCGCCTTGGCGCCCTTCGCCGGGCCCGGCTTGACCAGCGTCGATCCGCAAGCTGGCGAATTGATCGCCCACGCGGTCCAACTCTTGACCCCAACGCGAATCGAAAAGAGAAAAAAAATCCAAGTGACTCCAAGGATTGTGATCCGCGCATCGTCTGCTGCGCCTCCGAAATCCAGCGAATAAACGGTCACTTCAAGAGCTGCGCCCACCTCACTCAAATTTCACGATACGGAATTTTGTGATTAACATTTGTGCTGTCATCAGGGACCATCCCCGCTCCACCAGTGGACTCCGAAAGAGCCTCGTGCAAAGGCCACTAAAGACGCTAAGAAAAGACAATCCACCTTCCCACCTTTCCCCTTGCTTCCCGCCTCCACGTCCCTCGCTGATCTCGAATGGGTGCCGAACAAACGGCTCCCCGGCCTGACCCGGCTGAACCTTGCCACCTTGGGCGATCTCCTTCGGCACTACCCCCATCGTCACGAGGACCGATGCCGGTTTGACCATTTTCCTGAAAATGAAATGGATCGCGCCGTCTGCCTTCATGGTGTGGTGGTCAAATCCATTTCCAAGCGCCTCGGGAGCTGGAAGCGAATCGTAGAAGTGGTCATCGAAAAGGAGGCCTCCGGAGTCCTCAGTCCGCCGGTGACCTGCCGCTGGTTCAACATGCCTTTCATTCATAAGATGATCGTCCAAGGCGATACGATTGTCGTTTATGGACGACCCAAGAAACGAGGCCAGCAGGTCGTCATCGATCATCCCGAGTTTGAAATCATCGACGAGGACGAAAGTTCAATCCACATGAACCGGATCGTTCCCGTCCACCCGGCCGGCGAAGGGATCTCCACCCGCCTCCTCCGGAGCCTCGTTCATCAGGCCCTCACGGAAACCGACCTCTCCACCCTCCCGAGCCTCCTCCCCGCAGGCCAACCCGAGTCCCTCCGAGCACTCCACTTCCCGGATTCTCCCGAGGCATTGGAAAGCGCCCGCCAGGCGCTTGTTCATGAGGAGTTTTTTGGCCTCCAGCTCCTCATCCAGGCGCGCCGCAAAGAATGGGAACGACTTCCCGGCATCGCCCGCCAGGCGAAGGGGACCCTCCTGAAAATGCTCGTGGACGAGTTGCCATTCACTCTGACGAAGTCCCAGCGTGAGGTCATCCGAACCATCCGCCGAGATCTGGCCACCCCGGCCCGAATGAATCGTCTCCTCCAGGGCGATGTCGGCTCCGGAAAGACCCTCGTCGCTCTCGCCGCCATGCTCCTCACCGTGGAATCGGGCAGTTCGGCCGTTCTCATGGCACCCACCCAAATCCTCGCCGAGCAACATTTTCTCAATTTCCAGCGTCTCCTCAAACCGCTGGGCATTCCCGTGTCCCTCCGCACGGCCGCCCGGAAAGAATCCGGGGGACCACACGCGGCCCGCGTGTTGGCTTCGGCGGCTCGCCGAAGTTCTGGGTCAGGCGAGCCGCCTGACCCCGCACCCGAGCCGGGTGCGCTCCCCGGAGATTCCTTAAACATCCGTTATTCAAAACGCAACCTGCCCCATTTCGAGCGGCCCTGGGCAAAATACATGGTCACTTTCAGCACCCGGAACGGTCTCCAACTGGCGCCGCAGGATCGACAAACGATTCTTGACTCCATTCTGCACAACCAGGACCGATACGAACTTTTTGCGGCCTGCGTCATGCCGGATCACGTCCACCTTCTCATCGAACCCGCCGTCAAAAAATACCACTCCGACGAAAAAGCAGAATTCTTTTCCCTCACAGAAATCCTCCACACGATCAAATCGTTCACCGCCCACCAAATCAACCAGGCCCATGAGAGGAAAGGTCCTGTCTGGGAAAAAGAGTCCTTCGATCGAATCATTCGATCCGAAGCCGATCTTCAGGAGAAATTCACCTACATCCTTAACAATCCTCGGGAAGCCGGAATCATCGAACAAGATGAAGAGTACGCCTTCAACTGGCCGACGTCACACGAGAACCGGGTACCACACGCGGCTCGCGTGTCGGCTTCGGCGGCTCGCCGAAGTCCTGGGTCAGGCGAGCCGCCTGACCCCGCACCCGGGCCGGGTGCGCTCCCCGAAACCCCCGGAACCCCCGGAATTTCCGGAACTCCCGGCATCACCGTCGGCACCCATGCCTTGTTTTATGACGAGGCGGAATTGGATCCTCCCGGCCTCATTGTTATCGACGAGCAACATAAGTTCGGCGTCCTCCAGCGTACCCGCCTCATCGACCGCGGTAACGCTCCGGATGTGCTCATCATGACCGCCACGCCCATCCCCCGAACCCTCACCCAAACCCTCTATGGAGACCTCGAGGTTTCCCTCCTTCTGGAAAAGCCCGCCAACCGCGGGGAAATCCAAACCGTGGCCCGGGAGAGCAAAAAACTTCCAGAGGTCGTCGCCTTCCTCCGCAAACAAATCGAGAAAGGCCGCCAAGCCTACATCGTCTATCCCTTGGTAGAAGATTCTGAGAAACTGGCCGCGAAATCCGCCACCGCCGAGTTTGAGAAATGGAAGCCCCTCCTGGCCCCCCATGCTATTGGACTCATCCATGGCCGACTCGGCGCGGACGAAAAAGAGGCGATCATGAAGGACTTCCGCGACGGCCAACTCGCCGCGCTCGTCGCCACGACGGTCATCGAAGTCGGCGTGGATGTCCCCAACGCCAATTTCATGATCGTGGAGAATGCGGAGCGCTTTGGCCTCGCCCAGCTCCACCAACTCCGGGGTCGGATCGGCCGAGGCTCCCACAAATCGTACTGCATCCTCCTCCACGACCCCAAAGCGGAAGATTCAGCCCGAGAGAAACTGACCATTTTGGAGAAAACCACCGACGGCTTTCAAATCGCCGAAGCTGACCTGCATCTCAGGGGCCCAGGCGATCTCCTCGGCACCGCCCAAACCGGCCTCCCTCCGCTCAAATTGGGAGATCTTTTCGCCGACGCCGAAGTCATGCGCGAGGCGATCACCGAGGTGGCGGAGATCTTCCACGCCGACCCTGACCTGACCCGGCCCGAACACAGCACTTTGCGGAATTTTATCCAAGAATCTCAGGCCCAGGTCGTCGCGGCCGCAGGGTGAATCCTCCGGCGCGGCGGGATTTTTGGATTCTGAAGGCCAACTGATTCCCGGAACTCGACCGAATGGTCGCTGCTGGAAACCTTCTTCCGCTTGTCCGCCCACCCCCCGAAACCGGGATGCCGCACGTGGGAGGTGTTCTCTGCTGCTTGTGCCGTCCTGTTGGCACCGGATATTTCCGTCAGCTCCGATTTTCGCCGAAGACTTGAGCCAACACGTCGAGGCCGTGCTCGCTGCCATCCTCGCGACCCTGCCCACGCGTAGCCGCGATCTGGAAGAAGGGCCAGCCCAAGCTTTTCAGGAGGCCTCGGAGGACAACGCCCGCTTCTTTGCACTTGAACCCCTCTTCGTCCAAACATAGGCATCAAGAGGATGCAATATCAACAATTGGGAAAAACCGATCTGCTTGTCTCCCGGATTTGCTTTGGATGCTGGCAGCAATCACCGGGCTTTTGGGGTGCGATCGATCAAGACGCCTGGGAAGAGGCCGTCGTGGCCGCGCCAGACCTTGGCGTGAATTTCATGGATACGGCCGATGCCTATGGCGAGGGTTTTGCGGAACGCCGCCTAGGCGAGGTCCTCGCCAAACATCACTTGCGGGACAAATACTTGATTGCGACAAAATTCTACTGGAATTTCAGCGATCCGAAAAATCGCTTTCCGGATACGCGTCATGACCACATCCTGGAGGCTTGCGAAGCCTCCTTACAGCGCCTGCAAACCGATCACATTGACCTCTACCAAATTCATGCCTGGGATGCTCTCATCCGCCCAGAAGAAGTGGCCGCAGCCTTCAGCAAACTCCGGCAGGAAGGCAAGGTGCGTTGGTTTGGCGTCTCCAATTGGAACCGTGCACAAATGGCCATGTTGCTAAAATATTTTCCTCTCGAGTCTCTGCAACCGCACTACAATTTATTGTTCCGGGAAATCGAAGCCGAGGAATTGCCTTTTTGTCTGGAACAACAGATCGGCGTCATCCCCTATTCTCCGCTCTATCGCGGTTTGCTTAGTGGAAAATACGCACCGGACCACATCTTTGCCGATCACCGGGCCGACCAAAAATATTTCTCCGGCAAACCCTTTCAACGCATCCTCGAAGGACTGCAGGGATTGAAACCCATGGCAGAAAAATACGGGCTGACCATTCCCCAGCTTTCCATCGCCTGGTTGCTCACTCATCCGGCCGTGACCAGTACCATTGTCGGCATCAAAAATCTGGAAAACGTCGCCACCATTGTTCCCGCTGCGGAAGTGCGCTTGGAACAGCCGGACTGGCATCAGATGGCGAGCGCCATGGAAAAAGTAAAAATCGGCGGCTAGAAGAATGGGCCGCGCTACTTCCCACTCGCAGACGCTCACATTTGGTGACAATTTCCGAGTTTGCCTTCCATTTTCTCCCTGAACCCAAATTCGAAGGGCTTTAAAAGAAAGTTTCTTGCCTTTTCCCCACCCGTGATCTTTCCTGTGCCATAGTGGCACTATCTGACACCAAGACCCTCCTCCTCATCGTCGATGACGAAAAAAACACCCGTGACGGGCTGCGGGACGCCCTTGAAGATCATTTTGAGGTCTATGTCGCCGCCGATGCCGACGGCGCGCTCACCACGTTGGAAGCCGATCCCGCCGATGTCATGATCACCGACCTGAGGCTGGGGGCCGACGACGGCATGGACCTGATTGAAAAGGCGCTCAAACTCCCCCGCCCGCCGATTTGTATCATGATGACCGCCTACGGCTCGGTCGATACAGCTGTCCAGGCAATGAAGCGGGGCGCGTACGATTTTGTCACCAAACCGGTCAATATCGACCGCCTGGAAATTCTCATCCAGCGCGCCCTCCGCGATCGGGAGACCCGGTCGGAGAATGAAGAACTTCGCCGCGAGGCCGGTCAGCGCCATGGTTTGGAGACGATGATCGGACATTCCCCGGTCATGGCGGAGGTCTTTGAAACCATCAAGCAAGTCGCTCCGTCCCGCGCCACGGTATTGATCCAGGGCGAAACCGGCACCGGCAAGGAACTCGCCGCCCGCGCCATCCACATCCTCAGCACCCGGGCGGCCAAGAAATTCGTCCCCGTCCACTGCAAGGCGTTCTCCTCCCAGTTGCTGGAAAGCGAACTCTTCGGGCACGAAAAGGGTGCCTTCACCGGGGCTTTCGAGCGGAGGGCGGGCCGATTCGAACAAGCCGCCGGCGGCACCCTCTTCCTGGATGAAATTGGGGAGATTGACGAAAATACCCAAGTCAAGATCCTCCGAGTCCTTGGCGAACGCACCTACGAGCGGGTGGGAGGAAATCAAACTCTGACCGCTGATATCCGGCTCGTTGCCGCCACCAATAAGGATCTCGCCGGCCTGGTCGCGGAAGGAAAGTTCCGCGATGATCTCTATTTTCGTCTCAATGTGGTCCAAATCACAATCCCACCCCTGCGCGTCCGCAAAGAAGATTTGCCCCTTCTGGTGACAGCATTTCTCAAGGAATCCTCGAAAGAAAACGGCAAACCGCTGCGCGAATTCGCCCCCGAAGCCATGGCCTGCATCCTCGACTACGACTGGCCAGGAAACGTGCGCGAACTCCGGGGGGCGATCGAACACGCTGTCGTCATGTGCACCTCCGCCCGGATGGGAGCTCGCGACCTCCCGGCCAGCGTTCGGGAGTCCCCGCAGAGCACATTTTCCAGCGATCTGTCGCAGGAGCGTGACGGATTAAATTTGCACCAATCAGAGAGAACCCTTATTTTCCGAGCCTTGGAGGAAAGCGGAGGAAACCGCACCGCTGCGGCCCGCCGATTGGGCATCAGTCGCCGGACCCTGCACCGGCGCCTTAAGGAATTAAAAGTCACTAATTAACCCCCCTGAAATTTTATGGCAGCTGGAGATACCCAAGTTCAATCCGCAGTACATTCCCTAGATCAGGGGCGGTTCGCATTCTTTATCAAAGTCGGCATGATCAGCATGCTCATCATAGCGCTGACCCTGCTCTATCTTTTTGTCCATTTCCGCGGACTGGATAATTCCAGCGCCATGGACCAGGCCCAGATCGCCCGCAATATCGCTGCTGGCAAGGGCTTCAGCACGGGATACATCCGACCCCTTGCCCTTGGGGTCATCCAGGGTCGTCCCGGGTCGGAAGAGACCGTGGATGTTGATCGTTTCCCCGATTTTTACCAGTCGCCGCTCAACCCTTGGGTGAATTCCTGGGCGTTGCGTTTGATCAAGAGCGAATGGAAAATGAAAGCCTCGGAGATCATCTACGCGGGGGACCGCACCATCGCCATCGTTTCGACCGTCTTCTTTTTGCTCTCGGTGGGGGTCTGGTTTTTTGTCGTCCGCCGCCTCTTCGATGAGAAACTGGCCATCTACACCTGTGCAGCCGTGTTGCTCACCGATTTGATGTGGGCTTTTTCCCTCTCCGGACTGCCTCAGATGCTGATGCTCTTTTTGTTCTCCCTGGCCTGTCTCGCCACCGTTTTGGCCATGGAAGCCCAATCCAGCGAGCGGCCCAGTCTTACCATCGGTTGGTTGGTCGCCGCAGGTGCCATCCTCGGCTTGATGACCCTTGCCCATGGGCTTGCTTTTTGGCTCTTCCTCGGATGGCTGTTTTTTTCCGCCATCTATTTCCAACCCCGGGGGATTGCCGCCCTCGCGGCTCTGGCAGCCTTTGCTCTCTTGGTGACCCCATGGATGGTCCGAAACTATCAGGTCTGCGGCAATCCCTTTGGTCTCGCCGTCTATGGCGCGTTCTATGGCGTCTCTCCTGAAATCAGCTACCTCCGGGAACCCTCGATCAAGCTGAGTGGCTCTGGCACCAGTCTTCAAGGCAAAGCCCGCGCCACTATTTTGAATCAAGTGGGAAACATTGCTCCCTTTCTGGGGCTGAATGTCGTCGCCGGAGCCTTCTTTTTTGCACTCCTCCATCCCTTCCGTAGTCGCAAAACCTCCATGTTCAAATGGTGCATCGCCGCCATGTGGGTCTCGGTGGTCTTGGGCATGGCCTTTTATCAAGCCTCGGCCGCGGTTTCGGAAAACCAACTTTATGTCCTCTTCATCCCGCTCTTCGTCGCCTACGGGATGGCCTTTCTCCTCGTGCTTTGGAATCGGCTCGAACTGGGGGCTCCCATTCTCCGGATTGCCTTCATCTCGTTCCTGCTCTTTTTATGTGCGATTCCCATGTTGCTTCGAATCTTCGGCGGAGCGGGTCACCGTTTGCAATGGCCCCCGTACGTCCCGCCCGTCATTGGGGCCTTGGGGGATTGGTTTACAGAAGACGAAATCATTGCCTCGGATATGCCGTGGGCGGTGGCCTGGTATGCGGGACGCAATTCGCTTCTCCTTCCCACCAGCGTGAACGAGTTTAACCGTCTCCACGACTACAGAGTCACCAGCCAGCCCATCTGTGGATTGTACCTCACCCCGGTCTCCGGCAATTCCCCTCTCTTTAGCGGGATCTACAATGGCGCCTACAAAGAATGGGCCCGCCTCATTACCCGTCCGCCCGAAACCAAGGGATTTCCCTTCACCGCAGTCACCCCGCTGCCCATCGGCGGCGAATGCATCATCTTCGCGGACCGCCCCCGTTGGAACGAACGTAAGGAGCCCGAATCGTGAGCGAAAAAAAATCCACTCCCTCTTCCGCCCCCCCCTCTATTGAGTCAGCCATGGAGCGGTTGGAGAAGCTGATCGACGAGATGGAGGGTGACGCGCTCCCGCTCGAGAAGCTCATTACCCGCTACGAAGAGGGAGTGACCTTGGTCCGCCTCTGTCAGGAAAAACTCGACGCCGCAGAGCAAAAAATTCAAATTATCACTCGGAAAGCTTCTGGTCCGGACGGACTGGAGGATTTCTCCACCGGTCCCGATGAATCCTAAGTCCCTGCTGTCCAACATCCATTCGCCTGCGGATGTCAAAAAAATTCCCGAAAACGCCCTGCCCGACCTGGCCCAGGAAATTCGTGAAGACCTCATCCGCTGCCTCTCCCGCACGGGCGGCCATCTCGGCCCCAATCTCGGCGTGGTCGAACTCACCATCGCCCTCCATCGCGTCTTCAATACGCCCAAGGACAAATTTGTCTTCGACGTCAGCCATCAGGGCTATGTCCACAAGATGCTGACGGGACGTGCTGACCGCCTCGATACCATCCGCCAATACGAAGGCCTCAATGGCTTTCTCCTTCGCACCGAGAGCGAACACGATTGCTACGGAGCCGGGCATGCGGGCACCGCCCTTTCCGCCGCGCTCGGCATGGCCGCCGCCCGCGACATGCAAGGTGGCAACGAACATGTCGTCTGTGTGGCCGGAGATGCCGCCTTCACCTGCGGGGTCAGCTTCGAAGCGCTCAACAACATGTCCTCCTCGACCAAACGCCTCATCGTGGTCCTCAACGACAACGAATGGTCGATCGCCAAAAATGTCGGAGCGGTGGCCGAATATCTCAACCGCATCGTCGCCAATCCTGCCTACGCCCAACTCCATGACAAGGCGGCCCAATTTGTCGAATGGCTGGGAGGCAAGACGGCCCGAAAATTAGCCGGCAAGGTCGAAGCCGGGGTGAAGAACCTTCTCGCCCCCAGCGTCATCTTCGAAGACCTCGGACTTCGCTACTACGGTCCCATCGACGGGCACGACACCGAACTCCTCATCAAGACCTTCGAGTTCCTCAAAACCCAGAACGAGCCGGTCATCCTCCACATTCTGACTAAGAAAGGCAAAGGCTACGCGCCCGCGCTGGCCAAGCCGGACAAATTCCACGGGCTGGGCAAATTCCACGCCGACACTGGCGACACTTCACCCGGGACCACGCCCACCTACTCGGAATTACTCGGAAAAACGCTGGCAGATTTTGCCGATCACAACACCAAGATCGTCACCATCACTGCCGCCATGCCCACCGGTACCGGGTTGGTCCACTTTGCCAAACGGCATCCCAACCGTTGTTTCGATGTCGGCATTGCCGAGGAACACGCCGCTCTTTTTGCCTGCGGCCTCGCCGTTCAAGGCATGAAGCCTTTTCTCACCATTTACTCCACCTTCATGCAGCGGGCCTATGACATGATTATTCATGACATCGCTCTGCAGAACCTCAACGTCGCCCTTTGCATGGACCGGGCAGGTCTCTCCGGTGACGATGGCCCCACCCATCACGGGCTCTTTGATATCGGCTACCTCCGACCCGTCCCCGGCCTCATCCATATGCAGCCCAAAGACGAAGAGGAATTCGCCGACATGCTCTGGACGATGGCCAACCACCACGACGGTCCCATCGCCATCCGCTACCCTCGCGGGGTCGGCACCGGGGCCCAGCCCAAAACCAAGCCCAAGCTCCTCGAGATCGGCAAGGCCGAAGTCCTGCGCCACGGCTCCCGCGTCGCCCTCATTGCCCTTGGCAACATGGTTGAAGTCGCCGAAGAAGCCGCCCTCGCCTTGGAGGAACTGGGCTTCTCCACCGCCGTCATCAATGCCCGCTGGATCAAACCACTCGACACCAACATGATCGAGTTTTTCGCTCGGGGCTGCGATGTCCTTTGCACTCTGGAAGACCACGTCCTCATCAACGGCTTCGGCTGCGGAGTAATGGAACACCTCGCCGAGCAACACATCACCACCCCGGTGGTTCGGGTCGGTTGGCCGGACGCCTTTATTGAACACGGCGCGATCCCTATCCTCCGGGAAAAACACGGCCTGACTGCTGCCGCCGTCGTCGAAAAAATTCGCGCCGTCCTCGATGGAGCCCAAACGGCTTCCCCGGTCAAATCCGCGGCCAATCCGGCCGCCTGATCAGAAACCGACCCGGTCCGCGCCACGCCATGGAATAATCCGCAGTCCCTCGACACGCTCGAAATGCCTCACATTGTCGGTCAAGAGCGGCAAATCCAAGGCCATAGCGTGCCCGGCGATCTGAGAATCGAAGTCACCAATCGGCGTCCCAGATTTCCAGAGTTCCACCCTCAAGCGAGCCGTCGCCTCCGCAGCACTGGAATCGAATGCAAACACTCTCGTTTCGGCGATAAATCCCTCCACCCGTCGTCGTTCCTTCTTCCCTCCACCACGAAATACACCTTGGAACAGTTCCGTTTCCACAATTGTAGAGATCCCTACGCGTTCCCCGGCGAGGATGGAGGGCGGCTCAGCGGCACGAAACAGAAGGACAACCGCAGACGTATCGAGAAGGATCAAAACTCGTCGAAACTCCGCGGCGTGGTGATTGTCTGCGGCAGTCGTTCCAAAACGACCGGGTCATCGCGAAATTCTGCGGCAAATTCACCCAGCGTTTTAAGCTGCGGCCGGATCCGCACCTCTCCCTCAACCTGCTCCAAAATAACTTCGTCTGCCCCCCCTAACCACTCTCTCGGAATTCGCACCGCCAAACTCCGCCCATTAGCAAAAACCTTAGCCGTCCTCATTGTCATATCATGTCATATGACAATGGTCACGTCAAGCAAGGGCTAAAGATTAAAGCACGTTCGACAAGCTCAGGCCCCAAGCTTGTCGCCGGCGACAGGAAGGACTTCGGACATCTCTTCGGACGCTGCGTGGAGGGCGTCAAAATCGTGTCCCCGCTGGCGATGTCCGAAATCGTAGCGAAAAAGGGCGGGAGAAGAAACGCGTTCCGCGTTCCTCTAGGATGTAGCGGAAAATGGAACATTTTTCGACCTCCCTCTTTCCTGATTCTGCATTTTGCACTTAATGGAGATGCGCCCGGCGACACCCGGGCGCTCGAATTGCTTTGACGCCACAAAGCTCCAAAGGCTTTCCTTCTCGTTTGCCTTATGTCCCAAGACACCAAATCCTCGTCCCAACGCATGGAAAAGATCGTCAGCCTCTGCAAACGCCGGGGCTTCATTTTCCAATCTTCCGAAATCTACGGAGGCCTCAACGGTTTCTGGGACTACGGCCCCCTCGGCGTGGAACTAAAGAAGAACCTCAAAGATTTCTGGTGGCGGCGCAATGTCCGGGAACGGGACGACATGGCCGGCATGGACGGTTCGATCATCATGAACCGAGCGGTCTGGAAGGCCAGCGGCCATGAGGAAACTTTTAGTGATCCCATGGTCGATTGCCGGATCTGTCGCGCCCGCCATCGGGCCGACCAACTTCCCGAGAAAGATGGGGTTCTTTTCTGTGCCCATTGCGGAAGCCGGGACCTGACCGAACCCCGCGACTTCAACCTGATGTTCAAAAGCCATGCGGGTCCCCTGGAGAGCGAGGAGAACAAAGTCTATCTCCGACCCGAAACAGCCCAGTCCATTTTTGTCAATTTCAAGAATGTCCTGGAAACCTCCCGGCACAAACTCCCCTTCGGAATCGCCCAGATCGGCAAAGCCTTCCGCAACGAGATCAATCCACGCAACTACATTTTCCGCTCCCGCGAGTTCGAGCAAATGGAGATCGAATATTTCTGCCGGGCCGAGGATGGCCTCAAATTGACCGACTACTGGCTGGAAGAACGTCTCAAATTTTATGAGGACATCGGCATTCCCCGCGCAAAAATCCACATCGTGGACATCCCGGACGGCGAACGGGCTTTCTATTCCAAAAAAACCTACGACCTCGAGTACGAATTTCCCTTCGGGATCAGTGAATTGGAAGGGATCGCCTACCGCACCGACTACGACCTTTCCAAACACATGGAACACAGCGGCAAACCGCTCGAATACTTCGATGAGGTGACTAAGGAAAAATTCATCCCCCACGTCGTCGAACCGAGCGCCGGAGTCGATCGCACCACCCTCGCCCTCCTTTGCGAAGCCTTTGACGAAGAGACCCTCACCAACGAGGCCGGCAAGACCGAAATCCGCACCGTCCTGCGTTTCCATCCCCGGATGGCCCCGATTAAATGCGGCATCTTCCCGCTGCTGAAAAACAGACCCGAACTCGTCGCCAAGGCCAAGGAAGTCGTGACCTCACTTCGGTCGCACATGCAGGTCTTTTACGATGAGGCTGGAGCCATCGGACGCCGCTACCGTCGCCAGGACGAAGCGGGAACGCCCTTTGGTGTCACCATCGATTTCGACACGATCGGAGAAAATGGCCCCGAGCTCAAAGACACCGTCACCCTGCGCCACCGCGACAGCATGAAACAGGAACGCATCGCCATTTCAGAACTGAAAGCGTTCCTGCTCGAGCAAATCTCCTAAGGCGCTGTAAATAAATAAAGGTGCCAAAGATGGCGCAGGAGTTTTGGGCTCTGGCAAGGCGCAACGAAGGAGCATAGCCCAAGCACTCTGTGACTGAGGAGCAACGCCGCCAGAGGCCAAAAGAACAAGCCAGATGGTGCCTTTATTTATTTACAGCGCCTAAGGTCCGCCGGGAAAGGGGGATGACCCTGACCAAAGGCGATTGACCCCGTAGGCGTCCAACTTCGCGTCGATGGGGGAGGAAATCTTGCCTCATCACATCTGATGCATTAGCATCACATTCATGCGAACCACTCTCGACATTGATGATGATGTGCTCATTGCCTTGTCCGATGAGGATCATGTCTTCAACGAACGGGCGCACGCATGGCTCGAGAAAAACGCCCCCGCCAAGATCGCCACCTGTCCGCTGACGGAAAACGGCCTGGTGCGCGTGCTCTCGAACCCGGGCTACAGCCGGAGCCTTCGACTGACCCCCGCACTGATCATTGGACGACTGTCCCAGTTTCTCGCTTCGCATGATCATGAATTCTGGAACGATGACCTCACTCTGCGGGAGGCGACCATCTTTCGATCTGATCGAATTCTTGGTTTTCGCCAAACTTGGAAGTCCGCGTGCTCGGTCCGGCTTGAGCATACGGCCTGATTTTTGTCCGCTGCCCAGAGAAGGACGCGTCCGCTGAGTGCTCTTTGCGGAGGAGCGCATTTCGAGATGTTGATTCCCGGTTTCCTCCGGAGATTCCACGAACAGGCGGTCTCCGGATTCTTCGTACTTCATTTTTCTGCTGGGATACGTTCCTCTCTTCGGTCATGCCAGCCAAACGCTCTCTGCCACGACGCCTCTTCCGTGGTCTCCTCCTTTTTTTTGCGCTCCTCTTGATCATCCCGCCCCTGCAGGTTGGGTTGACCCGCTTTTGGAATCCCTCCTGGAGCCCGATGCAAATTCAACGGGTCCTCGAGTCCGGCACCACCGCGACCCGCATTATGCCAAAATGGGTTCCCTTGGACCAAATCCCCCGGCCACTCATTCACTACATCTGGTCCTCGGAAGATCAGAATTTCTTCAACCATCATGGATTTGATCTCGACGCCTTGCGCCAAGCCATTACCAGCGCGTGGGAAAGCGGAGCAGACGTTCGCGGCTCCTCCACCATCACCATGCAATGCGCCCGCTCCGTCTTTCTCTGGCAGGGCCGGTCCTGGATCCGTAAAGCGCTTGAAGCCTACTACACGCTCTGGATGGAGATCTTGCTCAGGAAACAGCGCATTCTCGAACTCTACCTCAATCATATCGAATTTGGTCCGGGGCTCTACGGGGTCGGAGCCGCCGCCGAATCCCATTTTGGCAAGCCTCTCAAGGCCCTGACCAATTCGCAAATGATGGCGCTCGCCGCAGTTCTCCCCAATCCCCTCGAATGGTCGCCGACTGAACCCAATGCCAAAGTGGAACAGAAGATCCGCCGTATCAAGCGCCTCTCCTCCCGGGCCCCGTTTCCCGAAAAGGAATTGAAATAAATTACCGGCGGAGGGGATCGAACCCACACTCCCGAAGGAACGCGATTTTGAGTCGCGCGCGTCTGCCAATTCCGCCACGCCGGCGCAGACGTGGATATTTGCAGGGGCATCGCTTCCTTGCAATGGCAGAATTTCTGATTTTTTCAGAGGCCTGCGCCGGGTTTGAGCGATGAGGGGCTCAAGCCAGCTCAATCATGAAACTAATCGTTCCAGTCGGCGGCTCGGCCATGATTTTTCCGGAAGCAGAAGCCCTTACGAAAACGCGGATTTTACTCCTGCCGCAACGCCTTCGAGGGACCAAGGATCTCGGAAAGAACGATGCCATTGCGCAAACCTCCGGGGGAGGCCAAGAGGCGTCCGATCCCTTTCGAAGGTGCTGCCGGTTTCCGCATTGAGGGCTTGGGCAGCGCCTTGGCAAGCGCACGGCGTTGCCCCCAAATCAATTCGTTAGGTCCATCGTCCCTCACCCCGCGGCTCTCGAACTGGCTGGCCATTTCGAGCAAGGAAGGAAGAGGCGGCGGCGGAGAGGCAACCTCGGGAGCCTCGGCTTCCGGGAGTTCGACGCCCAGCGCCTCCATCAATTGGCGCATCGATTTGTCGCTAGGCGGCCGTCCGGATTCATTTTCCGGGGCCGACCGAGTCACAAGTGGCTCCGACTCTTCCCGGGCATGGAAGGACTCATCCGGCGATTCTTCCCGCTCGGCCTTACGCCGAGCCCGGGCTTCGCCCGACTTTCGTACCATCCAATTGATCAGACTGATGAGTGCAATCAAAACCAGGATGACGAGTTGCTCGATTCCCATAATTTCTTAACCGCTTACAAGGATTCCGCCGAAGCGGGTCCGCTCCGGGAAGGGCTCGCTCATCCGTCCAGCGATTCCTTTTCAGTTTTCGCAATCGACGAGCGCATGGCGGTATCGGATTCCACGTTCTTCATTTTTAAATAATCCATAATTCCGAGATTTCCATTGCGGAAGGCCTCGGCCATGGCTTGGGGAACGAGGGCTTCCGCCTCGACCACTTTGGCCCGCATTTCCTGAGTGCGAGCTGTCATTTCCTGTTCACTGGCAACGGCCGCAGCGCGACGCATCTCAGCCTTGGCTTGGGCGACGACTTTATCCGCTTCGGCTTGTTCCGCCTGAAGTTTGGCACCAATGTTACCGCCAATATCAATGTCGGCGATATCGACCGAGAGAATTTCAAATGAGGTCCCGCTATCCAGCCCCTTGTCCAAGACGGTCTTGGAGATGCGGTCAGGGTTTTCCAACACATCCTTGTAGGAATTGGCCGAACCAATGGATGTCACGATGCCTTCTCCCACCCGCGCGATAATCGTCTCCTCGGTGGCACCACCAACAAAGCGATCCAGGTTGGACCGAACCGTGACCCGGGCGCGCACCTTCACGCCGATACCATCACGAGCGACCGCGTCGATGGTGTGCCGACCGCCGGTTTGGAGGGGGTTCGGGCAATCGATGACTTTGGGATTGATGCTTGTCCGCACCGCTTCCAGCACGGTCTTGCTGGTGCCTTTGATCGCCAGATCGATGGCACAAGCGCGATTGTAGTCCAAGGCTATGCCGGCCTTGTCCGCCGCGATGAGCGCCAAGACGACATGGGTGACATTGCCTCCGGAAAGGTAATGCGCCTCAAGAGCATCCGTGTCGAGGGGGATGCCGGCCTTGGCCGCGGTGATCCGGCTGTCCACGATCAATCCGACGGGAACCCGGCGAAGCCGAATCCCAATCAATTTGGTGAAGCCAACCGCCGCTCCGGAAATTTTTGCGCGCAGCCAAATGCCAAAGAAGTTGGCTAAGAGGAGAACCGCGACCAACAAGGCGACGAAAATGACGCCGACAATAAGATAAGTGATAAGAGAGCCCATAAAAAAAATGTTTTCGGGAGGAGAATAAACCATGTCTGGCATTCGGCCAGCGTAAACTTCATCCCGGCGAAAGAATAGATGCGGTTACGCCGCGACCGTCGGGACGATTTTCTTCCGCACGACGACCCGCATTCCTTCCACGAGAATGACGGTGATGGCATCTTGCGATTGGATGAAATCGCTTTCCGCCACCACATCCACCTTGCGGCCATCGATCCGGGCGGTCCCGGCCGGACGCAGGGGCGTCAGGGCCACGCCCTCTCGACCAAGGAGATCCGCGCTCGAGGGGGGGCGGCTATCTCCCGGCGTGAGGGAAGTTGGCAACATGATCCGCCGCCCCACCGCGGTTCGTGGAAAAGAAAACATCCAGACTAGAAATCCTCCCAGGGTGACCACCGACAAAGCCGCAAAGATCAAGGTTCCTGCCAGGACCCCAAAGTTCATATAACCAACGAGAACGGCTCCGAACAGACAGAGCGCCCCCAGGCTCCCCAGCACCAGGCCGGGGACAAAAACTTCCGCCGCAATGAGGAGAAACCCCACCGCGGTCAGCGTAAGAATGACGTTAGGAGCGCTCATAATTCTAATGACGATCGTCGCGGGGACCAATGGTTTTTTCCCCGGTAAAAAATTTTTCCACTGTCCCCACTGTTCGAAGAGTCGTATCCGAAACCTTCAACCCGAAATCCGTGGCTTTGTCCCGGACCGTTCCGATGACGCCGCCGATCTCTTTATCTGAATCGCTGTCGGCGTTCTCCGTCTGTTCCACTGGCGGCAGGCCGACTTCCAAGGGCATCAGCACGGCACCATCGACCGCCGAGAGATGGATCACCCCCACCCTGGCTCCCATGTGATCAGAGAGCGTCAGCACCCATTCGGGAACCGCGGTGATATTGTTGGGCCGAAGATCATAATCGACCCAATTGAATCCCAAACTGCGCTTGCGGGCCTGTTGATTGGCCACCACGAAGGCGGCCGTGGAATCAAATTTCAGCTGGTTGATATCGATCGTCGGGAGGGCTCCGACGCCAGCGTATCCATGTTGCGGCGTACGTTGTTCCGTCACCGATCCGCCGGAGACGACCACTTCTTTGACCCCGCCTCGCAGGCTCGGATCGCTGAAGACCACCTTCCAGGCATAGGGTTGGGGGCCACCCCGGGTGCCGGAGAGGCCGGACAAGGCGGCACCAGCGGACACTTTGCGAGCCTCCCGCAGGGCAGTGAAGGCACTCTCCCCATCAGCACGCAGGGAAAGCGGGGTCATCCCCAACAACAAGATTAAGACGATTCGCATCATGGATGGGATCATGCGCTAGAAACCCGTCCATTTCCACGGAAAAAACCATCTGGCGGAAAGTCCCGCAAAATGCAATTTTCTTCCCATGGCCGACGATTTGGAATCCCTTCGCAAGTCCCCCCAAGTGTCTAAGGGGCGGACCGAAGTCAGCAGGCTGATCAACTCGATCACCGACTACGACGAGTTCCTCAGGGCCATCGGCGAATTTGTTCCCTCGACCCTGGCCCAAAGGTCATTCTCAAACCCCCAAGCCATCGTCGAGGCCTTTCTCAAAGCAGAAGCCCTCCACTGCGGGCGGACCGAACAACGTGATGATTTGACCATTTTAGTGGGAGGGCTGACGTGAAAACGAAGCTCACCTTCACCAGCGATTCCTGCCAACTCGCCTCCGTCCGGCAAACCACGCGCAAATTTTTGACCACCTGCGGCTACGACGAATGCGGGGCGGAACTCCTCGTCCTCGCGGTCGATGAGGCCTGCACCAACATCATCCGTCATGCCTACGACGAGGAGTGCAAACCGATCCGACTCGAATTCGAACGCCTGCGCCACCGCATCCGTATCACTCTTCGGGACTATGGAAAATCCTGCGATCCAAAAAATATCCGCAGTCGGAATTTGGAAGCCATCCGCCCCGGCGGGGTCGGCGTCCATATCATCCGCCAAGCCTTCGACTCTGTCACCTATGAGCCTTGCCCTCGCGGGACCAAGTTGATCCTCGAAAAGAACCTCGCTTCGTGAAAGTCGGCCCGCTTCACCGCCCAAAGCCAGGTCCGATGCCCGGACCACACTTTTTCCCCTCCGCGTTGGACATTTGCCCGCCGGTCGGCGAAAACCGTTGCCTCAATGTCTGATCTGATTTTCCTCCAAGATTTGGCAATCGTGATGATTGGAGCGGGGGTGGCGGCGTTGCTTTTCCGTCAGTTCAATCAGCCCGTCGTACTTGGTTACATCCTGGCCGGTCTCGTCATTGGCCCCCACATGCCTGGGATCGAACTCATCCATGATGAGGAAACGATTGAGACGCTGGCCAAGCTGGGCATCATTTTCCTCATGTTTTCGCTCGGGCTGGAATTCAGTCTGCGCAAGCTCCAGAAGGTTGGTGCGACTGCCTTCATCGCCGCCACCATGGAGATTCTCCTCATGATTCTAGCGGGATACGAACTGGGACAGATCTTCGGCTGGAGCAAAATGGACAGCATCTTCCTGGGGGCGATTCTTTCCATCTCTTCCACGACCATCATCGTGAAAACGCTCGAAGGGCTGGGAAAAACCAAAGAGCCCTTCGCCGAGCTCATCTTTGGAATCCTCATCATTGAGGATATTTTGGCGATTGTCATGATTGCCCTCCTCTCCGGGTTTGCCGCCACCGGCACGATTGAAGCGGGCACGATTGGCATGACCGTCCTGGGCCTGGGATCGTTTCTCGGGATCCTCCTCGTGGCCGGTCTTATTGCCGTGCCCCGGCTTCTTAATTACGTCTCCTCCTTCAAGAGCAATGAACTCTTGCTGGTGACCATTCTGGCGCTTTGTTTCGGCATTTCGCTCATCACCGCCTATCTCGGCTACAGTGTCGCTTTAGGAGCCTTCCTCATTGGTGCGATCATTGCGGAGGCCCGCCAGATCAAAAAAATTGAGGTCCTCATGCATCCGGTCCGCGATATGTTCAGCGCGGTCTTTTTCGTCTCGATCGGCCTCTTGATTGACCCGAAGGTGATCTACGAATATGCGGGACCGATCCTGATAATTTCCGCCCTCGTCATCGTGGGCAAAATTTCCACCTGCTGGCTGGGCTGTTTTATCTCGGGCCGGGACACCCGCACCTCCCTGCGGGTCGGGATGGGGCTAGCCCAAATCGGCGAATTTTCCTTCATCATCGCCGCCTTGGGGCTGCGCTATGGGGTCACCAGCGAATTCATCTACCCCATCGTGGTGGCCGTTTCGGCCATTACCACCTTCACCACCCCCTACACCATTCGCAATGCCGACCGCGTGGTCCAGCTCTTCGATCGAATCTCCCCACCGTCCCTCATTCGTAGCATGGAAGCCTACACCCAATGGGTGGGCCGGATCGGTCAACAGGCCGGAGGCAAACTCGAACGCCGCATTCTTTCCAAACTGGGCTGGCAGATCGGGATCAACCTGCTCCTGGTGACGGGCATCTTTATCGGAGCTATTTTTCTCCACCACGAGGTCAGCGCCCGCTGGCCCGACCTCCCCATCGGCTTGGAGGGCATCAAGGCCATCAGCTGGTTGGCCGCGCTTCTGGTCAGCTTCCCGCTCCTGATCGCCATCTGGCGTAAGATGGAGGTGGGAGCAATGGTCATTTCGGAAATGAGCGTCAATCCCACCGAGGCGGGTTCCCGGGCTCCCGCTCTGCAATCGTTCATCGCCAATGTCATCACCGTGGCCGGGACCGGAGTTCTCATTTTGATCCTACTCCTTCTCAGTTCGGTCCTGCTGCCGTCATTGAATGTCCTCATCCTGGTCCTTGTCATCGTGGCGGTTTCCGGATTCCTCCTCTACCGGAAATCGGTCAAACTCTATGCGGGTGCCCAATACGCCCTCCACGACACCTTCGCCCAGCCCGCCGACCCCCTCCCTCCCCATGCGGACGAACCGGAACCAATGCCCTCCCTTCTGCGCCACGCCCGGCTGGAAACCATCACAATCAAAGAGGGAGCCTTCGCCGTTGGAAAAATGATTTCTGAGCTGCAACTGCGGACGGAAACCGGAGCCAGCGTGGTCGGGATTCAGCGTCAAAACGAAAGCCTGATCAATCCCCCGCCCCATGAGGAATTGCATCTCGGTGACGAAGTTCTCCTCATCGGCAGCGAAGAACACCTCCAAGCCGCCAAGGCCCTGCTGGCCCGCTCGGGCTGAATGGTCCCGAAAACGTGCGTTTCGATTCAACCCTCCCGTGCAACCCGAAAATCCTTCCACGGCGTCACGCCCACACCACGCCGTTCCACCCGGCTTTCGCCAGCATAGACGATGAAGGAATCCCGCGTCACCCCCGCCGCGCGGGAGAAGGCCTCGAGGCCCTTGAAGAAGGAGCTGGTGATGGTGCGGGCGGATTTGATCTCGCAGGCGTCGAATCCGTCGGCGTATTCCAGCAGAAGGTCCACCTCGTCGCCCTGAAGGCTCCGATAGAAGGAAAGGTTGTCACTCAGCCCGGCGTTGAACCGCTGCTTCAACGCCTCGGCGACGATCATGTTCTCGAAGAGTGCGCCCCGCAGGGGATGAGTCGTCAGTTGGTCGGCGGACTGAATTCCGATAAGGTGGGCCGCCAGACCGGTGTCGATAAAGTAGAGTTTGGGCGATTTCACGAGGCGCTTGCCGATGTTCGCATGCCAGGGCGGCAGGAGTTTCACCAGATGACTCGTCTCGAGAATCGAAATCCAGCTCCGGATGGTCGGGTGCGTGACGCCGAGGGCGTTGCCCATCTCAGTGAGATTCAAGAGTTGTCCACTGCGTCCCGCGCAGAGCTTGAGGAACCGCTCAAAGACGGTCAGGTCCGGCAGGTTCGCCATCTGCCGGACATCCCTTTCGACGTAGGTCGAAACGTAAAACGACAGCGCCTCGGAGGGATCAAGCTGCTTGTCGTAAATTCGTGGATAGAATCCGGTAAACATCGTCTCATTCGCCGTGGCCTCCGGCGCGACGTCGGCCATCTCGGCAAACGAGAGCGGCAGGAGACGTGCCACCGCCGTCCGCCCCGCCAACGACTGACTCACTTTTTCCATCATCTCAAATTGACGACTCCCCGTGAGGATAAAGCGGCCCGGCGAATCATTGGCATCAACCTCACCCTGGAGGTAGGAGAGGATTTCCGGCGTGTTCTGGATCTCATCCAAGACCGCGCCGTCCCGGTATTCATGGAGAAACCCGCGCGGATCTTCCCGTGCAAACTGTCGGTGGTCCAAGTCTTCGAGCGAGACATAGGATTTATCGGGAAAGAGCTTCTTCGCCAACGTCGTCTTGCCCGATTGACGCGGCCCGGTGAGGGTAATCACGGGATATTGGGTGGCCCAATGAAGAATTTTCTTTTCGAGAACCCGAACGATCATGCCGAAAGTCCTAGAGCAATCCGTGAAAATTGTAAATGAGATTTACCATTTTCATGGTTTACAGAAAATCTCTGTCCCAAGAAAAACCGTTCTGTCACCTCAAGAGTTCTAGAGAAAACTGAAACTCCGTCGGGGCGGACAGCCCCCAGTCTTGCTCCAGAGGAGGAGGGCCGCAACTGGCCCCGCCGATTCAGAGGACGTCGTGGGAAAATTCCTCGATGGTTTGGAGTCCGTGGACTTCGATTCTCGCATCGAGTTTGGCCGTAACGGAGCCGGGGCAGACGATATGCAGCACATCGAGTTTCAGATCGTCGAGCGCCACGCGCATTGAGCGCGTGATGGATGGTTTCTCCGAATATTTGAATTCAAATCCGATCCGGCGACCCTGCCGGAAAAGGAGGAGGTCCAGTTCCGCGCCGCCCTGGGTGGCCCAGAAATACGCATCGTGCTGCCTGGAGATGCGAAGGATCTGCTCCATGGCAAACCCCTCCCAGGATGCGCCGACCTTGGGATGACCGGCGAGTTCCTTTGAGGTGCCGAGACTCAGGAGATGGTGCAGGAGTCCGGAATCGCGCAGGTAGATTTTGGGCGATTTGATCTGCCGCTTGCCGACATTCTCAAACCAGGGTTGCAACTGCCTCACCATGTAGGTGCGAGTGAGATCATCGAGATAGCTTTTCACGGTCTTGTCGCTCAGTCCCATCGCCCGTCCCAACTCCGAGCCATTCCAAAGCTGCCCATGCGAATGCGCCAGCATGGTCCAAAACCGACGCATCGCGGGTGCTGCCACCCGGATCCCGAATTGCGGGAGATCGCGCTCGAGAAAGGTGCGCACGAATCCCTCTCGCCAGGCTACGCTGTCCGCATCGTCCCCGGCGAGAAAAGACCGCGGAAACCCACCCCGGAGCCAGAGGCGGTCGATTGAGCCCAGACCGGTCTCCACGAGATCGAACCCATGCAAATCCACAAACTCGACCCGACCCGCGAGACTCTCGGAGGCGTGTTGTATGAGGTCCGGCGATGCGCTCCCCAGGATGAGAAACCGCGCAGGGAAATCAGCCCGGTCCGCCAAGACGCGCAGCACCGGAAAAAGGTCCGGCCGGATCTGGATCTCGTCCAGAATCACCAGACCAACCAATTCGCCAAGCGCCAACTCCGGATTCTGGAGCCGCAGCAAATCCTTCGGAGATTCGAGGTCGAAGTAGTGACCGTTGGGAGTTTTCATGAGAGTCCGCGCCAGCGTCGTCTTCCCACACTGTCGCGGTCCCAACAGAGCGCAGATGGGGGATCGGTCAAGGGCGCGGCGCACCGCAGCAAGATAGAACGGACGCGCAATCATCCTCGCATAATCGGATAGTCACTCCGAATTTACAAGCTTTACAATTTGCCTGTTTACGACACTTCTGAGGCCAACCCGCCGCAATTCGAAGCCTTCCCTTTCACCAGCTCCTTCGGAATTGATACTTCATAATTCATAGTTCATACTTTTCTTCCATGTCTTATTCCGCTGCCTCCGCCCGCTACGCCTCCATGACCTATCGCCGTTGCGGACGCAGCGGCCTGAAACTCCCTCTCATTTCCTTAGGTCTCTGGCACAATTTTGGCGAAGGTGATTCCTATCAAAACGCCAAAGACATGATCCTCCGGGCCTTCGACCTGGGAATCACCCATTTCGATCTCGCCAACAACTACGGCCCACCGCCCGGAAGCGCGGAAGAGACCTTCGGCCGCGTGCTCCGGAAAAAACTTTCCGCCCACCGGGACGAGCTCATTATTTCGACCAAAGCTGGCTACCACATGTGGCCAGGCCCGTATGGGGAATGGGGATCTCGAAAAAGCCTCCTCGCCAGTCTTGACCAGAGCCTCGCCCGAACCGGCCTCGACTATGTCGATATTTTTTACAGTCACCGTTACGACCCTGAAACGCCTTTGGAAGAAACCATGGGTGCCCTTGCCCAGGCCGTTCGCTCCGGCAAGGCGCTCTATGTTGGCGTCTCCTCCTATTCCGCCGAAGCCACCCGGGAATCCGCCCGGATCCTCAAGGAAATGGGCATCCCCGCCCTCATTCATCAGCCGTCCTACAGTCTCTTCAACCGCTGGGTCGAAACCGACCACCTCCTCGAAGCACTAGATGAAAATGGCCTCGGAGCCATCGCCTTCTGCCCGCTGGCCCAAGGCCTTCTGACCAACCGCTATCTCACCGGAATCCCAGCGGATTCCCGTGCCGCCAATCCCTCAGGCTTCCTCAAAGAATCTGCCGTCACCGACGACGTGCTGGCTAAAGTTCGCACCCTCAATTTGCTGGCAGAAAGTCGCGGCCAATCCCTGGCCCAAATGGCCCTCGCCTGGGTGCTTAGAAACCAAACCATCACCTCGGCCCTCATCGGGGCCAGCAAGGTCAGCCAAATCGAAGAAAATATCCAGGCCCTCAACCACCTCGATTTTTCCGACGAGGAACTGGCCGCGATCGAAAAAATTGTCGGTTGATGAGACCTAAACCCGAAGGTTGAGAGTTGCTTGATGTCATTGAAAACTTGCCGTTGATGGGGTTGCCCCCCCGAGCAGAAACCGATCCAACCGCCCTTGCTAGGGAAACGGCACCCTCGGGTTCTGTCCAATAGTTCCCTCCCTGTCTCTCAACCATCAACTGCCGTCATCGGCTTCTCCCGGCGGCGAACGACAAACAAGTAGCTGTTAAACGGCGTACAGCCCCACATGGGCCGCACGGTCGTTTCAAATTCGCTTCCGGCAAACGGAACCAAAATCTCATTCCGAAGGGGAAAATTCCATCCACTGGTGGGAATCCAGCGGCAGAATTTGACAAACCATTCTTCGACTATGGTGAAAAAGAAACGAAGGTTAGGTTCGTTCAGCCCGGAGCGGATCAAAGCCACCCCGCCGGGGGCCATCCGGTCCGCCACTTTTTCCAGTAAGAGCAATTGATCCGCATCGGTCAGATAATGAAGCACGTCCAAGAGGACCACGTCCCCGCAATGCGCGGGAAGATCGAGCGCATCGCCGACCAAAAACGTCCCGTCACCCGGTCCGAAGGCCTGCCGGGCCAAGGCGATTTTATTCGGGTCGAGGTCCACCCCCGTGATGGAAGTCCGGCAGCCATTTTCCCGCAACCAGGAGCCCAGCAGACCCATCCCGCAGCCGACATCCAGGAGGGGACGCTGCGAATCGCGTAACATTTCCACGACCACGGCATAGGCCGGGTCCAGCCCGATCTTTCCGAGGGCATAAAAATAGTACCAAGGCCAACCCCGATACCGGAAACCCGCCCGAAAAAACGGCCGCCATTTCACAGGGTTTCATCCTCCTTGACGACCCGACGGTAGGCCGGCAGCAAGATCAGACCGAACAACCCCCAAACCATAAAAAGGACCGCCCCACCCAGCGAGATGGAGACCGCCTGGGCGGCAGGAACGCCTTCCAAGGCTGCCAACATACGAACAAAAACTTCCTCCCGAACGCCAAATCCGCCGAGACTCACCGGCAAAGCAGCAATGACATCCACCACCGGCATGATGGCGAAGAATTCCAGGACCGGCGTCTGCAACGCAAAGGCCCTCGCGCTACAATAAAAGATGGAAAAATGCCCAAGGAGCACCAACATCGACAACCCGACCGCCAGCAAGGACTGACGCCAACTGGTCACAGCGAGGCCGAAGGCTGCGTTCACTTTGCAAAGTTGGGTCTGCAAACGGCGCTGGAATCGCTCCTTCAAGCTGGGGGCGTCTTCGCTTGGCATTGGCAGACGGTCCAGCCATCCCGATCCGGTCAAAATCATGCTTCCCAACAATAGCAGGGTGACGATTCCCAGATAGCCGATCATAAAGATGGGCACCGGTTTCAGTTCCGGAATTTGCCGCGACCATTGCAACCACCACGGCATGGCCAAGAGGGAAACGGCCAACAAGGGAGGAAACCCGCTCATGCGATCCAAAATGACGGAAATGAGCCCCGCCGCCTTATTGTGCCCCCGGGCCGCCAACCACAGCACCTTGACCACATCGCCCCCCACCGCGCCAAACATAAAACAGTTGAAGAAGAGCCCGAGAAACGAAATCCGGAAGACATCCCAGAATGACAAGCGGATCCCCTGGATGCGCAAAAAGATATTCCATCGGACCACGCTGAGCAAACTCGCCACGCCAGCCACGACAAAGCCGGCCAACAACCATCTCGGATCGGCCCCGGCGACGACTTCCCAGATCTGGTCCCGGAACTCCGGCCTCGAAAATATCCAAATCAAGAGCCCGACACTAATCAAGGCTTGCAGGAGGACTGTGATGCGTTTTTTCATCGGGGCACTTGGTCTCTCTCCAATCCGTCCTGACGGCAAGCAAACAACACACTCGAATTTCTAAGATGGGCCGATAAGATCTTCTCATGGCCACTGCCTGTGCCGAAACCATCTCCCCCCGCCCGCCGATTCCGGAACTGCCCAAATCCTGGTTTCTTCGCGGCTGGAACTACTTCCTCCAGATGGCGTCCTTCATCTCCTTCTTTGCCATTGGGTTGGTCGTCAGTCCCTTTTGTGCCCTGCTCGTCACGCTTTCCGGCGACTCCATTCCCGCCAAATTTGGCCAGATCCTCATACGTCAACTTTTCCGCACCTGGACCCAAGTCTCCACCTCCATCGGCGTCTTCGACATTTCGTTTCCCGAAGCCAAAGAACTCAGTCAGGTGCGCGGAGTCATTCTCGCGGCCAATCACCCTACCGTGATGGACGCGGTCATCCTGCTCGGCACCGTCCCCCGGTCGGTCTGCATCATGCGGGCCAGTTTAATCAACAATCCCTGCCTGGGAGGAGCCGCCCGACTGGCCCGCTTCGTCGCCAATGACCGCGGCCCCGCCCTCATTCGTCAGGGAGTGGAAAAAATCCTAAACCGGGAGAATCTCCTCATTTTTCCCGAAGGAACCCGCACCGTCACCGACGGGGTCAACCCCTTCAAGCAAGGTTTTGCCCTCGTCGCCACCAAGTCGGGCGCCCCCATTCATACCGTCTTCATCGAGCGGGACGGCCGCTACCTGGGCAAAGGAATTTCTTTTTTTGCCGCGTCCCCGCTTCCCATCCGCTATCGCCTCCACCTAGGCAAAGTCTTTCACCCCCACCCCGACGAATCGGCCCACGAACTCACCACTCGGATGGAAGAATATTTTCTCGACCACCTTCACAATACCGGCCGGACGATCCAATTGAAAAAGCCCGTTCCTTGATTTTTTTTGAATTTGTCTTTTGCTAGAAACAGAGATGATTAAGGGCCTAGCCGTTGCTGCGCATCAGTTGCCGGTTGAAGGTTGAGTGATTAAAAATGAACAACCTACGTTGAAGTGACACCTCACCCTATGGGCACTGAAACATCCCTCAACCCACAACTTTCTATTTAGGTTGACCACGCCCGCTCCGATTCCCGATTCCACCCACCTCGTCATTCTGCCCAGTTTCAACAGCGGCCGACTCCTCGTGGAAACCGCCCGGGCCGTCCTCGCCGTCTGGAGTCCGGTTTGGGTTGTCCTGGATGGAAGCACCGATGAGAGCGTGGACGAAATCCAAAACCTAGCCCGGGAACGCACCGACCTGAAAGTCCTCCATCTGCCGACCAACGGCGGCAAAGGCACCGCTGCCCTCGCAGCCATGGAGGCGGCCGCCGCCGCCGGATTCACCCACGGGCTCGTCATGGATGCCGACGGCCAACATCCGCCCGACCAGGTCCAACCCTTCATGACCCAGTCGAAGGAATCGCCCGAAGCCATGCTTCTGGGCGTGCCCATCTTCGGCGCAGACGCCCCGGCCGAACGCGTGCGAGGCCGTCGCGTCGGCAATGGTTTCACCCACTTCGAAACCCTCGGCGGGGGGATTCAAGATTCGCTCTTTGGGTTTCGCCTCTACCCGCTGGCGCCGGCCATTGCCATCATGAACGCCATTTCCACCGCCCGTCGCTTCGACTTCGACACCGAACTCGCAGTGCGGATGTTTTGGCGCGGAGTCCGACCCATCAATCGGCCGGTGGCGGTCCGCTATCCGGCGCCGACCACAGGAGGCGTGACCCACTTTCGCTACCTCCGGGACAACCTCCTCCTTGTCGGAACCCATACGCGGTTATGTCTTTTGTTGCTTCCCCGCCTTTGGCAGGTTTGGAAACTCCGCAACCAATGGATTTCACTACCCGACACCTTCTCGCCGCCGGACGGCTCGCCGCCATCGCAGGCGCGTTGACTCTGCGAGGACGATCCCGGTTTCTCTCCTGGCTGGCCCATGATTTTCTTTGGTTGGCCCCCACCCTGCGCCGCAATTGCGATTGGCATGGTCCTGTCGTCACCAACTTCGACACCGCGAAACGGGAAGTTTGCCTCACAATCGACGATGGTCCCGACCCGCGCGACACCCCGGAGATCCTCGATCTTCTGGCCCGACATCAGGCCCGGGCAATTTTTTTCGTCATCGGCAAAAAGGTGGAGCGTCACCGCGCGCTCTGCCGCCGCATTCTCGCGGACGGCCATCTCCTCGGCAACCACACCTATTCCCACCCCGCCTCCCATTGGTGGGCGCTCCCCGCGCCCCTCGTGGATCGGGAAATCGCCCGCGGCAACGAAGCCCTCTTGACCGCGACGGGATCTCGCCCAAGCTGGTTTCGCTCCCCCGTCGGGATGAGCAATTTTTCCGTCCCCCCGGCCGCGCAGCGCCACGGGCTCCGGGTTATGGGCTGGAGTGCAGCGGGCGGCGACGGCTGCTCAGCCGCGCCCTCACAAATCGTCAGCCGCATCCAAGCCAACCTTCATCCCGGCGCCATCCTCCTTCTCCACGAGAGCGGCGCTTCCCCCCGCAGAGTGCTCACCCTGGCCCGCCTCCTCGCGGCCTTGTCGGCCGACGGATATCGCTGCGTGCTTCCTCCAAATCTTTCTTCTTAATCAAATGGCCGTACCCCACACCGAACGCTGGGCCTACCAAAAGCTCTACCGCAAAAACATCTTCGCTTTCGCGTCCTGGATCTATCCCTGGCTCGGCCGGACTGGAGCCCGGCTTCTTAGCCGCTTGGTCGCCTGGATCTACGCCCTGACCCAACCCGCCATCCTCCAAGTCGTACGTCGAAATCTTGCCCTCCTCCAGTCCAAACCGGTCACCCACCGCGATGCCATGCAGGTGTTTCTTAACTTTTCGGAAACTCTGGCCGACTACGTAGGCGTCGGTCGCATGAGTTCTGAAGAATCCAAAGCCCTGCTCGGCGAACACATCGGAGCCGAACACCTGGAGCGCGCCATCCACAAAGGCAAAGGCGTTATTCTCGCCACCGGCCACTACGGGTTTTTCGAATTTGGGTCGGTCATTCTGGCTGCATCCGGCTACCCCATAACAGTCGCCACCCTCCCCGAGCCAACCACCGAGTTGACCGAATGGCGGGCCGCCTGGCGACGGCGCTGGGGAGCAAAAACCGTCGCCGTCGGCCGAGATCCCTTTTCCGCCCTCAATGTGGCCCGGGCCATCTCCGATGGCGACTGCATGGCCTTACTGGTCGATCGTCCGGTCGGCGAACGTGGATTGCCGGTTGATCTCCCCCATGGCCGAATTCCTTTTTCCATCTCGCCTGCCTTATTGGGCTGGATGACCGGATGCGAAATTCTCCCCGCCATCATCCGCCGACGACCCGACCGCCGCTATCAAATCATCACCAAACCTCCCATCACCGTCCGCCGAGTTCCCCACGACGAACGCGATGAGGAAATCGCCCGATGCACCCGCGAGATTGCCGCGTCGCTCTTTGAGGAAATTCAACAGGATCCCCTCCAGTGGTACCAATTCGTCCCGGTCGAAATCGGCCCGGAGTGACCCTTCACTTTCACTCGCCATTTTTTCCGCTTCGCTTCGGTGGCCTCCCGGCCCTGCAACGGATCGGGCGCAGCCCGAACGGCCCGGCTTTCAAACATTTTTTTGCCCCTCTCAGGATGCGCTCCCGCGGAGGGATTTCTTCCTGCTGGAAGTATTTCCCGGTCCATGGCAAATTGCCCTCATGAGAAACTTTCGTCACCTCGCTTTGCTTCTCTCCCTCTTGGTCTGGGCCCCAGAATCTCAGGCCGCCCCGATCATTCGCCAATCCGGGGCCATTTATTTGTCCGACTTCGGACTCGACCCGCTCAAGATCAAGATCCTCCGACCCGCACCCTGTTATTTTGACCTCGATCGCACCCGCTACGCAGGCACCCTCCGATTCCCTCAAGTCATTCAAGTGGAGGCGCTGACGGACGAAATGTGCCGCATCCGGGGGAATGCCCAGCAGGGAGGCGTCGCCGCTTGGATTTCCTATGACGAACTCGAACCTCTCCCGGAGGGCCTCCTCGCCAACCTGAAAAAAAGCGAGGAACGCCGCCTGATCGTGGATGGCCTCATCGCCACCAATGAAGTTGCTATCGGGATGACAGTGGAGGAGGTCGGACGCAGCCTTGGGAAACCGCAAAAGACCACCCGCCGCGCCAACACGGAAGGCACCCGGGAAATTTGGGAATTCATCAAATACGAATTGGTCCCCCAAACCACCTACGCGCCCGGCTACAACCAAACCATAATCAAAAACCCCATCCAACCTGGAGGAGTCATCGTCCAGAACACCGGCGGCTACCTTGCCAACACCATCTACGTCAAAGTCCCCGTCGGCACGCTGACCGTGACCTTCGAGGAAGGCCTCGTCTCCGCCCTAGACCAAACCGAGGGAAACACTACCGGAGGACAAGTTTCCATTGTCACGCCGCCTTTGACACGGTATTGGTGACACCTCTCAAAAACGGCGGGATAGCCAAGTGGTAAGGCGGAGCTCTGCAAAAGCTCCATGCGTCGGTTCGATTCCGACTCCCGCCTCTCCCCTCAATCAGGGCAATGGCTCTACACCAAACAATGGGGATGAGGTCAGGGCTCTACAGGATTCGATCAGTTGTTTGAGAAATCCGCGCGTCATGTCACTAAAGAGTAAAGGGGGGGGGTGAAAGAGTGGCAGAGGCGTCCCGCCTCTGAGAGTTTTCCCGAACTGCGGCGGGACGCCGCAGCCACTTTCGCTCCTTCAGTGCTGAAGGCAACCTCACCCACCTCCAAGCACACACCCAAGGTGAAGAATTTCACTTGGACCTCTCTGCCGAAAGGAGAGTGCCTTGATCGCCCGCCGGCGAAGTCATTCCGCAAAGTAGCCACATAGCATTTGACCAGCCTCACGCCGGTTGGGCCTGAGAGTTTTCCGCCGGAAGCACCTGACCAAACCTCTAATTTCTCCCAGTGGGAATCCGGACCGCATATTGTCCCATTCAGAGATCTTCGGCAGTGCAAAGACGCATCTTCACGGGAGCGTGGGCGTCTCGCCCCCGCTTTCCGAACCATGCGGGCAGTGCAAAGACGCTCCTTTGGTTTGCACTTTTCGGGCGCCCGTTCACGGCCCACACTTGAAGTCTCCAAAAATCCCTTTTCCCGGGCGATCTCGACCAAATAATTTTGCTCGTCTCCCGGCT